>ERZ1066136.372-NODE-372-length-36921-cov-14.492459_pt1 | contig 36921 bp, 24 predicted proteins | sample MGYA00382783_ERZ1066136 | MGnify/ENA primary metagenome ERZ1066136 (study PRJEB33369, sample SAMEA5778366) | biofilm metagenome | biome: Industrial cooling water; feature: Water cooling tower basin; material: Biofilm | place: United Arab Emirates | collected... | reverse complement strand
TGTCGCGGCTCAGAAGGACTCGTCGAACGCCACCTCCCCACTGACCGCCACTTGGGTTGCGGACACTCGGCGCTCGAATGGCCCAGCCCGCGCCAGCGGGCTGGCAAGACAGCAACGAATTTCTTTGAGTGCCGAGGGTCCGCCGGACAGCAGCCCGTTGTCGCGGCTCAGAAGGACTCGTCGAACGCCACCTCCCCACTGACCGCCACTTGGTAGGCGGACACACGGCGCTCAAAGAAATTGGAGAGTTCCTGCACATCCTGCAGATCCATGAACGGGAACGGGTTCTTGACCCCGAACCTGGGCGGAAGCCCCAGATTGCGCAGCCGCTGATCCGCCACGAACTGGAGGTACTGACGCATATCGCGGGCGGAGAGGCCGCCGACTCCGCCCGAGAGCAGGTCCTCGGCGAACTGCATCTCGCACTCGACCGCCTCTTCGAGCATGCGCACGACATCGCGCTGCAGCTCCGGGTCGAACAGGTCCGGCTCCTCGCGACGGACCGTGGACACCACCTCGAAGGCGAAGGCCATGTGGGCGCTCTCGTCCCGGAACACCCAGTTGGTCCCGGCGGCGAGGCCGTTCAGCAGCCCCTTGCTGCGCATGAAGTAGACGTAGGCGAAGGCCGCGAAGAAGAACAGGCCTTCGATGCAGGTGGCGAAGCAGATCAGGTTCATCAGGAACCGGCGCCGATCCTGCTTGCTGCGGCACTGCTCCAGGGACTCGATCGAGTCCATCCACTTGAAGCAGAACTCGGCCTTGCGCGTGATCGAGGGGATGTTGTGGATCGCCTGGAAGGCTTGCTCGCGCTCCTTGAGGTCGGGGATGTAGGAGTCGAGCAGGGTCAGGTAGAACTGGACGTGCAGGGCCTCTTCGTAGAGCTGGCGCGAGAGGTACATGCGTGCCTCGGGCGCGTTGATGTGCTTGTAGAGGTTGAGCACGAGGTTGTTGGCCACGATCGAGTCGCCGGTGGCAAAGAAGGCCACCAACCGGCGCACGAGGTGCAGCTCGGCCGCGGACAGGCGGTGGGACAGATCGACCAGGTCGGTGGAGAAGTCGACCTCCTCCACGGTCCAGGTGTTCTTGATCGCGTTGCGGTACATCTCGTAGAAGATCGGGTACCGCATCGGCCGCAGGGTCAGGTCCATTCCGGGGTCTAGCAGCATGTCTTGGGGGCGGCGAAGAGGGCCGCGGGGCTGGCCGGGCGCGGGCCGGCGGCGTTGCGATGGTCGGAGGGAGAGAGGAGTCGGGCTCGGGGCGCAGCGATCTGGCTGTCCGGAGGCCCTGGATCTGGTCGCTGGGGGGCCGGGGATCCAGCGGCGAGTTCGGGGCGGCGCCCTGGGCGCCGCGGAGCTCGTCCGGCAGGAGTTCTACAGACCCGCCGAAAACCCGGGCGCGTGGAGGCGCTGGGAAAGGTCCCGGTTGCGGCTTGCGCGAGCGGACGGGGTCGATCGGGAGCGCGGGCCGGGACCGGAACGCGGGTCAGGGCTGACCCGCGTTTCCGGGCCTCAGCCGGCTCTCATTGACAGGCCTCGCAGCTTTCGGGGTTCTCGAGGGAACAGGCGACGGCCTCGGCGTCGCTGACCGGGGGAGTCACCGGGGCGGTCTCGGGGGCATCGCTGCGCGCTTCCGACACCCCGGCATCGGTCTGGGCGATGCGGGTGGCAGGGCGGGAGCGCAGGTAGTAGGTCGTCTTCAGGCCCTTTTTCCAGGCGTAGAGATACATCGAGGACAGCTTGCCGATCGTGGGCGTCTCGATGAACAGGTTCAAGGACTGGCTCTGGTCGATGTAGGCCCCGCGCTCCGCTGCCATGTCGATCAACGAACGCATGGGAATCTCCCAGGCCGTGCGGTAGACCTCGCGCAGGCTGGCCGGCAACTCGCCGATGTCGGCGATCGAACCGTCCGCACGCTTGATCCGGTTGCGCATCGAGTCGTTCCACAGGCCCAGGGCCTTGAGGTCGCGAACCAGGTAGTTGTTGATCTGCAGGAAGTCGCCGGAGAGGGTCTCGCGCTTGAACAGGTTGCTGACCTGGGGCTCGATGCACTCGTAGCAGCCCGCGATCGAGGCGATCGTGGCGGTCGGAGCGATGGCGATCAGCAGCGAGTTGCGCAGTCCATGCTGGACCATGCGCGCCCGCAGGGCCTCCCAGCGCTGCATGTCCTCGGGCAGCTTGGCGCCCGGCCAGAGCTCGAATTGGAACACGCCGCGCGCGGCACGGGTCTCCTCGAAGGCCCCGTGGGCGCCGCTATGGGCCGCCAGCTCGACGGACTGGGCCAAGGCGTGGAAGTAGACCTCCTCCTGGATGCGGCGCGAGATCTCCCGGGCGCGGTCGCTGTCGAAGGGCAGCGAGAGCTGGAAGAAGACATCGGCCAGGCCCATCAAGCCGAGACCGACCGGTCGCCAACGGCGGTTGCTGGCCTCGGCCTCCGGCGTGGGGTAGTAGTTGATGTCGATCACGCGGTCGAGGTACTTGACCGCCGTGCGCACCACGCGGCCCAGGGCGGCGTAGTCGATCTCGTCGCCGACCACGAAGCGGCCCACGTTGATCGAACCCAGGTTGCAGACCGCGGTCTCGGCTTGGCTGGTGACCTCGATGATCTCGGTGCACAGGTTCGAGAGGTGGACCACATTCCCGTTGGCGCCGGTCTGATTGCACTTCTGGTTGGAGTGGTCCTTGAAGGTCATCCAGCCGTTGCCGGTCTGGGCCAGGGAGCGCATCATGCGGCTGTAGAGCTCGCGGGCGGAGACACTGCGCACGGCCAGCCCCTTGGCCTCGGCCTCGAGGTAGGCCTTCTCGAACGCTTCCCCGTAGAGGTCGGTCAGGTGCGGCACGACCTTGGGATCGAACAGGGACCAGTTGGCCCCGTTCTCGACCCGCTGCATGAACAGGTCGGGGACCCAGTTGGCGGTGTTCAGGTTGTGCGTGCGACGCGCCTCATCGCCGGTGTTGTCGCGCAGGGAGAGGAAATCCTCGATGTCCGCGTGCCAGGTCTCGAGGTAGACGCAGGCGGCGCCCTTGCGGCGGCCACCCTGGTTCACCGCGGCCACGGAGGAATCGAGGGTCTTGAGCCACGGCACGATGCCGTTGCTGTGCCCGTTGGTGCCGCGGATCAAAGACCCCTTGGCCCGCACCCGGTGGTAGGCCACGCCGATGCCGCCGGCGTACTTCGAGAGCTGGGCGATGTCTGTGTAGCGCTTGTAGATCGAGGTCAGGTCGTCCGCCGGCGAGTCGAGCAGGTAGCAGCTCGAGAGCTGGGTGCGGTGGGTGCCCGAGTTGAACAGGGTCGGCGAGGAGGGCAGGTAAGCCAGGGACGAGATCAGGTCGTAGAACTCGATCGCCTCCCCCGGGTCCTTGGCCAGCCCGCAGGCGACGCGCATGAAGAAGTACTGGGGCGTCTCGAACACCCGCCGCTTGTGGGGATCCTTGAGCAGGTAGCGATCGTAGACCGTGCGCAGGCCGAAGTAGCCGAACAGGCTCAAGCGCTCCGGCTTGATGGCATCGTCCAGTTTGCGGCGGTTCTGCTCGACGAAGGTCCGCACCTGGTCCGAGATCAGACCGGCGGCGTGCCCGTGTTTGATCGACTGGCTGAAGCTCTGGATGTCCAGACCCGCGACCTCCTTCTCGATGAAGGTCCCGAGCAGCCGCGCGGCCAGGTTGGAGTACTGGGGCTCCTCCGCGATCAGCGAGGCGGCGGTCTGGATCGAGAGCTGGTCGAGCTCCGAGGTGGTCGCGCCGTCGTACAGGCCGCTGATCGTGCGCGTGGCCACGCGCATCGGGTCGACCGCATCCAGGCCGCCGCAGCAGCGCGTGATCGCGCGCACGATCTTGTTCAGGTCGACAGGCTCGAAGCTGCCGTTGCGCTTCTTGACGCGCATGCCGATCCCACCGCTGCTCCCCGGGCGCTCGCTGCCATCGGGGCGCGTCCCGCTGTCGCCGGCCGCAGCGCGGCTCGCGAGCGCGGTACCGACCTGGACCTCGCCGCCTGCGGCGGGGTAGGCCATCGGCGGCTGGGCGCCCCGCAGGGGCTCGGCCCCGGTGGGTCGGGGCAGCTCATAGTCGCTGCCGGAAAATGCGCCGTGGTTGCCTGCGGGGCTCGGTGCGGAAGGCGAAGCCATGCTCATGGGAGCGCTCGGTCTGCCGGACGGGCAAAGGGGGCCGTGTGGGGGGAGGGGAAGCCGGAGAAGGCGATCGATGGCGGTCGAGGGCGGTCGAGGGCCCGGACGCTGCGCGGATGGGCGGCTCGGCTCCGGCCGGAGCGCGCGCTCGCCTCCCGCCGGCCGTCGGGGCCCCGGCGCCTGTGTGGAGGGGCCGGGGGGCCCGGCGCGGCCGCGGCCCGGGCCCCTGGGCGTTGGGGCCCAGAGGCGGGTTCCGAGAGCCGGCGGAGACGGGCAGGGACGGGGAGGGAGCGGGCGGTTCCGAAGGCCGTAGATCCGAGGGCCGTGAGTCCGAGGAGCCGGGGGTGCGATAGCCGATGGGCTCGGAGCCAGCGAGGCCGAGCGCCCGTGGGTCCGGGACCCTGGGGGTGCTCGTCCAGCTCCGCGGCGCCGCGTTCAGCGCGGGCCGCGGCCGGGGTCCGGCCGCGGTCCGCGGTCGGACCGCGGGCCGGTGGACCCCCATCATATAGTGGGTCCGGCGGGGATCCACCCCCATTAGGGGGCTTTGGCACCCAAGTCCCGGTCGATGGAATGGTGGGTCAAGTTCCCTTCAAGAGGCGGGGAAAGCGCCGCGGTTCGACGGGGATGGGGCCTGACTTGGAGTCTCGCCCGGGGCAATTGGGCGCGTCCCGGGGCCCCGCGCCGGCCCGGAGGGGCCCGGGCCGGGCCAGGGGCCCCGCTGGTCCGGCGAGCGCCCCGCCCTGGCCCGGGCCCGCGGCCAGGCGTCCGTCGACTATCCGCGCCCGCTGGCCGCTCCGTGGGAGGCGGTCACCGGGGCCTGCGCGCCGGCGCAGGCTGCAGGCGGGGCGCATTCCCCGCCCAGCCGCCGCCCCTCTGCGCGCGGGCGCTGGTCCCCTCCCCGCTGCGCATCCGACGGGTTGGCATCGCGGCTCGGGCGCAGCCCGAGTCGATCGAAGTTCAAGCCGTCAGCTCTGCAGACGCCAACCGTCGCTGCCGAACTCGCTCAGCACCGCGCGCGGCGCGCTGGACACGGCGCCCAGGTAGTCCGCCAAATCGGCTCCGGAGTCGAGCTCGATTTCGAAGCCGGCCTCGAGGGCCAGGGTCTCGAGCACGCGCCGGTGCGGATCCTGCACCGAAAGGGTCACCCGCTCGACCGACCAGTCGCGCAGCAGGCCCAGCACGGCCCGGGCCTGCTCGGGCGCGATCGCGGCGACCACGCCGAGGAATCCAAGGGGTGCCACGCGGGCCGAACCGGGGAACTCCTCGAGCAAACGCCGGAAACCGACCCGTCCGAGCGTGTCGGGGGCCAGGCTGAACTGGATGCGCTCCTGGGGAAAGCCGGACTGCCGCAGCGCGTGGAGCGTGCGCGAGAGCAGCGCACCGCCTTCCGACAGGCTGAGGCGCAGGCCCTTGTTGCACTGCGCGAAGCTGCCCAGGATCTCCTCGAGCACCAGCGGCCGCTGCTTGCCGTGCCGCCGGGAAACGACCAGTTCGCCGGCGCTCGAGCGCTCGAGGGGCAGCTCGGCCCACTGCAGCGGCGATCCCAGGAAATGGCCCAGGCCGGCCAGGTCCTCGAGTCCGCGCCAGATCACCTGGGGCGCCTCGGCGCCACCGAGCCCAGGGGCCCGCGGGGAAAGGGCCTGGGCCAAGCCCTGGGTCTCGACCAGCAACAGGTCGGGCCGCGCCAGCTCGGCGCGGATCGCCTGGAGGTCCTCGGCGCGGTCGTCGACCACGGCGACCACGCGGAAGCCGCGGCGCTGGAAGTGGCGCACGCCCTCGACCTTGGCGGCGCCGCGGGGAGCCGCTTCGGGACCCGCAGCGGACGGGCCGCCGGTGTAGAGCAGGTCCTCGGGGAAGCGCAGCCCGTAGGCGGCGCCGAGGGTGGAGAGCGCCTGGAGCGTCTCCTCGCGGCGCTCGTCCCCTCGCTCCGTGTTGAAGGCCACGTGCACCTGCGGCTGGCTTTGGAACCAGCGCAGGATTTCCAGCATGCCCAGGAAAGGCTGGTGGGCGCCGATGACGGCCCGCGGCGACCAGCCCAGGCGCTCGGCGCGGGCCAGCAGCTCGCGCCGCAGGTGGTGCGGAACCTGGCGGGCCTCGAACAATCGACGCAGCGGAGCCTCCTCGAGCCGCACCTCCTCGATGCTCAGGCCGGCGAAGTGGGCGGAGCCGTGCTCCTGATCGAAGCGTTCCAGCAGGTCCACGAGACCGGCACGGAAATCGAGCAGGGTGCCGTCGATGTCGAACAGCACCAGCAGCTCATCCGCCGGGTGGTCCAGGCGGGCCTGCTCGACATGGCGGAACAGCGCTCGCAACCAGGGCCCGGCCGACAACTCGGGCTCGGGCAGGACCGGCGCCAGGGCCGCGGTCCCGGTCCGGGCCGGGGGAAGATTCGGGGCGCCGAGGCGGTCGCCCATGGCGGATCCTTGGGAGCTCAAGGGTGGTTGGGGCCCGCTGCGGTCGCAGCGGGGGCCCGCTGGGATTCAGGGGTCGTTGGGGGTCGAGCCCGGGACGGCGGCCCGCAGCTCGGCGGGGCCGCGCCTGCGGAAGCCCGCCCTGGGAGCGCCCGAGCCGCGGGCAGCGGCGGGCGGAGGGTCAAGAATCAGGCGGCCGGACCGGGCCGGCTGGGCCGGCCCGCGGCCCTGCCGGACGCACCGTGCGGAGGGCGCAAATCGCGGTCTGACACCGCTTTGTAGTCGTTGTTCGGCCCGAGTCGACGGTTGCCTCAAGAAATCCGGGCCTCAAGCGACCCAATTCGGGCACGCAGGCCCCTGCGGGCCCACCGGCAGGCCAAGCGGCCGCCCCCCGCCGGCCGTCGGCCGGCCCGCTGCCGTCCGGGGCCGGGCCGGCTGGCATGGCCTGCGGGGCCCTGGGGCGGGCTGGCCGCCCGGCCGTCGACTGCCGCCGGGCGCCGCCGCAGCGGATTTCGGCGCCCGGCGGGCGCCCTCTGCCCTCCCTTTGGGCGGCGAGAGGCCCCACAATCCGGCGCCCAGCGCACCGGCGCGCCCGCGCCCCCACCCCATGGACCTGGCCCAACTGCGTCGCGACTACAGCCTGCACGGCCTGGCCGAGCACGAGCTTTCCCCGGACCCGCTCTCGATGTTCGCCCGCTGGCTGTCCCAGGCTGTCGAGGCCGCCGTGCCGGAGCCCAACGCGATGACCCTGGCGACGGTCGATGCCGAGGGCCAGCCGCGGGCCCGCATCGTGCTGCTCAAGGCCCTCGACGCCCGCGGCCTGACGTGGTTCACCTCCTACGACAGCGACAAGGGCCGCGAGCTGGCCGCCGCCCCGCGCGCCGCGCTGCTGTTCTTCTGGGCAGAACTGGAGCGTCAGGTGCGCATCGAAGGGTCCGTGAGCCGGCTTTCGGCGGCCGAATCCGACGCCTATTTCGAAAGCCGGCCGCGCGAGAGCCGCCTGGCCGCCTGGGCCTCGCCGCAGTCGCGCCTGCTGGCCTCGCGGGCGCAGCTCGAAGCCCGCCTGGCCGAGGTGCAGCAGCGCTTTCCGGCGGGGGCCGAGGTCCCGCGGCCGCCGAACTGGGGAGGCTTTCTGCTGACCCCCGAGCGCTTCGAGTTCTGGCAGGGCCGCCCGGCTCGCCTGCACGACCGGCTGGTGTACCGTCCGGCCGAGGGCGGACATTGGCGCATCGAGCGCTTGGGGCCATGAGCGCCGCCGGGAAGGGCCTGCGCCGATGAGCTGGCGGGGTCGGCTGTCCCTGTTCGTGGGCTGGGCCGCGGACATCCGCGTCCCGCGCCCGCTGCGTCCGCTGGTCTACGGCCTGTTCGCGCGCCTGTCCGGCGCGGACCTGTCCGAAGGCCAGCTACCCGCCCGGGAATACCCCTCCGTGGGCGCCCTGTTCGTGCGCCGGCTGCGCCCGGGAGCGCGACCGATCTGCCCGCCGCCGGGTCTGCCCTGCCCCGCGGACGGTCGCCTGCAAGCCATCGCCCGGGTCTCGGCGAAGGGCGTCTTCGAGGCCAAGGGGCAGCGCTTCACGCGGGCCGAACTGCTCGGTCCCGGGGACAGCTGGCTGCCTCCCGGCGCGCTGATCGGCATGACCGTGTACCTCTCGCCGCGGGACTATCACCGCGTGCATTGCCCCCTCGAGGCCAGGCTGCTGGCCGCCTGGACCCTGCCCGGGGAGCGTTTCAGCGTGGCCCCGGCGGTCGTCGACCGTCGGCCCGCGATCCACGCGGAGAACGAGCGCGTGGTGCTGGTGCTGGAGGCGGAGGAAGGGCGTTTCGCGCTGGTGCTGGTGGGCGCGCTCAACGTCGGCCGCATCCGCGTGCTCGGCCTGCCCTCCGCGCACCAGGGCGCCCTGCCACAACCCCTGCGATTCGAGCGCGGCGGGGAACTCGGCCGCTTCGAGCTCGGCTCGACCGCGATCTTGATCTGGCCCGAAGCCAACCGCAGGCGCCTGGTGCCCCTGGCGACCTTGGAGCCGGATCAGCCCCTGCGGCTGGGCGCCGCCTGGGGGCACCTGGCCTGAGGGTCGGCCAGGGCTGCTTGCCCAGGCCCCGGCGCGGAGCCGCTGCGCCGACCCGCGGCCGCTGGGGGGGCCCGGGCGGCCCGGGGCGGCCGCGAGCAGGCGCCCCCCGCGGGGCCGGATTTCAGGGCTTTTCGATCGCAGCCGCCCGCAGGGTCTCGTTGACAAAGCGCTGGAAGCGCCGCGTGCGGTAGTTGGTCAGCACGGTGGGCAGCACGTCTTCGAGCTCGTTCTCGAGGCGACCGACGTTGGCCCCCTCGAGCTGCACCACCACGTAGCCCTTCGGAGTGCGCCAGGGCTTGCTGATCTGACCGGGCTCGAGGTGTGCGATCGCGCTGGCGGTCAGGGTGGTGCCGCGCAGCAGCGAGCGGTAGATCGATTCGTCCAGGGAAGCGCTGAATTCGTTGGCGGAGAGCAACACCTGGCCGCCGTACAGGCGCTGGAACTCCTTGCTGCGGTCCTCGCCTTGGCTGGCGATCATCGACTCGGCCAGCCGGCGCATCTGGGCCTCCTGCAGCGTCACGAAGCTCTCGCCCGCCTGCACCCGGCTGCACAGGGACTCGGCCTCGGCCCGGGCCCGCTCCCAGTCCGCCGGCGCCCAGGGTGTGGCCAGGTCGTAGGGCGGGAACAGGGCCACGCGCAGGTTCGGCTGCCAGCCCTCGATGAAGAAGCGGTTGCGCTCGAAGTAGCCCTCGAGGTTGTCGAAATCGTCCCAGCCTTCGGGCTCGCCGGACATCAGGCTCTCCATCAGGCGCGTCACGCTGCGGTAGGCGCGCAGGCTCGGGAAGCCCTCCATGCTGCAGCGCACGAAGATCATCGGCAGTGCGGTCAGCTTGCTCTCGGTGTACTCCTGGACGAAGTCGGCCCAGGAGGCCTCCGGACTCTGCAGCTGCCCGAGCTCTGCGAGCCGAGCCTCCACGAGCCTGTACCAGAGGCAATCGGAAAGGGCCGCTTCGAGCGCGGAACGCCCCAAGCTGGGGCCGATCAATGCATACAGCTCGTCGGTCGGCAGGGTCAGGACCTCGCCGCCCCAGGTCCAGGGCGCGGGCAGGGGCGGCGCGGGCAAGGGGCCCACGGCCAGGGCCGCCGCCGCCCCCTCCGGCAGGGGTTGGTCCGCGGCGGTCCAGAGGCGATAGGCCAGTTCGTCGTGCCAGACGTTGGTCTGGAACATGGCGAAGCCCTCGGTCGAACCGATCAGCTTGGTGGCCAGGGTGCGATCGAGGGGCCGCCCCTCGCTGCGAGCCGCGCTCCACTCCTGCCAGGCCGACTGCAGCACCGAGATCAGATTGTCGGCCAACTTGCGGGGTTCGCCTTCAGGCAGGTTGTCGAGGAAGGCCTGCGGCATGCCCGCCAGACCCTGTCCGCTGATGCCGTAGGCCAGGCTGGCCTCCTGGCTCCAGCGCTGCAGGGCCTCGCAGGCGTCCAGGGGCAGTCCAGAGGCCAGCGCCCAGCCGGAGCGCAGCTCTTCCACGCTGCGGCCGGCGCGCTCGGCCTTGACCTCCAGCACGACCTGCCATTCGGCCTCGGTGAAGGCCGGATCCAGGCCGCGCTGGCGCGCGTACCACAGGGCCAGCTCGCGCGCGGCGCGGGATTCGAGCAGGGCGCGTCCCGCATCGTTGAGCAGGCTGGCGCGGAACTCCGCGCGGGTCAGGGGCACACCGGCGGCGCGCAGCAGGACGGGGGCGTCGAAATCGACCCAGGACAGATCGAACTGCCAGGCCTCGTCCATGGCCACGACGTTGCCCGAGTCCATGTTGGCCCGCCAGTCGAAGCTCTTGCGCTCTTGCTCCTTGGCCAGCAGGTCGGCGGGCAGCTTGACCTGCCCCTGCTTGGGGCCGGTCTTCTGGCCCGCGTCGGGCTTGGGCTTCTGGGCCGCAGCACCGGGCTGGGCCCGGCCGGCACCCGCCCCGGGCCCCGCCGGATCGGCGGGGCCGGCCGGCTGGGTGGCCGGGGCGCCGGGTGCGCCGCCCTTGGGCGCGGAAAGCTTCTTGGTCACCACGAAGCCGAGCGCGGCCATGGCCGTCAGGAACACCACCAGGAGGATCTGCTTCATCGCGGGGGGAGCGGGGGAGGGCCCCAGAAGGTAACGCCGAGGGGGCCCGATCGACCGGGGTGGCTCTACGGCGATCCGCTCCCCGGCGCGAGATCGGGGTCCCCGGCGGGGGCGTACCATGCCGCCCGGTGAGCTCCCCCGCCCTCCCCCGCTCCCTGATCGACCTGACCGTGCTGGCCGTCCTGGGTCGTTTCGAGGCCCTGCGGGCCTGGAGGAGGAGCCTGGTCGAGCCCCCGGGCCGCGCCCACCGGGAGGCCCTGTTGCAGGTGCACCTGTTCGCCGGCTTCCCGCGGCTGGTCGAGGCCTTCGGGGTGCTCGAAGAGTGCGGTGGACTGGGTCCGATCGGGCCGGAGGAGCTGCTTGGATGGCCGCCGGACCGGGGCCGGGGCCTGGAGCTGTTCGGGCGCATCTACGCGGCGCAGAGCGCGGCGGTCGCCGGCTCCCTGGAGCGCTTCCACCCGGAGCTGGCCGAATGGGTGCTGGGGCATGCCTACGGGCGGGTGCTCTCGCGTCCCGGGCTTCCCGGCGAGCAGCGCGAGCTGCTGGCCGTGGCGGCGCTGATCGCCACCGACCAGGAGCGCCAGCTCGCCAGCCACGTGCGCGGGGCGGGGCGCCTGGGCGCCGGGCGCGCCGACCTGGAGGCGCTGCTCGCGGCGCTTGCGGAGCTCCTTCCGGCGGACCAGATCGAACGGGCGCGGCGCGTGGTCGAGCGCTTTGGGCCGCCCGCTTGAGGTCCGAACCGCCGGCGTGCCGCGGGCTGCGGGCGGGCCCGGGCGGCGGCCGCCTTTAGCCGCCCCTAGCCGCCCAAGGCGGACAGGCGCGCCTCCAGGGCCGGGCGCGAAAGGCCGACCCGGGCGTCGCCGCTGAAGCGCTCGAGCAGCAGCTGCAGCAGGGCCCTGGCGCCGGCCTGATCGCGGCGCTCCAGCGCCTGCGGCTGGTCCGCGGGGCCCAGCCAGAGCAGGGCCCGTTCAGCGCCCGGGTCGCCCAGGACCGGCCCCCCGAGCAGGCCCGTCGAGAGGCGCGTGCGCAGGGGCGAGTCGCCGGTGCCGGCCCGCGAGAGCGCCTCCGCCGCGGCCGCCCGGCGGCCCTCGCGCAGGAGCAGCAGGCCCGCGCCGAGTTCCAGCTCCGCCCGCGGCGCCGCGCGGCTGCTGCGCGCCAGGCGCACCAGGTCTTCGGGGTCCAGGCGCTCGAACGAGAGCGGGTAAGCCTGGCCGTTGTCGACGCGCAGCTGGAAGCCATCCGAGCGCGGGTCGGCGCCGGCCGCCAGCACGCCTTCGAGGGGCACGCCGCCGGCCCCGAAGGGCACGACCCACAGGCCGCGCTGGCCGAGGCAGGCCCGCAGCCCCTGCTCGGCGGCGACGAGCAGCGCCTCGGTGGCCTCCGCTTCCGCCTTCGCCGCCTGGATCCGGCCGCGCAGGGCCGCCAGACCCTGGCGCTCCGCGGCCAGGGCCGTGGGCGCCGCCGCGAGCTCTGCGGCCGCCAGCAGGTCGCTCTCGCGCTGCTGCAGGCACAGCTCGAACTCGCGCAGCGCTTCGGCGGCCAGGGCCGGCCGCCGCGCCGCCAGCCAAGCGGGCGCCAGGCAATCCACGCGCAGCTCGCAGCCCTCGCGCGCGCGCTCGAGCACGCCGGCCGCGAAGCTCGCGGCAAGCTCGGCGCGGGCGGCGGACTGGGCCTGCTCGAGACGCCCGCGCCCCTGGCGCGGCAGCTCGCCCGGCGCCACGCCCGCCGCCGCCTGGGCCGCCGCGAGCCGCGCCTCGAAGTCCGCCAAGCGCGCGGCGAACCCGCTCTCGAAGGTCAGGTCGGCGAGCGCCTCGCGCGGGGCCCGCTCGACCGCCCCCAACATCTGGGCCTGGGCGTCGAGCCAGTGCGCGAACCAGGTGTTCCACAGCCTTCGGGCCCGCCCTTCGACCTCCTGGACGGCGGACAGCTGCAGGGCCTTCGGCCAGCGGTCCGGGTCGAGCCCCGCCTCGCGCAGCCAGGCCTCGGGCTCGAGTTCGAGGCGCGCCAGGGCGCTGTCCCAGCGCCCGGAGGTCCACAGGGTGCGAGCCTCGGGCTCGATCAGGGCCTCGAAGCGGCGCAGGAGCGCGCCCTGCGCGCCGGCCCGGGCGCGCTCCTGGGCTTGATCGAGGCGCAGCTCGAGCTCCGCCCACCAGGCGGTCAGCTCCGACTCGCGCGGCGCCGGCAGGGCCGAGCGCTCGAGCCCGGTCGCGGCGCGCAGGCGCTGCTCGAAGCCCGGCTCGAGCTCGGCGGCGGCAGCCGCGAGATCCCCGGAGGAAAGCGCTGCTTCGAAGCGCGCCTGCCGCTCCTGGCGCAGGCCCAGGAGCGCATCGCGCAGGAGACCGTTGAGCGCTTCGCGGGCATCCCACCACAGCTGACTTGCCTCGCTGGGGACTGCCGAGCGCAGGCCCTCCAACTCCGCCAGCGCCAGGCCCAACTCGCCGGGCGAGCTGCGCGCCCGCGCCACCAGCTGTTCGAGGGGCGCGAAGGTCACGGCGGGTGCCCGGGGGACATCGATCGGGGCGGGCTCCGAACGCTGCAGCAGGCCGGCGGCGAGCAGCGCCCCGGCGATCGAGCTGGCCCCCACGAGCAGCAGCGAACCGGGCGAACGCCAGGCCGGGCGCGCCGGCGCGGCCAGGGGGTCGAGGCTGGCGCGGCGCACGCGCGGCGCGCGGCGTTCGCGCAGCAGTTCGAGATCGGCGATCAGCTCGCGCGCGGTGCGGTAGCGCAGCTCGGTCGAGCGCGTCAGGCACTTCCTGAGCACCAGCACGAATCCGGGCGAGAGCTGGGGCGCCAGCGAACGCGGGTCGGGGATGCGCGCGTGCAACACCGCGGCCAGGACCTCGGCCACGCTCTGGCCCACGAAGGGCGGCCGGCCCGCGACCGCGTGGAAGATCGTCGCGCCCAGGGCCCACAGGTCGCTCTGCGTGCCGACGTCGGTGGGATCGCGGGCCTGCTCGGGACTGACGTAATGCGGCGTGCCGAGCAGCGAGCCCTCGCCGGTGATGCCCGGATCGGCCTCGGCGAAGGCCAGCCCGAGGTCGGCCAGCCGCGGCCGTCCGAGCCGGCTGCTGCGCTCGTCGGAGCCTTCCAGCAGGATGTTGGCGGGCTTGATGTCGCGGTGCACGACACCATGGTCGGACAGGTGCTCGACCGCCTCCGCCAGGGGCAGGAACAGCCGCAGCGCTTCGCGCTCGCTGAGCGGCCCGCCGCTGCGCAGGCGTTCGGACAGGCTCTGGCCCTCCACCAGCTCCATGGCGAACCACCAGCGCCCCTCGCATTGGCCCATGTCGATAGCGCCGACGATCCCGGGGTGCTTGAGGCGCGCGAGCGTGCGCGCTTCGCGCACCAGGCGCCGCACGATGCGGGCGTTGCCGGAGTGCTCGGCGTGCAGAACCTTGATCGCCACGGGCCGGTCGACCGCCTCCTGGATGGCGCGGTAGACCGTGCCGGTGGCGCCCGCGCCGATGGCCCCTTCGAGGCGGTACCCGGGGATGCGCGGCCAGGAGGCCAGCGGCACCGGCCCGCGCCGCGGCCCCGGCTCGGCGGGCTCGTGCAGTGTCGATTCGAGCTCCATGGGCGCGCCTCGGCGCTGACTGGATTATGGGCCCGGCCCGGGCGGCGGGGACAGCGCCCGGCCGCAGCGCCGGGCCGGCGCGGCCTGCGCGGCCGCGCGGGGCGGGAAAAGGGCGCCTTGGCTGCGCCAAGGGGGGGGCCAGCGCGCCCCGGGGCAGGAGCGCTGCCCCGCCCCCGCCCGGCGGGCCCCCGGGGGTCCCGGGCGCCTCACTCCTCGGCCGCCGCCTCGGGGTCCGCTTCGCCCGCGCCCGCCAGGCCGGCGTACTTGTCGAGCTTGCGCTGCAGGGCAAAGCGCGAGAGGCCGAGCTCCGCCGCAGCGCGGCTCTTGTTGCCGGCATGGCGTTCGAGCGCCGCCAGGATCGAGCGGTGTTCGAATTCGGCCACGCGCGTGCGCAGGTCGCCGGCGACCTCGCCGAAGGCCTGGGCATCGGACTGGGCCCGCTCCGCGCGTTCGAACAGGCGCGCGGAAAGATCCGCCAAGCGCACCTGCTCGCCGGCGATCACCGCCAGGCGGCGCAGCTCGTTCTCGAGCTCGCGCACGTTGCCCGGCCAGGAATACTCCGCCAGCGCCACCAGGACCTCGTGGGGCAAACGTGGCGCCGGACGGCCGAGCTCCTCGGCGATGCGCCGCTGCAGCGCGCGGCACAACACCGGCACGTCCTCGCGGCGCTCGCGCAGCGGCGGCAAGCGCAGGCTGAGGACGTTGATGCGGTAGAAGAGATCTTGGCGGAACTCTCCGCTCGCGACCATGCGTTCGAGGTCGCGGTGGCTGGCGGTCAGGAGGCGCACGTCGACCTTTTCGACCTGGTCGGAGCCCAGCGGCCGCACCTCCCCTTCCTGGAGCACGCGCAGCAGCTTCTTCTGCATCTCGGCGGACATGTCGCCGATCTCGTCCAGGAACAGGGTGCCGCCGTGGGCCTGCACGAATAGGCCCTTTTTGGCGCGATCGGCCCCGGTGAACGCCCCGCGGGCATGGCCGAAAAGCTCCGACTCGAGCAGGCTGTCGGGCAGGGCGGCGCAGTTTTCGCTGATGAACGGGCCGCGGGATCGGGGGCCATGGCGGTGGATCGCACGCGCGACCAGCTCCTTGCCGGTGCCGCTCTCGCCCTGGATCTGCACGGGCAGGTCGTTGTCGACGATGCGATCGAGCTTCTCGAACACCGCGCGCATGGCCGCCGAGCGCCCGACCAGCGGCGCATAGTCCCGCCCGGAGCGCCGCAGCCCCTCCGGGGCCGCCGCCGACGGCGCCGGCTCCCGCCCGGCCGCCAGCTCCTCGGCCGCACGGCGCTGCTCGGCCTCGGCCAGGCGCGCCAAACGGCGCTCGAGGTCCAGGCCGAACAGCCCGGCGAACTCGCGCAGGCGCGCCTCATGCTCGGGGCCGAAAGCGGCCGGCTTGAGCCGGTGGTCGAGCAGCAGCGCGGCCACCACCGGGCCCGCCGGGCCGCCGCCCAGGCGCACCGGGGCGGCCAGCAGGGCGCGCAGGCGCAGCTCCTGGACCGAGGTCGAGGCCGAAAAGCGCGCATCGCTGGCGGCGTCCACCGAAAGCACGCTGCGGCCCTGGCCGAAGAGCGCCTCGGCCACGCCCGCGGAGAGGCGGCCTTCGGGCAGGGCGATGTCGCTGTGGTCGAACTGGCGCGCTGCGATGCAGCGCCGCCCCTCGGCTCCCGGGCACAGGTCCCCCAGCGCGGCGGCCTCGACCAGCACGAATCCGCGCTCCGCCTGCAGGTCGGCGATGGCCCCGTCCAGCAGGCCGGAGGCGGCCAGCGTCAGGTCGCTGGCCGCCAGGGCCTCCAGGGCGCGCAGCAGGCCGCTGGCGGCCTGGGCCTCGGCCGCGTCGAGCAGCGTGCCCGAGCCGGGCAGCTCCTCGGGCTCCTCGATCAGGGTCAGGCGCGCCCCCCCCACCAGCAGCTCGTCCCCGGGCCGCAGCAGCCCGCGGGGCGTGCGCAGCCCGTTGATCGTCAGGCCGTTGGCGGAGCCCAGATCGACCACCCAGCAGCCGCCCGGCACCGGCTCCAGACGGCAGTGTTGCCGGGAGATGCGCGGGTCCGGCAGGCACAGTTCGTTCTCCGGGGCCCGCCCGAGGCCGAGCGGCGCCTGGCCCAGGGGGCGCTCGCTGCGCTGGCCTTGGTGTTCGAGGATCAGCTTCAAGGGCTTGGCAGGCGCGGCCTCGGGACGGGCCGCGGGGACGCGGGAGCTCCGCGGCGAGCCTAGATCCCGGGTCCCCGGCGGTCACCGGCGGGGGGCCGAAACCGTCCCAGGGGCCGCGATCCGGGCCCCGCGGGGGTCAGGCGAGCCTCGGTCCCGGCCGATGGAGCGGGCACAATGGGCTTTCCCCCCGCGGAGAGCCTACCCCCCGCCGTCCGCCTCCCCTCGCCGGGACCCCCCCATGCCCGAGCCGCGCACCCTGATCGACCACCTCCGCGCCCGCGCCCAGGCCCAGCCCGCCGCGCTGCACGCCCGCTTCGTGCACCCCGACGGGCGGGTCGAGGAGCAAACCTACGGCGAGCTCGAGCGCCGCACGCGCCAGTACGCCCGCTTCCTGGCGCAGGCGGGCGCACAGCCCGGTCAGGTGGTCCTGATCGTGCTGCAGCACTCGATCGACCTGATGCCGGCCTTCTACGGGGCCATGTGGCTCGGGGCGATCCCCGCCTTCCTGCCCTTCCCGACCGGGCGCCTGCACATCGGCAAGTACTACTCCGACATGCGCGCGCTGGTCGAGCGCACCCGCCCGCACTCGATCCTGACCTACTCCGAATTGGCCGAGGAGCTGGCCACCTGCTTCCAGGGCGAACCCCACGTGCCGCAGCTGCTGCTGCACGAGCGCCTGACGCCGACGGCGCCGCTGCACGGCGATCCGGTCGCCGCCGACCCGGAGGACGTCAGCTGCATCCAATACTCCTCCGGCAGCACCGGCCTGCAAAAGGGCGCCGCGCTCTCCCACCGCGCGATCCTGAACGAATGCCGCGGCGTCGGCGAGTTCTTCGGGATGTCCGCGCGGGACGTGTTCGTGACCTGGGTGCCGCTGTACCACGACTGGGGCCTGGTCTGCAACGCGATCCACCCGCTGGTGCTCGGCGCGCCGTTCGTGCTGCTCTCGCCGGTGCATTGGGTGGCCCGACCCGCGGTGGTGCTCGAGGCCATCACCAAGTACAAGGCCACGGTCTATTGGCAGCCCAACTTCGCCTTCAACTTCATGACCAAGCGGGTCAAGGAGGAAGAGCTGGCCGGGATCGACCTGTCCTCCCTGCGGCTCCTGGGCAACGGCGCCGAGCCGTGCCTGTACGACAGCCACGAGATGTTCGCGCAGCGCTTCGCCAAGGTCGGCTTCAAGCGCGAGGCGCTCGGCATCGTCTACGGCATGGCCGAGGTGGTCAATTCGGTGATCGGAGCCGGCAATCGGGAGCCGATCCGCGTCGACGTGATCGACCGCGTGCAGCTGCAGGAGAAGGGCCGGGCCGAGCCCTGCCACCCGCGCGACGAGAACGCGCTGCGCATGCTGGGCGTCGGCCGCGGTTTCGTCGGCACCCGCTTCAAGATCATCGACGACGATCGGCGCGAGCTCCCGGACCGCAGCGTGGGCGAGATCGCGATCCTCTCGGAGTGCCTGTTCAACGGCTACTTCAACAACCCGGAGGTCACCGCCCAGAAGCTCGACCAGGGCTGGTACATCTCCGGCGACCTGGGCTACCGGGCCGACGGCATCCTGTACGTGACCGGGCGCAAGAGCGACCTGATCATCATCGGCGGCGAGAACTTCTACCCGCAGGACATCGAGTACATGGTCTCCGAGCACGCCCAGGTGGTCGCCGGCCGCGTGGCCGCGATCGGGGTCGAGGACGCCGAGCTCGGCACCCAGAAGCTGGTCGTGATCGCCGAGTCCAAGTCGGAGGACCCCGAAGTCCACAAGGACATCAAGCGCTTCATCCGGCGCGAATTGGCCTCGCGCCTCAACCTCAACTGCGACCGGATCGTGATCGCGCCGCACAAGTGGCTCTACAAGACCTCGAGCGGCAAGATCGCGCGCATCCCGAACCTGCGGCGCCTGCACGAAATCGACCCCAGCGCCCCGAAGTACCAAGGCAAGGCATGAGCACGGCGATCGACCGCGAGCCCCTGCGGGCCCACTTCACCCACAAGATCGGCGGCGACCGGGACCTGTTGCCCAAGGACGGCGAGTCCCTGGTGGACGAGGGCATCCTCGATTCCTTCGGCTTGGCCGAGCTGGGCGCGCTGATCGCCTCGGCCTACGGCGTGCACGTGCCCGACGAAGACCTGTCGCTCAAGAACTTCGAATCGATCGACAAGATCGCGGCCTACCTGGCGCGCCGCCGCGCCTGAGCGCCGCAGCGCCGGGGCAAGCGCCCGATCGGGGGCCGCGCGGCAGCGCTGCCTGGCTGCGGGGCTGGCGCGCGTGGCCGGGGCCGGGCCGCTGGCCCTGACCAGCCGCTCGCCCGCCTGTCCAGACCGCGAGCCGCGGGCCGCCCACCGTGCCCGGCCCGGGGCGCCCGCGCCCCGGGCCGGCAGCGGCTCCGACTCGCCATCGGGGGAGGCGGGCGCGGCCGGGTCCCGGCGCGGGCCAAGCGCCGCTCGAACCAGCCGGTGCGCCAGCAAAGCCGCGCCGCGGCCGCGCAGTGCTCGGGCTTTCGGCGCGGCGCCGGCACGGGACCCGCGGGCCGGACGAGGTTCCGCAACCGGCCGGGCCGCGCCCCCTCGTCGCCCCGGGCCCGGGCCGGTTATGGTGCTCGGCCTTCCCCCGCTGCGACGCGCCCCTTGGACCTGATCAGCCTGCCCTTCGCCCTGTTCCTGGGGCTGGCCCTGGCGTTGACCCGCCTGCCGCTCGGAGAGCGCGCACGGCGGCTGGTCCTGCTGGCGTTCAACCTGGCTTTCCTGGCCAGTTTTCACCCGCTGGCGCCGCTGTTCTTCCTGGCCACCTCGCTGCTGGCGTGGTTCGCGGCCAGCCAGGGTCAGCGCGGCGGCGGGAGCCTGCTGTTCTACGCGCTGCTGGCCCCGCTCCTTCTGCCCCTGTTCGTGCCCAAGCTCGGGCTGTTCGCCGGCGCCGCGGAAGCCGACGCGGCCGGCAACGTGCTCGGCAGCCGGATGGCGCTGTTCGTGGGCGCTTCGTACTTCACGCTGCGAGCGCTGCACTTCGCCCTGGACGCCCGCCGGCGGCGGCAGTTGCCCCTGTCCTTCGCCGACTACCTGACCTGGAACTCGTTCTTCCCGACCCTGACCGCGGGACCGATCGAGCGCGCCGAGCACCTCGGCCAGAGCCTGGGGCGGCTCGGCCGTGCCGACCGGCAGGACTTCGCCGCGGGGCTCGCGCGCATCTACCTTGGGCTGCTCAAGAAGGTGGTGCTGGGCCAGCTCCTGGTGGCTTGGGCCGGTCCGATCACCGGCTTCGCCGCGGGCGAAGAACTGGGATTTCGGCAGGCCTGGGGCGCGCTGTACGCCATGTGCCTGTTCGCCTATGTCGATTTCGCTGGCTATAGCGACCTCGCCGTGGGCATGGCCCGCCTGTTCGGCCTGCGCCTGGCGGAGAACTTCGACAATCCCTATCTGCGCGGCAACATCTCGGATTTCTGGAAGGGCTGGCACATCTCGCTCTCCACCTGGATCCGGGACTACCTGTTCCTGCCCCTGTGCGGCCGCAGCCAATCCGCCCTGCGCCCGCACCTGGCCGCGCTGGTCTCGATGAGCCTGTGCGGCCTGTGGCACGCCCCGACCCTGGCCTGGCTGCTGTGGGGTCTCGCCCATGGGGCCGGGCTGTCCGCCCACCAGGCCTGGATGCACTTCCTGCGCAAGCGCTTCAAGCTCAAGAAGCGCCTGTCGAAGTCCCTGCCCTACCGCGTCCTGGCCACGGCGGTCACCTTCCACTTCGTGGCCCTGACCTGGGTCCTGATCTCGGTTCCGGGCGGCGACCTCCGGCTGGCGCTGGCCTATTTCGCCGAGCTGTTCGGCGGCTGATCGGGCGGCGCGATCGAGCCCCGGCCTCGGCGGATGATCGAGGCCGCGCCGAAAAAACGGCGCTCAAAAGATCGCGTACAGGAAGTCGCCGGAGGACTGGCCCTCGGTCAGCGCCACGGCGATGGCCAGCAGGCCGAGCAGCACCAGCAGCGGCAAAAGCGCCTCGCGCCACAGCAGGCCGAGCAGGCCCCGCAGGCCGGCCCTCTCCGGCGCCGGCTCCGCCGGCGTATGCGTGGGTGTCTGGCCCATGGAGCTGCTCAAAAGATGGCGAACACGTCGCCTTGGAAGGCGTGCCGGACCATGCCTTCGTCCGTGGACATGTCCGGCAGATCGCCGGAGCCCTGGCCGAAGCGGGCGACCAGCCGCCCGTGGAGCTCGCGGGCCTGGTCGATCCGCCCCGAGCGCGTCAGCGCCCAGCCATAGGCGAAGGCGTACAAGGTGTTGCTGTCGCGCTCCTCGGGCGGGATCTGCCCCAGCAGGCCCAGGGCCGCCTCGAAGTCCTTGGCCCGCAGCGCGGCGTTGATCTGGCACAGGAGCGGCATGCCGACCTCGACCACGCGCTTCTCGGCGAAGCGCTCCGCGGCCTGCACGGTGGGCGCGTCCCAGGCCACCAAGGGCCGGCCGGCGCCCTCGCGCGCCAGGGTTTTGGCGATCGCCCGGGCGATCACCCAACCGCCCTCGGCGCTCGGGTGGTAGGCGTCCAGGAAGTAGCGGTCGCCGGGTGCCCGCCCGCCGGTGCGCCGCAGCATGTCCGGCAACGGATCGACCAGCGGCAGGTCGAATTCTTCCGCCACCTGGCGGATGTGCCCCAGCATCGGGTGGCGCTGGTAGATGCGCAGCAGCTCCTCGAGCTCCAGGTTCGGATAGCCCAGGGCTGCGAAGCACTCGGCGATGTAGAAGCCGAGGATATCGTCCCGGTCTTCCCGGTAGCACTGGCGCACGGAGCGCAGCAGCTTGAGCGCCGCCAGGTGGTCGCCGGCCCGCTTGGCGCTCAGGCCTTGCTCGTAGCGCTGGCGCCACTCGCCCTCCATGCCCGGAAGGAGTTCGTCCGGGTCGATGTGGAAGCGCAGATAAAACGACGAGCGCAGGTTGTGCAGGGGCAACACCAGCACCAGGCGCACGCCGGCCGAGCGGCACAGGCGGGCGATCTCGCGCAGGTTGTCGAGGAAGCGCTGGTTGGCGTAGCGCACCTCCGCTTCGGGGATGACCTGCTCCATCAGCACGGGCACCCGGTCCTGCTTGAACTCGAACAGGCGCGTGAAGGTGCGCTCGCTGAAGGGTTCGGCCAGGGCCTGCTGCACCTGCCCGGAGAAGGCCGAACGCACCCAGGCCCCGGTGCCGCGCGGCAAGAGCCCCATGAAGGCCTCCCGCAGGGCCACGTAACAGCGCAGGTCGGCCAGGGCGCGGCGGGCCCAGACGCGGGCCGGATTGTCGCGGTCGGCGTGGGCCAGCACCCCCCCGGGGCTCGGCGGGATGGAGTTCTTTTCTCCGCCCTCCGGATACAGCACCAGCAGGTCGGGTTCGTAGCCCAGCACTTCGCGGGCCACCTCGAGATTCTGGATCGAGCCCGTGCCGGCCCCGCCGGAGTTGATCACGCGCGGGCTGGACTCGGGTGCCAGCCCGCGCAGGTAGACCTCGAGCAGGAACGGGAACGAGGCGTCCGGGTCGATGAAGCGCTCCTGGAACACCGAGGAGCCCCCCAGGCAGAACACCCGCCATTCCCCCTCGGCCTTGCGCAGGGGAAACTCGACCGTGCGGTAGGCGTTGCGGCGGTTGGGCGAGGTCTCGCGCCAGGCCTCGCCGCCGGGTCGATCGATCGGCCGGTAGATCGGCGCGCTGCCCGGGAAACCCATGTAGGGGTCCTCGATGGCGGTCGGATCGAAGCGGTCGAGGCCGCGCAGCAGCGCCTCCAGCCCGAGCAGCAAGGCGAACCCCACCAGGGTGCGGCGCAGGAGGGAAGTCAGCTTCATCGGACCGGTTGCGGCCCAAAGATCATACCGGGCCCTCCCTTTCGACCCGGCCCGGGGCAGCCCATGATGGCGCTGGCCCCCCGCCCGGACCCGATGACCTCCCTCGAACTGCCGCTCCCGGCCCTCCGGCCCCTCGAGGTCTCCCCGCTGCTGCATGGGCCCGAGGGCCAGGTGGGCCTGCGCGACCCCCTCGGCCTGGCCGACTCCGGCGCCAGCCTCTACTGGCTGAGCCCGATCGAGTGGAGCATCGCCCGGCGTTTCGACGGCCTGGCCAGCGCCCGGCGGGTGGCCGAGCAGGTCGGAGGCGAGCTGGGCTCAAACCTCGAGGCCCGGCGCGTCCTGGAGCTCTCGGAAAGGCTCTCGGCCGCGGGCCTGCTCGACGACCACGAGGCCCTGGCGCGCACCCAGCGGGCCCTCGAGCAGGTGCGCCGCCAGGAGCGCCGGCCGGCCCTGGTGCCGGGCAGCGAGCTGCCCGCCGACCCCCTGGACCTGCGCATCGAGCTGGGCGGGCTGGTGGCCGACGACTGGGACATGCCCCAGCTGCCCCACGCCCGCGGCCTGCTGGCCCCGGCGGGGCCGATCCGCACCCTGGCGCCGCTGTATTCGCGGGCCTATGCCTCGGTGCGCCACGCCAAGCGCGAGCTGGCGCGCATCGTGCTGCTCGGCAACCTGCGGGCGCGGCTCTCCGAGCCGCTGATCCCGCTGTTCAAGGACTTCGACACGCCCCTCGGACCGGTGCCGGTGGACCGCGGCGCCCTGCTCGAGCTGGGCCTCTTGCCTGGGCGCCTGCAGCTGGCGCACTTTCCCCAGCGGGACCTCGAGCGCCAGGCCCTGTTCGTGCGCCTGCTGTTCCCCGGCGTGCCGGTGGTGGCCCTGCTGGTCGAGGCCTTCCCCGCCCAGTTCCCGGAGGGCCAGCCCCGCGGCAATCCGCAGGTGGAAGCGCTGCTCGGGCACCTGCGGCGCATCGAGGCCCTGCCCGGACGCACGCTGTGGATCGCCGCGGCGGACAGCTATCGCCTCGGCGAGCCCAGCGGCGCGCCCCCGGACGAGCGCGTGCGCCACGCGCTGCTCGGCGGCAAGGCCGGCCGCGAGATCCGCGAGACCGACCAGCTGTGCCTGGAAGCCCTGGAGACCGCCGATTCCGACGCCTTCTACGCGGCGGCCTTCCGCCGCGACGATCCCCTGCGCTGCCAGTTCGCCCCGGCGCCCTACTTCCTCAAGCGCCTGCTCGAAGGCGAGCCCTCCCTGGCCCCCGATGCGGAGCGCGGCCAGCTGCTGCGCTGCTCCGCCCTGGGCTACCTCGAACGCCCCGGCCAAGGCTGCGTCCTGACCGCCAGCGCCGCCGTGTGGCACTGAGCCCCAGGGCGACGCTCGACCCGCGCGGGCGTCCCGGTCGAGCGCCGCTCGCGCCGGTCGCTCACTTCCCGCGGTAGACGGGCTTGCGCTTTTCGGCGAAGGCCGCCAGGGCTTCCAGGCGGTCCTCGGTCGGGATCACGCGCTCGTAGCAGGCGGCTTCGGTCTTGAGGCCCTGGGGCAGGGGTTGTTCGCAGCCCTGGTCGATGGCGGCCTTGGCGGCGCGCACGGCCACGGGGCCGTTGTCGGCGATCTGGCGCGCCAGGGTGCGCGCCGCGGCGGTCAGCTCGGCGGGCGCGGCCAGGCGGTTGACCAAGCCGATGCGCTCGGCCTCCGCGGCGTCGAGCTTGCGGCCGGTCAGGATCAGATCCTTGGCGCGGCTCCGGCCGATCAGGCGCGGCAGGCGCTGGGTTCCGCCGGCGCCCGGGATGATCGCCAGGGTCACCTCGGTCAGCCCGAATTGGGCCGCGGTGGAGGCCACGCGCAGGTCGCAGGAGAGCAGCAGCTCGGTGCCCCCGCCGAAGGCCACCCCGTTGACCACGGCGATGGTCGGCATCGGCAGGGCCTCGAAGTCGTCCATGGTGGCGCGGATGTTGCGCACGAAGTGCGGCACCCGCTCGAGCGGCATCGAGCGGCGCTCCTTGAGGTCGGCCCCGGCGCAGAAGGCCTTGTCCCCCGCCCCGCGGATCAGCACCACGCGCGCGCTCTCATCGGCGGCCAGCTCGGCGCACAGGCTGCGCAGGCGTTTCAGCGTGGGGAACGAGAGGCAGTTCATCACCTCCGGGCGCTGGATCGTGAGCCAGACCAGGCCGCCCTCCTCGCGCTCTACGGCGACCAGTTCGGGTTGATCGGGGACGTCGGCGGGGAATTGGTCGCGCAGGGAGGCCATGGGGCTCTGGGGCTGAGGGAGGGCCGCAGAGCGTAGCGCGGCGGCGGGCTTCCGGCCGGAGGCAAGCGGCGGCTTCCGAGGGCCGCATGCGCCGCTCGAGGCAGGACGGCGCGGGGCCCCGCGCGCCACCCGCACCCAGGCCATCAGCCCCCCGGTCCGCAACGTCGATCCCGGCTACGAGCGCGCGGCCGGCGCAAGCCCCCGCGGCGCGTCGCTCCGAAGGCCTGAGCCGCGGCCGCCGCCTGCGGAAGGGGCGCGGCCCGTCCTGCCGGAACGGAGGCTGCGGCGCCGCGCCAGAGCCCGCAGCGCGGGCCGGGCGGGCCCCGAACGCCCGGTCGAGAATGCGGCAGGGACCGGGATCGGCGCGACGCCTTGATCCCAGTCCCTGCGCCCGCCCGAGAGCGGTGCCTGGTTTGCGCTTGGCCGCGGCTGCGCCCGTGTGCTCGTCAGAGTCGGCGCGCCGCTCGATCCTTCACGACCCGATCAGGCCGACCAGCGAGTTGCTGAGCTCCACCGGCAGAGCCGCCAGCACGGTGGCCACGTTGGCCGCTTGGATCGCCACTTGCTTGCCGATCAGGCTGGGCGTGACCGGCACCTGGACCAGCAGTCCGCTGGCGCCGGCCACGGTTGGAGCCTGGCCCAGGAAGACCAGCGGCGCACCGAGCAGCAGCTCGCCGACGAAAGGCAGGGGCATCCCGCAGCCGCTGGCGTCGCTGCCGTCCCCGCCGACCCAGTACGAGGTCACTCCCTGCGGATAGAGGCCGGCGGCGAAGTCCAGGTTGAAGGATTGGCCCACCCGCCAGGCGGAGTTGGTGGTCAGCGTCGCCGGGTTGCCGAAGCAGCCGGCGACGGCGCTCGGCGCCCCGGAGGCGCAGCCCTGCCACAGGCCGAGGTTCGCATCCCCGCCCGGGATCGTGAAGCTGCCCCCCACGAGCAGGGCCGGGCCCGACGCCACGCTGGACTGGGCCGGCAGCAGCGCGTTGACGCTGCCGCTGAGGGGATCCAGTCCCGACCAGAGCCCGCCCGACCAGCGGGCCAGGCTGGAAACCGCCTGCCCGCCGGCCAGGTTGAAGCCGCCGCCCACGTAGAGCTGCTTGCCGCTGCCGTCATCGATGGCCGCCAGCGCGTTGCCGATCCCCGACAAACCCGAACCCAGGGGGTTCCACTGTCCGCCGCTCCAGGCCGCGATGCGCGCGCAGGGGACGCCGCCGGCGCTGGTGAAGCTGCCGGTGGCGATCAGGGCCGGACCGCTGCCGTCGTCGTAGCTGATCAGGGCGCGAACCACATTGTTGGTCCCGCTGGCAAGGGGCTGCCAGAGGGAACCGTCCCAGCGGGCGACCCGCGAGATCGGGACCGTGCCGCTTTGCGTGAAGATGCCGCCCGCATACAGCGCGGCGCCGGTTCCATCGTTGTGGACAGCCAGAGTGTTGACGGAGCCGAGCAGGCCGGCGCCCAGGGCCGACCAGCTGGTCCCATCCCAGCGAGCCACGCGGCTGGCCGGAATGCCGCCAGCCTCGCTGAATCCGCCGCCCGCATACAGCTTGGGACCGGTGCCGTCGTCGAAGGCCAGCAGCGCCAGCACGGGCCCGTTCAGCCCGCCTCCGACCGGAGCCCAGGCCGTGCCGTTCCAGCGCGCGAGCCAGGCGACGTTCTGGCTGCCCGCCTGAGTGAACGTGCCGCCGGCGAAGAGCGCCGGTCCGCTGCCATCGTCGAAGCTGAGCAGCGCGTTCACGGACGAGTTGAAGCCCGGGCCGACCGGCGACCAGGACCCGTTCTGGAAACGGGCGATGCGCAAGCGCACGGCATCATCCGCCGAAATGAACGAGCCCCCGGCATAGACCGCGAGACCGCTGCCATCGTCGTGTTCAGCCAGAGCCTGAACGGGACCGGAGAGCCCCGTTCCGAGCGCCGTCCAAGCCTGCCCGTCCCAGGCGGCGATGCCCGAGGTCCCGGGCCCCGCAAAGGCGCTGAAACCCGCGCCGAGGTACAGCCGCGGACCGGACCCGTTGTCGTGGAACGCCAGCTGGCGACCGGAGAACGTCAGGGGAATCGTGGGGAGCAGGCTCGTCCAGGTGCTCCCGTCGAAACGGACCATGCCCCCGGCGGGCTGACCACCCGCTTCACCGAAACCACCGGTGATGAACAGGGCCAGGCCAGAACCGTCGTCGTGGGCCTTTAGGGATTCGACGCCGGTGTTGAAGCCTCCGGTTGGGCCGGCCGCGACCGGCGACCATCCCGTGCCGTCGAAACTGGCCAGATTCGAGGTCGGCTGGCCACCGGCGCTGGCGAACACGCCCCCGACGTAGAGACGCGGCCCGGAGCCCAGGTCGATCTCCTCGAGCGCGGCCACCCTGCCGGAAGCGCCAGCGCCGAGGGCCGACCAGGCCTGGCCGTCCCAGGCGGCGATGTTCTGGGCCGGGATGCCGCCCGCCTGATTGAACGAGCCGCCCGCATACAGCCGCGGCCCCGTCCCCAGATCGGCCACCTCCAAGACGACGACCTGCCCGTTGATGCCGGCGCCGAGGGAGCTCCAGGCGACGCCGTCCCAGCGGGCGACCCCCGGCCGCGGGGCGCCGCCGGCCTGGGTGAACACTCCGGCGGCGTACAGCGCCGGCCCGCTGCCGTCGTCGAACACCTCCAGGTCGAGAATCAAGCCGTTGGTCCCCGCGCCGAGCGCGCTCCAGGTGCTGCCGTCGAAGCGAGCGACGTTGGTGACGGGGACGCCGCCTGCGGAGCCGATGATGCCGGCCACGTACAGCGCGGAGCCGCTGCCGTCGTCGAAATCGGCCAGGGCGTACAGCGTTCCGTCCACGGTGTCGCCGAACGAGAACCAGCCCTGGCTTCCATAGCTTGCCAGGTTCGATGCCGGCAGCCCGCCCGCGCTCAGGAAGCTGCCGGCGATGTAGAGGGACGCGCCGGTGCCGTCGTCGAAGGAGAGCATGTCCTGGGGGCCGAAGCCGAAGCCGAGCCCGCTTTCAGCCCCGAAAGTCGGCTGCCAGGCGGGCGCGCACAGGCTCTCGGGCAGCAGTTGGATCTCCGGCAGGCTCAGCGGACTCGCTCCCGCCGGCAGGGGCAGTTGGAGCGAGCCCCGAGCCGCTCCCGCGACCCCGGCCAGCACGGCCACGGACTCGGCCGCGGCCGGCAGCCGCACTTCGAAGCGGTAGCGCCCGGAAGCATCGGTCAGGCCCTCCCCGCCCGCGGGGGTCCAGACCCGGATCCCCGCCGGGGAGGCGCCCGGCGGCGGCCGGACGCTGCCGCTCAGCTCGATCAGGCGATCGCCGCGCGCATCGAGGTCGTGGTCAGATTGGAGCTCCCCGGCCAGAGGCAGCGGAGCGGATCGATCCGTCGGGGACACCTGCCCGAAGGCGGACAGGCTAAAGGGGCACACACAGGCGAGGGACAGCAGCAGACGTCGGTTCGTCATGGAAAGGTGGAGTCGAAGGGACAATTGGAGGCAGGCATCGGGGATCGCACCGGCCCAATTGGGCAAGCGAGAGCGACCGAAGCCGCCGATGGAAAAGCGTTTGGAAACCGGACACGCTCGCGCCGCGGCCGGAGCCGCTCGCGGGCGCACGCTGGGCTGCCCGGCGAACAGGCCGCCGGAGAGCCCCACTCGTTTACTCGCACCGGCTCGACGGGTAACGCCCGCTCGGCCGCGGACTAAAATCCCCGGATCCAGGCCGCAGGGTCCCGCGTGGACGCACGGCCCTCCGGGCGGGGTCGGGGAGCCCGGGCCGGGTGGCGCCGAAGCCCCCCCGGCTGGCCCGGACCGGGGCGCGGGCGCTGACCGCGCTCCCGGCGGCCCGCGGCTCGTTGGGGATCGGCGCGGGCCTTAGCATTCCGGGCTCCCATGCCCTTCTCCGCTTCCCGGGGCTTCCTGTTCCTGCACGTGCCCAAGGCGGCGGGCACCAGCATTCGGGCGGCCTTGGAGCCTTGGCTGGCGCGGCCGTCGGCGAGCCGCTGGAACAAGCTCGCCAGCCGGCTGCGCCTGGTGCCGGTCGAGCGGCGCTACCTCTACGAGCACGCCAGCGCCCGGGAGGCGCGCTGGATCCTGGGGGCCGAGCGTTTCGAGCGCTGGTTCAAGTTCGCCTTCGTGCGCAACCCCTTCGAGCGGCTGGTGAGCCAGTACCGCTTCCTGCTGGGCAACCCCGCCCACAAGCGCCACCGGCGCGTGGTGGCGCTGGGCTCCTTTCCGGCCTACGCACGCTTCGAACTGGCGCGCCGCCGCTTCCAGCAGCTGCCGCAGATCAGCGACCGGGACGGTCGGTTGCTGGTGGATTTCCTGGGCCGCTACGAACGGCTGGGGGCCGATTTCGAGGCGCTCGGCGAGCGCCTCGCGCTGCCGCTTAAGCTGCCGCACCTCAACAAAAGCCCGGGCGACGGCGGCGATTGGCGCGCGCTCTACGACCGGCCCACGCGGCGCTTGGTGGAAAGCGCCTTCGCGCGCGAGGCCGAACGGCTGGGCTATCGCTTCGATGCGTGAGCGCGGCGCCGCGGCCTCAGGGCGCTCCCGGGGCGGCCCCCGCCCCAGGGGCCAGGCCGGGGGCTCCCCGCGCCCGCGGCCGGGTGCGCGGCAGCGCGAGCAGCTCGCGGGCGGCCGGCAGCAGGTCCTCGGGTGTGAAGCCGCGCAGGCAGCGCCGCTCGGCGGCCCCGGATAGGGGGCAGCGCTCGCGACCGCAGGGCTGGCACTCGAGGCCCAGGCCCAGGGTGCGCTCGCGCCGGCCGTGCTCGGCGCTGTGGCGCCCGTCCATGGGGCCCAGCAGGGCGAGGGTGGGCGCGCCGGCGGCGCGCGCCACGTGCCGCGCGCCGCTGTCGGTGCCCACGAACAGCGCCGCCGAGCGCGCCAGCCCGATCAGCTCGGGCAGGGTCGAAGATCCGGCCCCGAAGGCCAGCCGGGGCGGCTGTCCGCGGGCGGCCAGCCGGGCCGCCACGGCCGCGACCTCGGCCGCCTCCGGCGGCGCCCCGGTCAGCACCAGGGGCAGCCCGAGCTCCGCGCCCAGGGGCCCGAGCAGGGCGGCCGCGCGATCCGCGTCCAGGGCCTTGGCGGAGCCGGGTCGCCCGCCGACCGAGGCCAGCAGGTAGGGCTGCCCGGGCTCGAGGCCGAGGCTCTGGAGCCGCCCCAGGCAGGCCTGTTCGGCCGCCGGGGAAAGCTCGAGGCGTGGCTCCGCGTCCGCCAGAGACAGGCCCAGGTAGGGCAGCAGCTCGGCGTAGGCCTGGCCCACCGGCCGCGGCAGGGCCGGCCGCGGCGGCCACAGGGGGATGCCGCGGCCCGCCGCCCGCGCCGGGCGGTGGCCGCGGGTCAGCAGCGGGCCGCGGCCGTCGCGGAGCAGGCCGATGCGCTCGGGGATGCCCGCGCGCCAGGCCAGCCAGGCGCTGCGCAGGGAACCGGTCAGGAGCAGGGCCGTGCCGTGGCCCCGGAACGCGGCCAGGTTCTCCGCGCCCCGGCCGCGGTGGGCCAGGCGCGGGCTGCCCGGAAAGCGGCCCTCGAACAGGGGCAGCAGGGCCTCGGGGCCCGCCAGGCTCAGGGCCCCGGCGCGGCCCTCGGCGGCCAGGGCGCCGTGCAGGGCGCGCGCGATCGGTTCCGCGGCCACCAGGTCGCCGAGCCAGCTCGGCAGCCGCAGCAGGATCGGCAAGGGGCAGTCGATGGGCATCGCAGCAGCGCTGAGTGTCCCCGCCGCCGGGGCTCGGGCGCCAGGGCCCGCGGGCGGTCAGCGGCCCACAGCAACGGCGCGGTCCTTGGGCCGGGAGGGCTGGCGCCGCCGGGCAGCCCTCAGCCAGCCCGCCCGAGCAGCTCCAGGGCCGCCGCCACGACCCGCTCGGGCTCGAGCTCCCGCAGGCAGCGGTGGTGGCCTAGCGGGCAGACCCGCTCCAGGCAGGGCGCGCAGGGCAGCCCCGGCAAACGCACGACGCGGCAATGCTCGAGGCTGCTGGCCGTGAGCTCGGGAAAATTCGGCCCCATGACCGAGACGCAGGGCACGCGCAAGGCCGCCGCGATCCAGCGCGGCCCCGAGTCCCCCACCAGCAGGAGCGCCGCATCTTGGATCCAGGCCGAAAGCAGGCGCAGGTCGCGCTGCTCGGCGGGGACCAGGGCCGGGCGGCTCTTGGCCCGGGCCTGCACGGCCTCGAGGATCGGAGACTCCGCGGGCGCCCCGCACAGCAGAGCGCGCAGGCCCCGGGTCTCCCACAGGCGGTCGATGGCGGTGGCGAAGTGCTCCGGAGGCCAGAGCTTGCTGGCTCCGAAGGCCGCCCCCGGGGCGCAGACCAGGTAGGGCTGGCCCGGTTCGATGCCCTGGGCCTGGGCCAGGCCGCGGGCCCGCGCCAGGGACTCCGGGGCCACGTGCAGGCGGGGCTCCAGGCTTGGCACCTGCAGGCCGAGCAGCCCGGCCACATCGCGCAGCAGGTGCGCGGTCGGGATCGGCACCCGGCGCCCTCCGCGGGAGGGTGGGATCACCCGGTGGGTCAGGAGCGGGGCGCGGGCGGACAGGGCGGCCCCGGCCCGGACCGGCACCCGGGCCCGGAAGACGCGCAGGGCGGCCCCGAAGGAATTCGAGAGCAGGAGCGCGGCCTCGGGGCGCCGTTCGAGCAGGGCCGCGCGCTCCTCCCCCGCGCCCCGGAAACGGACCAGGCGGTCCGCCAGGGGGCCGTCCTCCAGGACCGGAGCCAGGTGGCGTCGCACCCCGATCCAAAGCCGCTCGATGCGCGGCTCGGCGGCGGCCGCGGCCAGGATCGGCGTCGCCATCACCAGGTCCCCGAGCCAGTTGGGAGCGCGGATCCACAGGGAGCGCGGGGCAGCGGCCGCCATGGACGCATCGGACGCCGGCGCGGGGGTCGCTGTCAACGGCGCGGCGGAGGGAGCTGCCAGGGGCGCTATGCTGCTTCGTCCCCCACCCCCGGGCCACAGGCCCGGCGGGCCCGCTCCCCAACCCGCTCGGCGGCCCTGCCGCCCGGCCTCCCTCCCCCATGTCGACTGACACCTCAGTCGCCCCGCCCGCGACCAACCAGGACGAGTTCAACCCGTTCCTGGCGATGGCCGAGCGTTTCGACATCGCTGCCGACCTGCTCAAGCTGGACCAGGGCACGCGCGACGTGCTGCGCGAGCCCGACCGGGAGCTGACCGTCTCCCTGCCCGTGGTCATGGACGACGGCCGCATCCAGGTCTTCAAGGGCTACCGGGTGCAGCACAACATCGCCCGCGGCCCGGCCAAGGGCGGCATCCGCTTCGACCGCCACGTCAACCTGGACGAGGTGCGCGCCCTGGCGGCCTGGATGACCTGGAAGTGCTCGGTCGTCAACGTGCCCTTCGGCGGAGGCAAGGGCGGGGTCATCTGCGACCCGACCAAGATGAGCAAGGGCGAGCTCGAACGCCTGATGCGGCGCTACACGACCAGCATCATGGATATCCTCGGGCCCGACCGGGACGTGCCGGCGCCGGACATGAACACCGGCGAGCAGCACATGGCCTGGCTGATGGACACCTACTCGATGCACGTGCGCCGCTCGACCACCGCGGTCGTGACCGGCAAGCCGCTCAGCATCGGCGGCTCCAAGGGCCGCACGGAAGCCACCGGCCGCGGCGTGATGATCGTGGCGCGCGAGGCGCTCAAGACCCTGGGCCTGCGCCCGGAGAACTGCCGCGCCGTCGTGCAGGGCTCGGGCAACGTGGGCGGCATCGGCGCGCAGCTGCTGCACCGCGAGGGCTACAAGATCCTCTCGATCAGCGACATCCACGGCGCGATCTACAACGAGAAGGGCTTGGACATGCCCGCGGTGCAGCGCTGGCTGCTCGAGCACCGCACCCTGCAGGGCTACAAGGAGGCCCAGCACATCAGCGGCGCCCAGCAGCTCGAGCTCGACTGCGACGTGCTCGCGCCCTGCGCGACGGAGAACCAGATCACCTCGATGAACGTCTCCAAGATCCGCGCCAAGCTGATCGTGGAGGGCGCCAACGGACCGACCACCGCCAAGGCCGACAAGGTGCTCGACGAGCGCGGCATCCTGGTGGTCCCCGACATCCTCGCCAACGCCGGCGGCGTGACCGTCTCGTACTTCGAGTGGGTCCAAAACCGCATGGGCTACTACTGGACCGAGGAGATCGTCAATTCGCGCCTCGAGCAGTCGATGATGGCCGCCTACTACGACGTCGACAAGTACCGCAAGAAGTACGACGTCTCCATGCGCATCGCAGCCTACGTGCTGGCGATCGAACGCGTGGCCCAGGTCTACCGCCTGCGCGGCATGCTCTCCTGAGCGCGGGGCCGGGCGCAGCCCGGCGCTGCCGTCCGGCCGCGCCGCGGCCGGCGGCCCCGCGGTCCGGTCCGTGCCCGGGCGGGCCAACGCCCGGGCGGCACCGCTGCCGGCCCCCATCGATCCACCCTCCAGTCGAGGCCGCCCCCCGCGCGGGCCCCGCACTCCGGACCTAGAAGGCTCCCCACCGCACCTCCCCCCGTGCCGTACACCGTCCCCGACGCTGGCGAAGACCTGCTCCCGCCCACCCCGCCCCTGGACGAGGAGTCGCCCTTCGCGACGATGATGACCCGCTTCGACGAGGCCGCGGAGAAGCTCGGCATCGATCCGGACATCTACCAGATCCTGCGGCGCCCGGACCGCGAGATCACCTATTCGGTGCCGATCCAGCTCGACTCCGGACGCACGGCGGTCTTCGAGAGCTTCCGCGTCCAGCACAACCAGGGCCTGGGCCCCTTCCTCGGCCCGCTGCGCCTCGATCCGCACCTCAAGCTGGACGACCTGCGCGCCCTGGCCGGCTACATGACCTGGAAGTGCTCGCTGCTGGGCATCCCCTTCGGTGGCGCGGCCGGGGGCATCCGCATCTCTGCGCGGCTGCGCAGTCCGCGCGAGCTCGAGCGCGCCGTGCGCCGCTACACCGCCGGGCTGCTGGACGTGATCGGCGCCAACACGGACATCTTCGCCCCGGACGTGGCCACCGACGAGCGGGTCATGGCTTGGGTCATGGACACGGTCAGCGAGCACGTGCGCTACACGGAGACCGGGGTGGTCACGGGCAAGCCGCTGATCCTGTCCGGCACGCGCGGGCTGGAGGACGGCGCCGCCCAGGGCCTGCGCACGATCGTGCGCCTGGCGCTGGACTCCGCGGGCATCGCGGCGGACCACCGCCCGAGCGTGATCGTGCAGGGCACGGGCCGCGTGGGCGGCAACCTGGCGCGCTTGCTCGACGAGTCCGGCTTCCTGGTGGTGGGCCTTTCGGACGTGTCCGGCGGCTACTACCAGCCCAAGGGGCTCCCCGTCGGCGAACTGCTCGCCCACCGCGCGCTGCAGGGCGGCCTGGAAGGCCTGCCGAGCGCGGGCGATTGGCTCAGCAACGACGAGCTCGTCACCCGCCCCTGCGACGTGCTGGTGCCCTGCGCCACCGCCAACACGATCCGCTTCGAGCACGCCGGCAAGCTTGGGGCACGCCTGGTGGTCGAGGGCGCCCACGGGCCGGTCTCGGTGCGTGCCGACCGCGTGTTGGCCCAGCGCGGCATCCCCTGCGTGCCGGACATCCTGGCCAACGCCGGCGGGGTGCTCTCGAACTACTTCGAGTGGGTCCAAAACCGCCAGGGCCTCACCTGGCTCGAGGATGTGGTCGAGAAGCGCCGCAAGCGCTTCATGACCGAAGCCTGGACCGCGACCGCCGAGCTGGCCAAGCAAAAGGGCGTCAGCCTGCGCACCGCCGCGCACATGCTGGCCGTCGGGCGCGTGGCCAAGGCCGACCAGGTGCGCGGAACCTACGCTTGAGACGCGGCGCGGCGCAGCGCGCCGCGCCTGGGGTCCGGCCCCGCGCCGATCCCGGAGCCACAACCCGCCCCCGGCCCGCGCCCTGACCCGCCGCGGGGCGCGTCGGCCCCTGGGGCCGGCGGCGAACGGAGCGCGGCTTGGCACGCGGAGCCGGAATCAGGGCTCAAGTGCCGCAAAAGGTCTCCTCGACCACCTCTTCGGCCCGCGGGGCCTGCTGCAATTCCGCCTGCCCGGGTTGCTCCTCGAAGGGCCGGGCCAGCACCGCGAGCAGGCGTTCGAAGGGCCCGAAGTCCCCGGCCACCGCGGCGGCGATGGCCTGCTCGATGCGGTGGTTGCGCGGGATGAAGGCGGGATTGGCGGATTCGAGCTGGGGCCGGCGCGATGCGGGGTCCGCGCCCTCCGCAGCGAGCCGCTCGCGCCAGCGCCGCTCGAAGGGCACAAAGGCTGCGGGATCCTCGAATTCGGCCGCCGCCGTGCCGTTGGACAGGGCCCGGAAGGTGCGCGTGAAGTCCGCCCGGCCGGCGGCCATGCGCTCGAGCAGGTCTTCGATCAGGGCGCGGTCTTCCTCGCGCTCGGTGGCCAGTCCGAGCTTGGCGCGGAAGCGCCGCAGCCAGGCCTGCTCGTAGCGCGGCTTGAAGCCCTCGAGCACCGGCGTGGCCAGAGCGACGGCGCGCTCGCGGTCGGGGTCGATCAGCGGCAGCAGGGCGTTGCCCAGCTGGGCCAGGTTCCAGAGCATCACCTGGGGCTGATTGCCGTAGGCGTAGCGGCCGCGACGGTCGATCGAGGAAAACACCGTGCCCGGATGGAACGCATCCAGGAAGGCGCAGGGACCGTAGTCGATCGTCTCGCCGGACAGCGAGGTATTGTCGGTGTTCATCACCCCGTGGATGAAGCCCAGCGCCATCCAGGCCGCCACCAGTTCGGCCTGGGCGGCGGCCACGGCCTGCAACAGACCGAGCGGACCCTGGGCCCCTGGATGGTGGCGCGCCAGGGCGTATTCGACCAGCAGCGCGAGCGCCTCGCGGTCGTCGCGCGCCGCGAAAAACTGCAGCGTGCCGATGCGCAGGTGGCTGGCGGCGACCCGCGTGAACACGGCCCCGGGCAGGGCGGTCTCGCGCTGCACGAGTTCGCCGGTCAGGACCGCCGCCAAGGCGCGCGTGGTGGGCACGCCGAGGGCGTGCATGGCCTCGCTGACCAGGTATTCGCGCAGCACCGGACCGAGCCAGGCGCGGCCGTCCCCGGCGCGCGAGAACGGCGTCGGGCCGCTGCCCTTGAGCTGCACGTCCCGGCGCCGCCCCGCGCGGTCGATGAGCTCCCCGAGCAGCAGGGCCCGGCCGTCCCCGAGCTGGGGCACGAAGTGACCGAACTGATGCCCCGCGTAGGCCTGGGCCAGGGGCTCGGAGCCCAGGGCGACCCGGTTGCCCGCCAGGACCTCCAGACCCTCGGGGGTCGCCAGCAGCGCCGGGTCGAGGCCCAGCTCCTCGGCCAGGGCCGTGTTGAGCCGGATCAGGCGCGGGCTGCGGACCGGCGTCGGTGCGGTGCGGGCGAAGCAGCGCGCCGGCAGCCGCGCATAGCTGTTGTCGAAGGGCAATCGCAGCATGGGCTCGGGAGTGGGCGACGGCGGCCGCCTTCTAGGTCTAGACCCTGGAGCCGGCGCTTGCCACCCGAGAACGGCCGGGCGGCAGCGATCGAGCACCCCGCCGGGCCCGGCCAGTAGACTCGGGTTCCCCTCGCCCCCCCAGACCCCGCCCCCGGGAAGCCTGCCGCCCCCCCGCGTCCCCGCCGCGCCCCCCCCCGTCCATGACCCTGCTGACCCACCTGGAGCAGCTCGAGGCCGAGTCGATCCACATCTTCCGCGAGGTGGCGGCCGAAGCCCAGAAGCCGGTGATGCTGTTCTCGATCGGCAAGGACTCCGGGGTGATGCTGGAGCTGGCTCGCCGAGCCTTCGCACCGGCGCCCCTGCCCTTCCCGCTGCTGCACATCGATTGCTGCTGGGACTTCCAGGACATGTACGTGCTGCGGGACGAGCTCACGCGCCGCTACGGCCTGCGCATGCTCGTGCACCAGAGCGCCGAAGCCCAGGATCCGCGCATCAACCCCTTCGACGTCCAGAGCACCGAGTTCACGCGCCTGACCCTGACCGAATCCCTCAAGCAGGCCCTCGACAAGCACGGTTTCGATGCCGCCTTCGGCGGCGGGCGCCGGGACGAGGAGAAGAGCCGCTCGAAGGAGCGCATCTTCAGCTTCCGCGACCGCTTCCACCAGTGGGATCCCAAGAACCAGCGGCCCGAGCTGTGGAACGTCTACAACCAGCGCGTCAAGCCGGGCGAGAGCCTGCGCGTGTTCCCGCTCTCCAACTGGACCGAGCTGGACGTGTGGCTCTACAGCGACCTGCGCCAGATCCCGATGGTGCCGCTGTACTTCGCCAAACGCCGGCCGGTGGTCAAGCGCGGCGAGCAGTTCATCCTGTGCGACGACCAGCGCATGCGCTTCCTGCCCGGCGAGCAGCCGGAGCAGCGCCTGGTGCGCTTCCGCACCCTGGGGGCCTACCCGTTGACGACGGCCCACGAATCGAGCGCCACGACGATCAAGGAGGTCATCGCGGAGCTGCTGCAAACCGGCACTTCGGAACGGGCCGGCCGCCTGATCGACCGCGACGAGGAGGCCTCGATGGAGAAGAAGAAGCGCGAGGGCTACTTCTAGGCCGCGGACCCTCTAGGCCGCGGACCCTCTAGGCCGCGGACCCTCTAGGCCGCGGACCCTCTAGGC
>ERZ1066136.368-NODE-368-length-37842-cov-27.022468_pt1 | contig 37842 bp, 53 predicted proteins | sample MGYA00382783_ERZ1066136 | MGnify/ENA primary metagenome ERZ1066136 (study PRJEB33369, sample SAMEA5778366) | biofilm metagenome | biome: Industrial cooling water; feature: Water cooling tower basin; material: Biofilm | place: United Arab Emirates | collected... | reverse complement strand
CAGCGCGACGGGCTACAGCTCGGCCAGCAGCGCGACGGGCGACAGCTCGGCCAGCAGCGCGACGGGCGACAGCTCGGCCAGCAGCGCGACGGGCGACAGATCGGCCAGCAGCGCGACGGGCTACAGCTCGGCCAGCAGCGCGACGGGCGACAGCTCGGCCAGCCTGACGACCGGCTGGTACTCGTCGAGCGAGATCAAGGCGGCCGACGACGGCACGGCCCTGCACGCCGTCGCCATCGCGGTCGGCGGCGAGAGCAAGGCGCGCGCGCCGCTCGGCTGCGCGATCGTCTGCGTCTACCGCGACGACGACGGCGAACTGCTGCACATCCGCGCGGCCAAGGTGGGCGAGGCGGGCATCAAGCCCGACACGTGGTACTCACTGGACGCAGCGGGCGAGTTCGTGGAGGCCCCATGAACGACGCCGCCGACAAAGCATGGCTGCGCACGCCGGCCGATGACGACTACGACCGCGGCGCGCCGAACTGGCTCGGCATCGGGCTGGTCGGCGTGGCCATCGCGATCGGATTCGCCGTGATGCACACCTGGGGCGTCCTCGTCGGCACGAACGACGAGCACGTCCGCCAGCAGGCCGAGCGCCGCACGCTGCTCGACCACTGCCGCGGCGAGCTCGGCCCCGATGCCCGCGCGCTGGTCGACGTGACGACCGGACACGTGATCTGCGCCTCCGGATCGAACCGGCTGGCGCCGCTTTCTCACCCGATGACGAGGATGCAATGAACGTCCAACCCGTCACCATCCGCGCCAGCAGCATCGGCAGCCTGTTCGACTGCCCGGCGCGCTGGATCTCGATCCACGTCGAAGGCCGGCGCACGCCGCAGAGCGGCAACGCCGCGCTCGGCACCGCGATCCACGCCGGCACCGCGCTGTTCGACGGCGAGCGCGTGAAGCAGCAGACGCCGAGCTTGTCGGCCGCCGAGGACGCCGCCGTCGAGAGCGTGCGCCAGCCGCGCGAGGAAACGATCTGGGACGAGGAAGGCGCGGACAAGGCCGAGAAGATCGCCCGCAGCCTCGTGCAGCGCTACTGCACGTCCGAGAGCCCCAAGCACGAGTTCGTCGCGGTCGAGGCGTCGGTCGAGTCGCTGCACATCACCGACCTCGGCCTGGTGCTGACCGGCCACGTCGACCGCGTGAAGGCCACGCCCGACGGCTACGGCATCGCCGACCTGAAGAGCGGCAAGACCGCGGTCGGCACCGACGGCAAGGCCAAGACGCAGGGCCACGGCGCGCAGCTCGGCGTGTACGAGCTGGTCGCCGAAGCCGCGACGAAGCTGCCGATCACCGCGCCGGCCGAGATCATCGGCCTGCAGACGAACCTCACGCCGGACAAGCAGCGCATCGGCACCGGCCAGATCGCCGGCGCGCGCGAGGTGCTGCTCGGCGATGACGCCAATCCCGGCCTGTTGTCGATCGCATCGCAGATCGTGCACGGGCAGATCCCCGCATGGGGCAATCCAAAGAGCGTGATGTGTTCGGCCACCTACTGCCCGAACCACAAGACGTGCTGGTGGCGTCGATGAGCGGCTGCATCCTCTGGACTGGCTACACCGTCAAGTCCAACGGCCGCGATTCGCATCGCTACGGCCGGTTGTCGGTCAACGGGCGCAAGGTGCTGGCGCATCGGCACGTGTACGAGAAAGCGCGCGGCCCGATCCCGCCGGGGATGCACGTCCTGCACCGGTGCGACAACCCCCGCTGCGTCAACGTCGAGCATCTGTTTCTCGGAACGCACGCCGAGAACATGGCAGACATGAAGGCCAAAGGTCGCGCGACGAAGCGCGCGCCCGCGCCGATGCTCGGCGCGTCGAACCCCCGAACCAAGCTTTCTGCAGCGCAAGTCCTCGCCATCCGCAGCCGGCGCGCAGTCGGAGAGCCTCTCTCCGCTCTCGCTGCCGCGTTCGGCGTTCATCACTCGCACATTAGCCGGATTGCATCCGGCAACAGGAGGTAGCCATGTCCGCAGTCCCACAACAAACGTCCACCCTCGCCGAACTGCGCGCCGTCCAAGGCGGACCGCGTGAGGCGCAGCTGCCCGCCATCCGTGCCGGCTTCGGCGACCTGCAGGGCTTCGAGCTGGCGCAGCGCGCCGCGAAGGCGATGGCTGCCTCGACGCTGGTCCCGCAGCAGTTTCAAGGGAACCTGCCGAACTGCCTGATCGCGCTCGAGATGGCGCAGCGCATCGGCGCCTCGGCGCTGATGGTCATGCAGAACCTCTACGTCGTGCACGGTCGGCCGTCGTGGTCCGCGCAGTTCGTGATCGCGTGCATCAACCAGTGCGGCCGCTTCTCGGCGCTGCGCTACGAGTGGACCGGCACCGAAGGGAAGGACGACTACGGCTGCCGCGCGTGGGCTGTCGAGAAGGCCACCGGCGAGAAGCTGCTCGGCCCGCTGGTGACGGTGAAGCTCGCCAAGGATGAGGGCTGGGCGTCGAAGAACGGCAGCAAGTGGAAGACGATGCCGCAGCTGATGCTCATGTACCGCGCCGGCGCGTGGTTCGGTCGCACCTACGCGCCGGAGCTGACGATGGGCCTGCAGACGCGGGAAGAGCTGCAGGACGTGATCGACATCGACGACGACGGCAACGTGATGACGAGCACGGCCGAACTGCGCGGCGGCACGTCGAGCGGCGAGGTTGTCGCTGATCCGCTGGCCGGAGAGCAGCGCATCGCCCCGGCCGACCTGCCCGAGACCGGCGCCGATCCGTTCGTCGCCGACATGGAGCGCGCGGAGAAGGCGCAGCAGTAACCAACCCACCATCAACACGAGGCAGACCATGACCCAAGCATCTATCGAGAACGACATCCGCGCCGCCGGTGCCGACGTGGCCCCGCGCGTCACCCCGGCCGACGTGGAGGCGAACATCGCCAGCGAGCACTACTTCACCGCCCGCGACGGCTGCGAAGGCGCCAGCGGTGGCGGCGGCACCTACCCGGCCGCGCTCGGCCTGCTCACCTTCTGCGTGCTCGTGCTGCGCAACGGCTTCACCGTCACCGGCGAGAGCGCGTGCGCCAGCCCCGAGAACTTTAACGCCGAGATCGGCCGCAAGATCGCCCGGCAGAACGCGGTCGCCAAGGTGTGGCCGCTGATGGGCTACGAGCTCCGGTCGACGCTCAGCGCCGCCGGTGCGCTCATCGCTGACCCGGCCGAGTAAGCGGCCATGCCCTCGCTCGGCTCGATGGTGCAGCAGCTGTCCGGCCTGGTCGGCACAAAAGACGTGTCTGACTGGGAGGACGAGTTCATCGGCTCCATCGTCGAGCGCACCACCAACGGCGCTCGCACCTCTCACCTGACGGAGAAACAGGTCGAGCAGGTCGAGCGCATCTATCGCAATCACTTCGCCTGAGAAGGACCCCGCGGCATGCTCACCCTCGAAAAGCAGAAGGCCAAGCTCACCTCGCTCAATCTCCGTGCCGAAGTCCACGGCGACGAGAAGGTGCCGGCGGCCGACATCCGGTTCTCATTCGACGCACCGAACGAGCTGCTGAGCGAGTTCGATCCGGCGCTCAAGTCGAGCTTTTATCGCAAGCCCGACGCGCAGGACGCGCAGGCCGAGATGCTCGACACGCCCGGCTACCTGCCCAAGCTGCGGTTCCCGAAGATCCCCGGCATCAAGTGGGACGCGGAGATGATCGGCGCCGAGCTGGTCGTGCACTACGGCACCGGCGGCAAGAGCGACATCGTGTTGGAGGTCGATGTCGACGGCTTCGCGTTCGACTTCAAAGACGGCGGCACGGTGTCGACGAGCTTCCGCGCGAAGGCCAAGCCCGACGACAAGCAGATCGCGAAGCTGTACGGGCTGATCCAGAGCGAGTGCGACATCAGCCTCGCGCCGGCGGCTGCGGAGGGTGAGCAGTGAGCGGCGACGACATGGTGCTCGTGCCTCGGGAGCCGACTGAGGCGATGGCCTATGCCGGCGCCCGCAGCCTCATCGACGGACAGGAGAGCCGGCCCGGATCGTCATGGGCGGAGGAAGCCGCACGTGCTTACCGCGCCATGCTCGCCGCCGCTCCGCAGCCGAACCATCAAGGAATCCTTAACAGTTCGCAGCCCGCTGCGCAGCCAGTGATTGACCACGCAGAAGCAAGCGGAGGGATCGAAGGCGGCCCACAGGAAGATCGCATCGAGGCCGCGTATTGGCGGTTCGATGCGCGGCGCAAGGGGTATGAGCAGTGGAAGAAAGCGCCGATGAGCGAGCGCGATGCCTTCAAGGCCGAACTACGCAACGCGCTTGAAGCCGAGAAGGTGCGCGCCGAAATGCGGCTGGTTGCACGCGGCTGGCAACCCGCCGCGCAGCCGGAACCTATGGCGCGTTTCTGCCCCGGCTGTGGAAGTGTCGGCCCGGTACCAGAGAAGTACCGCGACTGCTGCCCCGACGGCGACAAGGCCCGCATGATTCCCGAGGCGCTGGCACGCCATTGCCGCGACCTGTTTCAGCTTGCGCTATCCGCGCCCGGAGACGCACTGCATCCGCAGCAGCCCGCCGCACAGCCAGCCAGCGCGGAGCCGGTGGCCGAAGTGACTGGTGAGTGGCATTCCAAACATATCGCGTGGTTGCCGGGCTCCCCAGATTTGCCTCTCGGAGCCAAGCTCTACACCCTCCCGCGAGACCCCGCCGAGGTGATGCGGCTGGCGGAGGATGCGCAGCGGTGGAGGTTCTGGCGACAGCACTGGCAATTGCTGACACGCATGGAGGTTGCGCGGCCTGCGGGCATCGACTTGTCGCGGCGAGGCGTCTACTCGCCGGACGAAATGGATGAAGTAACAGACGCCGCTCTGGCGCGCGCAGTGGGGGCAGCCGAATGACTATTCGCCCCGATATCCTGACGGTCTCCGGTCACTACTTCGACTTCCTGACGCCAGAGCGGTCGAAGTTCGGCATTGAGGACGTCGCGCACGCGCTGTCGCACGTTTGCCGCTTTGCAGGTCACACGCGGACCTTTTACTCGGTCGCACAACACTCGGTCATGGTGTCTCGCATTGTGCCGCCAGAGCACGCGCTTGCCGGCCTGTTGCATGACGCCGCCGAGGCGTTTGTCGGCGACGTGGCGCGTCCCTTGAAGCAGCTTCTACCCGACTACAAGGAAATCGAGCGCCGGGTCGAGCGCGCGGTGTTCGACCGTTTTGGCCTGCCGTCGCAACTGCCGCGCTGCGTGAAGGACGCGGACCTTGTGATGCTGGCAACTGAGCAGCGCGACTTGATGGCGCCGCACGACGATGAGTGGGCGCTGATCGCAAAGGTGCAGCCGCTTGCCGACCGAATCGTGCCGCTGCCGCCGCGCGAGGCAAAGTTCAAGTTCTTGCTTCGCTATCAAGAGTTGGAGCGCGCAGCGGAGGCGAAAGATGAGTGACGCAACAGCCGACAAGATCGGGCTCCCGTGCTTTGAATTCGAGGTGTCATGCGGCGGGTTCTGCTATGGCGGGACAGTTTCACAAGCGCCGGCCACGTACCTTGAGCACACAAGAGCGGCGGACGTGTGGGTGCGTGGCGACGTTGTACTGGGCGAGGTCGACCGCCTGCGGGCGCTGCTGCGGGACATGGTTGAGCTTGCTGAATACTGGATCAACCGCGAGGACCGGCGCCAGTTCAGCGAACAGGAGTACCGGACGTGGCGTGCGCTGGGGCATGACTCAAACGCGATGAAGGCAGCGCGCGCCGCGCTGGCGAAGGAGGGGCAATGAGCAAAGTGCCGATGCCGGAGCCGGCAGTTCGCTGGTCTACTGACTTACCGCTGGCCGGAGGCGGCCGCGGGCGAACGTGAAGGCAGGACGCTGGTGACCCGCCACACCGCCGCCGAACTCGCCGCGCACCTGCGCATCAGCGCGCGGCAGCTGCAGCGCCTTGTCGCCGCCGGGATACCCCGCATTCCGACCGGCGCCCGGGGCTGGGTTTACGATCCCGTCGCCTGCGAGCAGTGGCTCGTGGCGAACCGCTCCGCTCTATGCCGATCCGACAAGACGCCGAAGGCCGCTGGCACGTTGATCTCTGCGTCCGCCGCCAGCGCGTTCACCGAAAGCTGCCGGAAGGCGCAACTGAGAACGACGCCAAGCGCCTCGACGCCGAGCTGCGCGTCGCACTGAGCCGCAACACCGCGCCGGTCGTCCCCGGCGACCCCCTGATCCTCGACCTGCTGGCGCACTACGCGGAGACGCACGCGCCGGCCGCGCTGCGCAGCGCCGACACCGCCAAGCATCACGCGGTGCGTGTCGGCCAGCTCGCCGCCGGCTACCGCGCCAGCCAGGCGCGACAGCTCGCCGCGCACGTGGTCGAGAAGATGCGGCCGCACTATCAGGTCGGCACCATCAACCGCAGCCTCGGCACCCTCAAGCGCGCGCTGACGCTGGCATGGGAGCGCGGCGCCACGTCCGAGAACTGGGGTGCCCACGTCAAGCGCCTGCCCGAGCACAACGAGCGCACGGTGTACCTGACGCCCGCGCAGGTGCAGAAGATCGCCGGCCGCGCGAGCGAGAACGTGCGCGCCGCCATCTGGATCGCGCTGTTGACCGGCGCGCGCCGCAGCGAGGTCTGCAAGATCCAGCGCGAGGACATCGGCCGCGACTCGATCCTGATTCATGCCGGCAACACCAAGACGCTCAAGACCCGCACGGTGCCGATCGTGCCGGCGCTGCGGCCGTGGCTGAAGTACCTGCCGCTGCCGATCACCTACGAAGGCATCAAGTCCGGATTCCGCCGCGCGCGCGAGGACGCCGGCATGCCGCACGTCCACTACCACGACCTGCGGCACAGCTGCGCCAGCATCCTGCTGTCGCTCGGCGTGGACCTCTACACCATCAGCAAGATCCTTGGCCACAGCAGCATCAAGACCACCGAGCGGTATGCGCACCTGCAGGTGAAGGCCCAGCGCGCCGCACTCGGCAAGCTGGGCCGTTACACCCAGCCTTACACCCGAAAAACAAAGGCCGCCCGGAAGGCGGCCTAAGTGCTTGTTTTCGCTGGTGGGCGGTACAGGGTTCGAACCTGTGACCCCTGCCGTGTGAAGGCACTTGGCGCAATCGTTCGCCGCAGTCTTCCCTCTGGCGCCGCGCGCGCCGGCGGCCGGTTTCGGCCTGTTTCCGCCCCCCGATTACACCCGATTTACACCCGGGTCTGGCCCGCCTGAGCGCCCCCGACGAACGCCACCGTCAGCTTCACCCGCACGAACAGCGTCCGCCCGTCGATCAGCACCGGCCGGTACAGGTCGATCTGGTGCTTGCGCGGGTCCGGATCAGCGCCGGCCAGCTGCTCGGCCGCCGCGGCGCACAGGTCGGCGAGCCGAAGCATGTCCACCTCGTCGCCGGGCGTGACCATCTTCGCCATCAGAGCATCGCCGCTTCGGCCTCGCGCCGGCGCACCAGGCCCGGCAGCACACGGCCGCCACCGCGCACCCAACGCAGGATCTGCACCCGCGCGCCTGGCCAGTCCTCGGCGTTGACGCAGCGGCGCAGCGTGCTCGCGCGGTAGTTCCCCGGGCCCAGGTTGAACACGAACGACGTGATCGCCGCGAACCGCTGCGGGTAGTGCGCCAGCACGGGCGACAGCTCGATCGCCATGCGCAGGTGCCGCACGGTGTCGGTCTTCAGAAACTCGCGCGCCTCGCCGTGTGTGATCGGCGGGTGCTCACGTGGCACCAGACGGCCGTAGCCGATCGTCCAGTAGCCGGCGGGGCAGAGGTACGGGACGAACAGCCCGGTCGCTGGCACGCGCGCCGCGCAGCCTTCGTAGTAGGCGATGACCGGCAGCGCATGCGCCAGCACCTCGTCGATGAGGCTGCGGCCATCGAACGGCATCGGTCAGCGCTTGCGCAGCGAGCGGTCGACGAACCAGAAGCCCAGCATCGAGCCGACGATCGCCTCATCGAACGGCGTGATCAGCACCTTCGCGATGGCGGTCCAGTCGCCGAGCTGGCCAGCGGCAGCCAGCGCCAGCACCAGGCACGTCTTCGCCGCGGTGTAGAGGACGAGGCAGTGCCAGTAGGTCAGGATCGGCCGCACGCTGCTGTTGAGCCCGTCGATCCACGGCACACCGGTTGGCTGCAGCTGCGCCAGCAGCGCCACACCGAGCGCGCGTTGTTCCTCGACCTGCGTGTCGGCATCGCCCTTGGCGCGGATGGCTGCGAGCTGCGCCTCGCTCGCCTGCTTCAGCTGCGCCATCGCCTGCTCGGCGCGCCGGTCCTCGATCGCGGCCGACGCCTGCAGCATGGCGAGCTCGTGCGCCATCTTGTCGCGCTCGGCCAACTGCTGCTGCCGCGCCGTCATGTAGCGCATCACGGCGCCGCCGAGCGCGCCGAGCGGGCCGAGGAAGGCAGTCAGCTCGAGCATCGCGTCACCCCTGCGGCGGCTTGGCCGGGAACCGCGCCTCGGCCCATTTCTCGAACAGGAAGATTGCCCGGCTGCCCATGTGCCCAGCGATGCCGATGAACACCGCCTGCACCAGCTCGTTCATGTTGGCAGCCTCACAGAGCCAGAAGGTCAGCAGGCCGGCGAAGCCTGCGGTGAAGACCTCACCCAGCAGCTCGACCACGTTGAACGCGCGCGCGTGGCCTTCGCGCATCTTTCGGAGGAAGGACACAAGACCTCCCGCGGCTGAAAGGGCGATCACCCACAGGTACGTGAGCACGTCGTAGGCGAACGGAGTCGGGTTCTTGGGCGGTTCCATGCGATGCATTCAGGGGAGCACTAGCCGGCGCGCCGGACCGAGAACACGGGCCGGAACTCCATGTTGATCGGCCGCCTTGGCGTGTCGGGATCGAGCACAGCGCCGCGCGTCATCCAGCCGGCCAGCAGCTCAAAGCCGCCAACGCGGTACTGCCACAGGCTCAAGCTCGCTGCGCTGTAGATGGTCAGTCGGCCGCGCTTCACCACCGAACGCGGTAGCGCGCGGTAGTCGGTCAGGCCCTTGAACCGCGCCGGCTTGAAGCGATACGCAAGGCCGAACAGGACGTTGCGCCAGGCCAGCCAGTAGACGTCCCCGACGTAGCGACCGAAGCGCGCGTAGACCGAGCGCACTGTCGACTCGTAGGAGCCGAACGGCGAGACCGGATCGTCCGGCGTGAGCAGCCACCAGGGATAGCGGCCGCGGATGGCGAACAGCAGCACCAGCACGCGCGCAGGGATGGCCAGCAGATCGATCAGCAGGCCGAGCCCGAATCCAACCCACAGAGGCCGAAAAGGCGACATCATCAGATCGGCCGCATGCCGCCAAGGTCGTACCAGAAGTCGTGCCCGCTGAAGAAGATCTCGCTCAGGCCGACCGCACTGTTCCAGATGTTGAAGCCCGGCGCGCAGTTGATGTCGCGCGGGATCGACGCAGAAACGAAGCCCGACGCCAGCAGCGTTAGCGTCTTCAGTGCGGTCAGGCGATAGACCTCGTATCGGATGCCCTCTTGCGTGTTGAGCACCGACAGATACAGCACGACCTCTGGCCCCCATGCGACGCCAAGGTCGGCGATGTCCGTGATCGACGTTGTGCCGGCCGCCTTGTAGCCGAGCCGGAAGTTGGTGTCGGTCGTCTGCTTGTAGATGCCGAACCACGCGCGCGCACTGGTCGTCAGGTCGGTCGTGGAGCTTGGGAAGTTCGATGGCGTCTGCCGCGGGCCTGCGTGCAGCGTGATCTGCCCTGACGGCGCGACCGTCTGCCCGGTGCCGAACAACATTTTGAGGAAGAAGCCGCCGGAGCCAGCGGCGCTGCAGAACCGCGGGCCGCTGACTGCGGAACCGATGCCGATAGACCAGCCTGCGCTAGCGCCCGACGTGTTGACCGAGCGCATGGCCTTGGGCACGCTGAGGAATGGCGTCGATTCCGAGTAGGCCGGCGGCGAAACCAGCGTGCCGGTCAGGCTGCTGTAGCTCGGGCCGCCATAGTCGGTTGGCGTGTCGGTCGCCCAGCCGGAGACCTTCGAGTACCAGTAGCCGCGAAAAAGCACCTCGTTGAATTCGAGTTTGACCCAGTCACCGTCATCGCGGAGGAAGCGGGCCTCATCGACGGTCACCGGAGCGGGAACCAGACCGGCCGCTGCGGCTGAGAACACAGGCAGCACAGCAGGATCGCCGCCAGTGTTCGTCACCGTGCCTTGCGTCAGCGCGGGCGTGTATCCCAAATCGACCTCGGGCACACCGCCGGAACCGACCGGCACCAGCATGATCGGCTGCCCGGTCGAGTCGAAGCCAACGACGCGATTCGCGCGCGAGCCTGCTGGCGGCAACGTCGCAATCGCTTCACCGTCCGGCACGCGCAGCACCGCTCCGAACCGCTGATCCGTGCCTGCCGCCAGCTGCTGGATCATCATCACCGGCGCGTCTTGGTCGTCGTCGAGCGTGCCCTCGGGAAGATCGCCGCCCTGCTGGTAGTCGACCGAGCGCTGGAACGGCAGATTGCGGCGGATGCTGATGACGGCTCCAACAGCAGGCGCAGCGTCGAATGTGACCGTGCCGCCGAACGCCGGCTGCGGCGTGATGGCCACGGTGTAGTTCGTGACCTCCACACCGTTGACGGTCACCACCAGGTCGAGCGCCTGGAAGATGCGGAAGTCGAAGGCGAACGCCGTCGACACGCCGTTGCCGGTGTACTCGATGATCGGAACGGCTTGGGAGACTGTCACCGCGGGCCTCGCGCAGAGATTGCGCGGGCCAGTGCTCAGCGCTCGAACTCGATCTCGAACACGCCCGCGTTCGGGCGCCAATCATCGGGCGCAACCCCGTCCCGAGTCCGAGACATTTCGCCCCGTCCGGGCACACCACGATCGGGCGTCACCGCCTTGCCGATGCGCACCGGCTCGGCGGCCAGCGCGCCAGCGCCTGCGTCGAGGTGATCGTCCGGCTGATCGGGAACGGCCGGGTTCCAGTCGCGCATCTGGTGCTCGACCACGTCCAGCACCGACACGTGCGCCCACAGGTAGCCGGCCGACAGCGGCGGCTCGAAGGCGGCCAGGATGCGCGCGTTCTTGTTCCCCTTCGTGTGCACCTCTGACACACCGCAGGTGATGCGCCGGCGCTTCAGCGCGCCGCGCAGGATGCTTGGCACGTGGCCGCCGATGCCGTTCGTCTCGACCTCGATTCGGCTCAGCTCGAACTGCGCGATCACGTCGACGATCTGCTCGACCTGCCCGCCCTCGATCTGGCCGGTGTCGCTGACTTCGGCCAGCTCGCCCTGCAGCGCGATCGCACGGTGCCAGTACAGGTGCCCCTCGGCATCCTGCAGCATCAGCGCCAGCGCGCTGACGTCGCTGTTCGGCTTGCCGCTGGCCGGGTCCAGACGCAGCCGTCCGCTCACGATCTGCTTGCTGCCGAGCATCATCAGCACGGTGCGGTTGACCACACGCACCACCGGCTCGACGTCGTAGGGGATCAGCCGCGCCGGGTCGAGGCGCACCTGCTGCATCGGCTTCGCTTCGAGCATGTACTGAGAGTCCCAGGCGTTGATCGTGCGGGTGTCCTTGCGGCGCCGCTGCAGGTCGCTGCGGCTGAACCGCTCCGGCCACGCGCAGCCGGTGTAGACGTCGACCAGCTGCGCCGGCGGCGCGCGGAACACCAGCACCCGGCCCTCGGCCTCGTAGTCCTCGCCCTCGACCAGCAGGCGTGAGAACTTGCCAATCCCCGCGAAGACGTAGAAGCCGTCCGCCTCGGCATCGAACGGCACCGCGAAGCGCGCCGACTTGCTGCTGTCCTCGATGCGGTAGGCGTGCGCGAACAGCGGGATCTTCAGCACCGCGGCGCCGGCAGCGATCTCTTCCGGGTAGATCGAATCGTGCGTGTGCGGCGTGCCGATGTAGGTCTTCTGGCCGCCCGGCACCAGGATGTGCGCGGCTTCGCTGATGCGGTCGCGCAGCTTCTCGCGCGCGTCAGCGGTGCGGATGTTCTTCGGCACCTCGATGTCGTCGAAGTCGACCGCATCGGCCCGCGAGCCAGTCGCGTTCGACAGCACGCCGTAGGCCGCCATGCTGGCGTTGCGCGCATCGGCCGCGCCGTTGACCCAGAATTCCTCGGCGCCCACCACCGGCGGCAGGATGCCGCCGCACCACGGGTGATTTCGCAGGACGTTGGCCACGTCGCGCGTCATCTTCTTGGCGAGCTTGGTGTCCTCGGACCACACCAGCGAGCGGTGCGCGCGGTCGCGATACAGGCGCCACGCCTTGTAGACCGCGTACACCGTCGACTTGCCAGCGCCGCGGAAGATCTGCAGCACGCGCACAGGGTCGTGGCAGCGTTCCAGCCAGTCCACCAGCTGCCAGTGAATCGCCGGCACTTGCCAGCGTTGCCGCTGCGCCCACTTCCAGAAGAAGGCGCGGAAGCTCGCGCTACTTGGACTTGCCGCCACGCTTGGCCCGGCGCTGCGCCGCCTCGATCGCGCGCAGCGCCTCCTGCTCGGCCGAGGCGATCTCGGTTTCCATGTCGCCCTCGACGTCCGTGGCGTCCTCCGGCGACGGCGGCGGCGCAGTCCGCTGCACCATGCCGATGATCGTGTGCAGGCGCGTCAGCGCAGACAGCGTCGCCGCCGCGTTCTTCTTGCACCAGTAGCGGTCGCCGCGCGTGTCGCGATCCATGTTCGCGGGCTTCACGCCAGCACCCGGCCATTCCTCCGGGTTCAGCTCGTCGATCAGCACGTCGGCCAGCTTCTCCGTGAGGCCCTGCAGCTTCTCGTATTGGTCTTGTCGCATGGTCAGTTTCCTACCGCGGCGCCGAAGTCCGGCGCGCGGGCCGGCGCTTCATCACCCGGCGCCCACCAGAAGTCCTGCTGCCAATCCTTGCGCATCCGCTGCCGCTGGCGCGCCAGGTAGCCGGGCGACACGCTCTCCTGGATGTCGTTCAGAAAGCCTCGCTCGATCGCCGTCTTGCCATACCAGAGGTTCAGATACGGCAGATGAGATCGCGCGAAGCGCAGCGCCTCGCCGCCCGCGTGTGTGGGCTTGCCGGCGGCCAGCTCGTCCAGGTTGCCCTTGGTCAGCTCGTACAGGTCGGCCGCGCTGCCTGCGGTCGGCCCGGCCAGACGGAACAGCGGGTCGGCGCGGCTCAGGCTGTCGGTCGTGTTCTCCAGCAGCAGATCGCCGAAAAAGCCCGCCGCACCGCCCTGCGCTGCCGCGCGCACCCAGAACTTCGGCGTGGTCATGTCGACCGGGTCCTTGCCGGCCACGACCTGCTTGGACTGGAACGCGATGGCGCCCAGCGCCGTGAGCGATAGCCCGAGCGCGGTCGCGTAGGCCAGCCGGTTCGCGAGCATCGGCGCACCGTCCAGCCCCTGCGGCGTGTCGATCGCGCGCCGCCAGTGGCGCGAGATCATCGCGATCGGAAAGCTCTTGAACTGCATCGCGCTGCGCCACAGCTCGCCGCGCACAGTGCCGCGCTGCTCGCCGGCCGTGGCCCAAGCACGCGTCGCCAGATCCGGGTTGATGATCGCCGTCTCGGACTCGTCGAGGATCAGCGCCAGCAGCTTGGTCGCCGCCTGCGGGTCGGCCACCGCGTTCGGCGTCAGCATCGGCGTGCCGTTGAAATCGTCCAGCTTGGCGGCGTTGACCGCCTGCCAATCGGCTTCCGTCAGCCCCTTCGATTCCAGCCGCCAGCGGTCGTACTCGCTCAGCTTCGCCCACGGCGTGCCATGCAGGCGCGCGAGCCCCTGCATCATCGTCATCTGGAACGACCGGCGCAGGCCATCGGTCCACGCGTTCAGCAGCGACAGTTTCATCGTGCTGTTCGCCAGCCGGCCGGTGATGCCGTCGCGCACGTTCTCGCCCGTCCAGCGGTTCAGGCTCGACATCAGCGTCTCCGCCATGAACCCGTGCGCCGCCATGAACTCGCGCGCCTGCTGGCGATTGGCGCCGACCATGTTGCCGACCGCCTGCCAGTACGGCAGCCGGTTGTAGCCGACCGTCACGAAGTACGTGCCAAGGTCCGTGATCGACGACAGCAGCGCACCGGCCAGCTTGCCTGCCACCTGGATGTTGCGCACGTCCTGCCCGACCTGCGCCAGCAGCCCGCGCCCGGCCACCTGCATGGCGTCGCCGCTGACGATGTTCCAGTAGGTCTCCACGCGCTGGCCGAACGCGCGGCCCTCGCCCGCGTTGCCGCCGTCGGCGCGTGCTGCCAGATCCATCTGCAGGCGCATCTGGTTGGCCGGGTTCGGCCCGTACCGCTCGACCAGCGCGATGTCGCGCGCCTTCTGCGCGACGTGGCCCATCATCGCGTCGTACATCGAGCCGCCGCCGTACTCGCTCAGGTACTGCAGGTAGGCGTCGCCGTCCTTGAAGTGGATTTCGCGCGACTCGGCGCCGCGGTTGGCGCGCGCACCGCTGCCGGCAAACGCGCCCGGCTCGCGCTTGTTGGCGCCGCCGGAGGCGATCGTGTCCCAGCTCGCGCGCAGGAAGTCCAGCAGCGCGGCATCGTCCATGCGCGAACCGTCGGCGTTCAGGTAGCGGCTGCGGTCGAGCTTGGGCAGCATCTGCTGCGCCCAGGTGTCGCGGCCGGCGCGCAGCACCCGCAGCTGGTCGTGCGGCTGCGGCAGGTAGCCGTAGTCGAGCTTGCCCACATCGCCGCCGGCCGCGTTGAAGCGCACGCGCGCCGCCTCGATGGTGTCGAGCCAGGCCTTGGCGCCGGCCTGCGCCAGCTTGTTCCCTGTGGAACCATCGGCGCCGCGGAACACTTCGAACGCCAGGTCGCGCGTCATGGCCGGGTTGTCCACGTCCCACAGCATCATCGCCAGCTGCCGGCCGACGCCTGCGCCCTGCTTGCTGCCGGCGGCCTTGAGCGCGTCCAGCAGCCCCGTGGTCAGCTCGCGCTTGATGGCCGACACCTGCAGCTCGGTCTGCTCCAGATCGCGCACCAGCGCCCGCGTGCGCGTCTCGCCGGTGTGCGTGCGCTGATGCACCGCGATCCGGTCCTCGGTCGCCGCGGTCTTGAGCACCTGCAGCGCGGCGTTGCGCACCTTGCGCTCGGCCTCGGCCTTGATGTCGGCCATCGCGCGCTCGGCCGCCAGCAGCAGGCGCTGGTCCGTGCTCATCCCGCGCCAGGCGTTGATGTCCTCGCGCGCCAGCAGCGTCTGAGTGCGCCGCAGCCGGCTTTCGATGTCGGCCAGCTGCGCGTCGGTCAGCTTGCGGCCGGCCGCGGTGTTGATCTGCTGCACGCACTTCGGCGAGATCGCCATGTCAGGCTCCGATGGCGCAGGCCGCCGCCACCTGCAGCAGTTGCGCGTCGTTCAGGTCGGCGGCGGCCTGTTCCTGCGCCACGCGCAGTGCGTCGGCAGCGGTCAGGCGGGTGCCGTCCGGCAGCTCCACCTCGAGTGCCGGATCGACGCGTGCGGCAGCCGCTACGAGCCCGGTGTCGGCTGCGGCGACGGGGCTGGCGCCGCCGGTGCCGGTGCCGGACTCGGCGCGGCCGGCGCCTGCGCCTTGCGCTGGTTGATTCGCTGCGCCACCTTCAGCAGGTCTTGCGGGTTGCTCGCCATCCAGCCACTCCTTGATCGAGCGCATGAAAGCCGCGCCGTCGTTCTCGTGCTGCTTCGCCAGGTCCTCGACGCGCGCCTCGTCCAGCGAGGCCGCACGCGCCACCATCGCCGCCTCGCCGGCATCGACCGGCGCCTCGGCCGCGCGCAGGTCGTCGGCCTCCGGCCACCAGTCGCGCGAGCGCTCGCGCTCGGCCGCCACGTCGACCAGGTAGCGCACCATGTCGCTCTCGCGCTTGGTCAGTTTCTCGCCCGCCAGCGCCTTGTCGATCGCGCGCTTGACCTGCGCCTCGGTCAGCCCCTTCGGTCGCCCCGGCCACCAGTCGGCGTTCGGAATCCACGTCGTGCGCGCCACCACAGGCGAGAACTGATCGTCGCCATTTTCGCGCAGGATGCGGCCACCCTCCTGCGCCCATCCGGTGTCCTCGCGCATGCCGGTCAGGTGCCCGCGGATCGCTTCATCGGTCAGCGCCTGCTCTAGCGGCACGGGTTCCGGCCGTGGCGCCGGGAAGGTCTCATCGAAGAACGGCACCGGCTCGGCCGCTCGCGCCTCGGTCGCAACCGCATCGGTGCGCGCGATCATCTCGGCCAGCGGCGCCGGCAGCGGGTCGCCCGGCCGCAGCGGCACCGTATCGCCCACCTCGATCCGCTCGCCGGCCGCCAACTGCGCGACCGCCCGTTCCTGCGCGCGCCGCTCCATCGCATCGGCCGCCAGATCGCCGGGCCGCGCCAGCGCCTGCTGCTCGGCCACTTCGCGCGCCACCACGATCTGCGCCGCGTCCACGGCCTCCTGCGGCGGTACGGCGCGCGGCTCGGCTTCTGGCTTCGGCTGCGGCTTGGCGCGCCCGGTGCCGCGGAGCGCGTAGGCGCCAAAGCCGAACAGCGCCGCACCGGCCGTCGCCACCGACAGGCCCACCGGATCGAACGGGTCGATCTGCTCGGCCAGCTTGCTGTAGTCGGCATCGGCGAGGATCTTCCGCGCCGCGGCCTGCTCGGCCACGAACGCGCCCGGCCCGCCCAGGCCGACCAGCGCGGCGGTGCTCGCCAGCCCCTTGCCGGCTACCGGCAGCGCCACCGTCACGCCGGCGGCCAGCCCGCGCACCGCGCCGACCTTGGCCGCCGTCGCCGCGTCCACGCCCTGATCGCGCAGGTTCAGGTACTCGGCGCCGCCGATGTCCGCACCGGTCAGCGCCGCACCTGCCACCGGACCGACCGCCAGGCTGTAGCCGACCGCCTTGGTCGCGAACCGCGTGAATCCCTGCACCGCCTCGGCCGCTGCGCCCACGGTGCCGGGATCAGGCTGCCAGTAGTCGACGGCCGCGCGCAGTTGCGCATCGGTCTGCGCGCGGCCGTCGCCCAGCTCCAGGCGTCGCTTGAAGATCGCTTCAGCCGTGAAGTCGTCCGCCTCGCGCTGCTGCCTGAGCATCACGGCATCGGCGTTGGCGGTGATCGCGCGGAAGCCGGTGCGCACCGTCTCGTTCACGGCCACGCCGAACCCGCGCGGCGCCGCCGACCATACGCCCGCCCAGAAACCGGGCTCTGACGCTGGCCGCGGCGTCGGGCGCGCTTGCATGTCGTCCAGGACCCGACTGGTGCTGTCCTGATACAGTGCGTCGAGCATGGACCGCTACCCTTCGCTGTGGATCGTCTTGGCCGCCCTCGGCGTCATCGCCGCGGCGGTCGGCGTCGCGTGGGCGGAGCACGGCGCGCTGCTGTGGCCGGGCGCGCTGCCCATCGTCGGCTGGTCCGTGGCCGCGGTCCTCATCATCTGGGCCGTGATCGGCGGGCTCGTGCTCGTCATCGGCCGCTGCCTGAGAAGTCCAGCACCACGCGCCGGCCGCTCTCGTCGGTGACGAATCCGCTGCCGGCGCGGATCGCGTAGCGGCCCTGCCCGGCGTGCACCAGCAGCGCATTCGGCAGCTGCTCGACCAACTGCTCGCGCGTCAGCGTGGCCGGCCCGGCCCGCATCTGCTGCGGCAGCTTCCCCGCCGGGTAGCTGCGCAGGCCGTCGCGCAGCTCGCGCTCGGTCCAGCCGTAGGGCAGCGGCACCTTGGAGTCGTCGGCCTGCGTCATCACACCGCCCGTCGCCAGCCGCACGGCGCGGCTCACGTCCGCGTCGCCCTCGGCGGCCAGGCCGACCTGCACCGCGTAGGCCGCATCGACCATGCGGTTGCGCAGTTCCTCGTTCGGGTAGGCGTTGCCGATCTCGGTCGCGATGGCTGCGCGCCAGCCCGTCTCCCGCGCGCGGTCTTCCTTCACCTTGCCGTCGCGCTGCGCCTGCTGGCCGCGCAGGATGATCTCGGACACGTAGCGGCCGGCGCTGGTCTTGGTCGTCGCGTACATCATCGCCGTGGCCAGCTGCTTGTCCTTGGCGTCGATCTGGCGCGCCAGCGCGGTGATCTGGTCACGGTCGTTGAGGGCGGCGCCGATCGTGGCCAAGGCGCTCGCCTTCTGCTCGGGCGGCAGGGCCGCCAGCGACTGCGACAGCTGCTCGGCTTCTTGTGGTCGCAGTGGCGACACCGGCTGCCCGCTCCACTGCTGCGCGGTGCGCGCGGCCTGCTGGCGCTGCGCGAGCGCCGCCGGAAGGCTCTGCAAGTCGGCCACGTTCAGCGGCGCCACGGCCGTGATAACGCCGCGCTCGAGCGCCGCGCCCAGCGGATCGTCCTTGGCGTCCTTGGTGCTGGCGTCGAGCACCTTCTGCCTGCGCGCGATCTCGGCGTTGAGCGCGTCGCTCGTGCCCTGCGTGTTCGCCCGCGCCATCAGCTCGTCCAGTTGTGCGCGCTGCTGCGGGATCGGCAGCGTGGCCGCGGCGACGTTCTGTGGGCCGGTGCGGATCATCTCGCGCACCGATGCTTCGTATGGCGAGCCTTTCAACCTCTCCAGCACACGATCGCCGTACTCGACCGAGAACGCCCGGCCACTCTCAAACACCGCGGCCGCGCCCTGAAAGACCCGCTCCTGCTCCCGCGCGATGCGTTCGGCCTCGATTCGCGCCCGCTCCTGCGCACGAAGCACAGCCGCATCTGCGTGCGCGATCAGGCTGGCGCGTTTGTCCGGGTCCAGCTCGGGGAACCGATCCTTGTCGCGCAGCACTTTCAGCGCCTCGACCGGGTTCGCCTGCACCAGATCGGCCGCCTGCCGGAACCGCACGCGCTCGCGAAAGCCCTGCACGGTGCGCTGCGCGTCGATACCAGCCTGCGCGGCGACGCTGGGCAGGAACGCCTCGACGTTGCGGATCGCTTCGTCGGCCTGCGCATCCCCGCGCGCCGCGTAGCGCTGCATTTCCTCGAGGTGCGCGGCCGCGCCCTGTGCGATGTCCTGCCGGTCTTTCGCTGCCAGCAGCCGGCGCACGCTGCGCTGCGCGCGCCCCATGTTGTCGAGCAGCGAGGCCTCGACGAGTGGCCGGTGCTCAGCATCGACACCTTCGAGGCCGCCCTTCAGGATTTCGCCTGACCGCGCGCGCCACAGCTCAACCGCGCTCGTCTTGTCGACCGAGCCGTCGGCAAGGCCGGCGCCGATCGTTTCCTCCAGGTCCGCCAGGTCGTTGACCACGCGCGCCTGTGTGGCGATCGACTGCACCCGGCGCGCCTCGCGTTCGCGCGCCTTGCGCTCCGCTTCCTCCTGCAACTGCTGCCTGCGCTGCTCTGCTTGCTGGCGCGCAAGCTCGGCCTCGGCCTCGGCCACGCCGCGCGCCGCTAGCCGCTCACCTTCGGCTGCGATGCCTGCGCCGAACGCACGCGGATCCTGCGAGACCGCCTGCTGCGGCCGCGCGATGACACCGCCGAGGGTGCCATCAGGTTGAGCGATCGGGATGCGCGCCATCAGGGCCCCGCGAAGGGATCGCCGCCGAGCGCAGGCTCAAGGAACGGCGAGAAGTTATCGACCTGGCGCTGCTGCTGCCCGCGCCACCGGCCGCGCGACATCGCGCCCGTCGCACCGATGACCGCCTGCGACATTGCCGAGCGGCCGACCGCGCGGGCCTGCTGGGCAGCGAACTGCGCCTCGCGCGCGCGGCGGTCCCCGCTGAGCAGCAGCATCAGTGCGTCCTGCTCGCCGCGTCGCGCGACGTCCTCATCGATGCGCTGCGCGGTCCCGCTGGCCACGTCGACACCGGCACCGGCCAGCGCCGCACGCGCCGCGCCGCGTGCCTGCCCGGTCTGCTGCCGCACCTGCGCCGCCTGCGCCTTGGCTGCGTCGCGCTCGGCCTGCGCCTGAGCATCGAGCACCATGCCCTGCGCGCCGCCGGCTTGCATCTGCGCGAAACCGCCGGCCAGCGCGCTGCCGCCCTGCGCAAGCGCCATCATTTCCAGCCCTGTGCACACGTCAGTCCACCTCGTAGATCGAGCCGCACCGGGCCAGCCCCAGCGCCTCGTAGAGTCGTTCCGTCGCCAGCGTGTTGACGCCGGTCGTGATCCCCAGCTGCGTCAGCTTGGCCCCCTTGATCTCGGCCCAGTCCAGATAGGCGCGCACCAGCCGCGAGGCGTAGATGCCGCCGCGCTTCGCCGGGTCGATGAACAGCGCCAGGTCGGTCGCAATCAGGTCGCGCGAGCACCAGTGCTCGGCGATCAGCCCGACGAACCCGCCAGCGATGTCGCCGCCGCGCTCGGCCACCAGCACGAGCATGTGCGGCGCGTTCACGGCCGACGCGAGCAGCGCCTGCACCTTGCCGGCATCGAACGCCAGGCGGCTGAACCGCGGCGACTCCGCGTGCATGCGCTCGCCAAGCGCCACCAGCACCGGCACGTCGTCGATCGTCGCGCTGCGCACCATCAGTCGTTCACCGTCAGCTTGCGTGCCACCGCCAGCACGTGGAACGGCAGCGGCAGCGGTTGCTCGATCACGACGGGCGACTCACCGCGCGCCCAGCCCAGGTTCTCGATCCGGAACAGGCCGGTGCGCGAGATCGGCGGCCCGCCCAGGTCGGCGGCGCCCACCTGGCGCGTCGCGATCTTCTGGCCGTTGATCGTGCCGCCGACCGAATCGAGCAGCCGCACGGTGATCTCGCCGCTGCGCATGCTGTTGCCGAACGCGCTGCCCATGCCGGTCTGCAGCTCCGGGTCGAGCAGTTCGATCGCGGTGGAGTACGGCAGGCCGATCAGTACCGACGTCGCCGGCCGCTGCAACGTGATCGCGCCGGCGCCGACCGGGAACATCCCTGCATAGAAGCCGTCCGCCAGCACCGCAACCTGCTTGCCTTCCAGGTGCGCGAGCCCGGTCCAGATCGTTGCGCCGGGTCCGCTGGTGCCGGTGATCGCGCAGTCGAGCAGCTGGTCGGGTTCCATGCGCTCGACGTAGCGCACGGTGTTGCCGTTGACGGTCCTGCGCACCAGCACCCAGGTCTGTTCGGTGTCGCCGACGGGGATCACGGCCACCGACTCGAAAGCGCCATCGGTGTCGTGCAGGTGCCAGCCGACCACGTCGACCGACAGGTCGCGGTCGTAGGTGCACGCCGCCAGCTTGCCGTCGCCGCGCACGCACCACAGCACGGCGTCGGGCTCCTGCTGATAGGCAATCTCCGTGATGCCGCTCTCGGTCAGGTGCTCGGCCAGTACGCTGATGTCGGGCGAGCTGAAGTCGTCATTGGTCACGTTGTACGAGAACGCGCGCAGCTTGCGTCCGGCGCGCTGCACGAACAGCTGCTCGCTGCCGATGCGCACCGGCCGCACCAGCTCGCAGCCGTGTGTCGAGCGGGCGCGGATCTGCACGTTGGTCGGCGCGATCGGCCGCTCGATGCCGCCGTTCAGCGTGAACTCGGCGCCATAGCTGAACGCGATCAGCGTGCGTCCGGCCGCGACGTAGGCGATCGGGTTGAGCTCGTCCGACGCGATGCCGAATGCGAACCCTCGGTCGTCGGCCACGCCCACCTCGAAGTTGAACGGCTCGCCGATCCGCGACCCCCACACCGTGGCCGGGTAGAGCTTCGAGCCGGCCACCACGTGCCGCTGTTCGTAGAAGGTGCCGCTGCGCGGGTAGCCGTACCGCGCCGACCAGACCGGCTGTTCGAGCGACCAGCCGCCAGGCGCGGCCAGCGATTCGCCTGTCATCGTGGCCAGCACCAGCACGCGCGCGCTGACCGGGTTGTGCACCGTCAGGATCCGCGCATACCCGCCGTTGATGCGGACCACTGAGCCGACATCCTGCGCGCGCCAGAGGTTCGCCAGGGCGCTGCCGCCGGCCAGCTTGGCCGTGGTGCCGCCGACGCCAGCGCTCTGCGGGTCGTTCGTGAGTGCGTAGGTGAACGTGCTCGGGTCGACCACGGTCACCTGGAACACGCCGTTGTAGCCGTCGGGCGCAACGGAGTCGACAAGCACCCATTCGCCCGTGGTGTAGCCATGCAGCGGGCAGCTCATCGTCGCCGTGCCGGCTGCCCATGTGGCGCCGCTGTTCGGCTTCACCGGGTCAGTGCCGGTGATCGGCCCGCCGCCGATGGTGATGCGCTTGCCTTCGGTCGGCTCGCCGTTCTTCTCGAACGGCTTGGCGAACCCGTTGGGCGATCCCTCGATCAGCCACTCGCCCGCCGCGATCGACGTGCCTGTGAACGCCTTGGTGATCTCGACCGTGACCACCGTTGGCGACGTGTAGGCGGTGATCGTGGCCAGGCCGCCGTCGCTCGACAGCAGGCGCCCGACGTCAGTCACGAGAAACGCGGCTGCCCCTGCCGTCGCCGTGCGCCCGGTGCCCACCGTGGCCGCCGACAGGGTGAGCGCGATCGACTCGAAGCGGTGGCCGATCTCGGCCGTCGGCAGCTGCACGAACTCGGCCGCCGCGATCTGCCATCGGTTGTCGGCGAGCCGCACGAGGCGCTGCGTTGGCACGTCCCCGTGATACAGGAACATGGTGTCGGCGTTCTGCGAGAAGTCGAGCGCCAGCACCTGCGCCTCGGTGTAGGGCGTCGCCAGCTCGTACGGCACGCCGGGCGAGGTCTCCACCTGACCGCCGTTCTTGAAGACGCGCATGTAGCCGACACCGAACTCAAGCACGTAGGCGTCGTCGCGCGAGAAGACGAACGGGATCAGTCGCGCGCGCTGGGTCGGGTTCTTGGCTGCCCGGACGAACAGCGAGCCGTAGCGTCGACGCGCGCCACCATGCTTGAGCACCAACGCGTTGCGCAGCCGCTTGGCGCCGTTCGCGTACTTGGCGATGTCGACGCGACCGTACAGGCGCGGCGACAGTTCGCCGGCGCTGAAGTTGGTCTGCAGGAAGGTGACGCGCGGCATCAGCGGAACCGCGAGGTGCCGGCGAAGCGCGCCGAGTAGAACGGCGCGTCGTCGATGGTCTCGGGCGGGTTGTCCTGCCCGTCGTAGGCCTTGGCCAGCTTCAGCGCCCGCTCGGCCTTGTCGTTCATGGACTTTGCGACGGTGCCGGACTGCGTGATCGGGTAGGCCAGCGCGGCCGCCATCTGCAGCGTGCACACGTGCTGCAGCTGCGGATCCCAGCTGCCGACATCGGTGTTGCGGAACACGTAGACCAGCGGCAGCGCGGTGACATTGGCGAGGATGCGTCGCCCCTCCTGCACGTAGTCGATCGGGTTGCTCCGCTCACCGACCTGCATGGTGCGCTGCCAGTCCGCCGGCAGCTGAAACTGCGCCGAGTAGTCGAAGTCCGGCGCCTGCGCCAGCGGCGGCAGGATCGCGCGCTTGGTTGCGCAGTTCCAGTAGTGCGAGCGCAGCAGCGCGTCGCGGATCTCGGGGAACAGGTTGCCGGCGAGCACCGCGCGCTGGCCCTCGTCGGTGCCGTCAGGATCGAAGGCGTTGATCGGCTTCGCGCCCAGCATCAGCAGGGCGTTGGAGCAGATCGAAACATCGGTGGCGGACATTCAGGGCCTCGGCATGAAAAAGGGGGGCACAGCGGCCCCCCTTCGGTGCTACAGGCGGCCAGGTGGCCGTCGATCAGTCGGTGATGTAGTTCAGTTCCGCCACGATCGATTGCCCGGCAGGCGGGTTGGCGCCGCGAACGGTGCCGTAGACGTCGACCTCCTCGGTGGTGACGTAGTCATCAGCGCCGTTGAGCAGGAGGGCGCCGATCGCGCTTGATGCCGGCGACTTCTCGCCGGCGGCCGCGATGTCGATGCCGACCGCCAAGCCATCGGCGTCGATGGCCACCTGCGTGCGCGTGGAGCGCAGGCCGAGATCCAGGACGCTCGACGCGGTGCCAGCCGAGCAGCTGACGGTCATCGAGCGACGCTGGATTCGCGAACCGCGCGGCAGCCGGCCGAAGTAGACCGTGTCGTTCACCACGACGCCGGCCGGCGTCACGATGCGGCCGAAGAAGCGGCGCACGTTTGCGCCCTGCTCCGCGCCGATGATCTTCGCGCCGGCCAGGACGGCCGCCATCTGAGTGCTGTTGAATTCGGGCATGTCGTTCTCCTGAGTCGATGCCGCGGGTTACTGGACGTAGTCCACGCGAACGACCTTCTGCTCGTTCACGCGCACGGCGCCCAGCGACATGGCCGTGTAGACCTGGATCATGTTGCGCTTGTCGCGGCGCGGACCGATGTCGGTCGTGATGTTCTGGCCGATGCCGAAGTGCACCGAGGACTTCGAGTAGAAGACCGTCGAGAACATCGAGGCGACCGCAGCGCCGACCGGCATGTTGTAGGGGATCCAGGTGAACCCCATCCACGTGCGGGCGACGTCGCCCTCCTGGATCATCTTCACCGTCAGCTGGTCGCTGGTGGTGAGGTTGATGTCCGAGAGGATGTCCGAGAGCGCCTTGTCGTTGTAGAGCGCGTACAGTTTCTCGCCGGCGTACTCGTCGGCCTCGTTCGCGCGGAAGCGCGCGCGCGCCTGGATGATCTTCGCCTTGGTCAGGCCGGTGCCGCCGTTCAGGATGATCTGATTGCCGGGCAGCGCCTGTGCCGAGTAGGCCGTGTGGTTGCCGACCACGGCCGACTGCTGCGCGCGCTGTGCAGCCGCGATCAGCGCGTTGTAGATGATCAGATCCTTGCGGCGATTGTGCGCAGCCATCGAGTTGCGCAGGTAGTCGCCCTGCGGGTTTGCGATCAGCTTCGGCAGGTCGAACTTGTCGACCGGCAGCGCCAGATCCCAGTCCGACAGCACCGCCAGGCGCGTGCCGTGGTCGGGCACGGTCAGCTCGGTGTTGCCGTAGCGCTCGGTGACCTGGTTGGCCTCGACCGCGCCCATGTCGTTCGCGGTGAAGCTGGCGCCGGTGATCATGCCGCGGGGGGTGACGGTCGATTCGAGCCGCGACTCCATCTGCTGGGCCGCGAGCACGAAACCGTCGTGGAACTGCTGCACGTGGGCAGCGGTGAGCGTGTTGTTCACGATTCAGTCCTCAACAGGTATGGGAGATCGCCTGCCAGGGTGTCCGCTCGCGCGGGCCTGAATCCGTGCAGCACTCGGCGGCGCGCTGCCTCGGGGCTTGCACCGGGTGTCCGCTCGCCACTGCGGGCCGGTCGGGCGCAATCATCAGCGCAAAGCCCGTCCCGAGTCCGAGACAAATGAAAAGGGCCGGCGCTAAGGCCGGCCCGAACACCGCATGGCAACGGTGGCTGCGAAGCTCAGAACACAGGCTGTGCTGCGCCAGGCCGGCGCGCGTAGTAGGCGTCGACCTTGCGCTGCCACTCTGCGCGCTGCGGGTCCTTCTCGTTCTTCGGATCCTGCAGCTTGCGCATCAGGTCGATGATGTCGACACCGCTGGGCATGCCGCCGTCGGCGCCAGGCAGCGGCGCCTCGCCGATCTCGCCGCCGATGGCGGCCATCAGCCGAATGAACAGCGGGTTGTCGCCCAAGCCGGCGGCCTCGATCGCCGCGTAGTCGAGCCCGGCCTTCTGCGCCAGCGCGTTGGCCGCCTTGAAGGCGTGGCCCATGTTCGCCTTGTAAGCGCCGTCGTCCTTCCACACCTCGCGCAGCGCCTTGATCGCACCATCGGTGTCGAGCGCCTGCGCACCGCCGACCAGCTCGCCGGCGCGGCTGTAGAACTCCTGCATCACGAACTGCACCTGCGCGTTCGTCATGCCCTTGCCGTGGGCCGACTTCAGGAAGCTCTGGAACTTCGGGTCCTTCTTCAGCTCGTCGAGTTTCAGCGTCTCTGGCAGGCCGTCGGCCTTGAGCTCGTAGCCCTCGGCGTCCTTCGGCGGCAGCTCTGCCGAGCCGAGACGCTTGGCCAGCTCGCCATAGCCCTCGGCCAGCTTGCGCGCCGAGGCATTCAGGTCGAGTGCCTTGCCGTCCTCGCCGCCGAGCACGCGGTACTTCTCCGGCAGCCAGTCGAGCGAGTCGGCGCCGGCTGCGCCGGCCTGGCTCAGCGCAGAGCCGCCCGCGCCAGCAGCCGCAGCACCTTGCGACCCAGGCGCACCCCCATTGGCAGGCGCACCACCGGCGGCCGCCGCAGCCCCGCCACCAGCCGGCGCACCAGCGCCACCGGCGCCGCCTCCCGCTGCTGCGCCGTCAGTGCCCGCCGCCTCCAGGACGGGAAATCGATCACCCTTCAGCATCTTCGCTCACCTCTGCGCCATTGGCGCGGTTGATCTGGTCGAGGATGTACGACACCACGCGCAGCTGCCCGGCGCGGTGGTCGGTTTCGCGCGCCGCCTCGACACCGCCGCGCACGTAGGGATTGCCGCCGAAGCGCGCGACCAGATCCTCGAGGATCAGGGCGCCGCGCGGGTCGCGTTCGAACAGGTCGGCGTAGTCCTCCGGCCGAGCCTTGGGCGCCTCGCCGTTGACCAGCTTCATAGGGTCGCCGCGCGCCGCATCAAGCTCGCGTTGCTGTCGATCTGGCGGCGCCCGCCAGGCGTCGCCACCAGCTGCAACCGCATGCGCTCGATCAGCCGGCGCGTATCGGCGTCGGCCTTCAGCTGCGCCTCGATCTGCTTGAGCAGGTGGCGCTGCACGTGGCGCGGCAGCTTGCGCTGCGGCTGCTTCGTGTGCACCGCGAACGCGGTCTCGATGCTGCCGAAGCTGGTGATCGTGGGAAGCACCGGCTCGCCATCGGCAAGCTGGAACACGTTGGGCTGGAAGACGCCCGATTGGAAGACGCCGGCCATCAGTAGTCGCTCTCGATGTAGACCTTGGCGACTTCGAGGTTGTCGGCCGCGGCGACCGCGCCGTTGCGCACCTCGGCCTTGAACGCCAGTCCGGTGTTGACCGCCGGCAGATCTGTCGTATAGCTGGTATCGAGCACGACTGCGGCGGTCTGGATGTTGATGATCCGCACGAAGATTTCAGTCGCGGCACCCGGGGGGCAAAAGATGATGAGGTCGTAGCCGTGCGTCGTGTTACGCGCGGCGTCGGTGCCCAGGTCGACCTTCGTTGCGGTCCCGGCGCCATCGTTGCGCATCAGGAACCAGTTGCCAGTGCTGGCGTCGGTCGAGTCGTACCCCATCCCGATCATGTTCACCAGCGCCGAGGGCTCACCGTCCAGCGCGCCGGTACTCGCGCACAGGCCCACGAACTTCTGCCCGCCGTTGAGGTTGATGTTCATCCCCAACTGCGCACGGAAGAAGAAGCCCCCGAAGCCGGCTGCATTCGCGCGGAACCATTGCCTGTAGGCCGTGCGCATGCCGGTCGCGTTGCCGGCCGTGGCGCTGGTCTGGAAGCGTTTGCGCGAGGTGGCCAGCCAAGGATTCGCGGATGCGATCGTCTGCTGCAGCGACATCGTTGCGGCCGTTGTGAGCGTGCCGCCCCACGCTGTCGGCGCGCTCGTGCCGCTGGCCGGTGCGACCATGAACACCGAATTGCCGCTCAGACCAACCTGCAGAATCGTGTCGATACCAGCCGGCCCGACGATCTTCGGCAGGATTCGGCCGGCGATCAAGCGCGCGTAAAGCAGCAGGCCTCCTGCAGCCGGGGCAGCCGGGTCCGTGGTCGCAGCCAGGCGCAGGTTGCCGGACTCGATCTCCACATTCGCCGCGCCTGCGAATGCACCGCTGGCGTTGTACTGCACCTCGCCTGATGCGCCGCCAGGTGCGCCACCTCCGCCCGGCGCTGCCCAGGTGCCATCGGCGCGCAGGAAGTTTGAAGTACCGCCACCAGACGCGGGAGCGAGGCCGGCATCGGCCGACGACACAAGCGGTAGCGTTGCATCGCTGCCCGTGTCGCTCGAAAGCACGCGCGTCGCGGCGTCGTAGGCCAGATTCGTGCCGGCGCCGCCACCGGCCGCCGCGATCGTCAGCGTGCGCGAGGCGCCTGAGCCGGCCGGCGTGATCGTGATGTTCGTGCCAGCGATGAGCGCGGCCTCGGTCTGCGCGCGGCTGGTCGCGTTGAAGTCGTTGATCGTGCTGGCGGCCTGCGTGCCGGTGTGGCTCGCTCGGGCGAGCAGGGTCGCGTCGCTGCTGTTCGCGGTCGCGCCGGCAGCGATGCCGTCGAGCTTCGTCTTGTCGGCACCGGACATGAAGCCCGCAGCACCGCCTGCGACAACGTTCGCGTGCGCTGTTCCGCCGGCGCCTACGTGCCCGGCCGCCGCGTAGGCTGCATTGCCTTCCGCCGGCGTCAGGTAACCGGGGTGAGGGTCAGCGGCCGCCACATGCGCGGCCACCGCGGCAGCAGCGGCGCCGGCAACCTCAGCACCAGCGAAAGCCAGCACCGCAGCGCCGTCCATCTCTTGAGTTGGGCCGGCGCCAGCACTCGGCTTGCCGAGCATGCGCTGCCCGTCTTGGGTCAGCTGGTGCACAGCGTTCCATTCGTCGGAGCCGACCGGCGAAGTACCGTCGTCGGGAACGACAACGGTCGTGCTGTGCTTGACCTCGACGGCCATACCTACGCCGCCAGCGCTTCAGCGTTCGCCGCGTTCGCCTGCACGATGCCCGCGGCCGCGGCGCCCGGCTGTCCGTCGACCGTCGCCTGCGCGGCCATCGCGGTAGCAGCCTGCGCCTGATCGCGCTTCTGCTGCGCGATGCGCGCCGCCCGTAGCGCCTTCAGCTGGCGCTCGTTGCGCAGCACGTCGGCCGGTACGCCCAGCAGCTCGCCGCGCTTGCGACCGGCCTTGTCGAAGTCGTACAGGTCGAGGATGTCCGGCACGAACTCGGCCTCGGCGGCGAGCGTGTTCTCGAATCGATCCATTGCGGCCACGTCTTCGAGCTTCTGCGCGCGCGCCAGCGGCGACTGGTAGGTCACCGTGTAGTCGCGGTCGCCGAGCGACTGCGGCATCGGCGGCAGTGCACCGGCACGCAGCGCCAGGCCGAAACACCGCTCGACCAGCGGCTGCAGGTACTCGGCCTGCATCCGCCCGTAGATCGGTCCGAGCAGCTGGCGGATCAGGCCGACGCGCACGTGCACCTCGGTCGCCGTCATCGCCGGGCCGTCCTGCGGCTGCAGCTGGTCGGCCATCAACACCTTGCGGATCGCCGCCTGCAGCTGCGCCTTCTGCGTGAACGCCACGTCGAAGTTGCTGCCCGGGGTGAGCGGCTTCATCGAGTCGACGCTGTTGGCCACGATGATCTTCTTCGGACCCACCTTGACCGTGCGCGGGTTGAGCACGCCGTCGTCCTCGGCGATCCACATGCCGGACACCGCGAGATCCGCCGCCGACAGCTCGAAGCCGACCAGCTCGTTCAGCTGCTTGATGTCGGGCAGCGCATCGAACACCGGGCCGACCGCGTACTGCGAGCCGGTGATGCGCGTCCACCGCGGCGCCACGAACGGCTGCTCGTGGTAGCCCGACTCCTTGACGACCTTGCGGTTATCGAGCTCGACGTGGCACGACGCGACCGGCAGTTCGCGGCCGAGCACCGCGTTCGGGCGCTTGCCCTTGCGCGGGTAGATCGCGTGCGCGAAGCCGACCTTCTGGTCCGGCGTCTTGGCCGCGATGCCGATCAGCTTCTGGCTCAACGCCGCGTCGCCGAACTCCGCGACCGCCTGCTCGGCCGTCATCTGGTACTCGCGGTACAGCGTGTCCAGCGGGCCGCCGCGCTTGCTGGCGGTCACGTAGCACGTGTGCAGCGGGAACAGCTCGAACTTCAGGCCGATCGGCTGGCCCTGTGCGTCGGTGTCGTAGTCGACGAACAGCACGAACCAGCCGGCGCCGACGGCGTCCATCGCGCCCTCGAACGCCTCGGCGTCGAAGTTGCTGCCGTGGATCGACTGCCAGATCACGTCGGCCGCGATGTCCAGCCACTGCCGTTCTTCGTCGGTCGAGCCGTCGACCGTGATCGCGAACCAGCGGCTGTTCGCGGGCGTCAGGCCGGACATCAGCGCCGAGGCCAGGATGCGCGCCGCATCGGTGCCGGTGGAGTCCAGCAGCCGCGCGCGCTTCGTCGCCGCGTTGCTCGCGTTGTTGTTCTCGCCGTTGAAGCCCTCGCCGCGGATCGGCCAGGTGAAGTCGAAGCAGTCGCGCCAGATCGTCTCGTGGACCGAGCGATCCGACCGCAGCTGCCCGAGGCGCTTGACGATCGCGCTGCCGAGGTCGTCCATCACGCGCCCAGCGTCGGCTTGCCGTAGGCCAGCGCCGAAGACACCGACGCCGGCGCGCGGTCAGCGATCGACCCGCTCGACAGCAGCGACTGCTGGCGTTGCCGTGTGCGCGTCGTGCCGGCCACCGTCGCTGCGTTCTGCGCTGCGCGGTCCTCGGCTGCCTTGCGCTCAGCCTCCGCGCGCAGCAGCGAGTCGCGCTGCGCCTTGGCCGCCTGGCGCTGCTGGTTCGCGTTGACGGCCGTGGCGGCCGTGCCCGCAGTGGCAGCAGCGGCGAGCGCCAGTTCGGCCCCGGTACACATCCCAGCGCCGCCCTACTTCGCCGGCTTCGGCGCCGGGCAGATCCAGCCCTGCGAGGTCAGCACCGGCGCGGTGATCTTCGTCGGGTCGACCGTCGACGGGTGCGGCCGCTTGCCCTCCGCGGGCACCGGCGCGGCAGCCTGCGCGGTCACCTGCTCGTCGACGGCGGCCTGCTCGGCAGCGGCGACAGCGGGATCGGCAGCGGCCGGCGTGGAGCCGTCCTGCTCGGCGTCAGCGGCCGGCGCTTCGCCCGGCACGCGCGGAGTGCGCTTGGTCATCGTGGTGTCCTTGGCAGGGATCAGGGGAGCGGCCGGCGCTTCGCCCGGCACGCGCGGCGATTCTCAGGCGGCTCGCCGTCCCGAGTCCGGGACGTTTGCGATGAGCGGCAGCGCGTCGCGCCAGCTGCCAGTCGCCTCGCACCACAGCGCGATCAGCCGCTCACCGTCCGCGTGCGCCGGTTCGACGCCGCCCTTGTAGCGGTCGAGCGCGCTGCGGCTGATGCCGGTTAGATCCTCGACCTGGCGCAGCGACAGGTCCGCAGCCTTGAGGTCGACCAGCACGCGGAACCAGTCGACGCGGGTCACAGCAGCCGCTCCTGCTGCGGCAGCAGTGCCTCGACCGTGATCTCCGCGCGCGGGTTCGCCTGGTCGATCGCGTGGAACACGTGCTTCTCGCGCACCTGCCGATCGTTCCGGTACACGCCGGCCTGCACCAGGTAGCGGTCGAGGTTCTTCGGCTTCGCGTAGCGGTCCTGCAGCACGTCGAGGATCAGCGACTCGTCGAGGTCGGGCAGCTCGGTCGCGTAGAAGATCCTCAGCGTCACCCGCACTGGCCCAGCGAAGCGACGGCGCGCGGCCGGTGGGATCTGACGCAGCGCGTCGCGTTCGTAGGCGAGCGCCTTCTCGGACTTGATCGAGCTCGGCCGGCCCGCGATCACGACGAGCCGTCGCGAGTTCGCCTTGCTGGCCGGCTCGCCGAGGATGACAAGGCTGACCGGACCGCCTGCGCATGCTCCCGGCTGATCTGCGCCTCGATCAGCGTCAGCGTCCACTCGCGCGCGTCGGCGCGGAACGTGCGCAGCAGCGCCACGGCGCAGCACAGCCGGTCCAGCGGGAAACGGCGAGTCCCGGTCATCCGGCGGCGACCCCGCGCATCCGGCTCCGTCCAGTCCAGGCAGCTGCGATCGCATGGCTCGCTCACCCCTCCGACCGACCGTTCGTCGGCTCACATTTATGCACACTTGACATATTCTCGCCGATGCGTACTATGTGCATATCGGCAGCGCATTGCTACCGACCGCGCCTCGGGACTCAGGGGCAGGAGCTGAAGATGTCGAACCACCCGAACCGCAGCACGTCGATCGTCCGCATCACGTTCGTCGCACGCGAAGTTCGCGCCGCCAGCGGTGGCACGCTCGGCTGGACCGTCGTTCGGCGCGAAGGCAGCCGCCGCGCCGGATTCGTGGACCACCCGACGGACGCCGACAGCACGCTCACGATGCACCAGGCGCAGGCCACCGCCGACGCCTTCCAGCGCGACTTCACGCGCCACGGTCTGTTGCATGACCGCACCTGATCCCGCCACGATTCGCGCCGCCCGCGAGCGCGCTGGCCTGACGCAGACGCAGGCCGGCGCCGCCATCGGCCGCTCGCTGCGCGTCTGGCAGGCATACGAGGGCGGCACGCGCGAGATCGACCCACTGCTGTGGCAGGTGTGGCTGATCCGCGCCGGCATGGCTGATCCCGCGTCGATCCTGATCGCGTAGCGCATCGACGTCACCCCTGCAGCAGCCGAACAAGCTCCGCGTAGGACGGCATCGCCTGCCCGCGCTCGCGGTAGTCGTCGAGCCGGCGCCAGATCGCGGCGAGGATGCCCTCGGCTCGCAGGGCGCGCGCCGTCATGCGCGACAGCTCGGCGCTCTCGCCGTCGACCGGATGCACGGCCCGCAGCCGCTCCGCCGTCCCCACCGCATGCACCTCGAAATCCGCCATGTTTCCCCTCTGTGCGTAGCCGTCACAACCTCGGGCCGAATCGCCCAAAACGCGCGCGCGAGTCACCGCAGGTCGCGCATCCACTCCGGCCGCTCCCCTGCCGGCTGCACCAAGGCGGGCAGCACGCCGGCAGGCTTGGGTCGGTTCTGTTCGCGCCCGAGCCAGCCGACGACGAACTTCGGCACACCGCGGCGCGTCTTTCGCCGAGCAGGCGAAGCCAGCAGCCAGGCGCGCATCTGCGCCAGCTGCTGCGTCACGTCCACGCCCGGGAAGGCCGCGCTCCACTCCGCGACCATGCTGCTGTCGACGCCGAACTCGGAGCCGTCTGCCAGCGGGAGCTGAGCGACGGGAGGCGGAGTTGGCGCATCGGGGACCAGCGCGAGCGGCTGAGTGCTCGGCGCAGAAGGTGTAGGTCCTTTCCTTTCCCTTCCTTGATCCCTTCCTTGATCCTCCGACGAAAGTTCGCGAGGATTCGCGGAAGGCTCGCGAGGAATCGGCGAACCCTCGTCGAACGGCGGGATTCGCGACTTCGACGGCTTATCGATCTTCTGATGAATCAACCACTTGCTGACTTGCAGGTAGGTCTGATCTTCGATGCGATACCGAACGACGCACTTCTCGCGTTCCAATTCGGCGATCCAACCCTCGATCAGCTCCGGCGCGTCAGCGTCGTAGGGATAGAGAAGGCTCGCGAGCATTCGCGAGGCCGCGCGAGTCCTCCCCTCGTCGTCACACAGGGTCCAGAGAAGGACGAACAACAGCCGGGCGTCGCGCGACACCCGGCCCATGGATTCGGACTGAGGAAATTCCGGCTTGATGGTGCGGATGCGCGGCATCGCGTCAGTCCAATGCGTAGGGTTGTGCTGTGTCCGACCAGTGGCCGACGAATCGGTAGCACTCGCGCGCCATCCACAGGCCGAGCGGCCCGGTGAAGTCCGCATGCCGCTGCTTGTCGACGTTCAGCACTAGGTCAGGCGTGTCGGCGTGGCCGAGCTCGCCCTTGCGAGTCAGCTTCTCCTTCGGCCGGTTGCGCCACACCATCACCACGTTGTCGGGTTGGTCGACCAGCGTGCGGCTGCCGGCGACCTCGTAGCGGCCGGGCGGCTCGCGCTCATCGTCGGAGGGCTTCCGGGTGTGCGCCACCAGATGCACGTGCATGCCGGTGTCGATCGCCGTGCGGTGCAGGCCGCCGACGAACTTGCGCTGATCGTCCGCGTGGTCGTTGTCCGCGCTGACCACCTTCGTCATGTTGTCGATCAGCAGGTGCTGCGTGCCGAGCTCGTGCGCGCAGTAGCGCGCCAGCTTCAGCACCTCAGCCGGCGCCAGGTCGCCCGTCAGGTCGAGGAAGCACAGGCTCTCGCCGAGCCGGTCCGCCCAGGCCTCGACGCGGCCGCGCGCCGGGTGCCGGTTGCAGAACGCCTGGATCGCCATCTTCGCGGCGACCTTGTAGGCCGGCATCTCGAGCGAGACGATCACCACGCGGCGGCCGGCCATCGCCAGCGACAGCATCAGCTCGGCCGTCACCGTCGTCTTCGCGCTGCCGTTGCTGCCCGCCCACAGCGTCAGCTCGTGCGAGCGCAGGCGGAAGTCCGGCTTCGCCCACGGCAGCGGGTCGCCGCGCGCGCCGTCGTCCGACAGCTGGCGCATCACGTCGTCGAGGAACGCCGCCGGCGCCTTCAGCAGGTGCGCCACCTTCGGCGGCTCCCAGCGGTCGAGCGGCAGGCTGCGGGTGTGCTCGGCACGCACCGCATCTGCCACCGTTGCCAGGCGCACCATGTCCTCGCGCTTCACGATGCGCGCTCTAGCTCGAGCATCAGATGCGCGGCACGCTCGGCGGCCAGCTTCGCGCGCTCGCGGTCGGAGCGCGTCACCACCTTGCCGTTAGCGATGTCGGTCAGCAGCAGCCAGCCGATCATCGTCTCGGCGCGCAGCGCGGCGATCACGTCGCGCGCCGCCCACGGCTTCTTGACCGGCGCCGGGCGCTGATCGTCCGGGCGGCGCGGCGGGAACAGGTCGTCGATCGACAGCCCGAGCGCGCCGCAGATCGCCTGCACGTCGCAGCCGGCGTGGCACTTCAGCAGCACGCGGCCGTCGTCGGCCTCGAACACGGCCAAGGATCGGGTGCGGTGCTTGCTCTCGTGCGCCGGGCAGAGCGCGCGCCAGCGCGGGCCGCGACCCTGCACGCCTTCGAGCTTGCCGACGACGGTATCGGCCGGGCTCATGCGACCGCCCTCCCCCTCTCCGCCGCCGAGATCGCCTGCAGCCGGATCCTCGCGTCGTTCAGCTCCGTCACGCTCAGCCGCGGGATCGCCTCATCGGCCGCGGTCACCGCCAGCTCGATCGGCTGCAGCTCGTGCTCGCGCAGCGCGATCGCGGCGCCGTCGTCGATGGCTTCGACCTTGGCCGCGATCTGGTTCAGCGCGCGCGCCCCGGCGTTGATCCGCAGCGCCAGGTCGGCCAGCTTCGGCTTCGATTCGAGCGCCAGCTGCACGACGTTCAGGCAGCGCGCCACGCCGTCGAAGTGCTCGCGGGTCGGGGACATGCGCAGCGCGGCGAGGGAGACGTGCATCTGCCAGCCGAACACGTTCGGCACCTCGGCTGAGGTGATCGGGATCCGCGGCTGCCAGCGCGGGCGGCGCTTGGGCCGGGTCGCCATCAGATGCCCGCCTTTCGGGCCAGCGCGCGGCACGCGGCCTCGTACTGCGCCGGTGTCAGATCGGCCGGCAGCTCGCGCTTCATTCGTTCGTAGGCCGCATACGGATCGCGCTGCCGGCGCACGTCGACGCGCTGCGCGAGGCCGAGGCGGGCGTCGTGTTCGGAGGGCTTCATTCCCGGCCCTTCCCTGAAATTCCCGCGCGCTGCGCAATCGACATCAGCACACTGGCGTTGTCGAAGCGCTCACGCAGGGACCGAACGATGAGGTTCTCCACCCACTCGCCGATGTCGCACTGGTCGGCCTCGGCCACACCGGCCAGGGCTGTGTGCCAGTCGGCATCGAGCTTCACGCGCACGTCCTTGCGTTCAAGGGCCATGGGGTTAGACGAAGAAGAAGCGCGCGCCCGGGCCAGCGGCGCGCGAAGTGGCGGCGGAGGGAGATGCCACCAAGGAGACAATCGGCAGGGCGTTCCTGCGCGCGTCACCGCACGTAGTCGCCGCGGCGCGGGCGAGCGAGAGCGAGGCACGCATCGGGCGGCGCCTCAGTGCTGCTGCGGTTCTTCAGGGGCGGTGACGTCGAGCAGCGGCTTGCCGTGGACCCAATCCGGGTCGGGCACGCGCTCCCACCGCAGGTCCGGGCGCAGTTCTTCGCAGCGGACCTCGAAATGAGTCAGCCGCTCGGCCACGGGGCACTTGTCCTGCGGAAACTTCCGCTTCCCCTGCAGGCAGAAGTAGACGAGCGCGGGGCTCAGGTCGAGGGCGATCGCCGCTTTCGGCGCGCCCCCCAGCAGCTCGACAGTGCGCTTGATGGGGTCCATAGCTCTCTCGGGTGGCAGCTGCAACTCTACGCTTGTGGAGTTACAAGGTCAACACCCGTGGAACTGCGGCCCTCTACTGCTGTGTACGCTGACCCGATGAAGTTGGGCCAGAAGGTCAAGGCGGCGCGCGAGCGCAGAGGCTGGGGCATGGCGGAGCTGGCGCGCCGGTCTGGCGTCGAGCTGCGCACCATTCACGCGATCGAGACGCGCAACAGCACCCGCAGCAACTTCGCGTCAGCCATCGCCAAGGCGCTCGGCGTGCCGGTAGACGCCATCCTCTCGGACGACGACTCGGCGGGCGTTCCGGCGGTCGAGCAGCAGGCGGCACACTTCGACCTGCCCGACAGTGATCGCGGGGTGTCGCTGTCGGAACAAGAGCACGAGCTGGTGCTGGCGTTCCGCGATCTACCGAGCGCGCAGCAGACCGAACTGCTGGAGCAGCTGCTGGCCGACGCCAAGAAGTGGCGCGCCTACGCCGAGGAAGTGCTCGCGCGCAACGGCGCCAAGGGCACCGCGCCGAACCTGGCCGTCGCGCTGGCCTACGGTCGGCCGCCGCCCGTCGCGCCGGCCAAGAAGAAAGCGAAGACATGAGACTGGCCGCACTGATCGCCGCCTGCTTGACGCTGGCCGGCTGTGCCACCTCTCAGCAGTGGGAGGACATCATCGGCTCGTGGGTTGGCGCTCCGCTCGACGAGGTGATCTCGCGTTGGGGTTACCCGACCGGGCAAGCCAGCTACGGCGAGCGCAAGGTCTACCACTGGGACCGCGTGCGCTACGCGCCTGGCACAGTGTTCGCCACCGGCACGACGGCCGTCATCCACATGCCGGGCGCCTTTGTGTGCCGTCGGACGCTGGAGGTGTCGCCCGGCAATCGCGTTATCGGAGGCCAGATCGAAGGGAACGACTGCCCGGCGCTGTCCGTTGGCGCAGACCGCTGGCGCCGGTAGCCGCCCGCTCCCCCACGAGCCCGCCACGCGCGGGCTTCTTTTCGCCCGTCGACTCCACACCTGTTGACAGCATAGGTCCACATCTGTAGAGTGCATCCATCGACGCCGCACCCCGCGGCGACCTGGAGGCAGCAGATGACCACCCCCGCAGTTCAGGCCCGCCACGCCGAGCAGCAGGCCAGCGACGCCGCGTACACCCGCTGCGTGGCCGCCGAGATCGCGCTGCGCCGGCTGCACGCCGAGCAGGCCGTCGACATCGCGCAGGAGCAGCAGGGCGAGCTGAGCTACGGCGAGACGCGCGTAGCGCAGTCCCGCACGGCGCGCCTCGACGCGCAGCTCGACGCGATGACCTCCGAGCAGCTGACCGCCCTGCGCGTGCGCATGGTCCGCCGCGAAGGCAGCGCCGAGGACTACGCGCTGCACGCCCGCCTCATCAACCGCACGCCGCCGGCGGCCCAGGTGCATGGCGCCGGCTTCGGCGGTCACTTCGACAGCGCGGCCGAGCTGGCCGCTGAACGTTCCTGGAGCCGCTGACGTGATCTCTCCAATCATCGAACGCGCCGAGACCGGCGACCTGATCGTGAAAGCGACCGAGCTGACCGTGCGCGGCTCGCCGTGGGGGAACCTGCGGCACGACGTGATCGACTCCGCGTTCGTGACCGTCGAGGCGGTCGACCGCGGCGCCACCATCGCCACCATGTCGCGCGCGCTGTCGCGTGAAGAGCTGCTGGCGTTCAGCCGCCAGTTCGCGCTGCTGGCCGAGGCGATTCCGGAGCAGGTGGCGGCGTGACCAAGACCAACAACCAAGACACGGACGCGGCAATGAGCGAGACAATCACCAGCTACAAGGGCTTCGGCGCCGACTGGAAGTGCCGCGACTATCAGTTCGCGGTCGGTCAGACCTACGAGCACGTCGGCGATGTCGAAGCCTGCCGCAGCGGCTTCCACGCGTGCGAGTACCCGCTGGATGTGCTGGCGTACTACTCGCCGGCCGACAGCAAGTACGCCGTGGTCGAGCAGTCCGGCACGCTGGCGCGGCACGGCGGGGACACGAAAGTCGCGTCCTCGCGCATCAGCATCAAGGCCGAGATCAGCCTGCCCGGCCTGATCGCCGCGGCGGTCGAGTACATCACCACGCGCTGCGAGCCGGCGAACGCCACGCACGCGGACGGAGAGCGCAAGATCGCCAGCGCGACGGGCTACAGCTCGGCCAGCAGCGCGACGGGCGACAGCTCGGCCAGCAGCGCGACGGGCGACAGATCGGCCAGCAGCGCGACGGGCTACAGCTCGGCCAGCAGCGCGACGGGCGACAGCTCGGCCAGC
>ERZ1066136.360-NODE-360-length-39265-cov-14.098138_pt1 | contig 39265 bp, 24 predicted proteins | sample MGYA00382783_ERZ1066136 | MGnify/ENA primary metagenome ERZ1066136 (study PRJEB33369, sample SAMEA5778366) | biofilm metagenome | biome: Industrial cooling water; feature: Water cooling tower basin; material: Biofilm | place: United Arab Emirates | collected... | reverse complement strand
GCTCCCGGGGCGCCCGGGGCGGTCGCGGGGCGCCGGGGGCCGCCGCGCCGTGCCCGTGGGCCCGGCGGCTCCGGAGGCGACCGGCCGCGCCCCCGGGTCGGCCCGGTCGCGCGCATTTCCCCGCGCCCTGGGCTGGCCGCTCCTGGCCGGGCTGCTGGGCCTGTTGTGGCTGGGCGCCTGCGGCCAGCGCCCGCCGCTGCGGCTGCTTCAGCTCGAGCGCTTCGACCAGGCCGGAGTGCGCAGTTTCCTCAACGAGGAGTTGACCCTGCACTTTTCCCGGGCGCTCGATCCGGCTTCGGTTCAAGGGGGGGCCGCGCGCCTGGTGGACCCGGGCGGCCGCCCGGTGGCCGGAGAGTTCGAGGTCAGCGGTCGGCGCTTGCTGTTCCGGCCGCGCTTGCCCTGCCGGAGCGACCTCAGCGACGGGGGGCTGCGCCCCGGGGCGGAGTACCGCCTGGAGCTGGATGGATTCCCGCGGCTCTCCGCCCTGCGCAGCCGCGATGGCTGGCCCTTGGCAGAAAGTCTGGTGCTGCCGGTGTTCTGCGTATCGAGCGGCGATCCGCAGGGCCTGTTCCGGGGCATTTCCCTGGCTCCGGCGGAGCCCCTGACGGTCGAGCGCTTCCGGCTCGGCCCCCTGGACCCCCTGGTGCTGCGCTCCGCCCAGGCCCTCGATCCGCGCTCCCTCGAGCCCGAGGCCTTCGCCCTGTTCGCGCTCGGACCTGCCGGAGAACGCCCCGAGCGCATCCCCTTGCGGCTCGAACTGCTCGACAACCGCCAGGCTGGGGCCCGGCTGGCCTTGCTGCCGGTCGCCGACGGGGAGGGGGGGGCGCGCCGGGCGCTGCCCCTCGGGGAATTGCTGCTGGTGGCCCGGGAAGGGGCGCTGGGGGTGCGGGACCTGGGCGGCCAGCGCGTCCTGGCCGGTTTTGGCTCCAGTCCCCTCGACGGCGTGCGCCTGGAGGTCGAGCAAGCCGCCGTCGGCGGGCCGGCGCAGGCAGCCCTGGCCTCGGTCGGCGAGGACTTCGCTGGATCGAACCCGGGCCTCGGTCTGCCGAGCGGAGCCGATGGCACGGCCCGCTGGGCCGGCAACGGACGCCTGGAGGTGCGCTGGCCGGCGGCGGCCGGGGATGGGGGCGACGGAGAGCTCCGCCTCGAGGGCGCCGAGCCCCTGCCGCTGCGCCTGTCCGCCACGCGCCTCGAACTGGTGGGCGAGCAGCGGCTGCCCCCCGCGGGTTTGGCCTGCCTTCGTGCCCAGGGGCGGATGGAGATCCGCGGCAGCCTGCGGCGGCGGGTGCAGGCCGGGCCCGCCGCCCCGGGGCCAGCCGAGGATCCGGCCCAGTGGTGGAAGCGCCTGCGCGGACTGTCTCCGGAGCTGCTCGTGCCCGAGTTTCGTTTCGATCCGAACCCCCAGCTCTCCGCCTGGATCCGCGAGGCCGAGCGGCTCGACGCCCCGTGGACCGTGCTGATCGCCGGCGGCGACCTGATCGTCACCGGGGAGCTCGACCTGGACGGGCCCCTGCTGCTGGTGGCCGGGGGCACCGTGCGGTTGGAAGGTCCGGTCGTGGCCAGCGAGTGCGTGACCTCGCTCCCGCGCCGCGGCGAACCGCGCTTTGGAAGCGCCCGCAGCCTGCCATTGGCGATCGACGCCCCCAGCGGCAATCCGCTGCGCGCGCCGCTTTGCATCGCCGCGGAAGGGGCCCTGCCGGCCCCGGCCCCCGATTTCGACGGCTGGGCGGACTGCGAGCTGGTGGGCAGATCCGGGTCTGGGCGGCTGGAGCTGACCTTCAGCGGCACCCGGCCCGGTCCCCAGGGGGCGGGCCAGCGGGTCGGCCCGGTGGGGGACCCGCGGCTGCTGGAGAGCGCCGGCGCGCTTGAGTTTCGGGCCGAACTGCGGCTCTTCCCGGGAACCCCGGAATGGGATCCGCCCTGGCTCGATAGCCTGCGGGTCCGCTACGCCCTGCGCCGATAGCCCCCGCGGATGATCGCCTTCGCCGAACTGCCGCCCCTGATCCAGCAGGGCTTCGTGGGTGCCCTGGGTTTGGTGGTGGGCTCCTTCCTCAACGCCGCGATCCACCGGCTGCCCGACCCCGAGCTGACCCTGCTCCGGCCCAGGCGCTCGTTCTGCCCGCGCTGCCGGCGCTCCCTGACCTGGCGCGAGAACCTGCCGGTGTTGAGCTGGGTCCTGCAGCGCGGCCGCTGCCGGGGCTGCGGCCAACCGATCTCCGCGCGCTACCCGCTCGTGGAGCTGCTGACCGGGGGGTTGTTCCTGCTCGCCCATGCCCGGGCTTCGGCCCTCGCGGGCGGCCTCGAACTCGGCCTGCTGGCGGTCTGGTGGCTGGTCCTGGCCGGGCTGATCGTGGCGACCTTCGTGGATTTCGATCGCTGGGAGATCCCGGACGAGGTCTCCCTGGGAGGCATGTGGGCCGCGCCCGTGCTCAGCGCGGCCGTGCCGGCGCTGCACCGCGACACCCTGGTGGCGCGCTGGCTGGCGGGTCCCGGGGCCGAGGTCGGTCGGATCGACGCCTTCCTGGCCAGCCTGGCGGGCATCGCCGTGGGCTACGGCGTGCTTTGGCTGCTCGAGCAGCTGGGGCCCCTGCTCTACAAGCGCGACGCCATGGGGCACGGGGACACCAAGCTCCTGGGGGCCGGCGGGGGCTTCGTGGGACCCGGCGGGGCCCTGGTGGCCCTGCTGGCCGGGGCCTGCATCGCCTCCCTGGCCGGCCTGGGGAACATCGGGCGGTTCGCCTGTTTTTCGCGGCGGCGCGCCGCCTCCCGGGGGGGCCGCAGGAGCCTCTCCAAGGCCCTGCGCAGCGGTCGTATCGCCGGGCGCTACCTGCCCTTCGGTCCCTACCTGGGAATGGGGATTGGATTCGTGTTGCTCGATTGGGAAACTGTGAAGACCTGGCTGCCCTGAGGGCGCACGCCCCCCCGGCGCGCACCGCGCCCGGCCGCCGGGTCCGCTAACGCCTCCGACCTCCCCCCTGAAGCCCGCGAAGGGCCCCAGCGATGTTCCCGAACCAACTGCGTACCGGCCGCGCGCTCGCCCACCTGCGCCTCATCGGTGGACTTTTGCTCCTGTGCCTGCCCTTCGGCGCTGGCTGCGCCAGCCAGGCCGCGCTCCAGGAGTACGAAACCGAGATCACCCGCCTGCGCGAGGACAAGACCCAGCTGCAGCGCGACAACCAGCGCCTGCAGGGCGAGCTGACCCGCTACGAGGCGGAACTGGTCTCGGCGCGCCAGGAAGCGGCCAACAACAAGGCCGTGCCGGCCCAGGGCTTCCAGAACCTGACCGACCTCGGCATCGACGTGGAAGCGCGCGGCAATTCCGTCGCGATCTCGATCCCCAGCTCGATCACCTTCGCCTCCGGCTCCGCCGACCTGTCCTCGAGCGGCAAGGCGGCCCTGCGCGAAGTCGCCAAGGTGCTCAAGTCCCAGTACCCCAAGATGAACTACTGGATCGAGGGCCACACCGACACGGACCAACCCAGCAAGTCGAAGTTCAAGTCCAACCGCGAGCTGTCGGTGGCCCGCGCCATGAGCGTGCTGACCCACCTGGTCGTGGACGAGGGTCTGCCGGATGAGCAATGCGTCATCGCCGGCCACGGCGAATACGCCAACAAGGCCCCCAACGACAGCAGCGGCAACAAGGCCAAGAATCGCCGCGTCGAAGTGATCGTGTATCCGCCGGACGCCCGCTGATCGTCGCGCCTCCGCCCGGTGCGAGGGAGCCGCTCGAGCCCCCCAGCCCGAGGCCGAATCCAGCTGCCCGCCGCAGCCCCTTGGGGAGCGGCGGGCAGCGTCTTTTTTTGGCGGGCCGCTGCGCCCGCCTTGCAGCGGGCGCACACGGAGACCCGGCCGTGCCGACGCTTCGCTGCGCCTCGCCCGCTGGCCGGGCCCGCGCCGCCGACGGTCCCAAGCCCGCCGTCGGGCACCGGGGCCAGGTCGGACGGATCGCCCCGGCGCCGCTGGCGCGGGCCCTCGCGCCGCGCAACAGGGGCGCCGCGGTCGGACTGCGATTCGAGCCGCCGGCGGGCCACGGCAAGCTCGGGCACCGGATCCGCGCGGGCAAGGCGCTCGCTGCTCCGAGCCCGTGCTCCGAGCGCGTCCCTTTCTCCCCAGGCTGAGCGTCTCCCCAGGCTGAGCGCCGCGGGTCCGCCGGGGCGCGACCCGCTGCGGGATCGCCGGCCAGAACGCGCCCGCCGGCGATCAGGCGGCCCGCGGGGTCCGCTCCGCCCGGTCCGGCGGGCAAGGCGTTCGCTGGCCCCCCGCACGGGGAGGCCGCGGGGACTCCCGATGGGGGGGCGCGGATCCGAAGCGCCCGCCCGCGCCGTGTGGGCAGCGGGGGCGATGCAAACTCGCCGGGCTGGGCCTCCGCAGCGCCGATGGCCGGGATCCCCTCGGCGCCAGCGGGGGGGGCTCCCGGGAGCCGCCGCGGAGCCGCGCCGGGGCTCGCCTGAGGCCTCGGCCCCCGCGGTCGCCCCGCGCTGCGCGGGGGCGCGGCATGGGTTGGCCCCGGCGGGGGGCTCCGGGCGGACCCCGCGCGGGCCCCTCTAGGCCCCTCTAGGCCCCTCTAGGCCCCGTAAGCCCCGGAATGCCCCGGGCGCTCCCGGGAAGGCCCCGGAAGGCCCCGGAAGGCCCCGGGCGCACCCGGGAAGGCCCAGGGACCTTCCGGGACAGCCCCGGGAAGGCCCCGGGAAGGCCCCGGGAAGGCCCCGGGAAGGCCGGCGATGCCGGGGTGCAGCGCCGAGGCCCGCCAGAACCCCGCAACCCCACGGGCGGGCAGCGCCTCCCGCTGCGGGCCCCCGCCCCCGCGAGGCGGGACCTAAAGCCGCTACCGGGGGACACCCGATCGAAGACCGGAACGCTCCCGGTCTCGACCCCCCGCACCCAGTCCCCCGCCCCGCACGCCCATGATCTCGATGGAAGACCTCCTGGCGCTGGTGGTGCGCAAGGGCGGCTCCGACCTGCACATCTCGGTCGGCACCCCGCCGCGTATCCGCGTCGACGGGGCGCTGCTGCCGGTCAACACCCCGCCCCTGCAGCCGGAGGACACCCGGCGTCTGGCCACCTCGGTCCTGACCTCGGAGCAGATCGCCAAGCTCGATCGCGACTTCGAACTGGACTGCTCCTTCGAGTTGCGCGGGCAGGGGCGCTTCCGCGCCAACGTGTTCTACCAGCGCGGCAGCGTGGCCTGCGTCCTGCGCCTGATTCCGCACGAAATCCTGGGCTTCGACAAGCTCGGACTGCCGCTCGACGTGTGCACGCGCTTGTGCAACCTGAGCAGCGGCCTGGTGCTGGTCTGCGGGGCCACGGGTTCGGGTAAGTCGACCACCCTGGCCTCGATGATCGACTTCATCAATCGCTCCCAGGAAGGCCACATCGTCACGATCGAGGACCCGGTCGAATTCTCGCACCAAAGCCAGTCCTGCCTGGTGACCCAGCGCGAAGTCGGGGGAGACACGCACAAGTTTGCCAACGCGCTGCGCTCGGTGCTGCGCCAGGACCCCGACTATGTGCTGGTCGGAGAACTCCGCGACCTCGAGACGATCGAGGCCGCCCTGACCCTGGCCGAAACCGGTCACCTGACCTTCGGAACGCTGCACACCTCCGATGCGGTCCAGACGATCAACCGCATCGTCGACGTGTTTCCGGCCCACCAGCAGCCGCAGGTCCTGACCCAACTGTCGTTCTCGCTGGAGGGCATCTTCTGTCAGCAGCTGCTGCCGCGCGCGGAAGGTCGCGGTCGGGCGATGGCGGCCGAGGTCATGATCGCCACGCCCGCGATCCGGGCCTTGATCCGCGAAGGCAAGGCGCACCAGATGTACAGCCAGATCCAGACCGGCGCCCGCTTCGGCATGACCACCATGGCCGCCAGCCTGTCGCGCCTGGTGCGCAGCGGCACCGTGCGCCTCTCCGACGCCGAGAAGGCGCTGTCCGATCCCTCCGAACTGCACACCCTGGTGCGCGCCGCCTGATGGCCAAGAACTCGGGCAAGATCCGGCGCCTGCTGGTCGACGCCGGCCTCGTCACCGGGGAGGACTGGGACGAAGCCGCCCGCGGCGAACGCCCGGCCGTGGCCACCCTGCTGGAGAACCACAAGCTCCAGGAGGAGGCCTATTTCGAGGTCATGGGCCTCGGCAGCGGGATCGCGCCCCTGGACCTGATGCGCGTCAAGCCCGACCCCAGCGCGGTCGAGGCCTTGCCCCCCGAAGCCTGCACCGAGCACGGCGTGATGCCGATCGCCAAGACCGGGGACGTGCTCTCGGTGGCGGTGTCCGACCCGTTCGACGTGCTGCTGCTCGACGACCTCAACATCCTCTCGGGCTGTCGTGTTCGCCCGCTGCTCAGCCATCCCAAGGCGATCAAGGAGGCCCTCGAGCGCCTGTTCGATCGCGGCAAGGCGGAGGTCGAGCAACTGCTCGGCTCCGTCGAGGGCAGCGATGTCGACGTCCAGGAGCAGGAAGAGAAGAAGGCCGAGCTCGAGATCGGCAACGATGAGAACGAGGTGCCCGCCGTCAAGCTGGTCAACCTGGTGTTGCTGCGAGCTCTGCGCGACAAGGCCAGCGACATCCACATCGAGCCCCTCGACCAGGCGCTGCGCATCCGCTTCCGCATCGACGGCCGCATGGTCGAGATCATGCGGCCGCCCAAGGCGCTGCTGCCGGCCTTGACCTCGCGCCTCAAGATCATGGCCAACCTGGACATCGCCGAGCGCTTCGCGCCCCAGGACGGCAAGTTCCAGATCCGCCACGAGAACCGCAAGATCGACTTCCGCCTCTCCACGCTCCCGGTGGTCGGCGGCGAGAAGGCTGTGATGCGTATCCTCGACTCCTCGGGGGTCGCCAAGAATCTGGGCGCGCTGGGCTACGAAGAACGCTCGCTGGAAGACATCAAGAAGGCCCTCGATGCCTCGTACGGGATGCTGCTGGTCACCGGGCCGACGGGCTCGGGCAAGTCGACCACCCTGTATGCCTGCGTCAAGGAAGTCGCCACTCCGGATGTCAACTGCGTCACGGTCGAGGATCCGGTCGAGTACCGCATGGAAGGCATCAACCAGGTGCCGGTCAACCCCAAGCGCGGCCTGACCTTCGCCGGAGCCTTGCGCTCGATCCTGCGCCAGGACCCCGACATCGTGCTGGTGGGCGAGATCCGCGACACCGAGACGGCGGAGATCGCGGTCAAGGCGGCGCTCACGGGCCACTTGGTGCTCTCGACCCTGCACACCAACGACGCGGCTTCGACGATCACACGCCTGGTCGACATGGAGATCGACCCGTTCATGGTCTCGAGCTCGCTGCTGTGCGTCTGCGCGCAGCGCCTGGCGCGCGTGCTCTGCCCGCACTGCCGCCAGCCGTTGGACATGCCCAAGGACAAGCTGCAAGGCCTCGGGTTCCTGGATGGCGAGCTCGACCAGGCCGAACTGTTCATGCCCAATCCGGACGGCTGCCCGCGCTGCACCGGCGGCTACAAGGGCCGCTTCGCGATCCTCGAGACCCTGTTCCTCGACCACGACATCAAGCGCATGGTCGTCGAGGGCAAGTCGGCCGCCGCCATCAAGGAGGCCGCGCTCTCCAAGGGCATGATCTCGATGCGTCGAGCGGGCCTGTTGAACGCCCTGCGCGGCCGGACCTCCGTGGAGGAGGTTCTGCGCGCGACGATGGCCGACTGAGGGCCAGACCGGGTAGCCGACCCACGACCACGCACACCCAGAACCCAGGATCGACGTGCCGACCTTCACCTACGCCGCCAAGGACCCGAACGGGCGCACCGTCGAGGGCTCCCTCGAAGCCGAGAGCCAGCAAGACGTGCTGGCCGAACTACGCCAGCGCAGCCTGACCCCGGTGCGAGTGCAGCAAGGCGGCAAGAAGGGCAAGAAGCCCGCCGAACAGGCCGTGCCGGGGGCGGCAGCGAAGCCCGCGGGCGGCTTCTCGCTTTCCTTCGGCAAGCAGGTCGCCAAGGCCAATCGCGAGGAGCTGGTGCTGTTCACGCGCCAGCTCTCGACCATGATCGGCGCGGGCCTGTCCCTGATCGAATCGATCGAGGTCCTGGCCGATCAGGCCGAGACGCCCGGGCTCAAGACCACCTGCCAGCGCCTTTCGAGCGAGCTGCGCGCCGGCAGCGACCTGTCCTCGGCCATGGAGCAGTGCCCCAAGGCCTTTTCGCCGCTCTACATCTCCATGGTCCGGGCCGGCGAGGCCTCGGGCCAGATGGACGTGATCCTCGAGCGTCTCGCCGAGTACACCGAGGCCGCCGAGGAGCTGCGCCGCGAGGTCAAGTCGGCCATGACCTATCCGGTGATCTCGCTGGCGCTCGTGCTGGGCATCACCGCCTTCCTGATGATCGGTGTGGTGCCGACCTTCCGGCAGGTGTTCGAGTCGCTCAATTCGAACCTGCCCAAGATCACCAAGCTGACCCTGGCCACGTCGGACTGGATGCGTACCTCCTGGCCGACCCTGCTGGGCCTGATCGCCCTGGCAGCGGCTGGCTTCTTCATGTTCAGCAAGACCAAGTTCGGCAGCTTCTTCCTGGACCACGCGCGCTTGCGCCTGCCGATCTTCGGACCCCTGGCGCGCAAGATCGCCTTGGCGCGCTTCTCGCGTACCTTCGCGACCCTGATCCGCTCGGGCGTGCCGATCATGGGCACGCTGGACATCGTCTCCAACACGGCTGGCAACCAGGTGGTCAGCCGTGCCGTGGACGCCTCCAAGGAGAGCGTGCGCAACGGCAACATGCTCTCCGAGCCGCTGTCCCAGTCCAAGGTTTTCCCGCCGATGGTCGTGCGCATGATCGCGATCGGCGAGCGCTCGGGCGCCTTGGAGGTGCTGCTCGAGAAGATCGCGGAGTTCTACGACAGCCAGGTCAAGGCCCAGATCAAGGCCCTGACCAGTCTGATCGAGCCGCTGCTGATCAGCTTCATGGGCATCATCGTGGGCGGCGTGGTGCTCTCGGTGTTCCTGCCGATCCTCGACATCGTCGGCAAGCTGGGCCAGGGCGGCAGCTGATCGCCAGCATGCGTTTCCGGGCGGCGCCCGGCGGTCTGCGGGCCGCCGGGCGCCGCGCCGTCGGATCGCCGGCGACCGGGCAGAGCGGCAGGAAACTTCTTCCTGGTCGCGCCCACCGATCTCCGAGCACAGCCTGTCGCGCCGCCCTGGCCTGCGGCTCAGGGGCCTGGTTCGGCTTGCGGCCGCGCTTGCGGCGCGCACCGTTCGGCGCGCGAACGCCGCGGAATTCCTCGCTCGGCCTTCAAGTCCTGGCGTGCTTCGGGCCGATCGGAAAACCTGCCGGGAAGCACCCGCGGGGTCTGCCCCCGAGGACTGCCCCCGGTGTTCCAACTCTCACGGTCGCTGCTGCGGGCCATCCAGGGTCAAAGGACGGGCTGAACGCCGTCCTGGCCTCGGGGTCGATCCAAGGTGGCGAGCGCTTCCAGGCGACGGGAGGCTCCCGCGGAGCCGGCCGAGAGAGACGTCGCAAGGCAATCCTGAGGCAAATCCAAACGTGAAACTGCACAACCGCAAGAACGCTGGCTTCACCCTGATCGAACTGATGATCGTGGTCGCGATCATCGCGATCATCGCGTCGGTGGCCATCCCGAAACTGCTGAGCGCCAAGCTGGCGGCCAACGAGTCGGCCGCCATCTCGACCCTGCGCTCGATCTCCTCTGGCCAGGCCCAGATCCAATCCTCGAACGCGATCGACTGCGATAGCGACGGCGGCGGCGAATTCGGCTACTTCGCCGAACTGGCCGGCACCATCGCCCTGCGCGAGGACGACGGCACCCAGAACCCGGCGGTCGGCGCCGACCTGCTCCAGCCGGCGATCCTGTCGACGGCCCTGGGCATCGTCAACAACTCGGTGGTGACCCGCTCGGGCTACATCTTCCAGATGTACCTGCCCGACGCCAACGGCGTGGGCGTGATCGAAGCCGCCGCCGGCGGCATGGGCGCCCCGGTTTCGCCCGACCTGGCCGAGGTCTTCTTCTGCTGCTATGCCTGGCCGCTGGACGCCGGCACCACCGGCAACCGCGTGTTCTTCATCAACCAGGACGGCGACATCCTGCAGTTCGGCAACAAGGATGCGACCTACGACGGCGCTGCCGCCGCCCCGACCTGGGACGCGGCCTTCGCCGCGGGCGCGGTCTCCATGGGCGATCCGATCGCCAACGGCGCTGCTGGCCTGGCCGGCAACGACGGCGAGACCTGGACCGTGCTGCAGTGATCCGCTGCTGCGGGGCCCGCGCGGGTCCCGCACTCCGGCCGGCCCCGCCGCGGCGGGGCGGACGATGGGCGCGCCACCTCGGTGGGGCGCCCATCGGGCGTTTTCGGGACGCTTCGCTCGCGGGGCGGGGGGCGGCTGTTCGCGGGGCTGGGGGGCCCCTCAGCTCGTGCGCGCGGCCGGCAGGCCGAACAGGCGGGTGGCGTTCAGGCTGGTGATCGCGGCCAGCTCGGAGGGCGCCATCGAACGTTGCTCGGCCAACAGCCGCAACACGGCGGGCACGAAGCTTGGTTCGTTGCGCTGGCCGCGCTTGTCCTGCGGCGGCAGGTAGGGGCAGTCGGTTTCGACCAGCAGCCGGTCGAGGGGTACCTGCAGGGCTGCGCGGCGGTTGTCCTCGTTCTTCGGGTAGGTCACCATCCCGGAGAAGGAGATGTAGAAGCCGGCCTCCAGGTAGGGCGGCAGCTCCTGCGGACCCATTCCGTAGCAGTGCATCACCGCGCGCACGCCAGGACAGGCGGCCACGGCTCGGGCGGTCTCTTCGTGGGCGCTGCGGCAGTGGATCACGGCGGGCTTGTCGAGCCGACGCGCCAGGTCCAGGGCCCAGGCGAAGTTCTCCAGCTGACCGTGCTCGTGCTCCCGGCCGCGGAAGAAGTCGAGGCCGGTTTCGCCGATGGCGACCACGTCGGGCTCGCAGGCCAGCGCTTCGATCTGCGAGCGCGCCTGAGCATGGAAGGACTCGCTGTAGCCCGGGTGGATGCCGACGGTCGGGTACAGACCGGGATGCTCGCGGCACAGCTCCCGGGCCAGCCGGCTGGTGTCCGGATCCGTGCCGACGACGATGCAGCGATCCACGCCGGCGGCGCGCGCCCGCGCGAGCAGCCCCGGCAGATCCCGCAGCAGACCGGGCTCGAACAGGTGCGTGTGGGTGTCGGTGATCATGGGGGAGTGCGTTGGCGGCGCTGGGCGGTGCGCGAGGGCCTGACGCTCTGCTCCCGCGCCGACTGCGGCGCAGGGCGGGTCAGCGGCCGGGAAGAAAGCGGGGCGCAGCCCCGATCCCAGCCTGTGCGGCCGGCGGACGCCGGCCCGCGGGCATCCCACAGGATGGCATCGCCGCGCGGGCGCAGCCCCAGGCGATCGGGCTTCGACCCGTCAACGGCCCGCCGGCGGCAGCCGCAGGGCCAGTTGGTCCAGGGCCGAGGAGAGGAACTGCTGCATGCCCGGGTCGGCCTCGAGCTCGAGCACCGCCTGGAGTTCCTGTGCGGCCTGCTCGGGCGGCAGGCAGGCGATCAAGCTCTGCGCCGCCAGGCGTCGCAGGTAGCGGTCGCCGGTCGATTCCGTCAGCACCGTGCGCAGCGCCGCGAGCCCGAGCGGGGCGCAGCGCGAGCCCAGCTCCTTGACCGCGCGGTTGCGCGCGGCGGCCTCCATGCGGATGTCGGTGGCCACGCTGGTCAGCAGGCCGAGGGCATCGCGGCCGATGCGGTCCACGGCGCTGAGGTACGCGCCGAGCAGCATCTCCTCCCGCGGCCAGGTCGCCGTGGGCTGGCCGTCGCCGAGCACCCCTTCGAGCAGCGTCGCCAGTCGCTCTGGAGCGATCTCCGCCAGCAGCTCCGCGCAGCGGGCGCGCAAACCCAGATCGGCGCGGATGCGCCCGCCGCGGTAGTCCTCCAGGGCTTCGAACAGCACGGGCTCGAGCAGCGCCGGGGCGGCCCAGGCCGCGCCGGTCAGCAGGCCGTCGCGCAGCAGGGCGTCGTCCTCGGGGGCCTGTTCGAGCCGGGCGAGCAGCCCGGCCCCGAGGGCGTCCGGGGCGCTGCGCAGCCGTTCGAGCGTCTCGCGCCGACGGCTCTGCCAGGAGCGCCGCAGGTCGCTGGTCACGGTCGGGTCCAGGGGCGTCAGGGCGCGCACCAGGTCGGAAAGGGCCAGCTCCAGGTCGCTTTCGGGCCAGCTTTCGGGCCCGGAGGTGGGCAGGTCGGCCGGCCCCGATGGGCGCTGGGCGCCGCCCGCGGCCGAGCTGGGGGCCGGTTTGGAATCCGCCCCGGCCGCGGCGCGCGGGCCAGCGCCCGCCGCGGGCTCCCGGGATTCAGGCCCGCAGGCGGCCAGCAGCAGGCCCCAGAGCAGGCCCTGGGCCCACAGGGCCGGCCCGCGAGCCCCGCTGGGAGCGGTCGCTGCGGGGTTCGGGGGCGGGGGGCGGGTACCGTGCGGCATGGCGGCCGGGCAGGATAGCGAGCCTGGGCGCTCCGGTCGCAGGCCCGGGGTGACCATGGGGCCGCCTCGGCCTAAATGGACCTGGGCAGGGCAGGAGCCGCGCCCGCCCGGGTCCGACCTGGGCCGAGCGGAGCTTTCGCCCCCCACGGATCCGGTCCCCGGGCGGGTTCCGTACCATTCCGCCCCGCGGCGGGGACCGCTCCGCCACGGGCTGGGTCCGTCCCCTGGCCCGCTCCGTTCACTTCCCTCTGCGCCCCGCCGAACGCCCATGCCTCGGAGCTCCGAACGCTTCCTCGAGCCCTGCCCGCCGGCCCCGCGCCCGGTCCAGACCTTGGGGGCCGCCGCGTCCCGGACGAGCGCCCTGCGCGCCGCCAGCGGCGCGGGCGCCCTGCTGCTCGCGGGCTGGCTGGGGAGCTGTTCGAGCGGCGGCTCCGGCGGCCCGGGCGGCGGCATGCAGGTCGCCTCCTGCGTGCTCGGCTGCAGCGGTCCCGAGCTCGGGCCGCTCAACTGCGCCGTCACCACCGTTTTCGTCAACCAGGACTTCTGGATCGAGTTCAGCCAGCCGGTCGACCTTTCGTCCGTGACCAAGAACACCTTCCAGGTGGTCGATACGGTCAACGGCCAGACGCCCGCGGGCAGCTTCTCCCTCGATCCGAACAACAACCGCCGGGTCATCTTCCGGCCCAAGCTGACCTTCGATTCGTCGGGCAACCCGATCTTCGGCCTCAGCCCGGGCAACAGCTACCGAATCAGCATCCCGGGCACCCTGGCCAATCCCCAGGGCCCCTACATCCGCAGCACCGGCGGGCAGAACAACCAGGTGCGCCTCGATTGCTTCATCTCGGCCACCGCCGGCATCAACGACCCGGTGCCCGGGGCGCCCTCGGCCAGCGTGTTCCTGGAGCAGCTCGTCGGCGGCCAGGTGGTCAGCTCGGTGCCCGCCCAGGGTTTGCAGGCGGCGCCGCTCGATTCGCGCCTGCGGGTGGTGTTCAACGACATCATGAACCCGGCCACGCTGGTCAATCCGGCGACCGGCGTCGCCACGTTCCTCAAGGTCTCCGTCGACCTGGACGGCAACCTCGAGGACGGCACGGACCTGCTGCAGCTCAGCGGGACCTACCAGCTGGCGATCGACGAGAACCTCAAGCAGACCACGGTGTTCTTCACGCCCGCGGGGGGCTTCCCGTCCGCCGGCGGCGATCCGCTGAATCCGCGCCGCGTGGTGCTCGAACTGCCGGCCACGATCGTGGATTTGGGCAGCAATCCGCTGGCCAACGCAGGCCGTGTCGATTTCGTCACGGCCGCCGTGCCCTTGGCGGAGGCCGAGCTGGCCGAGCGCTTCCAGGACGCCAGCAAGACCAGCCTGCTGCGTTCCGGCACCTTGCTCGATCCGACCGCCCAATCCGTGCAGGTCGAATTCGGACCGAACCTCGAAGTCCTCGGCCAGACCACCTACACCGGCCGGCTGCTGCCCGGCTTCGGCGGCGGCTCCGGCGTGCTGGGGGACCTGCGGGTTCCCGCGGGCAGCGTCTTGACCCTCTCCACGGGCCCGACCATCCCGACCGTCTTCGGGCCCACCCTGACCAACGGCCCGGTCAACGCCCTGGGCCAGCCGACCACCGATCCCGCGCAGATCGCCGCCTACCACGTGCGCGCGACCCTGCTCGACAACTACGCTCTCACGGGCCAGCCCGCGGGCAGCGCGCAGGTCTCGATCTCGGACGGCGTCTGGGAGTTCTCGTCCCTGGTGATCGAAGCCGGCGGCATCGTGCGCATCGTGGGCCAGAACGCCCCGCGCGTGTTCGCGCGCGGCGAGCTGCAGCTTTCCGGCCTGATCGACCTGACCGGCCAGCAGGCTCCGCGCCAGTCCTCCAACGTGGGGCTGGGCGGGCCGGGAGGTCTTCCGGGCCCCGCCGGCGGGGCCGGCGGTCGGGGCGCCGACCGCCCGGACAGCGGCGGGACGAGCCTGATCAACGGCATCCTGCTGCTCGGCTTCGACCAGCCTCCGGGCACCGTGTTCCAGATCGACGGCTACCGCGGCCTCGGCCGCGGGGGGGACACGGCCCTGCCCGGGGACGATCTGGGCAGCGGCGGGGGCGGCGTGCACTGGCCGACCGTGCTGCCCGGACCGCTGGTCACCAATTTCGGTGGCTTCGTGCCCAACGGCATCTGCACCAGCGCCCAGGGCGGGGCACCGGGCGCGGGCGGCTCCTACTCATTCTTCGGCACGGCCGGCGCTTGGGCGGCCCTGACCCCGCTGGTCGGGGTCCCGCCTGCGCCGCCCCTGGCCAACCCGGGCGGGAGCCTGCTCTCCGCGGCCGCTGCCAACCTGGATCCCGACAAGGGCGGTCGCCTGCTGGGCGGAGCCGGCGGCGGTGGTGGCGGCGTGGGCATCATCGGCACCAAGTCGAACGGCTTCGCCTTCAACTGCAACACGCCCATCCCGCCGTTCTCCTTGCAGCTGCAGGAGTATTACGACCACTCGGGCAGCGGCGGCGGCGGCGGCGGGGGAGCGATCCAGTTCCAGGCCGGGCGCCGCGCCACGGTCGAGGGCCGGCTGGACGTCTCGGGCGGCGAGGGCGGCAGCGCCGACATCACCTCGGTGGCCATCGCGGCGCGCTACGCGGCCCCCGGCGGCGGCGGATCGGGTGGCGCGGTGTTGCTGCAGTCCCTCGAGATCGCCCTGGCCAACATCGTCGGCGTGATCGACATCAGCGGCGGCGAGGGCGGCACCAACCCCAATGTGGGCGACTATCGCGGCGGGGTCGGCGGACCGGGCATCGTGCGCCTCGAGAAGTCGCCGCTCGCGAGCCTTTCTCCGACCACGGAGGGGGCCAAGATCCTGACCTACCTGGGCGCGCCGCCGGCGGGCTTCAGCAGCAGCGACTTCCTGAGCATCACCAACTGGACCCCGGTCGCCACCGGCCCCGGCGCCAGCTCCGGGTATCAGTCCTGCTGGCTGGCCCCCCAGGGCGCCTTCTTCGAGGTCGACTACGTCGCCGACGACCTGAGCGCGGCGGACCCCGAGGACTGGTCCTTCGGCTGGAATCTCAAGGTCCTGATCGGCAACGGTCCCGACTCGATCATCAGCGTCGACGACTACCGCGGAACGAACGGTCTGACCTACAAGCTGCTCGGCCAGGACCTGGCCAGCCTGCTCGGCAACGAGCTCGGCGCTTCCGCCCTGGTGGTGCGCTTCCAGGGCGTGCGCGCCGTGGGCCCGGTTTCCAACCTGTGCGACGCGGAGCCCGGTACGCAGCCCAACCTGCTGACCGGCTCTGAAACGCCCTGGCTCAACTCGCCCCAGGAGGTCGCCAGCTACTGGGCGACCCAGCTGCCGGGAAATCCCGGCTTGGCCGCCAAGCGCAAGGCCAACCTGATCCGCGCCCAGATCCTGTTCGACCGCAGCGCCCCCAACGCGGGCGTCGTGCAGGGCGTGGTCGAGTTGACGATCCGCTGCATCCCCGATTGAGCCGGGCCCTGGCCTCGCCGGACCACGGCGGCTGCGGGGACGCCGCCCGTTCGTCGGGGCGCGCGCGGCTCCAGCCCGCCTCGACCGGGCCCCACCGGGGCCCGGTCGCACCCCGCCCCTGAGGCCTTCCATGGGGAGCCAGGTGGATCGCTTGCCGACCTTGGTGCTGCGGGCGGATTGGATCTGCGCCAGCCCCGAGCGCCTGTTCGGGCCGGGCGGGGTCGAGATCGAGGGCCGCCGGGTGCGCGCCGTTTGGCCGGCGGGCTCCGCCTTGGAGGCCGCTTGCCGCCGGGCCGAGCGCGTGCTGGACCTGGGCCCCGCGCTGCTGTCCCACGCTCCGGTCAATGCCCACGCGCACCTGGAGCTGTCCGGCATGGCGGGCCGTTCGCTTCCGGGGCCAGCCTTCGCGGATTGGGTGCGCGGGGTGCTCGCCTTCCGCGCCGAGCGCGGAGCCGCCGGCCTGGCCGAGGACTGGGCCCGGGGCCTGTCCCTGGCCGCGGCGGGCGCTGCCTGCGCCGTGGGGGACATCGACGCGACCGGGGCCGCCTGGCGGGCCGAGCTGCCCCCGGGGCCCTGCCCGGGGGTGCTGGTGCACCTCGAGCTGCTCGACGCCCGGGACCCGCGCCGGCTGGCCGGGGAGCTCGAGCGCTTGGAGCATCTGCCTGAAGCCCCCGGCCGGCTGGCCGGGCTGTCGCCCCACGCTCCCCACACGGTCTCGCAGGCGCTGCTCAGCGCCGCGGGAGCGGCCCAGGGGCGCCGGGCGCGGAGGGTGCAGATCCACTGGGCCGAGACGCGGGAAGAGCTCGATTGGTGGCAGGGCCGCGGCGGGCCCCTGGCCGAGTGGCTCGGGCAGTCCCCGGCCCTGCGCCCCGGCCGGGCCCCCGCTTCGTTCCTGGATCACCTGGAGCGGGCCGGCCTGCTCGGCCCCGCAACCGCCTTGGTGCACGGCAATCTGCCCCAGCCCGGGGAGCCCGAGCGCCTGGCCCAGGCCGGGGTGCGCCTGATCCACTGCCCGGGCTCCCACGCCTTCTTCGAGCGGCCAGGGTTTCCCCTGGAGCGCTACCTGGCCGCAGGGGTCGAGCTGGCCCTCGGAACCGACAGCCTGGCCAGCAATCGGTCCCTGGACATGCTGCGCGAGGTCGAGCTGTTCGCCCGCGCCCACCCGAGCGCGCCGCCGGCCCTGGCCTGGTCCCTGGCCACCCGGGGCGGTGCCGGCGTGCTCGGGCCGGACCTGGCCACCGGGGAGCTGGTCCCGGGAGCCCTGGCCCACCTGCTGGCGGTCGAGCTCGAGGCCCGCAGTGCGCCCGAAGCGCTCGCGCGCTTGATTCTGGGCCCCCGCGGACGGCGGCGGCTGTGGATCGGGGGGCTCGAACGGCCGATGGAGCCGTGAGCCCAGGCGCCGGGATCCGGCCCTACACTGGGCCCTTCCTCAACCCCGAGGCCCCATGACCACCCGTTCCGCGACCGAGGCACGGAGGCGCCCCAGCTCCGTGGGCGCAGCGCCGCGGCGTGGCTCTCTGTCGGCGAGGTACCTGCGTTGAGGCTCGGGATCGTCTCCGACCTGCACGCCAACCGGGAAGCCCTGGAGGCCGTCTGGGAGCACCTGCAGGGACAGTCGGTCGACGATGTGGTGTGCCTCGGCGACGTGGTCGGGTACGGGCCCGATCCGGAGTTCTGCGTGGATCTGGTGCGCGGGCACGCCAGCTGGTGCTTGATGGGCAACCACGACGAGGCGCTGCACCAGGAAGCGGCCGATTTCAATTCCTACGCGCGCCAGGCGATCGAATACACCCGCCGGCGGATGCGGCCGCGCTGGTGGAGCTCGGCGGAGACCAAGGCGCGCTGGCGCTTCCTCGAGACCCTGCCGCTTTCGCGCCAGATCGGGCGCTTCCATTTCTTCCACGGTTCCCCCCGCGATCCGGTGCGCGAGTACGTGCTCTCGACCGACGGTCTGCTCAACCCCGAGAAGTTGCGCGGCATCTTCGCCGCCTTCGAGGGCGTGGCCTTCGCCGGTCACACCCACCAGCCCGGCTACCACGACGAGGACCTGCGCTGGCACGGGCTCGCCGGGCAGGCGACCGTGCGCATCGAGCTGCCCCCGGGGCGCAAGGCCTTCGTCAACGTGGGTTCGGTCGGACAGCCCCGCGACGGCGACCACCGCGCCTGTTATGCGGTGCTCGAGGACCAGGCCCTGACCTGGCACCGCGTCGACTACGACTACCGGCGCACCCAGGCCAAGATCCTCCAAAGCGGCGCCCTGCCCGAGGTGCTCGCCCGCCGCCTGGCGGTCGGGCGCTGAGTCGCAACCCCGCTCCAGCCGCGCCCGCTTCCCAGCGCCGCCCGAACCTCGAGACCTCGATGGCCCCGCCGGGGTGCTCCGGCCCCTGCGCCAAGCCCCAAACCCTTCGGGACCGGCAGCGGGCCTCGAAGGCCGCGCAGACGCGCCTGGGAGCATCCGGGCCCAGCCGCAACGCTCCCCCAGGCCCTGCCATGGCGTCGCCGGTCGCGCCGCCGCAGCCCCTGGCCGCCGCTCGGCCGCCGCTCGGCCGCCGCTCGGCCGCCTAGCGGCGCCAGAACAACACGGTGTCCTTCATGATGTGCCGGAAGAGCTGCGGATTCTTGCGCAGGCGCCGGGTGGAGTACGGGCGCCATTCGGGCCCGTAGGGCACATAAACGCGCACCGTGTGCCCCGCCTTGGCCCAGGCCTCCCAGATCGGCTCGCGCACGCCCAGCAGCACCTGGAACTCGTAGCCCGACTTGGGCGTGCCGCGCCGCTCGACCTCGGCCAGGAGCTGCTTGGCCATCAGGTCGTCGTGGGTGGCGAAGGAGCAGAACGCGCCGCGGTCGAGCAGGCGCCGGGCCATCTCGACGTAGTTGTCGCGGATCGGTCCGGGCTGGGTGTGGGCGATCGAAGCCGGCTCGAGGTAGATGCCCTTGACCAGGCGCACGTTGAGCGGCCCCGGGGCCAGCTTGTCGATGTCGTCCAGGGTGCGCAGCAGGCGCGACTGCAGCACGATGCCGACGTTGTCGAAGCGTTGGCGCAGGCGCTCGAACACGCGCAGGGTGCCGTCGGTGGTCGGATGGTCCTCCATCTCGACCCGCAGGAACTGCCGGTTTTTCTGGCAATCCGCGGCCACGGCGGAGTACAGCTCGAAGCACAGGTCCTCGGACAGCTTGAGGCCCACGTGGGTCGGCTTGACCGAGATGTAGGCGTCGAGGCCGGCCGCGCGCACGGCAGCGCCGATATCGCGGTAGGTCTGGACCACGGCCCGGGCCTGGCGCTCGTCGGCCACGTCCTCCCCGAGCAGGTCGATGATGCTCGGGAAGCCGCGCCCCGCCAGCTCGGCCAGCTTCTCGAGGGCGTCCTCCAGGCGCTCCCCGGCGATATAGCGGCTGGCCAGGCGCCGCATCAGCACGGTCGGAATGTAGGGCAGCGTCGAGAGCGCCAGACGGTCGAAGAGCGACGGCATGGGGGGGGAATCGGCCGGCGGGAACAGGAGCGGGAGGATCTTACGCCGCAGGGGGCGGGCTTCCAGGCCCGCCCCGGGGGGGCGGCTCGCGCTCCCCCGCCGGGTCTTGGACGGGCCCGCCGGATCCCCCGGCCCGTCGCGCCGGGGCTGCGCGCCGCGTCCCGCGCGCCGGTTCGCGCGCGGGCGAGCGCCCCGCGCTGTCTGGCGCCTACACTCCCCGGCATGGATCCGCGCCCCGAAGCTGCCCTGGTCCTGCTCTCCACCGCCCCGTCCGTGGAGCGTGCCCGCGAGCTGGCGGCGGCCCTGCTCGACGGCCGCCTGGCGGCCTGCGTGCAGATCCTGCCCGGGCTCGAGAGCCACTACGTGTGGCAGGGGGTGCGCGAGGCCAGCAGCGAGGTGCAGATCACGATCAAGACCTCGCAGCAGCGCCGGCGCGAGATCGAGGCCCTGTTCGCCGAGCGCCATCCCTACGGCGTGCCCGAGCTCCTGGCCCTCGAGCCGGTCTTCGTCGAAGCCAAGTACCTGGCCTGGCTGCGCCAATCGGTGGCTCCGGAGCCGGGCCCGTGAGCGAGCCGCGCGAGGCCCAGGCGCGCCTGTCCCGTCTGGGCCGCTGGGCCGGACCCCTGGCGTTTCTGGCGCTGCTGCTCGCTCCGCGCCTCGGGCTCGAGCTGGGGCTCGACGAGGCCCAGCGCCTGACCGCCGCGGCGGTCGCCTGGACCGCGCTGTGGTGGCTCACGGAAGCGGTCCCGATCGGGGCCGCCTCGCTGCTGCCGGCGGTGCTCCTGCCGGCCACCGCGGTGCTCGGTGCACGGGAGGTCGCCGGGGCCTACATGAACGACCTGATCCTGCTGTTCCTGGGGGCCTTCTTCCTGGCCTTCCTGCTGGAGCGCTGGGGGCTGCACCGCCGCATCGCCCTGGAGATCGCCGGGCGGGTCGGAGCCCGGCCCAGGCGCCTGGTGCTGGGCTTCATCCTGGCGGCGATGCTGCTCTCGATGTGGCTCAACAACACCGCCTGCGCGCTGATGCTGATGCCGATCGCCGATGCGGTCGTGGGCGCGGTCGATCCGCCGGAATCCGGCCGCCGCCGCAGCGCCTTCGGGGCGGCGCTGATGCTGGGCCTGGCCTACGCCTGCAGCGTCGGGGGCATGCTGACGCCGGTGGGCACGGCGCCGAATCAGGTGCTCCTGGGCCAGCTCGCCCAGCGCTTTCCCGAGCGGGACGAGATCGGTTTTCACCAGTGGATGCTGGCCACCCTGCCGATCGGGCTGCTGTTCGTGCCCGCCTGCTGGTGGATCCTGACCCGCTTCGCCCTGCGGGTCGAGGGCGAGAGCCTGGCCGGCGCGGCCGTGCTCGACGCGGAGCGGCGCGCGCTCGGCTCCATGGGAGCGCCGGAGCGCCGCGCCGCGTGGGTCTTCGCGGCGGCGGTTTTCGGCTGGGTGTTCCGCACCGATCTCGAGCTCGGGCTGTTCACGGTGCCCGGCTGGGAGCGGCTGCTGCCCGATCCGGAGCTCGAGCTCAGCAACTCGACCGTGGCCCTGGCGCTGGCCCTGCTGTGTTTCCTGCTGCCGAGCGGCGCGCCCTCCGGCGGGACCCTGCTCGATTGGGATACGGCGCGCAAGGTGCCGCTCGACGTGCTGCTGCTGCTGGGGGGAGGCTTCGCCCTGGCCGAGGGCATCCAGACCTCCGGGCTCGACAGCGTCCTGGCCCAGGGTCTGGCCCCGCTGCTCGAGGACCTGCCGCGCTGGCTGGCCTTGGCCCTGCTGGTCCTGCTGGTCAGCGCCCTGACCGAGGTGACCTCCAATGTGGCCACGACCCAGGTGATCCTGCCGGTGCTGGCCGGCGCCGCCGCGGCCGCGGGCGACGATCCGGTGCTGTGGATGCTGCCGGCCACCCTGGCGGCCTCCTGCGCCTTCATGTTGCCCGTGGGCACCCCGCCCAATGCGATCGTGATCACCACCGGCCGTTTGCAGGTGGTCACCATGGCGCGCGTCGGAGTGTGGATGAACCTGTTGATGCTGGTCGTGATCGCCGTGGTCTGCGAGCTGTGGATCGTGCCGCTGCTCGGGCTCGAGCGCGGCTGATCGCCCGGGATCCCGAGTCGCCCGGGCTGCACGAAGACCGCCGGGCCAGGCCGCGGGGCCCGCGAGGCGGGCGCCTCCCTTGGGGGCGGCGCGGCCGACCCTGGGGAGGTCGAAGCGGCCCGCGGGGGACGCGCAACGGAGCCCCAGCCCCGCGGCGCGGCGCCGGCTGAACCCGCGCGGCCTGCGGCTGCGCAGCCGGCAGGCTTGCGACCGCAAAATCGCCCGATCCAGCTGCCGGCCGAACCCGCGGCCCTGCGGGCCGCTGGCCTGCGCCCGGGAGCGTCCCGGAGCTGGGGCTCCCGGCGCGTCGCTGCGCCGGGCCCCGTCCGCGCGCGTCGAGCGGGTCGCGGCCCCTCGAGGGGTCCTTCCGGGCGCCGTCGCCGCGGGACCGCGCCGGGTGGGGCCTAGCCCCGGGGCCCCTCGCCGCACCCCGGCGATGCGCCGATCCGGCCCGCAGCGACCGAAACTTGAAGCACCACGAAGGTGCTCGATCGCGGACCAAGCCCCGCGCCCTGCATGGAATCTTGATGCGGCTCCGCGGAAGCTGCCTGCGCGCCCGGTTGCTCCCCGGCGCCGCCCATGCCGCCCGATCGCTCCGCTCCGCTGCCCTGGGAACGCCCGCAGACCGGCCCGACGCCCGGATCCCTGGAGGGCGCCTACGCGGCCTCGCGGCCGGACCCCCCCTCCGCCTCCAAGCTCGCGGAGCTGGCCAGCGGCGCGGCCCTGGCCCGCTTCGGCCGCTGGGCCGGTCCGCTGGCCTTCCTGCTGATCGCCCTGGCGCCGACCCTGCGCATCGACGGCCTGCTGCTGCTCGATGGCTTGCCGCAGCCCGCGCGCCTGTGCGCCGCCGCGGTGGCCTGGACGGCCCTGTGGTGGCTGACGGAGGCGCTGCCGATCGGGGCTGCTTCGCTGCTGCCGGCGGTGCTGCTGCCCCTGCTCGGCGTGCTCGGCGCCGGCGCCGTGGCCCAGGCCTACTGGAACGACCTGATCCTGTTGTTCCTGGGGGCCTTCCTGCTGGCCCTGATGATCGAGCGCTGGAATCTGCACCGCCGCGTGGCGCTGAGGATCGCCGCGCGCGTCGGCGGCCAGCCGCGCCGGCTGGTGCTGGGCTTCCTGCTGGCGGCGGCTCTGTCCTCGATGTGGCTCAACAACACCGCCTGCGCCCTGATGCTGCTGCCGATCGGCGAGGCGGTGATCCAAGCGGTCGAACCGGGCGGACCCCGGCGCTCGAGTTTCGCCACCGCGCTGCTCTTGGCCCTGGCTTTCGGCTGCACCCTCGGGGGCCTGTTGACCCCGGTCGGCACCGCGCCCAACCAGGTGCTGCTCGGGCTGCTCTCGGAACGCCTGCCCGAGCGTCCCGAGCTGGGCTTCGGCGCCTGGATGGTGGCGACCTTGCCGATCGGCCTCCTGGCCGTGCCCTTCGCCTGGTGGCTGCTGACCCGCGCAGCCCTCAAGGTCGGCGCCGGCGGCGCTGCCGGCGCCGCGGTGCTGGAGGCGGAACGCGCCCGCCTAGGTCCCCTGCAAGCCCCGGAGCTCCGCGCCGGGCTCCTGTTCATCGCCGCCGTGCTGCTGTGGATCCTGCGCAGCGACCTGGATCTCGGGCTGTTCGCGATCCCCGGCTGGGAGGGCCTGTTTCCCGGGCTCGAACTCAGCAATGCCAGCGTGGCCCTGGCGATCGCCATCGCCGCCTTCCTGCTGCCGAGCGGCGCACCCCGGGGCGGAGCGCTGCTCGATTGGGACGTGGCGCGCAAGCTGCCGCTGGACGTGCTGCTGCTGCTGGGCGGCGGCTTCGCCCTGGCCGAGGGCATCTCCGCCAGCGGCCTCGACAGCCACCTGGCCCAGGGCTTGGCGCCGCTGCTGATGGGGCTGCCGAGCCCGCTGGCCGTGCTGCTGCTCGTGTTCGTGGTCGCGGCCCTGACCGAATTGACCTCCAACACGGCCACCGTCCAGGTCGTGCTGCCGCTGCTGCTCAGCGCGGCCCTGACCGCCGGCGTCGACCCGCTGCGCTGGATGCTGCCGGCGACCCTGGCGGCCTCCTGCGCCTTCATGCTGCCGGTGGGCACGCCGCCCAACGCGGTGGTCTTCGGCAGCGGCCGGCTCGAGATCGCCCAAATGGCGCGGGTCGGCCTGTGGATGCACCTGGCGCTGGTGCTGCTGATCGCGCTGGTGTGCGAGCTGTGGGTCGTGCCGCGGCTGGCGCCGGGGCCCTGAGCCGCGGCGCACCTCAGCCGCCGCCCGGCAGGCCGCGGGCCCGTTCCAGGGCCCGTTCCAGGGCCTCGATCCCGGGGAAGTCCGGCCGTGCGCGGCGCAGCTCGCCGAGCCAGGCCGCCGCCCGCGGCGCGTCCGGCGGATCGAGGGAATCCAGGGCGATCGAGACGCCCAGGGCCAGGAACTCGGCCCGGCCGGGCGCGCCCGGAGCGTGGGTCCCCAGCCACTGCTCCACCTCCTGCAAGGCGCGCGCGGGCTCCCGCTGGGTCGGGTAGGGGGAGAGCACGCGGGTCGAGATCAGGCCGTGCAGCGCGGGCCAGTGGTCGAGCCCGATCGCCACGGCGCGCTGGAAGGCCCCCTGGGCGGCCGGCAGGTCCCCGGCGGAGAGTTCGAGCTGGCCCAGGCCGGTCCAGGCGCCGACCTCGCCGGGCACCAGTTCGAGCGCCCGCTCGAACAGGCGCTGGGCGCGGGCGGGCGGCTGGCCCAGCCGCAGCGCGGCCTGGGCGGCGTCCACCAGGGCATGGGCCTCCAGCTGGCGCCTGTAGGGCCCCTCGAAGGCCCAAAGACTCTGCGCCAGCAGGGCCGCGCCGAGCAGCAGCCGCAGGGCGAAGGCGCGCGGCTGCTCGAGCCGGCCCGTGCGCGCCAGCTCCGCCAGGCGCGCGGCTCCGGCGCCGACGAAGGGCATCAGCGCCGGCAGCCAGGGCAGGCGGAAGCGGGAGTAGGTGAAGTAAAGCAGCGTCGCGGCGATCCCGCCGAGGAGCCAGCCGAGCAGCGCGCCGCGGCCGCGCTGCGGGGCGCCCAGCAGCGCCAACAGCAGGAACAGCCCGAAGGGCAGGGGCAGGAGCCACAGGGCGGGCACGAGGCGCCGCGTGGCCTGGGGCGGATACATGATGCACCACTCGGTGCTGCTGAGCTGGGCGGCCAGCTTGCGGCCCCACAGCTCGGCCCAGCGCGCGGGATCCGAGCGCAGATAGGACCAGCCCTGGGCGAAGAACCAGCGCGATGCCCGGCCTTCGTCGACGCGTTCCAGACCCAGTCCCGAGGCCGCCAGGCGCAGGCTTTCCTGCCGCTGGCTGGCGATCGCGCCCCACTCGGGCCCGGGTGCGACGAACGTGCCGCGCGAGGTCTCGCGGTTGCCGAACCAGAAATTGACCCCGCCGTTGGCGCTGACCAGCACCGGCTGGCCGCTGCGCAGCCAGTTGGCGCTCAGGCCCGGCGCCAGGCCCGCCGCTAGTCCCGCCGCCAGGCTCAGGGCCAGCAGCGCGCGCTGCGCAAGCCCGCGCGCCGCTCCGCCGCGGGCGGAAAGCCAGATGCCCGCCAGGGCCAAGGGCGCGTGCAGCATCAGGTTGGGACGCAGCAGCGCCGCCAATCCGGTCCACAGCCCGCCCAGGGCGGCCTGGCGCCGGGCGGAGCGGGCGCAGGGGGCCGTTTCGGCGCACACCAGCCGCTCCAGGGCCAGGATCGACAGCAGGCTGGCGATGCTCTCCGAGAGCAGCCGCGTCTCGTAAAAAACGACCGGCAGGTACAGGCTCCACAGGGCCGTGGCCCACAGGGCGGCGGCGCGGCCGCTGACGCGCTCCACCAGGCGCGCCAGGCGCAGGGTCGCCCATAGGCCGAGCCCCAGCTGCACCAGAATCACGGCTCCGATGCGGTCGCCCAGGAGGCGGAAAACCAGCGCCAGCAGCGCCGGGTAGCCGGGCGGGAGCCAGAAGGGCAGCCCGGGCTCGTGGTCCCGGCCTTCGGCCCAGGCCAGGGCCCAGAGGCGGTAGTACTCGGGATCGGAGTAGAGCGCGCGGCAGGTCGGGTCGGCCAGCCACAGGGCGCCGCCGAGGGTCAGGCGCAGACACAGGGCCAGCAGCAGCAGGCGCCGCAGGGCGGCGTCCCGCCACCAAGGCGTGGGCGAGTGGGCAGCGCTGTGCATCCGCGCACAGACCCTAACGCCCGGCTGCAGCCCTGGGCAGCGCCCGCGCTGCCCAGGGCTGCCGACTGGGAGTCGGCGCGCCCTCCGGGGGCTTGCCGGCGGGGCGGGGCTACCATGCAGGCTCCATGCCGCGACCGCCCGTGCTCCGCTCCGCACTGCCGCTCCTCTGCGGCCTGGCCCTCGGCCTGTCCGGCTGCGGCCCGCCGCCCCGTCCGGGACAGCCGCCGCGGCACGTGCTGCTGATCACGGTCGACACCCTGCGCGCCGACCACCTGTCCTGCTACCTCTACCCGCGGGCGACCTCGGTCACCCCGAGTTCGCCCGAGGAGCGCGCCGCGGGCGGCGGCTGGTCGATCGACCGCCTGGCGGAAAAGGGCGTGCTCTTCGCCGAGGCCTTCGCGCCGCGCGGCGAGACCTTCCCCTCGATCGCCACCCTGATGACCGGCCGGGGCCCGTTCCACCACGGCGCCTTCGACAACCTGAACCGCCTCGACCAGGTCCACGAGACCCTGGCCGAGCGCTTCGGGGAGGCCGGCTTCGCCACCGCGGCCTTCACCACCAACCGCCTGCTGGGTCCCGCCAGCGACCCGCTGGGCAGGACCCGCGTGCCCTCGGGCATCGAGCAGGGTTTCGGCGAGTTCCAGCACCTCTGGAACGAGAGCGACCGGGATCTGGCCGCGGTGGGCGCGGCCGCCAATTGGTCGAAGGCGCAGCGCGCCGCCGGCGATCCGCCCCAGTTCCTGTGGCTGCACCTGATGGGGCCGCACCTGCCCTACGACCCGAGCCCGCTGCACGGCCGCGATTTCGGTCGCCTGTTCAGCGACCCGGACTATGCCGGCCAAGCCGACGGCAGCCGCGAATTCCTCGATCCCTTGTACGCCCAGGGCCAGGGGCTCGATCCCTTGGATGTGGCCCGCGTGGTGGCCCTCTACGACGGCGAGATCGCGCGCGTCAACTACCTGCTGAGCCTGTTCTGGCTGACCCTGTTCGGAGGCGAGGGCGGAGCCGCCGCCGAGCGCGACACCCTGGTGGTGTTCGCGGCGGACCACGGCGAGGAGCTCTACCAGCGCCACGGCTATTGGGGCCATTCGAAATCGGTGTATTCATCGGTGCTGCAGGTGCCCCTGATCCTGTGCCATCCGGGCAGCCTGACCGGCAGCCGCGTGGTCGGCGAGGTGGTCGAGCTGGCCGACCTGGCGCCGACCCTGTGCGATTGGTTTCGGCTGCCGGATCTGGCCGGCGCCACCGGGCGCTCCCTGCTGCCGCTGGTCGACAGCTACATCCGCCGGCCCTTCGAGCGCCGCCCGGCCTTCGGCCAGTGGAGCGACCGCATCTTCAGCCTGACCGACGGGGACTGGCGCCTGGTCTACAACCCCGAGGGCGTGACGCCCGACGATCCGCCCGCGGGGCCCTACCCGATCCCGACCCTGGCGCTGTTCGATCGGCGCCGCGACCCGCTCGAGCTGACCGACGTGTCCGCGCGGGAGCCCGCCGTGGTCAAGCGCCTGCTGGGCGCGCTCGAGGGCTGGCTCGATGCGGTCCCGCCGGGCTCGCCGCGCTCGACCGCCGTCGACGGGGCCCTCTCGGAGAGCCTGCGCTCCCTCGGCTATCTGGATGCGCCGCGGGCTCCGGCTCCAGAGGAGCCCGGAGCCGAGCCCGGCCCTGACCCTGAGCCGGGCGCAGCGTCCGGCTCCGGCGGCTGATGGAGGCCGGAGCGAAGCGCGGGCGCTGGCTGCCCGGGCCGATCGGACTGGCGACGGCGCTGACCGCGGCCCTGGCGGCCCTGGCGGTGTTCGGGCTGCTGCCGCGCGCCTGGAGCGGGCCCCTGGCGGCGCCGCTGCTGCTGTTCGGCTGGGCCCGGCCCCTGCTCGCCCGCTTCGCTCCCGGCGAGCCCGCGCCGCTCAAGCTGGCCTGCTTCAGCCTGGCGCTCTCGCCCTGGATCGGCTGCGGCGTGTGGCTGCTGCTGCGCCTGGCGCTGCCGCCGGGCGAGGCGGCGCTCGAGCTGGCCCTGGGTCTCAGCCTGGCCCTGGGCGTGCCCTGGCAGGCCATTTCGCCCCGCGACCGGGCACGGGGGCCCACGGCGGGGCGCTCCGGACGCCTGGCCGCCGGCCTGGCGATCGCCCTGGCCCTGGCCCTGTTGGCGCTCGGGCTGTCCGGCAACGCCCTGCGTGCTTCGCACCACGGGCTCCTGCATTCCGCCCTGGCCCTGGCCAGCGACCGGGGCCTGCCCCCGGACAATCCCTGGATGGCGGGCGCGCCCCTGGCCTACTACTGGGCCTGGCACGTGTTCGGCGCCTTCCTGGCGCGGGCCCTGTGGACGGCGCCCACCGTGGCCTTCGCGGTCCAAAACGCCTGGGCCCTGGGCCTGGCCGTGCTGGCCACCTGGCTGCTGGCGGCGCCGCTGCTGCAGCGCGCGCGCTCCGAGTTCCTGGCCCTGTTCCTGGCCCTCTCTGGCCTCAATCTGTGGGGCGGCTACGGCCTGCTCGCGGGCGATCCTTGGCCCGCGGCCCCCGGCGACGCGGGCGAGCTGCTGAGCCAGCTGCGCCGGCACCTGGTGGGGGGCCCGGAGGGAGCGCCGCGCTTCGACCCGCGCCTGGCCTGCGCGCTGTCCAAATTCGGAAATCCTTCCTCCTACCCGGCCGCCCTGGCCCTTGGCCTGTGCGGTCTGGTGGCGGTCTGGCACGCTTTGGGGGCGCTGCGCGTGCGCCTGTGGCTGCTGCTGGCGGGGGCCTTGCTCGGCCTGGCCTTGATCGTCAATCCGCTGGTCGGCGCCCCGTGGATCGGCATCTGCGCCGCGGCGGCGCTGCTCGGCGGGCGCGGCCTCGCGCAGCGCTTCGATCTGCCGCTCAGCCTGGCCCTGTGGAGCCTTCCGGGGCTGTACCTGCTCAGGCTCGCGGCGCAGGAGTTCAGCGCTCCGCCGGTGCGCTTCGCCTTCGGCGCCGAGCGCTGCTGGCGCACGCTGCTGCCGGTCTGGCCGCTGCTCTTGCCCTTGCCCTTCGCCGCCCTGGCCGCCTGGAAGCAGCGCGGGCGCCTGGGCGCGGCGCGCCTGTGGCTGCTGCTCGGGCTGGCGCTCGGGCCGCTGCTGGCGGCGCTGTTGTTCACCTTGCCCTACGAGAACGAATACAAGTTCGTGCGCGCCGCCGCCTGGATCCTGCCGCTGCCGGCGCTGCTGGGGCTGGCCGAAGTGGCCCGGCGCGGCCCGCTCGGCCGCGGCCTGGCGCTCCTCTTCGCCTGCGGCTTGGCCCTCGGTTCGGGGCTGAACCTGGGCTTTGGGCTGCGCGCGTACCTGGGGCTCGCAGGCAGCGAGCTGCCGCTCGAGGAGCGGCCTTTGGCGCTGCTGCCGCGGGCCGACGGGGACTACCGCGGGGCCCTCGACGCGGAGCTGGGCGCCGAAGCGGCCGAGGCCGTCGCCAGCGATGCGAAGACGCGCCGCGCCGCCTACGAATTCCTGCGCAGCGATGGGCGCATCCGGCGCCTTGATCCCTGCTTGATCGTCGACGCCGCGCGCCCGGTGGGGGGGGTGTGGAGCCGGCCGGGGGGGCGCCTGCAGCGCTTCGTCGAGCCGCTCAACCTGCAGGGCCACGAGGCCGCCGCCTTCGCCGCCCTGGACCTGTTCGTCGATCGGCCCAGCCAGGCCCTGGATGCGGCAGCGCCGGGCGCCCAGGACCGGCTCGAATGGGTTTCGGCGCGATTCGACGCCGGCGCGCCCTGGGGCGAGGAGGTCCGGCGCACGCTCGAGGGCCTGGGGCGGCCGGTGGTGCTGTTGCTCGGCGAAGCCGAACGCCGCCGCGATCCCAAGCTGCGCGCGCGGCTCGAGCAGTTCGGGTTCGCCGCGATCTGGAGCCAAGGCGGCGCGCTGCTGCTGGCCTGGCCAGACTCGATCGCCGCCGATTTCGCCGCCCGAGAGCAGCGCTGAGCGACCCCGGCGCGGGGCGCGGGGGGGGGGCCGGGTCGCCCCCGGCGCGCCGCGGGCCCCGGACCGCGGGGGGGCATCCCCATGCCCGGGGGGGCCCGGCCCCGGGGCGGGCCGGGGCTGCGCGGCCCCCCGGCCACTCCCGGGGCTGAATTTGCGCTGCGCTGGGCCGGCCGTCATCGTGGCAGGGGCGCCGTGCGCGCCTCCGCCCATGCGCCGCCCGCTGCATCCCAACCCGATCCGGCCCGCCGACCGGCTGCTGGCCCTGGGCGTGGTCCTGATCCTGCTCGGGCTCCTGACCCTGGTGATGTGCGGGCTGCCGGACAACCCGGACGCCGAGGTCGAGTACCAGACCACGCGCTCCCTGGCCCTCGGTCAGGGGCTCGCGATCAGCACCGAGACGCCCGAGGGGGCCGGCATCGTCGCGGCGCGCTTCGACGTGCGCCAGGGGGTCGACGGCCGGTTCTACTCCTGGTTCGGGCTGGGGCAGGCCCTGGTGGGGGTGCCGTTTTTTTGGCTCGGGCGGGGGCTCTCCGAGCTGTTCCCGACCATCGCGGAGCTGCACCACGAATCACCTCCGCACTACGGGGTGGGGCGCAGCGAGTACTTCGAGCACCTGGCGGTCGGCTGGCGCAATCCGCTGCTCAGCGCCTTGACCGCCGGCGTGCTGGTGCTGACCGCCCGCCGCCTGGGGGCCTCGCGGATCAGCGCGGGCTTCGGCGCCCTGGCCTACGCCCTGTGCACCTTCGCCCTGGCGCAGGCGCGCGCCACGCTCTCCGACGTGCAGGCCACGTTCCTGCTGTTCCTCGCTTTCGCGCTGCTGGTCTCGGCCCGCGATGCCTACCTGCGTTTCGAACGCCCGCGGCGCCGCGTGCTGCTGCTGCTCGGCCTGTGCCTCGGCCTTGCGGTGCTCACGCGGGTGGCAGCCTTGCCGGCGGTGCTGGTGCTGTTCGTGGCCACGCTGCTCGTGACGGTGGCCGGCCGCCGGCGCTTGTGGAGCAGCCCGCTGCTCAAGCTGCGCCCGGGCTTTTTCGGCGCGACCGAGGACCTTTCCTGGGTCAGCCTGGCGGCCGGGGCCTGCGCCGCGCTGTTCCTGGCCACCAATCAGCTGCGTTTTGGGTCCCTGCTCGAGACCGGCTACGGGGAGGCGATCGGCAGCGGGACCTTCTTTTCGTACCCGCCGCTGCTCGGGCTGGCCGGGGTGACCCTGGCCCCCGGCAAGGGCCTGCTGTGGCTGGCCCCCGGGATCCTGGCGGCCCCCTTCGGCTTTTTGGGCCGGCGCCACGACCGGCTGCTGTGGCTGAGCGTGATCGGGGTGGTGGTGGGGGTGTTCGCGCTGGTGATCCCGACCCAGACCTTCCACGGCGCCTGGACCTACGGGCCGCGCTACGTGCTGCCCGCGCTGCCGTTCCTGTGGCTGGGTACGACCCTGGCGCTCCACGGGGCGCTCAAGCTCGGCGGCTGGCGGCGGCTGGCGCTGTTCGGGCTGTTCGGCTTCGGCCTGGCGGCCAACGCGCCGGCGCTGGCCGTCGACCAGCACACCTACCACGATCTGGCCCAGCAGGGGGCGCGCCTGGCCTGGCCGGACCTGGGCCAGGGCAGCCCTTGGGAGCAAGACAACCAGCGTTTCGTGGCGATCCAGTGGGATTGGCGCTTTGCGGCGCCCTGGGCTTGCTGGCGCATCCTGCGCCACCGGGTCGCCCACGGGGATAGCGCCTCGGCGGAGTCGTTCCCCGCGGACGAGATCTTCCTGCTCGAGAGCGACCAGCGGCTGAGCCCCGAACACGCGCGCGATCGGGGCTTCCGACACCTGGCCTGGGTCGACCTGGAGGAGCGGCTGGATGGGCGCGCCTGGCCCTTGGTCAGCCTGATGCTGGGCGCGGTGCTGCTGGGCGCGGTGCTGTTCGGGGCGGCCCTGGATCCGACCCGGCCCTGAGGGTCGCACCCGCGCCGGCGGCCAAGGGGGGCTGCCGGAGCGGCCCGCTCGCGGCCCGCTTGGCGCGCGGCTGGGAAGCTGCGCGGGGGGGCGGAAACAGTTTCGTGCCGCGTCGGTCGATCGTCGCCCCATGCAGGTCAGCCAGACACCGCCCGAGGAGCTTTCGGCCGAGCCGCCTGCGAGCGGCGATTCGCGCCTCAGCCGCCTGGCGGCCATCGGCGGCCTGCTGCTGGCCCTGTGGGTCCTGGCGCAGGCGGCTTTCGGCCAGGGGTCCGCCTCGGCGCCGCCGCGGCGGCGCATCGAACACTTCGTCCTGCCGGCGGCCGAGGGCGGCATGCCGCCGCGCGCCCTGGCGCGCTGGACGCGCATCGCCGTGGCGCCCGGGCGCTGGCTGATCCACCGGGAGCAGCGCCACCCGGCCCTGGGCTGGAGCTTCCACGACGTCGAGGAGATCGGCCCCGGCCAACGCCGGCTGGTGCATCGCGAGCTCGGCCCGCGGCGGGGCTACAGCCTGTGGGCGGAGTGGAACCCGCTGGCGGTCGAGCCCCTGGCGAGTTCCGACGCGCGGGCGGACCGGGCGAGCGCTCCGGTCGCAGGGCTGTCCGCCACGGCCCTGGCCGCGGCGGCCCCGCGCCTCGCGCCAGGCCGGGGCCAGGCCGTGCATTCGGGCAGCGGGCAGCGGCTCGAGCAGCGCTTCGAAGCCGGACCCGACCTGCTCGGCCCCCTGCTCGCCCTCGAGCAGCAGCGCTCGGGAGGCCGGGGGGTGCGCTCGATCCGCTGCCTGCTGCCCGAGAGCGGCCAGCCGGAGACCCTGACCGAGATCAGCGCCGGCCCGGGCGGGCGGGCCGGTCTGCGCTGGGTCGAGTGGCGCCGCGATGACGGCAGCCTGCGCCTGCGGGCCTGGTTCCTGGGCCAGGAGCTGCTGGCCTTCGGCTCCGAGGCCGGCGGTCCGCTGTTCCAACGGGTTTCCGCGCAGCGCTTCGCGCAGCTCGAACAGGACCTGCGCTGAACCGGCTGGGCCGCCCCCGCGCCGCAGCCCGGCCCGACCTTCGGTCCGACGGACTCGGCCGCGGCCGCCAGCGGGCGCGCTGCCCGCGGGGGCCGGGCCCCGCGGCCGCCGGGAGATCCGGGCTGTGCGGGACCAGCAGGGGGCCCTGCAGCGGCCCTCGGCGCGCGCATCGAGCGACGCCCAGCCCGGGCCGGCAATTCGCAGCCCGAGGCCGGCTTTCGGCCCCAGCGCGGGGCTGCGCGGGGCGCCGCCGGGGAGGTCGATCGAGGCTCTGGCCCAGTTTTTGCCTGCCGAGGGGCCGCGTTCCGCTCGCCCCTGTCCTAATTTCCTGCAATCCGACCTCTCCCCCCCGGCGCCCGGCGCCCGCAAGCTCGGCCCGATGCGACGACCCCAGCCTCCCCAGCCCGCCCTTGACGCCCCCCGGCGTCCGGCGGGCTCAGGCGCGCCCGACCGACCCGAGCCGACCCCTTCGAAGCGAGGCGCGGCTCGGGCGCCAAGGGCCAGCGACCCGCGAATCCCCGGACCACGCCGGTCCCCGGCCGTCGGCACCCGGGTGCCCCTGGGGGCTGTCCTGCCCTGGTGTTGCCTGGCCCTGCTGGCCCTGGCCGGTTGCCTCAGCCCCGCGGAGCACGCAGCCCAGGCCGATGGCGAGGCCTATGCCCTGATCGCCTCGCGCCGCGACGCGATCGGGACCGATCCCAAGGCCTTCACCATCGAGCCCTACCACAGCCCGGCCCTGGCCCGCCTCGCGGAGGAGACACGCCGCTTCCGCCGCGGCGAGCAGGAAGCGCCGCCCACGATCCGCTTGATCGAAGCGATCGAACTCGCCGCGGCCCTCGACGGGGGCTGGCAGGACCGCCGCGAGCGACTCTACCTGGCGGCCCTGGACGTGACCTTGGAACGCTGGCGCCTGGGCTTCGTACCCCGCGGGGGGGGCGCCGGCGGCGTCGCCGGCGAGGACGGCGAGGCCGGCAGCGTCGACGCCGGCTTCAGCGCGGGCTTCACCAAGCTGTTCTCGAGCGGCGGCCGGCTGTTGTTCGACGTCGGCGCCGACCTGTTCGACAGCCTGCTCTCGAGCGATGGGGAGAGCCTGACCACCAGCCTGCAGCTCAGCTTCACCCAGCCCCTGCTGGCCGGGGCCGGCGAGCGCGTGACGCTCGAAGCCTTGACCCAGGCCGAGCGCGACCTGCTCTACGAGGCGCGCAGCTACGAGCGCTTCCAGCGCACCTTCGCCTACCAGATCGCGGCGGACTATTACTCGATCCTGTTGGCCGGCGATTTCCTCAAGAACGAGGAGGCCAACTACGAGAGCCTGACGCGCGTGGCCACGCGCAACGCGGCCCTGGTCGAGGCCGGCCGGCTCTCCGACATCCAGATGGACCAAGCGCGCCAGGACGAGTTCCGCGCGCGCAACCGCGTGATCGACACGCGCCAGAGCCTGGAGAACCAGCTGGACCGCTTCCGCGAGACGCTGGGCCTGCCGATCACGGCCCCGCTCCAACTCGACCAGGCCGAACTCGAGGGCCTCTCCGCCGCTGCGGCCGCAGCCGCCGGGCTCGAGCAGTCCGTGGCGGTCGTGCTGGCGCTCGAGCGCCGCTTGGACCTCAAGAACGCCTACGGACGCCTGGAGGACTCGCGCCGGCGGGTCGACATCACCCGGAACCTGCTCGGCGCCGTGGTCGACGTGGTGGCCGGCGCCGGCAGCGTCAGCGCGGCCCAAAGCCCGCTCGACTACGGCGACAGCGACCTGGACTGGAACCTCGGCCTCGACGTGGATTCGACCCTCGACCGGCGCCTGCAGCGCAACAGCTACCGCTCGGCGATCATCGCCCAGCGCGCCGCCGAGCGCGCGGCCCTGGACCTGGCCGATTCGATCCGCGTCGCCGTGCGCGATGCCCTGCGCCAGGAAAACACCCGCCGGCAGGCCTTCGAGATCCAAAAACAGGCCGTCGAACTGAGCCTGCGGCGGGTGGAGAGCGCCGAGCTCAACCTGCAGGCCGGCAATGCGCAGACCCGCGACCTGCTCGAGTCCCAGGCGGCCCTGGTGCAGGCCCAGAACGCGCGCACCTCGGCCCTGATCGACTACCGCCTGGCCCAGCTGGCCCTGCTGCGCGACACGGAGCTGCTCGGCCTCGACCAGCAGGGCTTCGTGGCGCTGACCCCCGAGCTCTCCCCGGCGGCGGGCCTCTCGATCGCCGGCCTCGAGCCGGGCGCGCCCTGGGGCCTGCGCCCGCAGGACGCGCCGCAGGACCTCGAGCCCGAGACCGCGCCCGATCCACAAGCCGGCGCGGCCGCCAGCCCGGCCGGCCCCACGCTGCCCGGCGTCGCCGGCGCCGCCTTCGGTCCCGCACCGGCGGGTCTTGAACCCTGATCCTCGACCGCAAAGCCCCTGCATCCATGTCCCGCGGACCGCTGATCGTGACCCTGCTCGTGGCCGCCTTGGCGACCGCCGGCTACTTCGTGCGCGAGGCCGGCTGGCTCGACGGGGGCGGCGACCAGGGCCCCCGCGGGGTGCCCGTGCGGCGCGGGCCGCTGCGCATCTCGGTGCTCGAGAACGGCAACCTGAAGGCAGCCAAGTCGATCGAGCTGGTCAACGAGCTCGAGGGCTCCAGCACGATCTTGTTCCTGATTCCCGAGGGCACGCGCGTGGAGCCCGGCCGCCTGCTGTGCGAGCTCGATACCACCGAGCTGCGCGAGCGTTTCGTGACCCAGCAGATCGCGGTGCAGAGCGCCGAGGCCCAGGCGGTCAAGGCGCGCCAGCTGCTCGAGATCCAAAAGAGCCAAAACCAGAGCGATATCGCCGCCGCCGAGCGCAAGCTCGAGTTCGCCCAAAAGGACAAGGTCAAGTACGTCGAGGGCGACTGGCCGCAGCAGGAGCAGGCCGCCAAGGACGAGATCCTGCTGGCGGAGGAGGAGCTCAAACGCGCCGAGGAGACCCTGCGCTGGTCGGCCACGCTCGAAGAGCGCGGATTCTTGACCCGCACCGAGCTGGACGCCGACAAGCTCGCCAAGCAGCGCGCCGAGGTCAAGCTGTCCCAGTCGCAGCGCAAGCTCGAACTGCTGATCGAATTCGATCGCCCCCGGGAGCTGCAGCGCCTGCAGGCCGACATCGACGAGTTCGTGCGCGAGAAGACGCGCGTCGAGCTGCAGGCCTCGGCGCGGCTCGTCGATCTGGAGTCGGACCTGGCCGCGGCCGAATCCAAGCTCAAGCTCGAGTCCGAGAAGCTCGCCAAGTACTCCGATCAGCTGGCCAAGGCCAAGATCCTGGCCCCGGTGGCCGGCATGGTGGTCTATGCCAAGGAAGACGGCGGTCGCTGGGGCCGCGGCGATCCGATCGCCGAGGGCACCCAGGTGCGCGAGCGCCAGCGCCTGATCACGATTCCCTCGTCCGACAACATGCTGGTCGAGGCCTCGATCCACGAATCGGTGCTCGAGCAGGTGCGCGAGGGCCAGGACGTGATCGTGCGCGTCGATGCCCTGCCGGACCGCAGCTTCCGCGGGCGGGTGCGCTACAAGGCCCTGCTGCCGGACCAGAACCAGTGGTGGGCCAACCCCAACCTGCGCGTCTACCGCACCGACGTGGACGTGCTCGACACCGACGTGGGCATGCGACCGGGCATGTCCTGTTCGATCGAGGTGGTCGTGGCCGATATCCCGGAGGCCACCTACATCCCGGTGCAGGCGGTGTTCCTGGACGGCGGCAAGCCGGTGGCCTTGGTGGAAGCCGGCCGCGAGGTGGCCATCCGGCCCCTGGAGCTCGGTCGCTACAACTCGACCTGGGTCGAGATCCTGTCCGGGCTCGAACCGGGGCAGGAGGTGCTGCTGAGCCAGCCGTCCGGGTTCCAGCTCGAATCGGCCTTGGTGGAGCCCGAGGAAAGCGCCGAGAGCGGCCCGCCGATGCCCGGCGCCGGCGGCGCGTCCCGTGGGGGTCCGCCCGCCAACGGGGCCGGCGGTCAACGCGGCGGTCCGCCCTCGGCCGGTGCCGATGGGGGCGGCGCCGGCCCGGGTCGCCCGGGGGCCGCGGGACCTCCCGGCGCGGGGGCGCGCAGCGTCGATCCGGGCGCGGCGGGCTCCGCCGCGCAGCCGGGCGCGGCTTCGCAGCAAAGCCCGGCGGGAGCGGCCCGCGGTGCCGAGGCGGGCCTGCCCGCCGCAAGCCCCGGGGCCAAAGCGGCCGCCTCCGGCAGCCCCGCCCCGGGCGCCCAGGTACTGCGGCTGCCGGCGCCGGCGGCGCGAGGATTCCAAGGCCCGACCCACGCCGGCCTGGACGCGCGCGGGACTTCCACCTCGCCCTGCGCATGAGCCTGGCCCCGAGCGGTTCCTCCCCGCGCAGCGCCGCGCCGACCGCGGACGCCCGTGAGGTCGTCGCGGCCCTCGAGGAGGTCTCGAAGGTGTACCAGACCGGCGCCGTGGAGGTGCGCGCCCTGGACCGCCTGAGCTTCGAATTCCGGGCCGGCGAGTACTGGTCGATCATGGGCAGTTCGGGCAGCGGCAAGTCCACGCTGCTCAACATCTTGGGCTGCATCGATCGCCCCAGCTCCGGGCGCTATCTGGTGCGCGGGACCAGCGTGGGCGAGCTCGATGACGACCAGCTCTCGGAGCTGCGCTCGCGGCACCTGGGCTTCGTGTTCCAGTCCTACAACCTGATCGCGCAGCTCGACGTGCTCGAGAACATCACCGTGCCGCTGATCTACCAGGACCGCCCGCCCGCCGACGGGCTGGAGCGCGCCAAGCGCCTGGCGGAGCGCGTGGGCTTGGGGCAGCGCTTGCACCACCGGCCCCGGGAACTGTCCGGCGGTCAGCAGCAGCGCGTGGCGATCGCCCGCGCGCTGATCAACGACCCGGCCCTGATCCTGGCGGACGAGGCCACCGGCAACCTGGATAGCCAGACGGCCGGCGAGATCCTGGACCTGTTCGACGAGCTGCATGCCGAGGGCAAGACCATCATCCTTGTGACCCACGAGGCCGACGTGGGGGCCCGCACCCAGCGCCACCTGCGCCTCAAGGACGGCCGCGTCGAGAGCATCAGCTGAATCCAAGACCGCGGTCCCCGGCCCGGCCCGCGCCGCCCCGTTCCGGCGCCCCCCGTCTACCTCTGGCCCGCCAGCTCCCCGCCGCCCGCCCGCTCCCGCCCCCATCCCCCCGTCCCGCTCCGACCCCATGGGACCCGCCGCTTGGCTCCGACCGATCCGCCTGGGCGTGCGCAGCCTGCTGCTGCATCGCATGCGCTCCCTGCTGACCACGCTGGGGGTGCTGTTCGGCACCAGCAGCGTGATCGCCATGCTGGCGATCGGCGAGGGCGCTTCCTCGGAGACCCAGGAGCAGATCAAGGCCCTGGGCAGCCAGAACATCCTGCTGCGCTCCGTCAAGCCCCCGGAGGACCCGAACCAGAGCAGCCAGAGCCGCACGATCATCTATGGCTTGACCCATGAGGACCGCCGCAGGATCGAAGCCACCTTCCCCGCGCTGAGCGCGGTGGTGCCGGTGCGCGACCTGGCCCAGGAACTGCGGGTCCTCGACCGGGTGGTCACGCCGCGGGTCCTGGCGACCCTGCCGAGCTATCTCCTGGCCACCGGCAGGATGATGCTCGCCGGGCGTTTCCTCAACGAGCGCGATCTGCGCGGGGTCGCCAACGTGATCGTGCTCGGGGACGAGGTCGCCAGGCGCCTGTTTCCCTTTTCGAGCCCGCTCGGCAAGCAGGTCAAGGTCGGCGCCGAGTACTTCGATGTGATCGGGATCCTGGCGCCGCGGCTGCGCTACGGCGAGGACGCGGCCAAACCGGGGGAGGAGATCACCGGCGAAGCCTTCGTGCCCCTGTCCACCGGCCTCAAGTGGTACGGGGAGCTGACCGTCAAGCGCCGCTCGGGCTCGATGGAGATGGAGCAGGTCCAGCTGCACGAGCTGATCCTGCAGGTCGAGACGCCCGAACAGGTCCCGATGGTGGCCGATGCCGCGCGCGAGATGGTCGCGCGCTTCCACACCCAGCGGGACTACGAGGTCGTCGTGCCGCTCGAACTCCTGGCCCGCGCCGAGGCCACCAAGCGCATCTTCAACATCGTGCTGGGCTCGATCGCCGGCATCAGCCTGCTGGTCGGCGGCATCGGCATCATGAACGTGATGCTGGCCACGGTCACCGAGCGCACCCGCGAGATCGGCATCCGCCGCGCCCTGGGGGCCAAGCGGCGCCACATCGTCTCGCAGTTCCTGGTCGAGACTGTGGTGCTCTCGGTGGGCGGCGGAGCGATGGGCGTGCTGCTCGGGCTGCTGATTCCGGTGCTGGTCGAACACTTCGCCGACATGCGCACGATCGTGACCCCCGCGGCGCCGATCCTGGCCTTCGGGATCTCCGCCGGGATCGGCGTGTTGTTCGGGATCTATCCGGCCTGGCGCGCGGCCAACATGGATCCGGTCGAGGCCCTGCGCCACGAGTAGGCCCGCAGACCCCAAGCCCCGCGGTCGCCGCGGGCCCTCACGGGCCCTCACGGACCGTCCCCCAGCTCCAGGCGCAGCTCGAGGGCCTGCGCCAGGTCCGCGGCTGCCAGTTCGCTGCGGCCCTCGAGGTCGGCCAGGGTGCGCGCCACGCGGCGCAGGCTCTGAAGGGCGCGCGCGGACAGCCCGCGCCGCTCCTGGGCGCGCGCCAGCAGCTCGCGCGCCGGGCCCACCAGGGGCGCGAACGCATCCAGCTCGGCGGCGCTCAGCGCCGCGTTTTCGAGCTCCCCCTGGCGGGCGCGCATGAAGGCCTGGGCCGCGCGCAGGCGGGTCACCAGCAGCGCGCCCCCAGCGCCCTCCGGGCGCGCCGGCGCCGCGCTCCCCCGCGCGGCACCGGACGCGGGCCGCCGGACCGCAGCCC
>ERZ1066136.358-NODE-358-length-39388-cov-15.011619_pt1 | contig 39388 bp, 24 predicted proteins | sample MGYA00382783_ERZ1066136 | MGnify/ENA primary metagenome ERZ1066136 (study PRJEB33369, sample SAMEA5778366) | biofilm metagenome | biome: Industrial cooling water; feature: Water cooling tower basin; material: Biofilm | place: United Arab Emirates | collected... | reverse complement strand
GCCAAGCCCCGGAGCGGCGCTGCCGGCGCGGCGGGGGCGCCACAGGGCCCCGGCGCGCCCAGGGCCGATGTGCACACCAAAGCCAACCCCAGGGCCGCACCGCGCAGCTCCGCGGCCCGCAGGCTGCGGGCCCCGCGCAGCCAACGACCGGCCGCGGAGGGGATCGCTCGGCGCAGCGCAGGGCGTTCCATGCGCCGGACCTAGTCGGCGGCTCCCGATCGGCAACCGGCGCGGCGGGCGCTGCTCACTTGTCGAACACGTTGGTCTCGCCGGGGGTGATGCGGTGCTCGACCTCCTCGACGGTCAGATCCAGGTTCTCGAGATCGAGCTTGGGCTTGGGGCTGGGGGGCGCGGCGGGCGGGCCAGATTGCTTTTCCGGGGCGGGCAGCTTCTGGCGCGGATCGTTCTGGCTCATGGTCGGGGCCTCGGGCGGCGGTTGGGCGGCGGTTGGACGGCGGTTGGACGGCGGTCGGGCGGAGGTCGGGCGGATGGGAATCGACGCGCGGGGGCGTGCGCGGCAGCAGCGCGGCGCTTAGGCCCCAGCTCAATGCTGCGGCTGCAGGGTCGGGCGGGCGGCGCCTTCGGTCAAGAGCCCCAGCTGGAACAGCTTGGCGGCGAATTCGAACAGCCGCGCTTCGGCCTGGGCCGAGAGCGGCCCGTGGGCCGCGAGCAGGGCGCCCAGGCTGCCGGCGGCGGAGAGCGCCTCGAGGGTGCGCTTGCCGTCGGGCGTCAGCTCGACGAATTCGGCGAAACCGCCCCGGGCGTAGGCCAGGTAGACCTCCGACACGGGCACCGCCGGCAGGCTCTCGATCGCGGCGCGCCGCGCGCCCTCGACGAAACGCCCGGTCAAGAAGTCCGGGCGGATGGCGCGCGCCAGCGGGTGGGCCAGGGTGCGCGCCACGGCGTTGTAGCTGTGCGCCAGGCGCTGCAGGAAGATGCCCTCGCGGGGCGCCAGGGCCGACAGGCGCTGGCGGGACCCCGGCCCCTGGACCGCGATGCGGCGCCGCTCGCTGCGCCGGCCGCACGCGGCCACGAATTCGTCCGGCGTGATGTCGCGCGCCAGGTGCAGGAAGTAGTGGCTCTTCTGCATGAAGTAGTACAGGTTGTCGCCGGAGAAGATCGGCAGGTGCGCGCGCAGGCCGGCCATCATCTCCTCGAACATCTCGGCGGCCTCGGCCTGGGTCATGCCTTGGGCGGCCACGTAATCGTGGTACAGCTGCAGGTCGGCGCCGGGATCGCTGAGCACCTGGATGCCGAAGGACTCGGCTTCCCGGTAGGTCTTGGCGACTTCGTCGATGTGGAACGTCTGCAGGGAGACCTCGCGCACCACGTCACGATTCTGGATCAGGAAATCGAGCGTTGCGCGGGCCTCTTCGCGGGTCTCCGTCGGGAATCCGACCATGGCGTAGAAGGTCACGCTGATGCCGGCTTGGGCGCAATTGCGCGCGACCTCCAGCGTCGATTTGAGGCTTTGGCCCTTCTGCATCAGCTTGAGCAGGCGCGGTGTGGCCGTCTCGAAGCCGAACAGCAGCTTGCGGCAGCCCGCCCGGTAGAGGCGCCGGGCCCCCTCCAGGTCGTAGGCCTTGGGCTCGACCCGCGCGTCGCACCACCAGCGGATGTTCGCCTGCCGGTCGATCAGCTCCTGGGGCAGGTCCTTGATCATGCCCGGAGGCATGCAGTCGGTGATGAAGTTGAACTCGCTGGCGCCGTAGCGCTGCTTGAGGGCCAGCACCTGGGAGACGATGTGCTTGGCCGAGCGCGTGCGGTAACCAGGGCCGATCACGGTCGGCAGGGTGCAGAAGGCGCACTCGCCGTAATAGCAGCCCCGGTTGATGTCATAGGGCAGCACGATCCGCGGGCTGAAGTACTTCTCGAACGGCAGTCCGTCGAAGTCGGGAATCGGCGCGTCGTCGAGCTTGATCGGATGCCCGAGCGGATTGAGCTCCCCGGGCAGGCCCGGATGGGCGCGGTCGAACCAGCCCAGGGACCCGATCTGCCCCAAGGGCTCGCCCCGCTCCAGGGCCTGGGCCAGGGCCAGGAGCGGCGCCTCGCCCTCGTAGAAGATGATCGAATCCAGGCACTCGGCGAAGCGTGGCACGGCCAGCAGCTTCTTGCCGATGTAGGCCAGGAAGCCGCCGCCGGCGGTCACGTGGCAATCCGGCAGGTGCTGCTTGATCAGGCGCCCCAGGGTCAGGGCGGGGATCAGCTGGCTGCCGTAGATGATCGACAGCCCGACCAGCCGGGGCCGCTCGGCCAGCAGGCGCGGCAGCAGCGTGGTCTCGAAATGCTCGATGAACGGATTCTGCTCGCGGTCGAGGGTCGCCGCCAACACGTCCGCGGAGCGGTCGTTGGCGTAGCCCATCGAAAAGTTGTGGGGCGTCAGCTGGGTCGGGAACCAGGCCGCGGAGACCAGCCGCAGGCCGTGGTACAGGGTGCGGATCGCCGGCACGTAGCGCTCGGTGTCGTAGAAGTCGGGCCCGCGCACGGTGGCCTTGGCCGCTTCGATGCTGGCGATCAGGGCCGGTGCGGCCACGGCCGACTCGGCTGCGGCCCGGAACGCTTCCTGCTCCTCGAAGGGCAGCGGGCGCGCCGGGTCGAAGCGCTCGAGGGAGAGGCGCCGGGCGACCCGCTCGGCTGCGAAACGCAGGTATTCGGGTGTCAGGAAGCGGTCGTAAGCTTCGATGCTGGCGTCGATCAGGCCCACATCCCCATAGCCGTTGGCCAGCAGGAAGGCCTTGAGGCAGGGCAGCGCCAGGTAGGGCTGGGTGAAGTGCCCCTGGGGCGGGAATATCAGGCGGATCGGGAAGGGTGCTTGGGCGATCACGGGCGTGGCGGGCGAGCGGGTCAGGGAAGGGGGAGATGGGTGCCGGCGATGGGCGCGGGGTGCGGGGGCGGCGCTTCGATCAGTCCGCGGCGCAGCAGGTCGGGCAGGGCGGCCGTCAGCCCGGGCAGTTCGGCTTCGAGCTCGGGCAGCGTCCGTCCGTCGAGGGCCTGCAGCAGCCGCGCCAGGCCATCGCCGAGGGCCAGGCTGCGCACGCCCTTGGGCCCGGCCTGAACGAGCAGCCAGCGCGGCGCGGGCGGAAGCGCAGCGAGACCCGCCGACCAGGGGCTGTCCAGCAGGGCTTGCAGGGCGCCCGGATCGACGGGCAAGCGCAGCAGCTCGCCGCGGGCCCGCGGCCCGCGCGGCGTGGCCGGGGCGCTGGCGCGCGCGGCTTCGCGCAGCCGGGCCTGCTCCCAGTCGAAGACCGCGGCGATCAGCGGCTGGCCGCAGCCGGCCACGCGGGCTGCCAAGCTGCGGCCCTCGGAGCTGAAGCCCCGGAACCAGGCCAGCAGGGGCTGCGAGTCCTGCCGCAGCAGCAACGCCACGGTCTTGGGATAGCGTTCGAGCAGCGGCGCCAGCTCGGTCGAGATGCGGTGCAGTTCGCGCAGCCGCTCGACGCCCCCGGGCAGCCCGGTCAGCAGCGCGAAGGTGGAGAACAGATCCGGATGCTCGGCGATCAAGCGGCGCTCCGGGGCGGTCAGACCCGCTCCGAGGGCCATGTCGGGGGGGATGCCTTCGACCGGCCGCGAGCCGGGCCCGTGGCTCTCCCCGAGGCCGCAGCCCGGCTGCGGGTTGACCAGATGGAACGAGAGGTGCACGCCGCCCAAGAGGCTGGCGCGCAGGGCCAGCTCGAGGGTCTGCTCGAGGGCCGCATCGTCCTCGCCGGGCAGCCCCAGGATCAGCGACAGGATCGGCACGATGCCCCGCGCCAGGACCGCCCGCAGGCGCTCCAGGGCCGGGAAGTCCGCGGCCATGCGCTTGTTGTTCAGGTTGCGCACGGCGCCATCCGCCGATTCGATGCCGAACAACACGCGGTAGCAGCCCGCCGCGGCGAGCGCATCGAGCAGCTCGTCGTCGAGGTGGTCGAGGCGGGCGCGGATCTCGAACGGCACGCGCACGCCGCGCTCCTGCAGACGCCGGCACAGCTCGAGCGCATGCCGGCGGTCCGCGCCGAACAGGTCGTGGCACAGGTAGGCGGAGCGCCCGCCAGCCATGGCGGCGACCGCCGCGATCTCGTCCACCAGCCGCTCGACCGGCAGCGGCCGCGAGCGGCGGCCCCAGAAGCGGCCGATGGTGCAGAACGAGCAGTCGTAGACGCAGCCGCGGCCGGAATCGATCGGCACCAGCCCATCGGCGGCGCCGGTGATCGCCTTGTACTCGGCGATCGACGGCAGCAGGTCGAACGCGTAGGGGGCCAGCGTCGAGAGGTCCTCGATCGGGCGGCGGTCCGGTCCGCGCACGGCCCGGCCGGCGCCGTCCCGCAGGGTGGTGCCGGGCAGCCCCAGGGGCTCTCGGCCCGCGAGCCAGGCCGCGAGCAGCTCGGGCAAAGTCTGTTCGCCCTCGCCGCGCACGATCCCGTCCAGGGCTGCGAAGCGCTCGAGCAGGGGCACGTCGATGCCGGTCGTGCCCGGGCCGCCCAGAAGCAGGCGCACGGCGGGGGCCTGCCGCCGCACCTCGTCCGCGATCGCCAGGGCGATCGGCAGGGTGGCGCCCATCACCGAGAGGCCGAGCACGGCCGGCCGGCGCGCCACGAGCTGCTGCGCGGCGGCGGCCGCCAGGCGCTCGTCGCCCGGCAGACGCCCGGCGGCCAGCTCGTGGGCCAGGTCGCACAGTTCCACGCGCCGGCCGGCCGCGCGCAGGGCACCCCCCAGGCGCAGCAGCCCGGGCGGCGGCATGGAGTAGCCGAACGTGTCCGCGTGGGGCGCGGAGGCGATCAGGATTTCGGGGCTCGGCATGCGCCATTCAGCCCGCGGGCCCGCTTCCCAAAAGCAGCGAAGCGGCGGCCTGGGCCTGGGAACGAACGCGAGTCTAGCCTGCCCGGCGGGGACCCGCACGGGGTCCGCTGCTACTCTGCGGACCACCGGACCGTCCCGCCGCGGCGCGAGCCCGGCGGCTCCCGCCGTCGTTTCCTGAGCCCATGCAAAGCCCCTCGCTCACCGTGCGTCAGATCGCCGCACGCACCCCCCTGGCCTTGGCCCTCGCCTGGATCGGCGCCTGCAGCAGCGGAGGCGGCGGCCTCGGCAGCTTCGAGATCGCCACCAGCCGCTACACCTTCACCAGCCCGGGCATCCTGGCGGCCGACGGGCGCTGGGCGCTGCTCAACGCCCCGGAGGCCAGCGCGCTGGGCGGCACCGACCTCAACGAAGACGGCGATCAGCTGGACGGGGTGACCGTGGCGCTCGACCTGGGCAGCGGCAACGAGTTTGTGTCCGGGGTGGCCGCGACCGCCGGCTACGTGTTCAACAACCAGGTCTTCCTGGTGGTCGACGAGGCGCTGGACAACGACCAGAACGGCAACGGCATCGACGAGACCGTGCTGCTCAGCTGGACCCCCGGCCCCGAGGCGCCGGACTTCCTGGCCGTGCTCGATCCCGACCAGCTTCCGGTCGCGTCCGCGGGTCGCCTGTGGTTCGTGGTGCCCGCTGCCCCGACCCTGCCCGACGAGACCAGCCTGCGCTTCATCACCGCCAGCAGCCCGACCACGATCGTGACCGTGTTCGCCGAGAGCGGCACCACCGGATCGGTGCGACCCAAGTTGCTCGGCGAGGAGGTCGGCATGCTGTTCCTGACCCTCGACGAGGCCGTCAACGGCGACCAGAACGGGGACGGCGACGCCAACGACAGCGCGGTCCTGGCCCTGGTCGAGGCCGGGGCGACGACCCCGGTGCTGGTCTCGGTCGAGCGCGCCATCGTGCCCAGCGGCCGCCCGGTGCGCGCGCGCTTGATCACCACCGGCCAATGGAACGTCGCCTTCCTGGTCGACGAAGCCCAGCAAGGCCAAAACCTCAACGGCGGCGTGCCCTTCCCGCTGGTCTGCACCAGCGGACCCGACACCGACCAGAGCGACTCGGTGCTGCACGTGCTGCGCTGGCAGGCCGGGGACATCGCGGCCGCGACCAACCCTCCGCTCAATTCGCAGCTGCCGGGCGCAGCCAACCCCCAGGCCAACCGCATCCTGCTGAGCAGCGAGTACGTGGGCCTCTTGTCCCAGGAGGCGGCCTATGGCAGCGGCCAGGGCTGCGACCTCAACGCCGACGGCGACTTCACCGACCTGGTGCTGCGCTGGACCCCGCTCTCGGATCCGGATTCCCCCGAGTCGGCTTCCACCTTGCTGCGCCAGGTGGACTTCAACCTGCCCGGCGGGGCCCTGGGGGCGATCGAACTGGGCGATCGTTTCGTGATCGCCTCGCCGCGCACCGTGGTCGTGCAGGGCACGCCGGTCAACGCCAGCTTCCTGAGCTGGGCCGAGCCGGGCATCTCCGCCACCTACCAGGACAGCTTCTTCGATCCCGACGACAACAACCTGCAGGATCCCCTGGTGATCGCTCCGGACTTCCTGAGCGACCTGCAGAGCGTCGGCCGCAACCCCTGCACGCTGCTGGAGCAAAGCGTCAGCCTCAATCTGAACGCGGGCTGCACCGGGGTCCAGAAGGACACCGACGAGACCGATAGCCTGCCCGCCTGGCTGCGCTACGACGCTTCGAGCGACGCCCTGATCATCGCCGGCCTGGGCTGGGCGCTCCAGCCGCTCAACGGCGGGGTGGTGATCCGCAGCGGCACGGCCTTCTTCCGCGTCAGCGAAAACGCCGACAACTTCGACTGGAACGACGACGGCGACGAGTCCGACTTCATCCTCTTCCGCTCGCCGGTCACGGCCTGCGCGCCGGTCAACATGGGCACGCTCAACAACCTGCCGGGAACGCCCTCGATCTACGGCGGCAGCGCGCTCGGAGGCGTCTTCTTCGCCAGCGAGAGCGCCGCCAACGCGGACCTCAACGGCGATGGCGTGGTGTCCGGCCTGGCGGCCCGCTTCTTCCCGTTCTGATCGCCGCGCCGGGCCGTGGCCCCTGGGCCGCGCCCGAGGTGCGCCGCGGGGCGCGGCCCAGGCCGCGGGCCGCGGGCCGGCGTGCAGGGCTCGCGGCATGCTCCGCGGCGTCGCGCCCGCGCCCGGGGAGCCGGGCGGGGCAGCGCTGCCTCGGGCGCCGCGGGCCGCGCGTTCAGGGCGCCAGGGCGGCGCCGCGGGAGCACAGCTGCGCAGCGCGCTGGCACAGGTCGAAGCGCTGGGTCCGATCCCCAAGGGTCGGCAACAAGCGGCGCAGTCCGAAGCCGGAGGTGCGCGCCAGGTCGAGCCGCAGCACCCGCTCGACGTCCTGCGGATCGCTGTCGAGGCGACCGGCGGCGACCCGCAGCAGCCGCTCTAGCTCCAGGCTGCCCTCGTGACCGGCGCCGATCTGGTCGTAGGCCTCGAGCAGCTCGATGCGCGGGAACAGGCTGCCCGCGTCCATGTCCTGATCCGCCCGGGAGAGCGCCTCGGCGCGGGCGCTCGAATCGCCGCGGGCCCCGCGCACCATCGCCAGGGCCAGTTCGATCGCCTGCGCCAGGGCCGCGTCCGTACCGGCCAGGGTCCGGGCCTGCTCCCCGTGACCGCGTTCAGCCAGCATGCGCGCCAGCGCCAGCGCGCTGCTCCGATCCCAGCGGCCGGGGGCCGCCGCCCGCGCCAGGGCCTCCTGGGCATTGCCGGCGTCGAGCAGCCCCGCCAGGACCACCAGTTCCAGCTGGCGCCGCGCGGACTCCTGTCCGGCGGATTCCAGGCTTTTCAGGCATTCCTCGGCCAGGTCCAGCCGGCCGGTGGCCGCCGCGGCCAAGCCCGCCGCCAGGAGGCCCTCGGGGGAGCGCAGCCGCAGCAGCACTTCGCGGGCCCGTTCCAGGGCGCGCACCTCGTCGCCATCGGCCAGGTCGAAGCGCAGCAGGCCCAGTTCGATCTCCAGGCTGTGGGCATCGTCGCCCGCCGGGGGCAGGGAAAGCATCGCCGCCTGGTGCGAGCGCGCCGCCGCCGAATCTCCGGCCCGCACGGCGGCCAGGCACAGGCGCTTGGAGAGCGCGTGGGCGCGCAGGCCCGAGAGACCTTCGCGGCGCAGGTCGTACCAGGCGCGCTCGGCCTCCGGCCGGCGGCCGCTGAGGGCGGCCTCCAGCGCGAACAGGTAACGGCGCTCGAAGTCCGGCAAGGGCTCGAGCAGCCGCGGTCCGAAATCGCGGGCCAGCTGGTCCTGCAGCGCCGCACAGGCTTCGAGCCGTCCCGTGCGGGCCAGGGCATCCCGGGTCCAGGCGGCGAGCAGCTCGAGCTTGCCGGCGCTGCGCGCGGCTCCGAACTCCGCGCTGCGGCTCTGGGCGAAGTCCCCGGCCTGGTCCCACTGCTGCCGGGAGAGCAGCGCGGTCAGGATCGCCTCGTAGGCCTCCAGGCGTTCGGCGGGGTTCGGGCTTTCTTCGGCCACGGCCTGGGCCGCCTCCAGGCGGTCGCTGCTGGCCAGCAGGGTCACGAAGCCGAGGCGGCGCTGGTTGCGGGCCTCCCGGGGCAGGCCGGACCACAGCTCCAGCAGTTGCTCCAGCCAGGGCCCGGTCGAATAGTCGAGACCCGCCTCGCGGCCGGCGGGCGAGGCCGGCTTCGACGCCGCCCCCAAGGCCGCGGTGACGTCGTGCTGGATCACGCTGCGGCCGACGGTCTGGGCCAGGGCCTCGACCGGCGGGAACAGCAGCAGGGCGGCGCAGGCGAGATTCAGGGCGCGGGGCATGGCGGTGGCGGGGGGGATCCCGGGGGCCATCGGCCGGCCGCCGGCCGGCGGTTGAGGCCGGTTGGGCGCCGGCCCGCGGCAGCGGCGGGATCCGCCCCCGCGGGCCCTTAGGATGGGGGGGTGAAATCCGTTCCCGCGCCCGACCTGTCCCGCGTGCTCTCCGGCCCGCGCCGGGAGTTCGACCCGCCCCTGGCCCACTGCCCCCTGTGCGGCGCGGCCCAGATCGCGGCTTTCCTGGAGGACGGTCGCGGGATCTCCCTGTGGCGCTGCGCGCGCTGCCGCGTGGGCTTCATGAATCCGCGTTACAGCGACGCGGCCCTGGCCGAGTACTACGCCGGCTACGCCACCGAAGCGGCCATGGAGAGCCAGGCCCTCGAACGCCGCCGGCTGCGCAAGCGCGCCTCCGTGGCGCGCTTGGCCAGCGCCGCCTCCCGCGGTCGCTTCCTGTCCGTGGGCGCCTGGGACGGTCTCGAGGTGCGGCTGGCCCTGGAGCACGGCTTCGAGGCCGAGGGCTTCGACGTCGATCCCGAGGCCACCCGGCGGGTTTCCGCGGAAGTCGGACGGCCGATCCACTGCGGTGACTTCCTGGACGACGGCTGGCTGCCCCGCGACGTGTTTCCCGCCGGCCGCCCCGCAGCGGGCTACGGCTACGCCGCGCTGATGCTCGACCAGGTGCTCGAGCATCCCAAGCAGCCGGGGCGCTACCTGGCCCGGGCCGCCAGCCTTTTGGCTCCCGGGGGCGTTCTGTACCTGGGCGTGCCCAACCTCGGTTCGCTCAGCAATCGGCTCAAATCCCTGCGCGACCGGGCCGGACTCTCGAGCCCGCGGCGGCGGGGCAAGCATTTCGATTCCTGGCAACACCTGACCTACTTCTGTCCGGCGAGCTTGGCCTACGGCATCCGCGAGGTCGCCGGTCTCGAGCTGTCGACGCTGGCCGGCGAGCCGGATCCGCAGGACGGTCGCCTGGTGGCGCGGGCCAAGTCGCTGGTGCCCTCGCTCGAGTCGACCATCTACGCCCTGGCGCGCAAGCGGGCATGAGCGCCAGCGAAGCGACCAAACGCGGCCCTGCCCCGGGGGCCCCGCTCTCGGCCTGCATCATCTCGTTCCAGGAGGAGGACCGCATCGAAACTGCCCTGGAGAGCCTGTGGTTCTGCGACGAGATCCTGGTGGTCGATTCGCACTCGACCGATCGGACCCGCGAGATCGCCGCCGCCCGCGGAGCGCGCGTGATCGAACGCGACTGGCCCGGCCACGTGGCCCAGAAGGAGTTCGCCATCCGCGCCGCGCGCCACGACTGGGTGCTGTGCCTCGACTGCGACGAGGAGCTCTCGGGCGAGCTCTCCGCCGAGATCCTGGAGCTCAAGGCGCGCGGCTTCGCCGGCGCCGACGGCTACCGCTTCCCCCGCTGCGCGGAGTACTTCGGCGTCTGGATCCGCCGCGGGGGCTGGTACCCCGATCGGCAGCTGCGGCTGTTCGACCGCCGCAGGGGGCGCTGGGGCGGGATCAACCCCCACGACAAGGTCTTGCTCGACTCGAAGCCCCGTCTGCTGCGCGGCGAGCTGCTGCACCGGCCCTACCGCAACTTCCGCGAGCAGCTCGACACCCTGGACAAGTACTCGACGATCGGGGCCAGCGAGCGCTACCAGCGCGGCATCCGGGCCCACGCCCTGGACCTCCTGGTCCATCCCCTGGCCTATTTCGTCCGGTTTTATGTCTTGAAACGCGGATTTCTGGACGGCTGGCGCGGGTTGCTGCTGGCCGGGCTGATGGCCCATTACGGTCTGCTCAAGTACGCCAAGCTGCTCATCCTGCAGAAGGCGGGTAGCCTGGACCAGCCAGCGCGCGCCCCGGCCGCGCGCCAACCCCCGCCGCTGGCGCCCGCCGCTCCGCCGCGCTGAGCGCGCGCCATGGCCGCCGATCCGACCCCGCCCACCCGCCCCTCCGCCCCCCTCCGTCCCTCCCGCGAATGACCCGCCTCGGCTTCGTCATCGACCACGCCAAGTGCATCGGTTGCCACGCCTGCACGGTGGCCTGCAAGGCCGAGAACCATGTGCCCCTGGGCAAGTTCCGCACCTGGGTCAAGTACACGGAGGCCGGGCAGTTTCCGGCGGTCAAGCGCTCTTTCGCGGTGCTGCGCTGCAACCAATGCAGCGACGCGCCCTGCATGACGATCTGCCCGACCAGCGCGCTGTTCAAGCGCCACGACGGCATCGTCGATCTGGACAGCGAGAATTGCATCGGCTGCAAGAGCTGCATGCAGGCCTGTCCCTACGACGCTCTGTACATCGACGAGGAGCACGGCACCGCCGAAAAGTGCCACTTCTGCGCCCATCGCACCGAGCTCGGCCTCGCTCCGGCCTGCGCGGTGGTCTGCCCGACGGAAGCGATCATCCCCGGCGATTTCGACGATCCGGAGTCGGTGGTCTCGCGGCTCAAGGCCCGCGGCGATCTGACCGCGCGCAAGGAGGAGGCCGGCACGCGGCCCAACGTGTGGTACCGCGAGGCCGATCCGGCCGGGCTCGTGCCGACCTCGACCAACGCCGCCGGGGGCTACCTGTGGGCCAACCAGATCCCCGGGGACCCGCTCGAGGCCGAGCGCTTCCTGGCCGAGGCCGAAGAGCACAGCGCGCGCACGGTCTACGACGTGGACCACAAGACCTGGTGGGGGGCGCGGGTCTCCGCGTACCTGCTGACCAAGTCGCTCTCCGCCGGCTTGGCCTTGGCTCCGCTGTTGGCCTTCGACGCCGAGGGCGGCCGCCTGCCCGCCGGCCTCTCCCTGCTGGCCCCGCTGCTGTCGCTGCTGTTCCTGGCGGTCACCGGCGTGCTGCTGGTGACCGACCTGAAGCGCCCCGACCGCGTGCTGCTGATGCTCAAGCGCCCCAACTGGGACTCCTGGCTGATCAAGGGCAGCCTGGCCCTCTTGGCCCACGGCGCGGCCCAGGGGCTGTGGCTCCTGATCGGGATCCTGGGACTCACGCCGGGCGCGCTGCCGGGCGCCCTGCTGGCCGGTTTCGGCGCGCTCTCCGCCCTGGCTGCCGCGATCTACACCGCCTGGCTGTTCCGCCAGGCCAAGGGGCGTGTGCTGTGGATGAAGCGCGGGCTCGAGCTCGATCTGGCCCTGCAGGCCCTGCTGGCGGGCGGCGCCACCTGCGCGTTCCTGGCCCCGGCCCTGGGCCTGGCCCTGGCCCCCTTCGCCGCCCTGGCCGCGCTCTCCGCGTTGGGTCTGCTGGCCCTCTCGCTGGCGGAGCCCAAGCTCTCGCCGCCGGGCCGCGAAGCCGAATACGCACGCGCCGTGGCGCTGCTCCACCGCGGCCCCTTCGCCGCCGCCCACCGCGGCGCGCTGGCGGCCTTGGCCTTCAGCGCAGCCCTGGGGCTCGCCGCCCTGTGGCTCGCTCCCGGGTTGCTGCTGGCCACGGGCCTGGGCTTGACCCTGCTCGCCGGGGCCGCCACGGCCCTGGCCCTGCTCGAGACCAGCTTCGTGCGCGCCGGCCAGGCCCTTCCGATCAGCTGAACCGCCCATGTCCGACGCGAATTCCCGCCCCGCCTCCGCCCAAAAACCCGCCTCCGGCGCCGCCGCCCAGCCCCTGCGCCAGTCGCCCTGGGAGCTGGCCGTCGGACCGCCGCCCGAGCACTGGGACGATTGGGTCGAATACGACTCGCGCGCCTGGCCGCGCAAGATCGAGCGCCACTACCGGATCGTGCCCACGATCTGTTTCAACTGCGAATCGGCCTGCGGCCTGCTGGCCTTCGTCGACAAGCAGAGCGGTCAGGTCGAGAAGTTCGAGGGCAACCCGGTGCACCCGGGTTCGCGCGGCAGAACCTGTGCCAAGGGCCCAGCGACGATCAACCAGATCCAGGATCAAGAGCGCATCCTGAAGCCGCTCAAGCGCAGCGGCCCGCGGGGCTCGGGCCGCTTCGTGGAGGTCACCTGGGACGAAGTGCTGGCGGATCTGGGCGCGCGCATCCGCGCCGCGGTGGTCGCCAAGCGGCGCCACGGCGTCATGTACCACGTGGGCCGGCCCGGCGAGGACCACTTCCTGCAGCGTCTGCTGACCGCCTGGGGCTTCGACGGCTACAACAGCCACACCAACGTGTGCAGCGCCTCGGCGCGCACGGGCATGGCCCTGTGGTGCGGAGCCGACCGACCCTCGCCCGACTACGCCGAGACGCGCTTCATGCTGCTGCTCTCGGCGCATCTCGAGACCGGCCACTACTTCAACCCCCACGCCCAGCGCATCGTCGAGGCCAAGGAGCGCGGGGTCAAGCTGGCTGTGATCGACGCGCGCCTGTCCAACACCGCCAGCCGCGCCGACCACTGGATCGCCACCTGGCCGGGCAGCGAGGCCGCGCTGCTGCTGGGCGTGGCCCGCGAACTGCTCGAATCGGGGCGGGTCGACCGGGAATTCATCCGTACCTGGGTCAACTGGGAGGCTTCCCTGGAGGCCCTGGCGCCGGGGGAGCCGCGCACCCTGGAGGCCTTCCTGGCCCTGCTGCGGCGGCGCTACGCGCGCTACACGCCCGAGTACGTGGCCAGCGAGTGCCGCGTGGACCCTGCGGTGGTGCGCCTCCTGGCGGACGAGATCGCCGCCGCGGGCTCGCGCTTTTCGAGCCACCTGTGGCGCAACGCCGCCAGCGGCAACCTCGGCGGTTGGCAGGTGCAGCGCGCCCTGATCCTGCTGCACGTGCTGTCCGGCTCCCTGGGCACGCCCGGCGGGGTCAACCTCAACGGCTGGGACAAGCAGAAAACCGGCCCCAAGGAGAATCCTCCGGCCCTCGACCAGTGGAACGAGCTGATCTGGCCGCGCGAGTGGCCCCTGTCCCACTACGAGATGAGCTTCCTCTTGCCCTACCTGCTCGAGGATCAGGGCAAGTCCCTCGACGTCTATTTCACGCGCGTCTACAACCCGGTCTGGACCAACCCGGACGGCGGCGCGTGGATCTCCATGTTCGAGCATCCAGAGCGCATCGGTTGCCACGTGGCGCTGACCCCGATCTGGAGCGAGACCGCCCAGTGGGCCGACTACGTGCTGCCGATGGGGCTGGCCTCCGAGCGCCACGACGTGATGAGCCAGGAGACCCACGCGGGCACCTGGATCGGCTTCCGCCAGCCCGTCGGACGCGAGTTCCAGCGCCTCGAGGGCCGCGACCCGGGCCAGACCCTGGGCAGCAACCCGGGGCAGGTCTGGGAGGAGGCGGAGTTCTGGGTGGCGCTGACGCACCGCATCGATCCCGACGGCTCCCTGGGCATCCGGCGCTGGTACGAATCCAAGGCCCGGCCCGGGCAGCCGATCTCGATGGACGAGTACTTCGGCGGGCTGTTCGAGAACGTGCCCGGCCTGCCCGAGGCGGCCCGCGCCGCCGGCCAGACGCCGCTCGAATACATGCGCCGGCGCGGGGCCTTCCAGGTGCCCTACGGCGGCCAGGAGCGCTATGCCGAGCCGGTCCCCGCGGCGGAGGCGGCCCGCGGGGCGGGCCTGCCGCTTGCGGATGGCCGGCGCGCCAAGGGCTTTGCTACCCCTTCGAAGAAGCTCGAGTGGTTCTCGCCCACGCTGGCCGAGTGGGGGTTCCCGGAGTCGGCGACGCCGGAGTACGAGCAGAGCCACGTGCACTGGAGCCGGATCGACTTCGCGCGCGGCGAGCGCTGCCTGCTGCCGACTTTCCGCCTGCCGACCCTGATCCACACGCGCTCGGGCAACGCCAAGTGGCTGCAGGAGATCAGCCACACCAACCCGCTCTGGATCCACCCCGAGGACGCGCGGCTGCTGGGCATCCAAAACGGAGCCCTGGTCAAGGTGGCCACCGAAATCGGGCATTTCGTGCTGCGCGCCTGGGAAACCGACGGCATCCGACCCGGCGTGGTGGCCTGCTCGCACCACGTGGGGCGCTGGCGCCTGTTCCGCGAGATCGGGGGCCAGCAGCAGGCCTCCGCTCTGGTGGAGCTCGTGCGCGACGGCGAGCGCTTGACCATGCGCCAGAAGGAGGGCGCCGGGCCCTACGCCTCTTTCGATCCGGACAGCGAGCGCGTCTGGTGGAAAGAGGTCGGCGTCAACCAGAACCTGACCTTCCCGGTCCAGCCGGATCCGGTCAGCGGCATGCACTGCTGGCACCAAAAGGTCCGCGTGACCCCGGCGGGCCCCGAAGACCGCTACGGCGATATCCACGTCGATCTGGCCAAGTCGCGTGCCGTCTACGAGCGCTGGCGCGCCCTGGCCAAGCCCGCCCCCGGCCCCGGTGGACTGCGCCGGCCCCTGTGGCTCAACCGGCCCCTGCACCCGACCGAAGCGGCCTATCGGCTGTGACGGGTTGAGGTTGTGACAGGTTGAGATCGTGTCGGCTCGGGCTGCGCCCGAGCCGCCATGCCAACCCGCCATACCAATCCGTCGGATGCCCTTGGGCCGCCATCCGGTGGCCGCAGAGGCTGAGAAGCGCCGCCCGAGCCGCGCGGCTCCCAGCGCCCCATCCCAAAAGCCTTCAGCCCTCCGGCAGCGGGCGGGTCAGGACCAGGCAGCTCGGGCTCATCAGATAGGGCAGCGCGAAGCGCACGCCGACCAGCCGATCGAGCGGCAGGCCGAGCAGCCCGGCCGCCGTGGAGATCAGTTCGGCGGAGCGCGGATAGGCCAAGTCCGTTTCCAGGGTCTCGGGTGCGAGCGGGCGCTGCTGGGTCAGCGCGAACAAGAACGCCGGATCCGCGGGGCTGGCGGGCCGCAGCGGATAGCCGGTCGAGCCGTCGAAGCACCAGGCGCGGATTGCGGCCAGATCGGTCTCCGCGGCGATCTCACGCTCGAACAGGAAGTCGAGCAGCAGCAGCTCGGTCGGCAGGTAGGAGAGGATCCCGATCTGGTTCCAGCGATCGCGCTCGCTGCGGTAACGCGGCGGCTCGTAGCGCGGCGTGCCGGCGAAGGCCCACTGGCTCTGGGCCTGGTTGCCGAGCGGGCCGGGGCCCAAGGTGACCCAACCGCGGCGGCCCTCGACGTGCACGCGCACGTCCTCCGGCCCCCCCGAGGACATCGCCGGCAGCACCCGGTATTTGTCGCGCATGTGCGTTTCGAAGTCCAGGGGGCTCATCGCCGCGCTGCCGTCGTCGTGGGTGGCCACCTCCTCGTAGAACAGGCGCGAATGCTGGCCCCGGCGCAGACGCACCAGGCCGTCGAAGGCCTGGTAGGTGGCCATCGAGACCTGGGTGCGGGAACCCGTGCGCGAAGGGCCGAAGATCACGCCGCGCACCTGGGTGCGCACCTTCGAGCCGAGCAGCGCCGCCTGGGCGCGCTGGCCCTCGCGGCGCAGCGCCTCCGCGGGCACCGAACTCGGGTCCTCCTGCCAGGCGGTGGCCAGCAGGGCCAGGTTGGCGCGATCGCCCGCATGCACCTCGATGGCGCGCTCGAGGCCCGACAGGGCCGCGCGCAGACTCGTCGTCTGCGCCGCCGGCGAGCCGGCACGCTCCAACGCCGCCGCGAACAACTCCAGCCCCTTCGCGCCCGGCAGCGCGGCCAAGGCTGCACCCGGTGCCGCCTGCTCCGCCAGGGTCGCCAGTTGCCAAGACAGGTGCCGATTGAGCTCCAGCTTCGATGCGATCGAAGTGCCCGAGCGCGGATCCACGCCCAGCGCCTGCAGCGCGCGCACGAGCTGGGCGCGGAAGGCCAGCAGCGCAGTTTCGACCTCCGGGATGAAGCCCGTGTCGGCCGGGGGGGAGGGCTCTGAGTGCATCGCGGGGAGCATAGATCCTGCGCGGGGTCCGTGGGCCCAAGCACGTCAGAGCAGGCTCTGCCTGGACCGCCCAGTGGCCCGATTCCGGAGGCGCCGGTCCGGGGGATAGCCGAGATTAGCCGCGCTGGCAGGGCAGAAACGGGCCCCGCCCCCCCCCCGCGGCGCCTCGGCCCGGGCCGGGGCGAGCGCGGATCCCAGGGTGCCTCGGGAGCAACCCAAGCGCCCGTGGACCGGTAAACGAGCCAGTCTCAAAATGATCCGAGCCTGTCGCTCGTCCCAGGGTCGATTATTCTCTCGCTTCCACCCTTGACAGATCCCCGATCGTGCCGGAGCCTTGACCCAGGGGGTGTTGTGGACTGCGTACGGTCTCGCGCCCTCGCTCCGCCTTCCTCGCCACCGACTCCCCGAGGGGAGTCCGTTCCCGCTCGACAACCATGAAGTACGTCTTGCTGCTCTGCTGCTCCGTGTCTCCCTGGCGCTCGGCGCGCTGAGCAACGTGCCGGCTGAGCCGGCGCAGCCGATCGCCCTTCCGGCCCAGACCTGCTCCCCTGGCTATGGCTTCATGACCCTTCCGGGCGTCTGTCCCGGCTGCTCTGTCTCCTTCTCAGATTTCCAGGGCGATTCTCTCTCTGACTGCGAAGGTTGCTGGGGTGTGCTGGAGCTGACCCTGAACTGCAGCGGGGTGCTGGTTTCGGGGGATCTGACGCACGGCGGTGCATGCAGCACTGGCACGAATCGGGTGCGCATCGACTGCCCGCTCTACCCCGGTATCGGGAATTGGATCGCGGTCGCCGAGGTGGTCTGCAAGAGCTGCGGTGAATGATCCGGCTCGGAGCTCTTGTGAAGAGGTGGGCGTCGATCGGACTCGGGTCGGTGGCGCTTTCCTGAATGTTCCACTTCAGCGTTCTTGCCGGGCCTGATCCGTTCGCTCCCGTTCCCTACGCATCATGAACACCTCGGATCGAGTTCGTCAGCCCAACTGGACCCGGACTGCAACCGGCATCGTGATCGCTGTCGCTTTGGGCGGTCTCGCGTTGTGGCTGCTGCAGCGGGCGGACCCAAGCCGGCCTGGAGACCCGATCGCGGGGCAGGCGCCGTCAGAGCCCGGGAACCTGGCACCCGAACCGGCGATCGCCGGCCTCGAATCGACCGGCGCCGAGCTGTCCGATCTGAGGCAGGCGGTTCCTCTGGAGCCCGAGGCCGCTGTCAGCGAGTCAACACAGCCCCCGGAGGATCCGGGAGCACCACCGGATGAAGCCGAGGCCGAAGCCGCTCAGTTCGCCGCCAAGTACGCGGGCCTGACGCGTGGGCAGCTGCAGGTGCGCATGGATGCGATCCTCGACCAATCAAAGCGAGAGATCCGGCAAGTTGCGGACGAGCTGCTGGCAGCGGGGCGCTTCGAGATTCGGCAGGGGGAACTCGATCCTGACACGGGAGGCTACTGGTTCCGCGGCACTGGCCGGGAGAACCTCCACAGGCTCTATGGGATCGAGGGAGACAGCAGCCGGATGAAACGGGTCGAAATGTCGCCAACGGAATTCCCGGAACTCTACCGGTTCCAGAGCGAGCTCAATTGGCTGGCCACCCAGATCTTCAGATCGCGCTAGGCACATGGCGCGGTCCGGATGCCACGCCAACCGGGTAGTCCTCTTGAATCACGGAATCCTTCGGAGCCTCAGCTCGCGCTGGACGATCGGGGGGGGCCATCCGAAAGACATTTCGCCGGGTGGGGGGGAGTAGGGCAGGCCCTGCGGGCTCCGCCCGTCCAAGAGTCGTTGCCGTTGGGCGTCGATCGCCAGCTCGACCGCGCTCGGGTTCGACTCTCCTGGAGCACTCGGGCGCTGCGCTCCAGCCGGCCCCTACCTCTCCCGTTCCAGGAGTCTGATCCCAGCCAGTCAACTGGCTTCTCCGGTGGCGAGGAGGTTCCAGGCGCACCCCCGAGGCGAGCGTCGAGGCCCGGCGTGCTCGTCGAACAAACCAAGCGCCTCGGCCCCGTAAATGAGGCAGTCTCACAATGGCGAGGGCGTCTCGTTTAACCCGGGGCTCGTTTTTTTGGCTTTTTCCCCCTTGACAGATTCTCGATTGGCCTGGAGCCTTGGATCAGGGGCAGCTGCGGACTGCGTACGGTCCCTCGCCCTAGCTTCGCCTTCCTCGCCACCGACTCCCCGAGGGGAGTCCGTTCCCGCTCGACAACCATGAAGTACGTCCTCTGGCTCTCTGGCTCTCTGGCTCTCTGGCTCTCTGGAACTGTGACTTCTCGGCCCGCTGAGCCGACTGCAATCGCTTCCACCTCGGCTACACCTGCAGCTCTGGTCGCCGCCCCGGCTGCCCTCGGCGACTGCACCTGCAGCCTGATCCCCGATGAAGAGCAGGCCAATGTGGAGGGCCCCTGTGGCCTGGTCTACAGCCTGACCAACATCGGCACACAATCGGGGGGATCCTGCACGGTTCCTGGATGCGCTCCGAACACCACCTGCCAAGTGAGGCTCGGAGCAACAATCGTGGCGGGACCCTATGCTACGGGAGAGTGTAGCGGCACGGCCGCGATCGTCAAGTACCACACGGTGCTGCACACGTACTCGATCGACTGTCAGTCCCAGCCGAGTGGAAATGCGAGCTGGACTACTGGTGAGGACATGGTGAATCCCAACCCAACGCAGGTCGGAGTCCGCTTCGGACAGCACAACATGACCTGTGGCACCGGGTACGGCACTTCTCTCAAGGTCTTCTATGAGTGTCCTTGCCCCCAGGGTGGACCGGTGCTGTCGTTCGAGACTCCGGTACGGCACATGAAGTGCAAGAAATGCTGCCCGTGATTGTGCCCAGTCGAACGGTGATAGGAATGAAAACGAGACAATCTACTGCAGGGCGCGTTACTTCGCGCTTGGTTCTGGGCGGTGTCGGCCTGGTGCTCTTGGCCTGGCTCGTCGGCCGAGGCCTGCACAGCGGTGCCACGTCGGGGCAGGAGCCTCCGGCAGCTGCGCCGAGCGAAGAGGAGTTTGTCGCTGCCTCGATTTTGGGCGCACATACGGACGTGGAGCTGGCCAGATCGGCGCTTGATCCGTGGCCGAAAGAGCCGGATGCTGCCTTCCGCAAGACCGAGAGCTTCCATCCAGAGCCCGGTGCCTGGTTTCCTACGCCTCCGGATCGAGATCTCGGGGGGATGGTCAGCTCAGAGGTACTGGCGGCATATTACGGCTCCGAACTCCAGGCGGCCCTTGCAGATATGGGAACGCTCGCGGACAAGCTGTACGAGATGGACAGTTGGGTGCGCCCGACGGGGCATCGTCTGGGTGAAGCCGGCACGTCTCTGGAGGCTATCAAGCGCATGATGATCGAGCGCTGCGACAAGAAGAACCTGCTCTTTAGCACCGTGTTCGACGATGGCTGGACACCCCAGGCGATCTACAGCATCACGGACTTCTCAGGATCCTTGGCCCGAGCACTCGGCGATCATGCGATTGCCAACGGAAAGCCGAAGGCTCACCTCCCGTTCCCGAAGCAGCGGGAGTCTCAGGCCCGGATCGAGGAGCTGCGGCTGCCCCGTGACTTGCTGATCGATGAATTGGTGAAGGAGGTACGTGCCGCGGTGGCTCGCGATCTCGAACCCGTCTCCCTGACCCAAAAGCCGGCGGTGGGGTCGATGCATGTGGGAGCGGCCCTCAATTGGGTCACCCGGTCGGTCCGCGAGCGCAGGGAACAAAACCCCAGCCGTTGGTGGTTCACGACTATCGGCCAAGGGGGACCCCGCAGCAGCTACCTTGGGCACTACATCGCCCTGGCCACCGACTTCCCTGAATGCAACGCCGTGATCCAGCAGATTTTGGTGCTGGAGAACCAACTGGAGGCGGCCCTGGCCGCTGAGAAGCAGTGGTGGCTCGACAACTGCGAATGGAAGGACGCGTGATTCGTCATCGGTCCGGCGGTGCGCAAAGCGCGCGCCGCCGGAGCGACGCTCGAGGCCTGTGACCCTCCTCTCGCCAGTTCGAGCAGACCTCGGGCCGGCAGTCCGCAGCCACGCCGTACCTGGGATCCACCGGGTTGGGGCCCCAGCGCCTCTTGGGTCTTCGTCCTGTCCGTCGCTCGCACGCCGATCCGCCCATGGAGCAGCGGCACATCTCGGGTTCGGACCGACCGGCGCTGTGCCCGTGCGCAGGGGATCGGATCGCGGTAGCGGAGGTGGTCTGCAACAGCTTTGGTCAGTGCGACCCCGCGGAGCTGCCGCGAAGGGCTGGCGGTGGGGCGCTTCCAGATTCGGCAGGGGGAGCTCGATCCCGATACGGATGGCTACTGGTTCCGCGGCACCGGTCGGGAATACCTCCACAGGCTCTATCGGATCGAGGGAGACAGCAGCCGGAAGAAGCGGGTCGGAGTGTCGCCAACGGAATTCCCGGAGCTCTATCGCTTTCAGAGCGAGCTCGACCGGCTGGCCTACGCGCTCTTCAAATCGCGCTTGGTAGGGGCTTCCAATTCCCGAGATCTCCAGGCGCTTTCGGGCCAGGGACCAGACCGTAGCCGCCTGCTTCGTCTCGAAGCGACCGGTCCAGGGGTCGGAAGCGAGCGCCCCGGATTTGAGATCGCGCTTGGAGCCCTTGACAGATTCTCGGTCGGCCGCGAGGCTTCGTTCCAGGGATTGCGGCCGCTCGCGCAGCGGCCGCAGTCCATTCCCGCCGACCCGCTGCCCGCTGCGGTCGATTAAACCGCAGGCTCGAATCGACTTCGTCCCCCTCGCCCCATGAAGTTGCTGACCTCTGCGATCGTGGTTTGTCTTGGCCTTGGTTTTCTCGGGGTCACACGCAGCGCGGGGGCCCGTCATCCGGAGGGAGCGAAGGGCGTCGCCGGAGCCCGGATGGCCGGGGGCCCGTCTCCCGTGGAGCGACAGGCCGGTGGCGCGCCGGCTGGGGGTACCGGCGGGCGCATCGACGTCGATCCTGCGCTGGCGATCGTCCAGGGTCCCTGCGGCTTTGTCTACGGCTTGATCGATCTGAATCCGGCGCGGATTTCTTCCGGGGCGGTTGAGTTCGCACCGAGGGCTGAGCCGGGTGAGTATTGCCGGCTTCGCAGCGCAGCATGGCTGCGCGCGACACCCTATGAGTGCGACGGCTCCCGTGGTGTGGCGACGATTCTGGGCTCTGCTTGGTCTTACCAGTCCGTGTTGGATGCCGCCGAGCGTTCTTCGGCCGGCTCGATTTCGCGCGAAGATCTGGCGCCCTCGGAGAGTGCGAGCGAGGTCGTGCAGCGGGGCGGCTCGGTCGCGATCCCCCCTGGCACCGGCCACGGCTCGGGCCTGCGGTTTTCGTACCGCTGCCCGGGAGACGCAGAGAAAGCGCTCGAGTTCGAGACCCCGTTCCGGCAGGTGTTTTTCCTGAAATGAGGTTCCCCAGCGCTGCCTCGATCGATCCGTTTCTCGAACCCTCGATTGCGATGAACCAACGCCTGCCTTGCCGCCGTTCCGTTCGCTCCACCTTGGCTGGCCTGCTGACGCTGCTCGCGAGCGTCCTGACCTTGCCCAGCTGCAGCTCCGAACCGCGCAGTCTCGCCGCGCGGGTCAGCGACATCGATCCCCTGGATCGCGCGCTCGAAGGCGCGCCCGGGGGTGCTTGGTTCAAGGCGCCGCCGGACCGCGACCTGGGGGGGCTGGTGAGCTCGCAGGTGCTGGAGCTGTACTACGGCGAGGATTTTCCGAAGGCGCTCGAGAGCATGGGCTCCTGGAGCCGGCGTCTCCAGGAATTCGACTCCTGGGTTCGGCCCCCGGGGGATCGCCTGGGGGAGGCCGGGCCGTCTCTGGAGGCGATCAAGAAGGATCTGGTCGAGCGCTGCCGGGCGGACCTGCTGCTGCGCTCGGGCGGCCTCGATCTGGCCTTCGCGCCCCAATCGAGGTTCCGGGACCTGGCCGCCAGGCCCGCAGCCGCAGACGCCGCGGCTGCGGGCCCGTTGATCGAATTGATCCAAACTCGACAACGTCTGCTGCAGGAATTGGTCACCGCGGCCCAGGGCGCCATGGTCCGGGACCTCGAACCCGTGTCGTTGGTACAGCGCCCCGAGATCGGCGTGCTGCGCATCGGTGTGGCCATGATCTGGGCACCGGCGCCGGTCGCGCGACGCCAGCGGGAAGACCCGAGCCGCTGGTGGATCACGCTCGCGGGAGAAGGGGGCCCGCGCAGCGCCTACCTGGGAGCTTACTTCGCGCTGCTGACCGACTTCCCCGAGTGCCGGACCTTGATCGATCAGATCCTCGCGGTCGAAGCACGCCTGCAGGCCACGCCCGGGTTCGCCTGAGGCGCCGGCCGGGCGACGCCGCGGAGCCGCCGCTCGCTGGGCGGCAGGGTCGCGCAGGCCCTGGGATCGGCGCCGGCGGTCGAGAAGCGGTGCCTAGCGGGCGGCGCCCGGGAACAGGACCCTGGCGCGCGCCGCGGGGCCCGGCGCGCAGCTCACAGGGGCCGGCGCGCGCGCAGGATCGCGGTGCGGCCGAGCAGCAGATCGAGGCCGTCCTGGGCCTTGAGCCAGGATTTGTTCTGGGCCCATTTCTGCGGGTGGCGCTGGGTCAGACGCAGGCGGTGGTAGAGGCTCCCGAGCAGCAGCAGCGGCGCCAGCAGGAGTCCCACCAGGGCGGCGCCGGTCTTCCTGCGGTCGGTGAACAGCTCGATCTCGGTGAAGCCGGCGCGGTAGGCGGCCAGGCACAGGAAGTAGGGCGAGATCGGCAGGATGTGGCCCGAGGTGAAGCGCGGGTCGCTCTCCGCGAGGGGCAGGGGATCGAACAGGGTCGGGAACCCGAAGACCAGCGTGCGCAAGCGCGACTGGAGGTGCAGGGTGTTGGGGGTGGTGACGATCACCGTGGCCCCCGGTTTGGCCAGGCGGTAGAGCTCGCGCAGGAACTGGAATGAGTTCTCGAGGTGTTCGATGACCTCGATCGAGACCACCGCATCGAAGGCCTGGTCGGGGAAGGGAGCGCTGCCGTTGTCGCCCGCCTGGGCGCAGCGGAGGCCCTGGACTTCGAAGTCGGCCGGGAACAGGTCGCAGGCCGAGAGGTGTGCGGCTGGGGAGAGGCCCAGCCCGCTCAGCCCCCGGGCCAACAGGCCCAGGAAATAGCCGCGCCCGGCGCCCACGTCGACCAAGCGGGCGCTGGACCAGTCGAGCTCCGGCAGCAGCTCGGCCACGCGGCGGTTGGTGGCCACTGCGGAACGGCTGGTGGCCGGTCCGCTCTCGGAGCCGGCCGCGTCGAGGGCATCCAGAAGGCGTGTCATCGGGGGGCGCAAGCTAGCGCACCTCCCGCTGCCATCGACCGGCCTTTCCGCAGCGATTTCGAGGCCGCTGCCGGGCGCCCGCGGCGGGCCGCTTCGAGCGGGGGCTCCCGGCGGCGACCAGGCCTGGGGCCGCGGCGTGGCCGAGCCCCCGGGGCGGGCCCCGCGGGGAGCGGCGGCCCAGGGCCGGCCAGCGGGTCCCCGGGCTCCCCGGGCGCACAGCCCCCCCCCGCAAGCGCCTGGGGGTGGCCGGGACCCACCCCGGGGCGCTGCGGCCGCCGCTCGATCCAAAAGCAAGGCCGGCCCGGCCTAGGGAGGGGACGGAGGCCCCACCTGGAACCGATTTCCTACTTCCGCAATGCAATCATCCATGATAGTTCTTAGGACTCCGGCGCTTTTGTCCAGGCCCAGAACCGACAGGGAATTCCCATGCCCAGCCAGCGTCCTCGCCCCCCGATCTCGAACTCCAACGCTCCGGCCAGCCCGCGGCCCCCTGCCGCCAGCCTGCTGGGCGCCTCCCGGCGCGGGGCCCTGCTCCTCCTGGCTTGCGCCGCCGGGGCCGAAGGCTCGCTCGCGCAGACGCCTTCGGCGATCTTCAGCGCCTTCGCCGGGACGCCCCTCGATCTGATCCCCGGACAGGGGGGGGCCGTGTTCTCGTCCTTCACCCAGGCCACCGTGCGGCTCTCGCGCACCGGTCGGTACCTGGCCCTGGCGATGAACGCCAGCTCCCTTCCCAGCGCCAACGACAACTTCACCGTCGTCGCCACCGCCCAGGGCATCCAATACGTGGTCCAAGAGGGCATCGCCCTGCCCGGGATCGGCTTCGGGTACGTGGGGCGTCCGGACACGCCGATCGGGATCAACGACCTGGGCGACCTGGCGATCTCGGGTCAGCTGAACAATCCGTTGGTTTCGGCCAACGATGCCGTGCTGCGCTTCGATCGCTCCGCGGGCCAGTGGAGCTACGTGGCGCTGGAGAACACCCCGATCCCTGGCATCGCCGGCGAGAGCTTCAGCCCCTTGATCGACTGGACCACCCTGCTCGACGACGGCCGGGTGGCCTTCATCGACAGCTCGACCAGCGGCGTCCTGCCGAGCAGCCAGGACGAGATCCTGTTCCTGGCCACCCCCGGCGCCCCGGCCTATTCGATCCTGGCCCAGGCCGGGGTGCTCGTCCCGAGCGGCCAGGCGGGCGGGACCAACGCGTTCCTGAGCGACATCTTCCGCGCCACGGTCAGCGCCGATGGGCTGCGCTACCTGCTCGATGGGGCCTTGGCGGGGGTGCCCGCCGGCACCGGCCGGGTGGTCGTGGTCGATGGCCAGGTGGTCCACCAGCAGGGCCAGAGCGTGCCCGGCCTGACCGGCGTGGTCACCAGCACCTTCCCCGATGCGGAGATCTTCCCCGGCGGGGACTGGGCGGTGCTTTCGGCCACCACCACCGGGGACACCTACCTGCTGGTCAACGGCAGCATCCGCCTCAAGGAGGGCGATCCGATCCCCGGCGGCCTGCCGGGCGAGACCGTCAGCAGCCTGCGGCACGTGGACATCAATCGCCACGGGGAGCTGGCCGTGCACATCGACACCTCGGCGCGCAGCGTGGTGGTGTACCTGCCGGCGGACGCGCAGCTGCCCGGCCGCGTCGTGTTCAACACGATCACCGGGCCGGTGGCGAGCAGCGGCACGCGCATCGACCTCGACGGGGACTGCCAGCTCGACAACGCCTTCCTGACCTTCATCAACGACGACACCGCAGGCATCGACGACCAGGGGCGCATCTACGTCGTCGGCCGGCTGGCGAATTCGTCTTTGCTGACCGAGGGCGATGCCCTGTTCAGCGTGATCGGCTACGGTCAAGCGCCGGTCGACTGCAACGGAAACGGCCGTCCGGACGACTGCGAGATCGGCAAGAACCCGTTGCTGGACCAGGACTTCGACGGGCAGCTCGACAGCTGCCAGGGGGCCGTGCTGAGCGTCGACCAGCTGATCGTGTCCCGTTCCGAGGGCGGTCAGCAGAACTTCAGCCTGGCGGCGGGCGCCGCTTTCGCCGGTCAGATCTATCTGCTGCTGGGCAGCGCCAGCGGCACCAGCCCGGGCCTCGACCTCGGCAGCGTCACCCTGCCGCTGGTGGTCGACGCCTACACCAGCTTCACCCTGTCCGGCGGCGCCCCGGTGCTGAGCGGCGCGGCGGGGCTGCTCGACGGCGCCGGCAGCGCCGGTGCGAGCCTGACCCTGACGCCGGCGCTGCTGCCCCCGGCCCAGGTCGGGCTGACCCTGCACCACGCGGCGCTGGTGTTCAACGGGCTCGTGTTCACCCTGGCCAGCAATCCGGTCGGCTTCGTGCTGGGCGCCTGACGGGCTGACAAAAATCGACTCGGGCCGCGCCCGAGCCGCGATACCAACCCGTCGGATGCCTTCGGGCCGGCGTCCGCTGGCCAATGCGGCTGGGATCGACCTGCGCAGCGATCCCAGCTGCCGGCAGGTTGGGAGCCCGCGGCTCGGGCCGCGCCCGAGCCGTTCGACCCACCCCGTCCGCAGGCCAGGGGCCGCCCGGCGGCGTCGGAGGAGTGGGGGAGCGTCGCCGCACGCCGCTCCTGTCCCCGACTTCGCGCGCCGCCGACGCGGCCCAGGCGCGCGCCCGGCGTGAGCTGCGCCGCGGTCCGAGCGGAGCTTGGCACCGCTACACTCGGCGCGAATGTGCGCGCCCTCCCCGTGGCTAGCCAGCGCCCGGCCGCCCGCCCCCCGGGCCCGCTTCGGCCCCTGGGTCGCGCTCCAGCTGGGGCTGCTGGCAAGCCTCTTGGCCGCCTGTGGGCGCGGCGCCTCCGAGTTGCCGCTCGACCGGGAGGCCTTCGCCCGGCGCCTGCTGAGCGCGCCGGCGGTCGAGGTCAGCGCCCCCGCGGCCTGGGCCGCCGCGGCCGGTGCGGTGGTGGCGCGCCTGGAGGCCGCGCCGGGGCCCCGGCCGGTCGCCACCGTGCTGGGCGCGGGCCGGAGCGGGCTGCCGCGGCTGGTGCTCGCTCCCGCGGATCACCCGCTGGCGCGCCTGGCCCTCGAACCCTACGGCTTCAAGCTGCTGCCGGGGCTCGGCTTCGAGCTGGCGGGCCGCCGCTGCGCGTCGCCGCGCGACGCGCTGATCGCGGTGCTGCGGGACCCCGAGCGGCCCGGCCGGCCCCTGACCCTGTGCGTGGCCAACGACGGCGCGGCCTTCGCCGAAGGCCTCGCCAGCCAACGCCTGGGGCTCGAACCGGGCCTGCTGCTGATCCGCGGGGGCGAGCTGGAAGCGCGCTTCGAGCTCGCCGATCGGGCTCCGCGCCTGCGGCTGAGCTTGGACCTGGCCCAGGAGCGGGCGCGCACGGCCCTGGGCTCCGCGCGGCTCGAGCGCCGCGGCTTCGAGGCCTACGTGCCGCTGGAGCCCAGCCTCGAGCAGCGCTTTGAAGCCACCCTGAGGCGTACGGAGCGGGCGCTGGAGCGACTGCAAGCATTGGGCGTGGCCGCGCCGCCCAGCCCGCCGCCGCTGTTCTTGCATTCGAGCGGCGACGCGCTCCTGCGGCTGTTCGGGCAGGTGGCCTTCGTGCAGCGCTCGCCGGGTTCGCCCTACGTGCACGCCTGGGTCCTGCCCACCCCGCCCTTCGACGACGGCGGCGCCGGTTATGCCTCCGAATGGGCCAGCCGCTCCCTGGGGCCCCCGGCATCGCTCTGGATCGACGAGGCCCTGGGGGCTTTGGTTGCCGGTGAGGACGGCGAGTCCTACGGGGCCGACCTGGAGGCGATCGCGGCGGCCGCGCTGCGCTCGGGGCGGGTGCCGAGCCTCGAGGAGCTGCTCGGCGACGGGCGGCGGATCCCGCCCCTGTGGCGGCCGGGCTTGCGCGCGATCGTGCTGCGCGAGCTGCTGGCGCTCTCGAGCCGCGATCTGCGCGATCTGTGGACCGGCCGGGCGCCGCTGCCGCCGGCGGCCCAGCTCGAGGAGCGCTTCCTGGCGGCCCTCGACCGCGCCGCCCGGGAGGCGCCGCGGATCGAGCGCGCGGGGATGCAGCCCCTCGGAGTGGGCGCGGGATTGTGGCTCGGCCGCCGCGATCGCGGCCGGGCCGAGCGCCTGCTCTCCGGGCGCCTGTTCGCCGAACTGGCGGCGCTCGGGTTCGAGAGCGTGCGCCTGCGCGTGCCCTACGCGGAACGACCCGGGGCGCGGGCCTGGTTTCCCCCGCCCGCCGAGGCCTTCGGCGAGGGCTGCTTCGGCGACGCCGAGCTGCTCGGGATCCTGGCGCTGGCGCGCTCGCACGGGCTGCGGGCGGTGCTCGAGCTCGACGTGCTCAGCGGTCCCCAAGGGGACCTCACCGCGGCCGACGTGCTGGCCAGCCCGGCCGCCTGGGAGCGCTGGTTCGATCGCACCGAGGCGGTCCACCTGCACGCCGCCTGGCTGGCGGAGCGGGCCGGCGCCGCGCTCTACAGCCTGGGCAGCGATCTGCCCGCCGCGACCCGCAGCGATCCCGAGCAGGTGCGCGCCTGGGTGCAGGGCGGCGGCCCCGCGGCGATCGAGCCCGAGCTCGACCTCGAGCTGACCGAGCTGCGCGCCGCACGCTGGCGCGAGCTGATCGAGCGCCTGCGAGCCGCCACGGGCATCGCGCTCAGCTTCAGCCCGATCAACGACTACCAGATCGAGCAGCTCGGCTTCGCCGACCGGCTCGATTGCCTGGGCGTCGACCTGTTCGGCCCGCTGACCTACGCCGGGGAAGCCAGCCTCGAGAACGACGACGGTTTCCTGCAGAACCGGCTCCAAGCCCACCTCGACTTCTGTCGGCGCGAGGCGGCCCAGCGCGGGGTTCCGCTGTGGATCTCCGGCCTCGGATACCCGCGCACCGGCGAGTCGGCCGAGGGGCTGGCGCGCCGCCGGGGCGCCACCGAGCCCGGCATCCAGCGCCGCGTCTTGGCCCTGTTCCAGGGCGTCTATCGAAACGCCGAGCAAGGGCCGCCCGCCCCGGACCGAGCGCCGCTGCTCGGAGTCTGCCTGTGGCGCTGGCCGATCCTGCCCGACGAACGGGAGGAGCGCGGCTTCCTGCTCGAGCCCCACGACCCGGTGGTCCGGCATTGGCTCAGGGAGCGGCCGTGAAGGCGGCCGGTCGCCGCGACCGCGCCGCCCCGGGCAACCGGGATCCGGCCGGCCCCGACGGCCCGCCGGACCTGCACGCTCCGATCGAGCTGCCCGGCGTCGGGCCCAAGCGCCGAGCGGCCTTGGCCGCGGCCGGGATCCACAGCTGGCTCGATCTGTTGCTGCTGGCGCCCGCGGAGCTGCGGCCCGTGCCCGAGATCCACTCCCTGGCGGCTGCCCGCCGCCAGCGCGGCCGGCTGGTGCGCGTGGCGGCGCGCGTCGCCGGCCAGCGCCTGGCGCGGCTGCCCAAGCGCGGCACGCTGCTGCGCGTGACCCTGGCCGACGGCGAGGCGCGCCTGGATGCCCTGTACTTCAATCAGCCTTGGCAGCGCGAGGCCTTTCCGCTCGACCGCAGCGTGCGCCTCGAGGGGCGCGTGATCGATGCGCAGGGCCCGGCTCTGGCCGCGCCGCGGCTGCTGACCGAGGCCGAATGGCAGCTGCCCGCCGGCCAACTGCTGCCGGTTTATGGCGGCGTCGAGGGGCTTTCCGGCGCCTGGCTGCAGCGCCTGTGCGCCGAGGCCCGCGCCCTGCTCGGCCAGCGGGTGGAGGAGAGCCTCGACCCAAGCGGGCTCAAGCGCCTGGGCCTGCCAGCCTTGCCGGAGGCGATCCGGCGCCTGCTGCAGGCCGATCGACTGGCCTTGGGGCTGGCGGGGGCTGAGGCCTTGCCGCCGGACCTGCTGCTGGCAGCGCGCCGGCGGCTCAGCCTCGAACCCCTGCTGGGGCTGGTGGCGCGCCTGTTGGCGCGGCGCGAACGGCGCGCCGAGGGCCGCGCCGTGCCGCTGGCGCCGAGCGCGGCCGAGCGCGAGGCGCTGCGCGCGGCGTTTCCGTTTTCGCCCACGCGGGGCCAGCTGGAGGTGCTCGGCGAGCTCGAGGCCGACCTGTGCCGGCCCCTGCCGATGCGGCGCCTGCTGCAAGGGGATGTGGGCTCCGGCAAAACGCTGATCGGGCTGTACGCCTGCGCCCTGGCGGCCCAGCAGGGCCGTCAGGCCCTGTTCCTGGCCCCGACCGAACTGCTCGCCGAACAGCACCTGGCGGCGGCGCGGGGCTTCCTGGAGCGCGCTGGGATCTCCGCGGGAGTGCTCACCGGCAGCCTCAAGGCCGCCTCGCGCCGGGCCCTGCTCGCGCGCCTCGCGGACGGACGGCTGCAGGTCTGCTTCGGCACCCACGCGCTGCTCTCCCCCGCGGTCCGCCTGGCGGCTCCGGCCCTGGCCGTGATCGACGAGCAGCACCGCTTCGGCGTCGAGCAGCGCGCGGCGCTGCTCGACAAGGGCGCCGACCTGCACGCCCTGCTGATGTCGGCCACGCCGATCCCGCGCACCCTGGCCCTGTCCTTGTACGGCGACCTGGACGTGAGCGTGCTGCGCGAGCTGCCGCCGGGCCGCCAGCGCATCGAGACCCGGTTGGTGCTGCGCGCGGAGCGCGGCCGGGTGCTGGCGACCTTTGCGGAGCGCCTGGCGGCCGGCGAGCAGGGCTTCTTCGTGGCGCCGCGCATCGAGAGCAGCGAGCTCGGGCGCGGGGCCGAGGAGCTGCATGCCGAGCTGGCGGCGACCCCGCTGGGGCGCTTCGGGGTCGAGCTGGTGCACGGACGCCTGGCCGCCCCGGAGCGCGAGGCGCGCCTCGAGCGCTTCCGCCGCGGCCAAAGCCGCCTGTTGGTGGGCACCACCGTGATCGAGGTCGGCCTGGACGTGCCCGCCGCCACGCTGATCGCGATCGAGGGCGCCGAGCGTTTCGGACTGGCCCAGCTGCACCAGCTGCGCGGACGGGTCGGGCGCGGCCAACGGGGCCAGCCCTGGTGCTTCCTGATCCCCGAGCGTTTCGCCGCGCCGCGCCTGCGCCTGCTCGAGGGTCTGGCCGACGGCTTTTCGATCGCCGAGGAGGACCTGGCCGAGCGCGGCATGGGGGACCTGTTCGGGGCGCGCCAGGCCGGCGACAACCAGGAGGGCTTGGCCGGCGATGTGCAGGACGCCGCCGGCCTGGACGCGGCCCTGCTGCTGTTCGCGCGCGAGGCCCTGGAGCGCGACCCCGCCGCCCAGCGCCGCTATCTGGCGCTCGAGGCAGGGCGCCGCAGCACGCCCTGAGCCCTCGGAGCGGGCGCGCCCGGGATCGAGCGCGCACCGGGGCTGCGCGCAGGTCAGCGCGCGAGGGGTCGGGCCGCGCCCGGGCCCCCGGCTGGGGCGCGGGCGCCGCAGGCTCCGCCTCCGGGGCCGTCCCGCCCGGGCGGCGCGGTCGTGGCTTGCGCGGGTCTGCGGGCCGCGCAGCCGACCGCGCCTGGGACCGGGGAGGCCGGAAAGCGCGCCCCTGCGTATCCTGGGCGCCCCCCCGGCCCTAAGGGGCAGGGTCCCGCGCTCGCGATCCCCCCATGGCCCGCATCCACCTCCGCACCCCGTCCCGCTCGGCCCTGGCCGCATTCTTCGCCCTGTACGCGGGCGCCCTCGCCCCGGCCCAGGTGGTGACCCCCAAGGACGTGATCCCGCCGGATCAGCTCGGACGGCGCCCGCGGGCGGGTGCCCAGGAGCAGCGGCCCGAGCTCGAGCTGCCGCGCGCGCCGCGCAAGCGCCCGGACAGCGCAGCGCCGGCCCCGGCCGCCGAGGACACTCCGGCCCAGGCGCCGCCGACCCAGAGCGGCGATCCCGCGATCCTGGCGGTCGAGCTCCTGCAGGAGCTGCTCGAGAGCCCCGAATACAACGAGCGGCGTTCGCGGGCGATCAGCGCCCAGTGGATCGCGCTCGGGGAGCCCGGCCTGCGCGCGGCCCGCGCCGGGCTGGCCCTCGAGGAGCCGGCGGCCCTGGTGACCGCGGCGCGCACCCTGGCCCAGGCGGGCGGCGAGGCCGAACTCGAGCTGCTGCGGGCGCGGCTGTTCGAAGCCCTGCCCCGCGACGCGTCGGCGACGCTGCTGCGGGCCCTGCGCCAGAGCGCGCCGCACTTCTTCGGAGCCGAGGAACTGGTGGCGCTGCTCGATCACCAGACCGCGGCCATGCGCGCCGCGGCGGGGCGCGAGCTCGAGCGCGCCGTGCGCGCCGCGGACGAGCTGGGGCAGGGCCAGCGCGACGAACTGGCCGCGGCGCTCAACCAAGCGCTCGGCAGCCGCCGCCCCGAGACGCGCGCGCGGGCCCTCGAGCTGCTGGTCGATTTCGATCCGGACCAGGCCCGCAGCGTGCTCTTGGCCCACCTCGAAGATCCGACCCCGCGGGTCGCGCTGCGCGCGGCCCAGCTGTGCGCACGCCTGCCCGGCGAGGAACTCCAGGCGTCGTTGATCGCTAAGGCCTTCGCCACGCCGGCCCTGTTCCGCGACCAGGCCTACGCGCTCCTGGCGCTGATGGAGATCGAAGACCGCAGCGGTCGCGCCCTGGTGCCGGCGGAGCAGGTGCCGATGCTGCTCGAGAATCTGGCCCAGAGCGACCCGCTGGCCTCGGGGGTCGCGGCCTGCGCCCTGGCCGGGGTCGGCTTCCGCGGCACGGTCGCCCTGGAGGCCGCCGAAGGCGAGGCCAACTGGTTCGACCTGCGCGTGCCGCACCGCCTGGTGGGGGAGGTCTCCGCGGCCAGCTTCCACCAGGACATCGGCTCGGTCGCGGAGGCGGCGCGGCGGCGCCTGCAGCTGATCTCCGGCGTCGACCACGGAGCCGACGGCCCGGCTTGGCGCGGCTGGTGGATCGAAGCGGCCAAGGGCTTCCAGGCGCGGCGCGCGGTGCTGCGCAGCGAGCCGGAGGATGCCCCGCGCCTCGAGGTCAAGCTGCAGAGCCTGGAGCTGCCCGGGGGCGCGGTCTGGCTGCTCGGCCCGGAGGCGCGCTTCGACGCCGGCGACGCGCGCGCGGTGCGCTGCCTGAGCGCCGAGCGCGCCTCGGCGCTGATGGAGGCCCTGCGCGCCGAGGGGCTGTTCTCGGCCCAGCGCCTGCCGATCGGCACGCTGACCGGCTTCGAATCCGAGGAGCTCGAGATCCGCATCGGGCCGCAGGTCAAGCGCTTCGCCTTCGAGGCCGATGGGGCCCCGGAGTGGTACCGCAGCGCCCGCCGGCTGGTGGAAGCGGAGCTCGAGCAGCAGCGCTGGCAGGCCTACATCGACCCCCGGCAGTTCCCTGACGCCCGCGCCTTCTTCGCGGCGGAATCCGCCTGGTGGCAGGCCCCCCGCGATCAAGCGGAGCGCTCGCGGCGCCTGTGCGAGCTGTGCTTGGCGGCGCTGCCGGCGCTGCGCGGCAGCGCCCGCGACAGCTACCTGAACGAGTTGGAGCGGCTGTCCGCTGGCGCCGAGCCCGGGGCCACGCCGCTGCTGCCCGCCGATTTCGAGGCCTTGCTGCGCGGCCTCGACGACGAGCTCAACGTCGGCCGCCGGGTCGAGCAATTGACGCGCCTGGCCCTGGACAGCCTGGGACCCTTCGCCGCCGCCGGGGACGAGGCCCAGCTGACGGGCGCCCGCCGACTGCTGACGACCCTGTGGACCCTGTACGGCGAACCGGCGCTGCCGGTGGCGACCGAACTGGTGGAGCGGGTCGGCTTGCCGCTGGCCCGCGAGCTGGTCTTCGAACCTCAGGCGCGCCTGCGCGCCCTGGCGGCGCCGACCCTGGCCCAGGTGCGCGACGGCGAGGACGTCGCCTTGTTCCGGCTGCTGCTTTCCGACGCCGACTTCGGCGTGCAAGCGGCCGCGGTGCGCGCCGCCGGGGTCGCCCGGCGCGGCGACCTGCGCGAGGAGATCGCCATGCGCGCCCGCCTGGGCGCCAGCGAGGTGCGCTGCGCGGCCCTGGAAGCCCTGGGCGCGCTGGGGGGCAGCGATTCGCTCGAGGTCATGATCGCGGGGCTGTCGAGCCCGGAGGTGCAGGTGCAGTCCGCGGCGGTCTCCGGACTGGCCCAGCTCGGCGATCCGCAGAGCCTGCCGATCCTGTCGTCGATCCTCGACCGCGGCGCGGACAGCCCGCTGTTCGCCAAGGCGGTCGAAGGCTTGGAGGCCCTCGGGCCGAGCGCCCACGCCGAGTTGCTGCGGCTGGCCGAGGATGTGGGTTCCCCGGGGCGCCGGGGCGGCGCCCTGATCCTGGCCCGCGCCGGGGTGGGAGCGGCGACCAGCGCGCTGATCGACCTGTTGACCGCCAATCCCCGCGACCGCGAGCTGCTCGACGAGCTGGCCTTCCTGACCGTGGTCGACCTGCGCGCCGAGCTCGACCCGGCCGAAGCGTATTTCCAATGGTTCGAGGGCCAGGACAGCGCCGACGCCTTCGAGTGGCTGCGGGCGGCCCAGGAGCGCGCCGGGCTGGTGCCCACGCCCGCCGGCGGCCTGGACCGCGGCGGCAGCCGCGCGGGCGCCTTCAGCCTGTGGCGCGGGCTCGGCAGCGTCGATGCGGTGCTGGCCGAGCGCTCGCGGCGGGAGCTCGGCCGTCTGCTGGACAAGACCCTGGAGCCGCTGCCGCCCCGGGGCCTGACCCGCGACCTGTGGCGGCAGGATCTGCTGACGCAGATCGACGAACGCTGGCCCGGCTGAGAGGCCGGCCCGGCGTCCGCGGCCGGCGCCCGCCGCCGCCCGCGGGCCGCGCTCGAGGCCTCCCTCCGCCCGCGACTCCCCATGCCCAACGCGCGCCGATCGACCCGCCGCGGGCGCTCCCTGCGGCGCTTGCCCTGGCCGCTGCTGCTCAGCGGCGCCCTGCTGGCGGTGCTGGTGGCTTGGGCCGCCTGGCGCACCGCGGATCCCCTGCGCGTCTTCGCCGGCACCAGCCTGGAGGAACGCATCGCGCTGCTGCGCGAGCCGATCCGCAGCGCCGCCGCGGAGGCGGGCATCGATCCGTACCTGCTGGCCGGCCTGGTGGCCACGGAGAGCTCCGGACGGCCGCGGGCCCGGAGCAGCGTGGGGGCCCTGGGCCTGACCCAGCTGCGGCCGGACACGGCCGCGGAGCAGGCGCGGCTGATGAAGCTGCCCGTCCCCGACGAAGGCGATCTGCTCGGGGATCCCGAACTCAACCTGCGGCTCGGGGCCGGCTACCTGGCCCGCTTGATCAAGCGCCAGGGCGGCAGCATCCCCCAGGCCCTGATGGCCTACAACACGGGGCCGACGCGCTTCAATCGCTGGCTGAACGAGGCCGGGGGCTACGAGGCCTGGCTCGCCAAGCGCCAGCGGGAGGGCAAGCCCAAGCCCGGCAGCGTGCTGCACTACGCCCAGAAGGTGCAGGAGTGGGCGCGCCGCCTGGAACAGCGCCGCCGCCTGGAGGCGCCGGAGCCAGCGCCGCGCTGACGGCTCGACAACGAATCGATTCGGGCCGCGCCCGAGCCGCACCGCGAACCCGTCCGCGTGCTTTCGGGCCCGCCTCCGTCGGCCGCGGAGGCTTTGATCGGCGCTGCGCGCCGATCCGTTTCGGGGCCCCGATGCCTCGAGCTGCTCGGCCTCCGGCCGATCGTGAGAGTTCGGGGGGCCGTGGAGGCTCGGGCGCGTGCACCAGAGCAGCGGCCCACGCGCAGCACGCCGGGCCCACGGCCCTGGATCTCGAGGGGGCCCCCGCCCCGCCGCCGACCGCGCCGAGCAGGGGGTGCCGGGGTCGCGCGCGCCGACGGAGCTAGAGGCGTCTCGGGCAGGTGCTTGGGTGTGTTTCCGCAGGCGGCCCGGCAGGCGTGCAGCGATCGCTGCCCAGGCGAGATCCCGAAGCCTCGTGCTTCCGGCCTTCGGGGGTCCGCGGGGGCGCTGGCGCGGCGTGCGCCCGGGACCTGCCGCGGGCGGTCCCCGCCCCGGGTGCCGCTGGCCCCAGCCGGCGACCCGTGACCGCCCGATGTGCGGGTCGGGAGTTCCCCGGGTGTCCGCGCGCCCAAGCCCGCGCCAGCGCCGGCGTACGCGAAATGTCCGCGCCCTGCGGCGTAGGCTGCCCATCGAATCGGGCGTTGCTCCAGCGCCTCCGGCGCCGCCGATTCCGCCTCGAGCCCCGGGAGCCGCCCGATCCGAGCCGCGGGCTGCGACCCGCGGCTCCCGCTCCCGACCAGCGGTCGGGCCCAGCCCCCGACGCCCCAGCGCTCGCCAGTCCCTCCGATCGACCCCCCGATGGCCTCCGCCGCCCCCCAGCCCCCCCCGCGCTCCACGATCCGCTCCCTGGCCGGCACCCCGCTGCTCGGCGCCGCCCTGCTGGGTGCGGCCTGGCCCCTGACGGCGCCGGCCCGAGCGGCCCAGATCGAGCCCAGCGCGGTCATGCTGCGCACGCCGGACGTCAGCGCGGATCAGATCGTCTTCCGCTATGCCGACGACCTGTGGCTCTGCCCGCGCTCCGGCGGCGAGGCCCGGCGCATCACCTCCGCCGCGGGCGCCGAGAGCTTCCCGCGCTTCAGCCCCGACGGACGCCGGGTGGCCTTCATGGGCCAGTACCAGGGCGAAAGCGACCTGTATGTGCTCGACCTGGGGGCGGGGATCCCCCAGCGGGTCACCTACCACCCCGCGGTGGAAACCCTGTGCGGCTGGACCCCGGACGGGCAGGCGCTGCTGTACCACTCGAGCGAGCAGGCGGGCCTGCGCCGCGCTCCGCGGATGATGAGCGTGCCGGCCAGCGGCGGCGAACCCAAGCCTTTGCCCTTGGCCTACGGAACCTTCGGGGCCCTGGACGACAGCGGCGAGTGGCTGGCGTTCACGCCGAGCAGCGTCGAGTTCCGCACCTGGAAGCGCTACCAGGGCGGATTGGCCCAGGACCTTTGGCTGTACAACCTGCGCAGCGGCGAGTCCCGACGCCTGACCGACTTCGCCGGGGCCGATGCCCAGCCGATGTGGCACGGCAAGGACCTGCTGTTCACCTCCGACCGCGGACCCGGCGGCATCCTGAACCTCTGGCGCCTGCCCAGCACGGGTGGCGAGCCCGAGCAACTCACCTTCTTCAACGACTTCGGCATCCGCTTCCCCGCGATCGGCCCGAGCGACGTGGTCTTCGAGAACGGCGGCCAGCTGTACCTGCTGTCCTTGGAGAGCAAGCAGCTGCAGGCGGTCGAGGTGCGCATCCCCGGCGACCGTCCGACGCTGATGCCGGTCTACCGCGATCTGTCCAAGGCCGTGCGCAGCGTCAGCCCATCGGCGACCGGCAAGCGGCTCCTGATCGAGGCCCGCGGCGAGATCTTCTCGGTGCCCAGCGCGGCGGGCGTGGTCAAGAACCTGACCCGCAGCAGCGGCGCCGCCGAGCGCGGCCCGGCCCTTTCGCCGGATGGCAAGCGCCTGGCGTACTTCTCGGACGAAAGCGGGGAACTCGAGGTCTGGCTGGCGTCCCCCGATGGCATGCCCTTCCCCGGCAGCGACGAGCGCGGACGCCAGCGCCTGACCAGTCACGGCGCCGGATACCGCCAGGGTCTCGCCTGGGCCCCGGACTCGAAAAAATTCGTCTACACGAGCAACGATGGCGGCCTGTGGCTGCTGCGGCTCGATGGGGAAGAACCCTCCTACGAGCGCATCGCGGTCGATCCGGACGGCCAGCCGCTCGAGGCCCGCTGGTCGGCCTCCTCCGACTGGCTGTGCTTCTCGCACCGCCACGGTGAGACCGAGCTGCCCGCGATCTTCCTCTACCACCTGGCCAGCGGCTTCACCCACCGGGTGACCAGCGGCCGCTACGCCGACGCCTCGCCCGCGTTCTCGCCCGACGGCAAGTACCTCTACTACACCTCGGCACGCCACTTTGAGCCGAGCTACGCGGACCTGGACGAGACCTGGATCTACGCGGACACCCGCCGGTTGGTGGCCGTGCCGCTGCGCGCCGACGTGCCGCACCCGCTGGCTCCGGTCGACGACCAGGAACCCTCGGCGGCGGCCGAGGACAGCGCGGCGGCGGGCGGCGGGTCCGGCGCGGCTGAATCCAAGCCGACGCAGCCCGCGGGCACGCCCGCGGCCGCCGAAGGCGCCAGTTCCGCCGCGGCGCCCGCGGCCGGGCAAGAGCCCGCCGGCGGGGCGGACGGGGAGGGCAAGGCGGCGGACAAGCCGGCGCCCAAGGCGCTCGAGATCGACCTCGAGGGTTTCGAGGCCCGCGCCGTCTTGCTGCCGGTGTCCCCGGGCTCCCTCGGGGCGCTCACGGGCCTGGAGGGCGGGCTGCTGTATCTGCGCCAGCCCGATTCCGGCGCCACGGGCGGCTCCGGGGCGACCCTGGAACGCTACGACCTCGAGTCCGCCAAGAAGCCCGACGGCGCTCCCAAGACCGTGCTGGCCGGGGTCGATGGGTACGAGTTGCTGCCCGACGGCAAGCAACTGCTCATTTTCTCGGCCGGGCGCATCGGCCTGATCCAGGCCAGCGAAGGCCAGAAGCTCGACCAGCCCGTCGATCTTTCCGGCCTGGGCGATTGGTTCGACCCGCGCGCGGAATGGCGCCAGATGCTGGTCGAGACCTGGCGGTTGTTCCGCGACTTCTTCTACGACGAGAAGATGCACGGCTTGGACTGGATCGCGGTGCGCGAGCGCTACCTCGCGGCCCTGCCGGATGCGACCAGCCGCGCCGACCTGAGCTTCCTCACGGCCGAGATGATGTCCGACCTGAACGTCGGCCATGCCTACAACGGCCAGGCGCCGCCCGACGGCATCCCGGCGCCGGCTGGCCGTCCCGCGGGACTGCTGGGGGCGGATGTCGCCGTCGAGAACGCAGCCCACCGCATCGTGAGGATCCTGCACGGGGGAGCCTTTGAGATCGACGCGCGTTCCCCGCTGCTCGAGCACGGGGTCGGAGCCCGGGAGGGCGATTACCTCTTGGCGATCGACGGGCAGCCCCTCGATCCGGCCCGCTCCCACCTGCTGGGCCTGCTCGGCAAGGCCGGTCGCACGGTCGAGTTGACCCTCAATCGGGAGCCGAAGCTGGACGGCCAGGAGCGCCGCGTGCTGGTGCGCACCCTGGCCGACGACGGCGAACTGCGCCAGCGGGACTGGGTGCGCCAGAACCGCGAGCGGGTCGAGTCCCTTTCCGGTGGACGCATCGGCTACGTGTATGTGCCGAACACGGGCATCGACGGGCAGAACGAACTGGTGCGGCAGTTCCTCGGCACGATGCACTCGCCGGCCCTGCTGATCGACGAGCGCTGGAACGGGGGCGGCCAGATCCCGACGCGCTTCATCGAGCTCTTGAATCGCCCGCTGACCAACTACTGGGCCGTGCGGCACGGCCAGGACTGGAAGTGGCCGCCGGTCGCCCAGCGCGGGCCGAAGGCGATGCTGATCAACGGCTGGGCCGGGTCCGGGGGCGATGCGTTCCCGTACTACTTCCGCCAGGCGGGCCTGGGCAAGCTGTATGGCACCCGCACCTGGGGCGGCTTGGTGGGGATCTCCGGCAATCCCGAGCTGATCGACGGCACCGCGCATTCGATCCCGCGCTTTGCCTTCTACGAGCTGGACGGCACCTGGGGCATCGAAGGCCACGGGGTCGATCCCGACGTCCCCGTGATCGACGATCCGGCGGCCCTGGCCAAGGGCGGCGATCCGCAGCTCGAGGCCGCGGTGCGCGGCCTGCTGGCCGAACTGGAGGCCTGGCCCGGCCTGAACCAGAAGCGGCCCGCGCCGCCCGATCGCAGCGGCTCGGGCATCCCCGATTCGGACCGCTGAACCAAGGCGCCCCGACCCGAGGCCGGCCGGGGCCGGGGCGAGCGCCGCGCCCGCGGCCCGGGAGGGCGCGGCGGCTATCGGGGCCGCGGAATCGGGGCGGCGCTCGGCCCGCGCCCGGGGCCCGGCGGCGGGGCCCGGCGGCGGGGCCCGGCGGCGTGCGGCGCGGCACTGCCCTGGATCGGGCTTGGC
>ERZ1066136.356-NODE-356-length-39474-cov-27.622416_pt1 | contig 39474 bp, 55 predicted proteins | sample MGYA00382783_ERZ1066136 | MGnify/ENA primary metagenome ERZ1066136 (study PRJEB33369, sample SAMEA5778366) | biofilm metagenome | biome: Industrial cooling water; feature: Water cooling tower basin; material: Biofilm | place: United Arab Emirates | collected... | reverse complement strand
TTCCCACCGAAGTGAATGCCCGAATCCGGCGGGAAGGTCAAACCTTTGGTCGGTCTCTAGGGCTAGGCGCAACAGTTGATCGGGAAGGGTTGTCGAATAATTACGCGGTTGAACCCCAACCCTACCTGGCTCTCTATCCCTCCCCCAATGAACAACGGGTGTATTGGCTGCAAGGGGCTGCTGCTCTGGCGTTGGTGACGCTTACTCTGCTGACAGCAGTTGCCGTGAGCTAATTTCTGGCTTGATTGCACTCATTGCTTGAATAATTCTCCCGATAAACTGCCCCTGACCTGATGGTTTGGGGTTTTTTAGTTGACATAAGACAAATAAACCTGGACAGAGATGTGTTCTTGCTGGCAGCAACTCAGGGTTTCATCTGTCATACTTGTAATACATGACGTACATAGAGCCTTTATGCTGACAGTTCGGTTAGACGATGAAACGGAGCGGCAGTTAGCTGATCTGCTGGCCCATGAACAGACCGATCGGAGTGAGTTAGTGCGCCGTTTGATTCGGGAACGTTGGCTGAGCCTTCAGGCAGGTCAAACATTGCTTGAGCGTCGAGGGCAACATCCCCAACACCTGCTGCAGGATGCCTCTCCAGATTTATCAGAACGGCAGAATCGTAAACGTGCGATCGCTGAGTATCTCCGGTCTCACTGCCCATGAACTACTATCCTCAAATTCTTACGGATAGCGGCTTTTTGTTGGCTTACTACAGTGCTAGAGATAAGTATCACGGGCAGGTTTGCGAATTCTTTGAGAACTGTACCTCCAGGTTAGTGACAACACCGGTCTGTGTTGCTGAGGTGATGTGGCTGTTGAGCCAGGACTGGCGGACACAAAATGAGTTTCTTTTAGATGTAGCTAAGGAACTTTATCATTGTGAACCGCTCCAATCCCAAGACTTCTTACGGATTGCTGAACTCAATACCCAGTATGCAGATTTACCCGGTGACTTTGCCGATTTGAGCTTGATCGCTATCTCAGAACGTATAGAAATTGGGGCAATTGCAACGCTTGATAGTGATTTTGATGTTTATCGCCGCTATCGGAAACAGCCTTTCGAGCGGGTGTTTTTGCCAAAGGTCTGATCCTCCCCACCTGAGCTTTCCCCTTTTCCAGCTATGGGTAACAGTTGTTCATCAGGCTTTGACGATCGGGAGTTCTGCCCATTGGGTCGTGTAGCGGGGAGATCGCTTGGAGGAGCGCATTTGCCAGGGTTTTGCTACACCCGCTGCTGCAAACTGAATTGTCCCCCGGCCAAACTTGTGGTTAATCTGGTCGATCGTGGCCATCAGCAAACGGTAGCGTTCCCGGTCCCGGTGATCAAACAGATGAGGCTGCACCAGGGTAAGTGGGACTAAATTCAGCAGCATGACCCCTGCTTTCTGGTACAGGTAGCCGGGACGGTAGATCTTCTCTAACCCTTGCAGAGCATAGTGAATTAGTTCAGCGGTGTCATCCGTGGCGACGGGGAGGGTAATCTGGACGGAATTCTGGTAGCGCGGGTCATCGTTGAAACGGTTGGTCAGGATGAAGATGTTGACGATCGTGGCGGCTAACTGTTCATGTCGGAGTTTCTCGGCTGCCCGGCTGGTATAGGTGGCGATCGCCTCTTTCAGTTCTCTCAAAGACTCGACTTTGCGCCCAAATGAGCGGGAGCAGGTAATCCCTTTTTTAGACGGGGGAGCGAGTTCCAGGGGAATGCAGGAAAAGCCACTCAACTCCAGCACCGTTCGCAGCAGGGTAACGCCAAACCGTTGTTTAATCCAGCCTTGGGAAGCATCCCGTAACTGTAAAGCGGTTTGAATTCCCTGTTCTCGCAGCGCTCTACTGTACCGCCGGCCTACGCCCCAGACCTCCTCCACTTCAATTTCAGCCAGCACTGGCTCAGGTTCATGCACCAGCAGGTTAAACACCCCATCGGTCCCCGGCCACTTTTTGGCAAAGTGATTGGCAATTTTCGCGAGCGTCTTACTCCTGGCAATGCCGACAGCAATTGGAAGTCCGGTCCACTGCTTCACAGATTGACGCATCTGCTGCCCGTAGTCGGTCAGGTCTAGATGCCTGAAGCCACTCAGATCCAGAAAGGATTCATCGATCGAGTAGATTTCGACCGCGGGGGTGAACTGAGCCAGGCTGATCATCATCCGCGCGCTCATATCCCCGTACAGGCTGTAATTTGAGGAAAAGACCTGCACCTGGTGCTGCCGGATTAGCTCAGCAATCTTAAATGCCGGTTCGCCCATCTTGATTCCCAGCGCTTTGGCTTCATAGCTTCTGGCTACTACACACCCATCATTATTACTGAGCACGATTACAGGTCTGCCATTGAGCTTAGGGGCAAAGACCCGTTCACAACTGGCATAGAAATTATTCGCGTCAACCAGAGCAAAAACAGTATCACCGTACTTGGTGAATAGCATAGGTCACCACACCCCAGATTACGCAGTCAGTTTCAGATCGAATCGGTAAGGGAGGATAGTTGGGGTTCGCAGCTTGCAAGTAAACCTTACCCCGGCGTTTGATCAGGCGCTTTACCGTCAGCTCACCATCAAGTGCTGCAATCACGACCTGACCCGACAAAGCTTCGAGCGCACGATCCACAATCAGCAGATCGCCAGAGTGAATCCCGGCCTCAGTCATCGAGTCTCCCTGTACCCGCGTGAAGAAGGTGGCATGGGGATGCTGGATTAGGTAGTGATTCAAGTCGAGGTAACTTTCGACGTGATCCTCCGCTGGACTGGGAAAACCGGCCGGAACGGCAGACAGAAACTGCGGTAATTCCAGGGGAAGAAAACGACCCACCGCATAAACCTGGCCTACCCAGAGGTTTGGATCTTCACTATTTTTAGACACAAGAATTTGGCTCCGCCACGCACTGAGGAGTAAACCGGCCCTTATGGCCCTGATCGCTATATTACTCTCACTTCAGTACAAATGTACGTATTGAGGACAACCTTTTTTCCCCGTGGTTGTTCTACTTGAACGGCGAGGCGAATGATTAGATCTGGAGAGGATTAATTATTTATTTTTTTGGATGGTTTGCTGCTCAACTTTCAAGCTGGCTTTGACTTTATTCAAAAACCTGGGAAGAGCTTTGGCTAGATCCTGATCAGCACGGTTAGACGGGTCAGATGGCAGTAAACTGCTTAATTCCTCTAAATTGGCTTCTATTTTCTGAAGGAGCTTCAACTTATTGAAATTAGGAACTGAGTTCCTAGTATTTTCATACTGATCATTCAGTACACGGCGAACATAGCGGGTGGAAACACCGATCGCTACTGCCAGAGCTGGTCCGAGAGCCTTTTCACCAGCTTTAGGACGGCCGGGAATGTCTCGATAGTTGAGTTGACGTAAGCGGATTGCCAGCTTTTCAATTTGATCGCGAGAGTAGTTTACCCGTTTTTCATTCTCAGCCAGTTCAACCTGCAGAGCACGTTCAGGTTCAGTTGCGGCATCAAAGGGCATCATCCGCACAGGAATCAAATCATCTGGGCATTGCTGCCAGTAGCTTTCTGGTTGCATTTGTTTGAGAAGTTGTAGAGCTGCCAGACGGTGACTACCAGCCAGCAGTACACCTTTGCTATCCACAACCAGGGGTTCGATTAATCCCAGAGCTGCGATCGATTCGGCTAGATCTTGAACGTGCTTTTCCCGGAGCGGGCGGGTGTCCTCCAGGCGCTGGTGAATCTGTCCCAGGAGAAGGCTTGTCCGTTGAGCCCGATCGCTTTGTATTTTTTGCTCCAGTAACTGGTCCTGCTGTCCTAAGGCTTCCGCTGCCTGAGTTCCTGAGGCAAATACCTGAGCAGCATTTCTTGCTCTAGCCATTTAATACCCACTCTGCGATCGCTTTCAAATCATTGGCCCCTTTAGAATGTGGCTCATACTGCATCAGAGGAATCCGTTCTGCTGCCGCCCATGCCAGGTTTGAATCTTGATGGACAATCATCCGCTCAGTGGCAGGGTAGGTTTGAGCCAGTTGTTCAGCTAGGGACTGATCCAGCGATCGCCGTAGATCAATCCGGGTCAGCACAAATGCCCAACGGTTAGCCCCTTTACGCCCCTTCTGCTGGCGGATTTTCAAATCATTCACCACTCGCCCCGCTCCCATCACAGCCAGGGGATGGGCATCTGTGCAAATTAGAGCAACGCTGGCTGCAACCAAGCCCAAACGTTCCAAATATTCCACCCCTGGTGGGCAATCAAAGATCAGGATGTCAAAGTCCAAGGGAGCAACAACATCTGCTAGATCTTCGGGGTCTAAGGACTGAATGCTATGGCTCGACAGGTTGGGCCCGCCTGGCAACACAAAGAGATTAGGAGCGGCCTCCAGAGGTTGAGGAGTTCCACCCAGTAGAAGATCTGCAGTTCCAGGTGCAGTCGGATCTGCTCCCAGCACATAAGCAGCATTGGACTGGGGATCGAGGTCAATTACCAGGACTCGTTGCCCTTTACTGGCAAGGACAGAAGCTAACCCACAGGCAACTGTTGTCTTGCCAACTCCTCCCTTACGGGCTGCGATCGCGATTCGTTGATGTGTCATGGGCAGATTTTAGAGCAATTTCACCAGAAACTGGTATTTTCGTTTTGCTACACTCCCCAGCATGGTATAGCCAAACTGAGAGACTGGTGACGATTCCATAAAACTCAAATCGTGATCACTATAGGTTTAAAGTGACCAGAGCGGGAATGAATAAGGCCGAAATAGTTTGGAAAATTAGAAAGTAAACTTGGCTAGGTTGATGCTTGTTAGACTGTAACTATTAATCCTAAGGGTGAGTTGATGAGTGACAATAATGTGGAAGTTGCTGTGCTGAAAGGTTTGCGGGAATTGCCCCCCGAGCGTCAGCAGGAGGTTTTAGATTTTGTTGACTTTCTGAAAAGCCGCACTACCTCAAATCGCAAAAGCTTAAAGGGAATTTTGCCGGATCGCGATTTATCGATTGAAGATTTTCAAGAGGCAAGGCGAGCAATTTGGGCTGTTGAGGCTGTTGAATAATGGCTGCGGTTGTTGCTGATACCCATGCGATTATCTGGTACTTTTCTGCATCTAAAAAGCTTTCTGATCTTGCATCCACCGCTCTTGAAGAGGCACTTGCTGGGGATTTCGTTTATATTTCAGCAATCACGCTCGTGGAAGTTATTTATCTAGTTGAGAAAGGTAAACTATTGACTTCTGATCTAGAAGCCATTGTTCAGGCTGTGAGTGCTCCTGATCCTACTGTTGTGGTTGTCCCTCTTGATCTGCAGGTTGCTCAGGCTGTGGCTCAGATTCCTCGTGAGACGGTACCAGAGTTAGGCGACCGTATTATTGCAGCAACAGCTTTGCACCTGGGCGTTCCACTGGTGACGTGTGATTCCAGAATTCGGGCTTTAACAATCGTTGAAACCATCTGGTGATTGGTGAATGTCGGCCCCAGGTACAGCTGATTTACCTGAATGAGTTGGGCGACCCAAGTGAACAGCCAGTGGGTATCAGTCTGTTGCAGTTAACTATTGCTCCAGAGACACGGGCAGCCGAGCAGTCCAGGCAACTGATCGAGCGGGTGCAGGAGGAAGAAACGGACATCCTGGGTAGGGAAGAGATAATAGAGGTGATCACCACAATTTCCTTCGGAACGCTACGCGAACGCAGTCTACAAGTTTGCTGATTTAAGTCGTGAAGAGGTCGAAGCTATGCTAGGACTGAAGTTCGAGGAAAGTCGTCTCTATCAGGAATTAAAGGAGGATGCGCGGGAAGAAGTCCAGGCCGAAATACTGGCTGCAACTGTCCCCCTACTGCTGAGATCTGGAATGGCGATCGAGCAAATTGCCGAACAACTGAAGGTTGATGTTGAAGCAGTTCGTCAAGCGGCTGCAGGAAATTCCTAACTTTTGTCGTACCGAAGGGTTGCTTGCAGCATCGTATATGGGGTATGGCACCGTTCCTGGCAATTAAGTAGCATATCGGCTGAAAACTTTTCTCCACAGGTGTTTCAGGTTGTGATCTTGCCTATTTTAGTTAGAGCCAATGCACAAAAATCACTGCAAGCGCGTCGGGATAGAGCGTAATTGATAACTTCTACTCATCTTCTGTTTGACTAGCAATCATTGCAAAGATATCAGAAGGGCAGAAAACAGTGATCGTATGACACACCTTTTAACCCTTATGCAGACAAGACTTCAACCAGGAAAACAGGGCTAAGCAACATCGCTGTGAAGAATCTCACTCCTTAGCTTGATATGAATCACCAATAAAAGTCGGGCTGACTTATAGGATTTACTGCATAAAGTTTGGAAGCACACTATGAACCCTCTTCACTTTGACCAGAACGAGCATACCAATGATGAATTGAGCAACGAACAACTTGGTAAAGTTGCTGCTGGAATAATTATTGTTGGTGGCAAAACTTCCAATTATTTATCTCAATTTAGTTCTGTGATGTTGAATCCTCAACCCTTACCACCTAAAAACTATTATTTTGGAAGTTACTAATCAGGGGTAGCCAGTCATTTCCTGAATTGGCGACGAAACGATGCCCGCTCCAGGACTCCCGTTGAGACTCACCCCTCAGAAGGTTTAGCTTAACTACTCATCTCAGCTCGTTGGTTTGCTGCCAGCGGGCTTTTTTGTGGGCGATCGCTCCCAAGAAGCAGCAGTCTTGAACTACTGCAGATGGACATAGTTGATCAGGATCATCCTCTGAGTGGCATTTTTATCACTGAATACTGGATTGGCTCACCTTACTATAAAAAGCATCAACCAAAAGTATTCCACCAGGAGAGCACCCATGAACAACGAAATTTCCCAAAAGGCCAACGAGCAGATCAATCAAATTCAAGAAGAACAAGATATCGAACTCAATAGCGATAATCTAAAGAAAATTTCAGGTGGAGCAGCTTACATCAAATTTGATGGCATAGATGGGCAATTAAAATCGAGGTAAGCGTTCAGGGGGTCACGAGAGAATGATAGTTTCATCTCTTGAAATAGCCTGCTTGGGCCTAGTTGAGCCTGATTTTTGCCATCCGGGGTCTTAGCAATGGCTGAAACCCACTAAATCCGTACCCCCCTGAACGGTTGCACTATAAGACTTGGAGTGGGGGATAATGCTCTTTAAACTAGCTGCTTTAATATATACACTTTGAGTTTCAACATTGGTAAGCAGCAGAGTATGGGCAATAGTCTGCCAATACAAACTGAGGGTTCATTTCAGCTAACCCCTAAAACGGTTCACACCCCTTCAAAAAATTGATCGTTAAAAGTATTGCTATACAAGGCTTTCAAGCCTGCTGTGATACAGTTTCACACGAATCGTTGTCTTACCCGCATATGACACCGCAGAGCGGAGGAGAATTGTCCGCCTCTAAAGTAACTTCACAAGCTTTTGATATTGACGTTCTAGAGCACTAACTCGCTTGTTCAGGGATTGCACAGAGTCGATGGTCGTCTTCCCCAGGTACAGTGCGATGCTCTTTCAGAGCGGCTACGCCTACGCCTCACTAACCACCTCACTCGCGCTTTTACCTGTCTCGCGGCAAAGCTGGTCGATCTGCTCCTTCCATTCGTAGGGAATCCGGATTGCAACCTGAGGTTTACTCATCTGTTTACGTGGGTAACACTCTTGTGGTAGGCATTCTACGCTTTCCATGATAGTAAAACTGTTAACCCTGATGCCAGTGGTAACACCGATAGGGTGGTAGATGCATTAATTTGCGATCGCTTTTCTTATTGCAGTCTATTCTCAATAAGCTACAGATAATTGAACATTTTCCGGGCGTAACGGTGGCATGGGGGTTTGAGCCGGGTAAACTGTCGGTAAAACACACTTTTTTCAGACAGTAACCAAATTGATAGGTAACGCCCAACTACTTTTGTGCAGGATAGTTGGAAAATGTTCCTATGGCTGAAATTGTTAGTTATCAGGTCAAGCTGCGAAGTGCAACAGGGCTGGTGGATGGCTTTCTCGGTTCGGCTGATGCAACGGATATGCCAGCAAGGGACTCGCGTACCTGGACGTTTGACTGGGGAAGTTTCTGGAATCGGGCTGACTTCGACTGTGAAGCATTCATTAAACTCACCGGGGGGCAACAATTACTGGGCCTGGCAAGGGTTGCTCTCTACCCGTTCCCTTTTCCTGACGATAGTCCTGAGTATGTAGAAATTCTCCAGATTCAGTGTGTGCCGAAGCGGAGCAGAGACTTTACTCCGGTGGGTTTCTGGTTAATCTGGTACGCCACTCAAATTGCTCTGGACTACTGCACAGGAGATGGCCAGGGCCTGCTGCTTCGATTGGATGCTGTAGAGGGAGCAATCGCCTACTATCGAGATAAAGTTATGATGGAGCCACTGGGCTGGGTCAGTTTATCACCCTCTGAGGAAGGCTATGCTTTCGGGTTTACGGAAAAAAGTGCGCGATCGTTCTGTAGAAGAGTTGAACAAACCTACGGAACCCCCATCCTGCTTGCCTGAAGATACGACCCGGATGGAATCTCCTGATGATGTTATCGATACCAGTGCTCAACTGATGAATCACAGGGAACGATATGAGTTGGTCAAGAATCGTACTTATTCCCAGGTAAGGAGACAAAAGGTAGGGTGAGCGATTGGGAACGGCTCTGCCTCTACGTCTGACGAATAGTGCTTATCGCAGCCGAGAATATCTCACTCTGGCTGAAGTGAATCAGTTGATGGAAGCGGCGGGCGATCGGGGTCGTCATCCCCTGCGCGATCGTTCCCTGCTCCTGATGATGTTTCGTCACGGGTTGCGGGCCGGTGAGGTGGAGTTGCTGCGGTGGGATTCGATTCTAGGGGATGCCATTGTGATCAGCCGGTTGAAGCGGGGCAAGAGTAGCATTCATCCCTTACTAGACGATGAGCAACAACTGCTGAACCAGTTTCCCCGCAGTGGTGACCATATCTTTACTGGGGAGCGGGGGAAGCCGTTGGGTCCAGGGGCCATTGAGAAGATCATCCAGCGGGCGGCGGGGGTGGCCAACTTACCAATCAAGGTTCATCCCCACATGCTCAGACACTCCTGCGGCTATCACCTGGCTAACCAGGGAGCAGATACCCGGGCGATTCAGGATTACCTGGGACATCGTTCAATCCAGCACACAGTCAGGTACACGGAGTTGGCGAGCGATCGGTTTCGATCATTTGTATGGTAGGTTGCAATAATAAGTCACTACCAGATAAAATGTGATTACTCAGTCGAATAGTTATTAACGAATAATGACAAAGCAAGCCTACCAAGCTGCTGATGGCAAAATATTTGAAACTGAGCAAGCAGCAATTCGCTATAACTCATCTTCTGCGCCAAGTGCTCTTACTGATATGACTGTCGAGGAGTTGCGATCGCTCTGTACCGATCGAGGAATTCAATGGAGAGGCTATCGCGGGAAAAATCTTAGTAAGGCAAGGATGATAGCCCACTTGCTAAGCCAGCCTCCGTTACTGGTCACTGTAGCTGATTAGTTACTTTGGATTCACCCCCACGTGCTATCGATCAATCGGCACAGGGTTAGGTAAAGAAGCTAGAGAGCTATAAGTTTCGAGCCTTTATATGGCAAAAATCTGACTAAAATCTTACAAAGATACAATACCTGAAAATATGAACTTTCAAGAAAATCCTAAAGCACTAAAAAGAAATGTTTGTATTGGCATAGCAGTTTTGCTAATGGCTCTGATTTGGTTGGCAATAAATTCGAACGTGAGTTGGACAGGATTTGGTAAATACATAACAAAAGAAACAGAAGAATTTGAAAAGGGAAAGTTGGTGAAAACTACGCGGGAGATTCAGGCAGGAAAAACGCTTTGGGACTGGTTACAGCTTGCTGGTACAGTTGCGATTCCAGTTGTTCTGGCAGGTGGAGGTTATATGCTTAACCAAAGGGAACAGCAACGGGCTGAAGAGCGGGAAAAAGCTGAGCAAGAACGTGCAGCGGAGAATTTGAGAGAGGAAGCTCTTCAAACATATTTCGATCGAATATCGGAGTTGTTGTTGGAAAAAAACTTGGGACAGCCAGATATGGAGGAAAACCCAGCGCGAGATATAGCACGGGCAAGAACTTTAACAGTCTTGAACAGATTGGGTGAGGATGGCAAAAGAAAGGCTGCCATCGTTAGATTTTTACATGAGGCTGAGCTTATTAAGAAAAATGTACCAATTGTCAACTTAAGTGGGGCGGATCTAGACATGGCAGATCTTAGGTGGGCAAACCTTGATGGAGTGGACCTTAGCTCCGCCAATCTTAGTAGGGCAAACTTTGAGAGAGCAAAGCTCGACAACGCAAACCTCAAATGGACAAATTTTAGTGGAGTAAACTTCATCTGGTCTACTCTCATCGAGACTGACCTCAGCTTTGCAAACCTCAATTACGCAAATTTTACTGGGACAATCCTTCGCAAGATAATTCTCAATAGAGCAGACCTTAATTACGCACGCTTCATTGGAGCTAATCTCATGGAGGGAAAGCTTACCAAGGCAAATTTTACTGGGGCAGACCTTACCAAGGCAAATTTTACTGGGGCAGACCTCAGAGGGGCTATCTTTACTAAGGCTAACCTTAGCTTTGCCAAGTTTACTGGGGCAGACCTCAAAGGGGCAGACTTCACTGAGGCTAACCTTACTGGTGCAAATTTCAAGGAAGTGATATTTACTGAAGTGGATCAAATCAAAGTTGCTAAGAACTGGGACGATGACAGTGTTATTTACGATCCAGAGTTTTTTCTGCAATTACGCCCTTCGGCCGTGATATAGCAAGAATCACAACATGTTACTTCTGAAACTAAGACACAAGTGATAAACCTAGTCTGCCTTCACTTTCTGCCCAGTAAATTCGAAATTTTGGTACTGGATGCCCGTGGCGATCGGTTTCAACTCTGGTCAGCCGGACCTATGATGAATTGGAAAGGAGCGATCACCAGCATGTTCAGCAGTCAGGGAGTAATGAGTTGAACTGTTGGAAAGTAGGTGCGATAGCGATTGACATCTCTGGTGAGGAGCGACATTCCGGTAACGGCAGCATGGGCACCAATGTAAAAATCGGGTAGAGGGGAACGTCGCTCTCCCCCACGACGGCGGTACTCCAGAAAGCTTTGTCCCGCTAGAAATGCAGCTTCATAGGGTAAGGCATCGCGCCGGAAAAAGTCTGTAGGCAAAGCCTCTTCCAGTTCTTCAATCCGGTTAAACCCGATCGCCACTTCAGCATAGATGAGGGGATTGATCACAAGTGCCCCCTGGTCGGCATACTCGGTGAGTATTTGGGCTGACCACTCAAACCATTGAGGATCTTCAGTCAGGATATCCAGAATTACATTGCTATCGACCAAAACATCTGTCATCCGTCGCCACGGGTTAACTGCATAATGTCTTGAGTTGTGAGGCGATTGGTCGCTTTACCGCGCATAGCTTCCACCAAACGAGAGCCACGACGGTTAGATTCTTTTTTACGAAGCTGAAGGATTTCCCCGACAACTTCAAGTTCCACTTCTGTACCAGGGAGCAACCCAAGCTGTTGTTGAATTGCGGGCGGAATGGTGACTTGTCCCTGGAGGCTAATTTGGGTCATTGTCCACGTCCTGATAGCGCTTCTCTCAACTACAGTCATCCTACAGTGCTTGGTCAACAGTCCGCCTGACCCTATCACTACAGAAAAACTCAGGTGAAATTCGTCTTTATTGAATCAATGATGCGTTCGTCGCCTTTGCCAGGGAGGAATTGCTTTAGGGTTTTGCCATACACCCAGGTGTTGCTGCCTGGCCTCATTCTCTGCGTGTGCGATTCTCTACTGTGTTTGTCAGAGATCGCCTCGGATCGTTTACCTGATGAAGTGTCTGGTTAAGTGGGTGCGCTGCGGGGGTGTAGTCTCTGACCAGGTGGAAGAATTGCAGGGGTCGCTCAAGCAATAGGGGGAGCCATATCTCTGCCCGTTCGCCGGTGAGTTTCAGGTAGGGAAGTCCCATAATATTCGCGGTTTCAACTTCTACCCTCTCCTGCCAGTGAATTCGTCCGTAGGTTCCCCACAGGTTAAACCCGGTAATGCCGCTGCGATCCACCAGAATGGCCTGCAGCCGAGCATAGATAAAGAGCAGTGTGGAAAAGATTATGCTGGTGGCCAGCCCCCCGGTGATGTTGACACCCCCTAGAACCAGTCCGATTGCCCATCCGACGATATTAGCCAGTCCGATCGCCCCCAGAATTGCGCGGGTTGAGTAATGAAAGTGGTGCTGCACAGGTTTAGCCTCCGCGGTTAAGTTTTCGCCAGTCCCACGGTTTAATGGCCCCCGATTGGCCCCACACTCCCAGTCGTTGCGATCGGGCTTCACTCTCTGCCTGGGCAATTGCTCTATTACTGGGACAATCAGCGGCGTATCGGGCATAGTAGTAAGCCTGGCCTGCCTTCACCATTTCCACATTCAGGTTTTGCCACTTCTGGCCAGTGAACCGGGAAAGTTCGGCGACGGTGCGGCCATAACGATCGGTTTCAACTCTGGTCAGCCTGACCTGTGGTGAAGTGGAAAGGAGCGATCGCAAGTAGTCTCGACTTTGCTTCCCCAGCGGCTGGTCCAGTTCGGGAGCATCTATCGCGCAGAAGCGGATTTTCAGAACTCTCTGCCCATTCGTCACCCTGAGGGTATCGCCATCATGGATCGATCGAGGAACGACGGACCAGGTTTCAGCCGGGGAGGCGGCTTGTGAGAATGAAGAGCAGGCTGTCAGCAGAAAGAGTGGGAGTAAGTTTAAAGATTTCATGGGGTGCGGTGAGCAGCAACGCCGGGGGAATGATCAGGTACTTTTGCATGACTCTCAATCAAAACCCCAACTCTGGATTTGTAAAGACTTGACGGATCAGAAAATTGGGGTTTAATTTCTCGTTCTAAATCTCTAAGAGAATGAGGACATGAAAATCGCTTTGTTCCTGTCTGCTGCTGTCGTGGTTGGTGTTGCTGCTCCTGCGCTGGCTGGTCCGGTTAAGCAAACTCGTTCGACCTTTTATGAGGGAACGCCCGTCACCCTGACCTCTGTTGCTCTGGTTGGCTTTCCGCCGTTTGAATTTGTTCAGGTGGGGGCTGGCAATGTTGCAAAAACCTTGCTCACCGGATGTTTTGGTTATGTCCGGGTGGACCCTTTTGGCCTGCCTGCCCAACCCACCGCCTTGAAGGTGCGCGGTAACTCCTACTCCCTGGCGGCTGCCCCCAGCTATCGCTATAAGTGTGCCAGCGTTGAGGGTGAACTCAAGCTTGTGAATGAAAATGGCACCTGGGTTACGGATCGTCCCAATTTTTTCCTCAGTGAGTTAGATGGTCGCTACTACATCAAAGCGGAGTCCGGTGAAAAAGTAAAAGTGCCCGTCATCTTTGAGGGAGTGCCCGACGATCGTTCTATCCGGGCTGACGCTTGTGGAATGGTGACGGTGAGAGATAGTAGTGCGCGTCCCTGGTCTGCTTCCACTGAAATCAAGGTGGGCAGTAACACCTATACGGTGGGTTCGATTGCCACGGGTGCTTTGCCCCGCTGTGTGCGCGTGGGTGAGCAGTACAAGCTTTTCACAAATTAAAACTTTTCACAAACTAAGACTTTTCGCCAACTAAAACCGCGTAAACCAGATGAAAAACTTTTTTCTTTCTCTCTTGCTGCTTTCCTTTGCTGCCCCTGCGCTGGCTAACCCGATTAAGTCTCCCCGAACAGAATATCTGGATAGTGGGGCGGCGGTGGCCTTAAACTCGGTTGCCATTACTGGGTTTACTCCCTATCAATACGTCAAAGTTGGGTTGGGTACGCTGGGAAAATCCGCTAAGACGGCGTGTAATGGCTATTTGAGGGTTGATATTGTTTCGCTTCCCGCCAAGCCTACCGAGATTGTCGTAGACGGAAATCGTTATACGGTTGCTTCTGCACAAACTCGGCTTTTACAATGTGCCACCACTACGGTTTTCCCGAATGGGCAACTGGTGGATCAGACGAGGGCGGGGGTGCTTACTTTGCCGCCATTTTTCAAGAGCGGTTTGGATGGTCGCTACTATATCAAGGTGGCTTCCAGTCCTGGCGTGATTAAAGATTTGGCTTTTGTCGGTGTATCTAACGATCGTTCTATCCGGGCTGATGCCTGTGGAATGGTGACGTTGAAAGATAGTAAAGCTGCGCCCTGGACTGCTTCCACGGAAATCAAGGTGGGTAGTAACACCTATACGGTGGGTTCAATTGTTGATGGTTCGCTACCAAAATGTGCTCGGGTTGGGACTGAATATAAGCTATTTTCTGCTAATTAGATTCGGTTCCCAGAACCAGCAGCTTGACTCTAACCATTTGCGATCGCAGTCGGGCCCATTCCTTGAATGCCTGGGCTTTTTGCCGATCGAGTCCTGAGAGGTTGGCCAGATAAGTAGAGGTGTCCCCCTGCCCAAATCTGTAGCCGACCTCATTAATTCTGGTTCTGAGGATTTCCCGCCGGGCAATTTCCTGGCTGATCTGAAAGTCGCGCCGCAGGGTATCAAAGTCCAGGGTGGCCAGTAGTACCTTTTCCCTGACTTGCTCTGCCAGTTCTGCCCGTGAGCGTTGGAGTTCCGCCACTTTAATTTGCAGGTCACCGATGGCGATCGCGCGTTGCTGGGCTGCGGGTGAGCCACCTAACCAGTTGGCAAATAAGGGTAAACCAAACAGGCTGAGCAGTTCGTTGACCGCCCGTGTGGGATTGGTAAAAATCAGGGCGATTTTGGCTAATGGATTTTCTTTGGTAATCGGTATGGTGTTTGGGGCAGCAATGTAGCCGGGACCGACCTGGAAGGTGAGATAGTTTTGCAAGGCCGGGCTGAGAATTTCCAGCAGAACCGATCGCTTACTTTGTCTCTGAGCTTCGGTGATGCGGTTGTTTGCCTCCTCAATTTTGCTATCGATTTCACGCAGGAGTGGGGATTTGCCGATCGCCGTTTCCTGAAGTTGTTTGATGCAGGATTCAGTTGCACTTAAACAGGGGAGTTCCCCTAACATCGTCTGCCACAGGTCATCATTCATGCGGGTTTGGATCAGCCGCTCCAGTGAATCGCCAGCGGGGTTGAGGGGGTTGGGGTCGGTGCTGACTTCTCCCACCTGGTCCGGTTCTAGGGGAAGTGCAACGGGGGTATCTTTAGGAGCTGGTGGTGGTGCTGTTGTCGGCGGGGGTGTTTGAGCGGTTGCCGCGCAGGTCCAGAGTAAGCTCAACCCGCAGGACAGTATCAGACTGCTCAATCCACTTAACTTTTTTGATAACGGCATGGTAGGGACTCCTGACGGCTGAAAGTTGGGAGAGTTGATTATCTAAACTGGCCAGTTGGCTCTGCAGTTGGGCCAGTTGGAATGAGCGATCGCGCTGCTGCTTCTCCCGCTCTAGCCGTTGCTGTGCCTGAGCCGTCCCCAGTTTGGCCACCTCTAAGGAGTGCTGATACTCTTCATAGGCCCGTTCTTTCTGTGCTTGGGCCAACTTTGATTGAGCCAGTTGCAACTGTCCGATCGCCTGATTCACCGCCCGCTCTCTCTCCTCGGTTTTCCGTTCCTCATGCTCGATTGTGGCCCTGGGAACTTCACCTTCTGGCAGTCCCTTCAGAAAGTCCAGTTTCCGCTGCTGGAGGGCAAGCTGTTTATTGGCTTCATCTACCTTCAACTGCTGCGACTGAATTTCAGCCAGGTTCTGTAGAAACGTCGGTGGGGGTAGGGGTGCAACGGGGGGAATTGCAGGAGCCGAGCCTTCATTCCCAACCCTGGCCAACTGAAGTCTGACCTGTTCTCGTTGGGTAGCCAGTCGTTGACGGTCCCGCACCCGATCGCCCAGCACCTGACCGACCCGCACATTGTCCCCCTCTCTCACCTTCAGGTCAGCCGGGGAGGAGAGAGAAAGCTGAATTTTGAACCGTTTCGGCTCATCTGTGGAAGTGTCTGCCGGACTATCCGGTGTACTGTCTGGCGGACTGGTGGTAGATGTGTCTGGTTTACTGTCTGCCGGACTGTCCGCCTGAGCAATGGCCGTTAACCGACGGATGACCACCTCATTGCTGGCAATCGTGCAAACGGCCCCTAGAACGAGGGAAGCGATCGTTGACCACTTCAGGACTTGAACAACTTGACCCAGGGTGATTTTGCTAATGGCTTGCAGCATAAGCCTCCCGCACGCTGATCAGATTGCCGTCTTCGTCCGTTGGCTCTAGGAAAAACTCCTCTGTGTCGGCCCCTAATTGCTCCAATTCCTTGACCTGACAGGAGGTGTAATAAGAAAGCCCGCCGTAACCTTCCAGTTGATAAACATTGACCCATTGATTAGCGTGAAATCGGTGCAGATCAGCCCAAACGCCCTTAATGGCCATCACTCACCCTCCTGAAATAAGGAATGATGCTGGTAAGTTTCGCCTCCGTACCAAAACGACAGAGAGCTTGCAATGGCTGAAGTTTGGCTACTTTTTGCGAGTCGAAACGAAATTTTTTCGAGACTTTCTCTACCTCTACCTGGTCCACGGGTAGAACGATTTTGGTTGCTGAATTGCTGAGCACATCGGGGGAAAGGTGCCGCTCTGACTGGCTGGCCAGCACCAGGTTTAGACCGTACTTGCGCCCGTCACACACAATCCGATCGAGCGCCGGGGATTTCGATAGCTCTTTAGCCTCATCAATAAACAGGTAAGTTCTAGGGGCCGCACACTCCCCCTGCAGCCGGTGGTTATCCATCAGTTGTTTAGCCAGAGCATCGGCGGCGATCGCTCCCACTTCTGGCGGTAATTTGCTCAGGTCAACCCGAACTAAGGGAATATCCAACCTGAAAGCTGGCCGGTTAAACACCCCATAGGTAAAGGTGGCCATCAACTTCAGCAGCAGTTTGGCCGACTCCTTGCAGGGCTGCTCTGTCCGTTGCGCTCTCTGATTCAGCAGGAACTGAAAGTCGGAAAAAGTCGGAGATTGGTGGCCCCAGGTGGCCGGATTGTTGGTGATTCCCTTGCGGTGGTAGCACTCCCCCAGGACATCGATGATCAATCCCTCCTGGTTGGGGCCCACCTGCAGGTTCTTACGGAGAGAAGCGGCAACGGCGATCGCCTGGAGTGCGGGCCCACCCCCTGCCGGGTCAAGGTTCAGCACCAGGGGATTAATCCCATAAGGGCTGTTCATGTGGAGCGGGTAAGCAGTTTCACCAGCGATCGACTGGTCCCCGTGGAAGTCAACAATGATGATCTGTAAACCAGACTGTTCACCGGACTGTTTGCCAAACTGTAAACCGGATTGTCTGCCAAACTGTTTGGCTAACTCGTAGGCGATCGCTTTCAGGGTTTGGGTCTTCCCGCTGCCGCTGGCACCGATGATGCAGATGTGGCCATTGGGTAGCTTCTCCGGGTTCCACCAGCAATCAACCCCCAGCAAAATTCCTCCGGTCGCTTCTGGTTTAGTCACTGCGCGGCTGACTGGTCTTAAAACCGGGTTAGGTAAGGGTTTCTCTCGCATCACAACACCTCCACAGAACGAATGACCAGGCTACCGCTGCCCTCATATTCCCCCAGGGCCTCTAGAACATCCTCTGGAGAGGCCGCTTCCAGATAGGCGATCGCAGCACCTCCCTGCAAGGGCTGTAACCGGATGGTGTTGAACCTGTCCTGGCGACTGGGGATAATCAGGTCTTCGGCATCGGGGATCTGCAGGTTGCCTGTGATGTAAGTTCTAGGGGCCGGTGATAGGACATCTGCAACGGTCTGTTCCTCGAGCTGCACCTCTTTCACCTGGCTACGAATCGGACGGGACCGGGTAATACGAACGGTGTGGGGAACAATTTGGCAGTCCTGAGTCTGGCCAATGCGGTACAGCTTCTCGCCATCCTTGCCTAAAAAGTCCGACTGGGTAAGGGCTTCCACCACTTCAAACTGCTGGTTAACCTGGCCCTGAGTGATGGTGTTGCGTCCTTCCACCTGGGCGTAGAGAAGATAGCGGCTGCCCTCCCGGTTGATGATTTCGATCGCTCCCTCTGGCAGTCCCAGGGTCTGGGTAAAGCTCTGAACAATCCCACCGTTGGAGTTGGCATTAATGCTGCCGATCGCCACCAGGACCAGAACCCCTAGAACAAAAAACTCTGCGGGGGAATTAGTGGACAGTCTCAGCCGGGGATTACCAGGACAGACACAGCGGATCTGAGAGGGGTAAAAAGCACAGACCCCGGACTTGGTAAAAACATCCCCAAACCAACCCCAGAAGTAACCGGAGATAAGCGAAAGATAAAACGGTAGTCCTAAAAGAGCAACGGGCAGAGCGATCGCGGCAAAGATGGCGGTGGCCATAAAGCTGTGGGTGACCGATCGGTGCGGGTATCGCTTTTCCAGGTAATGACTGAAGGGAAAGAGAACCCGACCGGGTACGGATTTGCTCGTATCCACATCGGGGAGCTGACTGGCGATCGCTGCACCCATTAACACCAGAGGATCAGCAGTTCCCAGGAGCAAACTTGTAGCAGTAACCCCTAGAACACAGTGAGTAAAGCTCATCATTGGCCCAACCTTCCTTTCTGACGGGGAATGGCTGAGAGCAAAACGCGGACCACTCCGACGGCGACGGTGAGAATGCCCCCCAGCAGGTAAAGGGTCGTGCTGTTGAAACCCAATCCCAGGAAGCGGGTCACCACCAAACACAATAGAGCGGCCACCAGAAAGGGGGTCAGATCCAGCCACTGAGTATGATCTGGTGCCAGATCTTCTAGGCCCAAAAACTCTTCCCGTACTACCCGCCTGGCCAGCATGGGATTGCCCGCACATCGTTGAGCCAGTGCTGCAATCTGCCCATCGTTCAACTCCATCCCCAGTTCTTCCGCGGCTTCCAGCATCACCCCCCGGATCTGTTTATCGGTCAGGGGTTTAAGTTCCACTCTGGGCAACCGTAGAAAAATGTCCCGTGCGGGCGGGTAGGTGGCAAACAAGAGGATGGGCTGGTTCTGTTTATGTAAAGTCTCTAACCAGTAGCGGAACTGGGGCGGGAACTTGTGGGCATCATCCACAATCAAAAACGCAATATGGTCCTTACACCACTCCGCGATCGCATCCATGAGCTGATTGACTGTGAGCGGTTTCCCCTCCAGATTCGTACTATCAACCCCTAGAACGTCAGCGATCGCCAGCAGGGTCTGCTTCATCGCTCTGGGAACGATCGTCACCACCGTAAACCCTTCCTCAGATAAGCGATCCCCAACCGCTTCAGCTAATGCGCTCTTCCCCGCTCCAGCTTCTGAAACCACGAGCAAAGATGAATTTGCCTTCAAGGAAGCAACTAAACGTTCCTGAGTGGAGCGGCGATAGGGAATTCTTGTAGGGTGGGTGTAATCGGTAGAACCCAGCGATCGGCGGTTTCCTTCCACGTCCACTTCATACTGATAGACGCGCTTTCTGCCCCCTGCCAGGGTTTTGATTTGCCGCTCAATCCATGACATCTAAATTGGCCTGCTGCTTTTTGAACCGGGCGATCGCTCTCATCGAACACCCCTTGCCCGTTTGCTCCTTCACCCAGGCGGACAGCTCTCGGTAGGTTCTTAACCCCTGCTCCCAGGCGATCGTCATCACCCGGTGTAATTCCTCCGTGCGGTTCTGCCAGGGTTTACGCCTAACTTTCTCTGCTGGGGTTTCTAACTCGTCTGCTGTGGGGAGCATTCGCTGGGGTTGCATGCCCTGGAGCAGGTAGAGCAGTGGGCCGCCGATCTTTGCGCCGATCGCCTCCCACAGGTTTCTAAGTGCGGCTGGGTCAACTTTGAGAGGGGAATAGGCTTGATACTTACGCCGGGCCTGCCTGAGCTTCGCTATACCATTGCGGTAAATGTCCCCCAGGGTGATGTGCTGCCAGTTCTGTTTTTCCATCGTCTGCACCTGAAAGGTAGAGGGTCAACACCGGATCTATGCCCCAACCAGAGAGGATGGCAACCCCTAGAACGGCTAATTTCTGTAACGAATAGATGCGCCGGCCGTGGTCCCGCTCTGACCAGTGAATCTTGCCCTGGCTGACCAGGTTGGAACACTGGTTGCGAATGGTGTCATACGTCAGTCCGGTGACTCTTACCAGTTCATCCCGGCTGAGCTGCTGGCTGGTTTGGAGGGCTTCGAGGATGCGATCGCGGGAGCTCTGTGCTCTGGCAATTTTGCGGTTGTTAAATTTCAGTTGCATAAAGCGGTAATAGCAAGGGATTAAATCGCTTCATAATCACCAAGCTCAGCAATTGTCAACCGGACAGTTTGGCAGAGAGAGGAACTTGGTATTCCTCCAGAACTGTGCTTATAACTTACAAGACATATACCCTCAAACCGCACCTTGAGATTTGGGCTCTCTAATTCCCAACTACATTTACGTTTGCAAACTGAGGTTGCACATAACAGCCATGCCCAGCAACAGTAAGAAAAATAAACCGCACATGATAGGCAGGCATAGCAAAGCTCAACTGATATAGTCCTAAAATATAAGAACTTAATCGAAGTTAAACCACCTTAGGATCGGCTAGAATTCAACAATTCATTTCGTTATATTCTACAAAACTATAATAGTCTTGAGAAGATTATAAAATTCACTTCCACTCGGCTTCTAGCGATTGCACCTTAGAGCTTTTGATACTGAATCGATGGCACTCATTAATGAAGTGTTGTACAGTTTCTGATGTAAGCGTTAGCCCTGAATCCTGAAGGTTATCAATGTATAGATTAATATCAGATGTTGTTAATTTTGCACTAATTTCTCCCAATACAACAGCATGGGTAACCCCCTGACAAACTGCTTCTATATCAGAAGATACAAATCTATTGCTTCGTTCTGCCAATGAATCAAAATCAATCAACTCTAGACTTAAAAGCCCTGTGTCTACCTCATAATCCTTAAGAAAGTGTGACAAATAATGCTGAAACAACTCACATCTTTCTTGCTTTTCAGGAGGAAAGATTGGGATTTTCCATCCTAGCCGTCCTGAACGAATTAAAGCAGAATCAAGTGCTGAAATAAAGTTAGTAGTAGCAATGACAACAACATCACTGCCCTTAAGAGCATTAAATTCAATTAGAAGCTGATTGATTGTTGCTTTTTGGTCTGTATGTGCTTGGTCTTCTACACGGCTAAAGCCAATACTATCTAGTTCATCAATAAATAACACTGACGGTGAGCGCTTCTTAGCTTGCGCAAAAATTCTTCTAACATTATGCTGACTTTCACCTATCCACTGACTCTTAATATCAGCAGGTGAGACATTAAAGAAGTAACGGTTACTCTCACCAGCAAATGCTTTCGCTAAAAGAGTTTTGCCACATCCAGGGAGACCAAATAAGAGAATACCTCTAATACCAGCGGTGTGTAAGCCTTTCTCTTGAAGAAGAAGAAGCTTACGTAATTTCTCTTTCTCATCTACTAAACCAACAACATCATCAAAACAAGTTTTCTTTTCCTGAATAAACTCTGTAGACCGTTGAATAGTAGGTGATGAAACTATATCATGCTTGAGATCTATAGAAGGGTAGTTAATGCTGTTAAAAGATACGGGCAAAAGCTTCTGGTACTGATAATCTGGAGCCATAATTTGGACTCGAAATGATGAACCAAATTTGCAAGAAAGTTCAGAGTTTAAGATATCCTGAACCTTTTTAACTTGGTAATAGTTTCTAGCAACTTCAAAACCTGGTAATACAATCCAAAGCTCTTTTGCATTCTTACTCCATCCTTCTGCTTTATCAAGCATATTATGGATAATATTCAAGAAAACATTGCTTGAACCTGCTTTGCTCCTTAGCGTTTCAACTTCAACAATAATTTTATTGTCTACGTGTACATCTGGCCGAGATCTATGACGATCCTCAGTCGTTTCTTTAATGTCTGTAGCATCATCATCAATAACATTTGATGATGAATTCATAGACCTCTCACATTGAATCTCAGACAAATTATATCCAAGTTCCTCTAGTGTTCGTATAGCAAAGTATTTCAAGTAGATATGTTCGGTACTTTCATAACCCCACATCAATTTACTAAAATAATGAGGGTTAATTCTGAGAAAAAGTTGAGATTCAAACTGAGCCTGAGCTTTTTGTAACTCGATAAAACACTCTAGTAAAGTTGAATTATCTTCTAAACTCTCATAACTTGGCATCTCCATAAGAAGCTTCAAATGGCTATAGATCTTCTTATGAGTTTCTTGGTCAAGCAGTAAAGCATTATTTGTAGAGTATTTACATTTTAGTGTAAAAGTAAAAGGTAGCTTTCCAGAAATTTTATCTACAATATTGCTAAACAAATCAAGACGGCCTTGCTTCCTTATTTCCAGTTCTGATGGACAATGAAAGATAACAAAAAACTGCTCATTATTATACTTATGCGCATACAGAGATATCTGATCAAATTTATTATCAAATTGCTCAGAATCCAACATCTCAATTCCAGTCTGACCAAGTAAGACATTATGCATTGTCTCTTGATCGAATCGGATAATGCCAGATGTTAAAGCAGCATCATTGATATTGAGATAATTTAGTGCTGGATCAGTATTTGTAGATGATAATGTAAGGGTAGATGACTTTGGAGTTCCTGGATTACCCACATACTGATATTTCCTAACTAACTCATAACTTAGTACCTTGACAACAACTTCAGAAAAAAAGTCCTCTTCCAAAGGAACTAGGAAGATGCCAATAGGTTGATTAGAGTCAAGGCAAGCTTGTAACCGCTCATGTTCCTGTTTAGATCCAACGTCAAATAAGTAGGATAAAAAATCATAGTTAACCTGTATGGATGAAGTTAAATATGAATCTGAAAGATAACCTTGAACAGGAACTCTATCTTTCGTTGTTTTAGCTGAACTTTCTTTAAGAAAAATTGATACTCTTGTATCCAAGGAGATAGACATATCTATTACTGGACTTGCCGATAGATCTAATTCATCTAAAGCAATATTTATCTCATCAACGATGAGTTGACTTCGACGACGATATCCAAAAGCTGCTAAGATATTCTTAAGTTTAATTATCTTGACAGTTTTTTCGGTATGCTGAAGTTCTTGTTTTATAGCTATAAAATAGCTTTTTACATAGTCTAAGTATTCGGAGCTCATAATAAGAGATCTGTACCTAAAGAATTAATGTGTAAAAAATGCTTGATTGCCTACACCAATCAAACTATAGTACTAACAAAAAAAGACGATCGATGCACGAAACAACTTGAACTTTAAAGCCTTGATGCTTTGGCTGTGAGCCTTAACTATAGACTAGATAATTTTCATGCATATAACACTAAAAATCAGATTTTATTAAGGATTATTCAGTCTAATTACTATTTTAGGAGTGATATTTGGACACAGCACCCACAACTGGTGCATCTAGACAAACAATAATGTATCCCTGCTGTGACGCGGAACCGCTGGTTATGAGTATCGTGCTTTCTTCAGCTCCATCGCTCGATACACCTCATAACCACCCTCAGTCTGCTGGTGTCGATCGCCTTTGCAGCACAACAGATAGCCTATGCTCCGTTCCAGTTCAGCGATTGGTTAGCCCTCTTCCTTCACCAATGGCAGACGGCGCATCCGAACTCGATTCGGTTCAACTGTCACAACAACCCCTTGTTCCAGCTCCTTTGAAACCTCACTAAGAACTGTCAAGAGCAGATTGGTCAATGCTAGGGCACGTAATCTTTCAATGCGGATGCGAATTACGGAAGGAGAAGTCGCTGCACTCAGAGCTAATAAAGCATGGAAGTCAGCATCAAGAGTCACAACTACACGCTCATCATTTCTTGCTCTCTGAAGGATATCGGTATCCTCTGCTGCCGACAACCCAATCTCAGCAACGTGAATCGTATCGATCCCAGCCTCACATAACAAAGTTGCCGCAGAGCGTGGCAAGCCTTGATCAAGCAGCAGTTTCATCACTATGAGGCAGTTCGACAATGCGATCGTCTAAATAGGAGGAGGCAAAAATCAGGGCTTGCTGGATATCTTCCTCTTCCAGTTCGGGAAACTCTTGAAATAGTTCCTGGCGATCGGAGTAAGTTGCTAGCAATTCAAGCACACGACGAACTGTAAGGCGCAAGTCACGAATGCAGGGCTGCCCATTCATCCGATTGGGATTGCTGGTGATGCGATCTAAGTTCATCTCGGTGGCTCCTAAACTTCTCCTGTTCTAGCAATTTCTGACCTCCGTTTGGTACAGCGTCGTGTTTGTGCGATTCTCTACCGCTATTAGTTAGTGAAGTGTCTTCGATCGCCCATAAAAAAAGCCTGCTGGCGGTGAACCAACAGACCGAGATGAGTAGTATGGGGGAAACTTGTGAGGAGTACAGCTCAGACTTAGCGGGGAGCAATGGCAGCAGTGGCGGGGGCTTGAATCGTAGCGGTAACCCAATTGGCACTCTGGGCAATAACTCCAGCTCTCAGTCCGGGTACGGGCATCGTATCTGCAATCAGACCTACAATGGCAAAGCTCAGGAGAAGGGCGGGGAAATTGATCTGGGTGGTTTTCATAGCTGCCTCTGGGTGGAACTCATCTCATGTCCTTACTATCCCAGCTCAGCCAGGTTCGCTCAGTGATGGTCCCTGCCCTGCAGAATGATCTGCATCACTGGACTACGCATAGTGAGGGGGAATCCACTGTCCACCCGCAGCGTAGTGTCCAACATAGTATTCGCCTCTCGGTGTCCAGTAGTGGGGAACAGGACCGACATTGACGTGAGCCGGAATCCATTGACCATAGAGGGCATATTGACCGGGCACATATTCATCTGCCAGGCTGGGTTTAACAGTGGTGGCCAGGACTCCCAGGGTGGCAACGGCGCCAGCAGCAGTCAGAGCAAGAGTTTTAACAGCATTCTTTTTAGTGGTTTGGGTTTGAGTGTTCATGGCTTTGTTCTCCTTCAGTTGATGTTCTCACTGTAGGAGTGGGGCGTGTCAGCCACGGTGTAAGGGTGTGTCAATGAGATGAAGATTTGCAGCTCCATAGTTTGATCGTAGGGTTTCGCCGTACTCCTGCCCTGGGGCTAAGCTCTCAATCTAGATAGGACTAAAGCCCCGTACAGTATGGCTGCTTGCAGCATCGGGGGAGAGAGCGAAGTCAATAGGAAAAAAATATGTACTTATACTTTACGCATGTAGTAAAGACCTTCAAACTCAGCCTTAGTTAACTCAATCTCCCCATTTTTTACACGGAATTTAAGTTCTTCCCACAAACCATCATCTTCAACTTCAAAAGACGTTGATGTTTTCTTACTCTTGATGCATATAGTGTGGTTAGAATAGCTAATTTTAAAGAAATTTGAAGGCTCTACCGTACTTTGTACAGGTAGTTTAAAGAATTGAAAAACCCAAGGAATTTGCTCGAAAAAATTTTGAAGACCTTTGAGCTTATTTAGAAGTAGCTCTAATTCATGTTTAACTTTTGGATTATTTGAAGTAATTTCTCTTAAGTGATGCATATAAGTATCAAACTTCTCTTCTAGAGCATCAGCACCTTTATCAAAAGCTTTTGAAGTATCGTTCCAATAGTCATCATTACCTTTAAGGTATTGATTTAAAACCCGCTGCTCTTGAAAATGACTAACAATTTTTTTGGCTAAGCGGCTCTGCCAAGACTCACCAAAAAGTGCCCAACCTACAAAAGCCGCTATAGCTACTATACCAACTGCCAAGGCAATAGGTCCTCCAATTGCAGCAACAAAGGCAACAGCATTTGCAACACCACCAACACCAATCCCCAAAGCAGCAAGAAGGCTAACCCCTTTGGCAACTAGAATATAAGCACCAAGATTTCCTAATGCGGCTGCCCAAACTGCCAAAGCACCAACACCACCTAAACCAACGATTCCTCCTAAAAAGGCTCCTTTAGGATCAAATGGAATATGTACAGAATCTGCATTTAACTTAGGTAATTTAAGCAATGCCTCTTCATATAGTTCCAGAAACTCGTCAATATCCTTTTTAAGTACTTCTGAGTTTTCCTTAATAATAACTTCCAGTCTTGTTTGAAGTTTTTCAACTACGTAACCCACAGCGTATTCTTGAGCCTCTTTCTTATTGTCGTAACGCTTACGAATCATCTCCTCCAAGGTGGACGCAATAAGTAAATCATTATAAAAACTTTGAAAAGAAGTCTTAGATTTTGATTGCAACTCGCTGATGCGTTGATGAATCTTCTTACGACCTAATTTAATTTTAGATTGAAAATTTGGCTGCTCTTTCTCAAGTTGCTGAAGCTCTTGCCGTCGTTGCTCAATCTCTGCAATTGTTTGTTGATAAGCAAGAATTTGATTCGATATATTTTTGGGAACCTTATACTTAAATTCAGAAATTTCACATTCGATATTATGCCGTGCAACTTTAGGAAAATGCTCCTCTAAAATCACAGTCAGATCTTCCCTAAGTTTCTTACACCGATTAGGAAGTTCAGACCAAAATGTAAAAAATCGATCGCTCACTTCTTCAGGCGTTATAGGCTTACCAATTCTCTGACCACGCTCTGAGAAAACAAATTCATTTAGTTCTTTATAGAATCTTTTTGGGCCGACTTTCATAATTTGCTCAAGCTGCGAATCATTAATGCTAGGAGAAGCATGGGTGGCCACAATAAAAAGATTGCCTAATTTAGGAAAATCTGTCTTGGCAGTTTCAGGAGTAGGCAGTACCTTTAGAAGGTAACTTAAACGTTGAATATCTTCGGCATTTATAAAGTTATTTGCCGGAGAAGTATATAAAACCAGATCTGCAATTTGGGCCGCGCTATTGGCTTTTTTAACATCTCCAGAAAATTCATCAGACTTATCTGAATAGCCAGGAAAATCCACAACGTTACAAGCTTTCAGAAGAGGAGAATCAATATAAACAACTGCTGAATGGCCGTCTATTTCATCTTCACTTAGGTGATCATGCAAACCGTGCTCACGCAAAACTTCTAGGGAACCCGAATTTATGCAATAGTCTTCATATCGTTCTTGGGAATCTAAGGTAGTTAGGTCAAAGATAAAATTCCCTTTTTCATCTTTGGGCCAAAATTCCTCATCCAGAATGCAAACTTGCTCACTCAACCATGTTGGACGATCGTCAATATGACGCACAAATGTAATAACTCTTGTAGCAGGTTGATACTGAGATGGCAAGCATTTAATTCCTATAAGAGCATTGGCAAGGTGGGACTTTCCTGAATCAAATCGTCCTACCAATACTAAATTAGGCTTTTGCCGATAACGCTTGATTTGAAGTCTTAGATTATCTGGTGTTGGTAGTTGATCTGGGGTTAAATGGCTCTTTACAGTATCTAGTTCGCTAGAGTGAGCCGCAGAAATATACTGCTCTAACAAATTCAAGTCATGCCTAAGGTTTGCATAGGGATCACTAACCTGTAGTGGTGTCAGAGCAGGTAGAGCATTAGCCAAAAGAGTCGGTATATCCGTACCAATAGCCTGCGCCCATCTAACTAGCAATTCAGTTGAAATTGTTCCAGGGTCCTGCTCGTAACGGCTGACCTGAGCTTGGGACAGCTCCAGCATGGTCGCAAGTTGGGACTGGGTTAAACCTGCTCTTTCACGAGCACCACGTAGATCTATATTCATTAGGAAGCCTTACAAATTAATACTTATGAGCATGATATAGACTTTTACGGCAAAACGCAAGGAGATAATATGCGTAATATGCATAAAGCTCCTTGCAACGGGTTGAGGGTAAGCTTTAAATCTCGTTAACGTCTAAAACCCCGTAGCTCTGCCAAGCTGTTTACTGAACCGTCTACCATCCAGATCAGGCTCTAAAAGCTCTTCACAAGAAAACCGAGGGATACCGTTTTCAAACCTCACAACTGGACACATCCTCCTGATCTGGTGTTGCTGAAACCGAACAATCACACCCCGCTGCTCTGTAGGCGAAGCCGCTCTGAAAGAGAATCGTGAACCTCGTGATCGGGCAGTCGATCTAGTTTGTCTAGAAGTGTATGATAGCGATCGATCTCCTCCGGGTCTGCGGACTCAAGTTTAAACATCTCCCAGTTCCTTTTTAGCAAGAGAGATTTGTTTGAGAACAGACTTCAACTGCCGCCGGGCTTGCTAAGCAGCGATTCGACCTATTAGACAGCAACAGTCTATACCAGGGAACTCCCAGCACCCTTTCACTGGAAAGGATAAGGGTCTATTTTAGAAATAGAATTGGAGCCTGGCCCCATGAACATTACCCTCAGTCCTGAACAGGAACAATTTATTCAGTCGCAGATTGAACGGGGGATTTTTGCTACGCCAGAACAGGCGATCGCTGCTGCCCTGAACCTTTTGGAAAGACAAAACCTGGATTATGAGCAGTGGGTTACGGAAGCCCGTAAAAAGGTAGATGTTGGCCTGAAACAACTGGCGCGGGGGGAAAAAGTACCTCTGGAGAGTGCCCTTAGCCACCTGGAACAGAAACTTGCCCAGTACCAGAAAGGGGAAATGTGACTCAGAGTTTCATTTCGCAGGCAGCTTTACAAGATTTGGATGAAATTTTTGATTACTTCGCTGGCATAAATATTGAAGCTGGTGAGAACTTCGTGAACGAGTTCAAGAAAAAGTGTCAATATCTGGCCCAATTTCCCAAGCTTGGACGCAGCTATGGAGAAATTCGCCCAAATTTGAGAGGCGTTCCCCTGATGAACTACGTGATTCTTTACCAGGTCATTGACGGGGGAGTAGAAATCGTCAGGGTGATCAGTGCTTACCGGGATCTGAGATCTATTTTTAGGGAGGATTGATGTTCTTCTGAATCAGAGCAATCTGCTTCTGCACAGACTTCAACTTACGACGGGCTTGCTGAGCAGCAACTGCCTTCGTATACGCCGAGCTACCCTCCTTACCGATATAGATGCTGGTCTTCTTTCCGTCCCGGTCTACCCCCCGCCACCAGGTCTGCCGGAAGTCCTTCCTCTTGACCATTCCTGATTCAATCCAGCCGGTTGCGGGTGCGTCTGCTGCTAATTCGGTCAGGCTAACGGTTCCATCCCAATCTCCAGAACCCCTAGACCAGCTTGCGATAACGGGATTTGTCTGAGGATTGCCGGGGGAGCTTGCGTTGCTTTTCAGCCCTGTATATTACCGGGGTAATTTGGATAAAGTCCTTGAGCAGCTAAGGCTTGACGGAGTTGAACCCGTTCGATCGCATTCATCTGAAGTAGAAAGACTGTCGTGCGTCCTATGGCAGCTAAGCCCTGGATATATCCCCCTTCCAGTTTGAAATGCTCTGACCAGATTTGAGTCCGGGGGTTGAAGAGGGGCGTGATTTCGCCTGTAAGTGGGTCAACGCTGGTCAGGTCAGAACCTTTGTGACGATTACAGGGTAAACAGGCAAGTACTAAATTTGCAGAGATGCTCTGGCCACCATGTTTGAGGGCAACAACGTGATCAATCTCATGGCTGTAGATCGAGAAGGTTTGATGGATCAGGCAGTATTCACAGGCACCGGAAGCCCGCTGAGCTACCTGTTGACGCAGGGAAGCCGGGATTAGTCGGTCATGAAGGGACTAGAGCTGAGGAGCCGGGTTAAGGGTGGTGTAGGCCCGGATTTTGAGGAATCCCATCAGGGTATCAAGCTGCTGATACAGGTCTAGCTCGGCGGTTTCTGCGGGGGTGAGAGCCTGCTCACGGTTTTTCTGCAACAAGATTTGCAACTGATTTTGAGCCGCTTCCGACACTTTGAAGTGGATGATCTGCTCTGAGGTGGGACCGCTGACCAGGAAATCGAGAATTTCTTGATAGGTGCTGGAGGTCGTTACTGGGGACGTAGCAGCACTCAAACGTACCGTAGGGTTGCTTGCAACATCGGGTTGTCCCAGCAGGGGAGTTGCAACCAGGCGGGTAAACAGCTCGGAAAACTGGCTCTGAAACGGGGCGAGTCGTTGGGCGAGATCGTCGGGGATGTCGATCGTGATCTGAGCCATAGCCGGAGAGGTGAGGGGTAATTCTAATTTCAGCTAAAACAAGAGCAGTTGCAACCGTGAGAGGTCTTATCTCTACTGGGCATTATGCACCTGGGGTAGATAGAGCTTGTTCCTGCCAACCCAGCGCAGTTTTAATCCGCAGCAATCGATAGCGATGGTAGTCTGCTAAAACTTCCCTATCCAGAATATGGTTGCCTTCTCCGTGACGAAACAAATCCCGATCGAGTTGGGGTAATAAGTACCAGGGGCATGCCATCTTCTGATGATGAGCATTGTGGTAGCCAAAGTTGAGGAGAAAGCTATTTAACCAGGGATGCTCTTCTGACAATAACAGGGAGAAGGTGCCAACTCGGTCGCGCGCTCGATCGGTTGCCGTTAAAAAAGCTTCATTATGCTGGAAAGCAGCCTGAAACCGAAGAAAAGCTAAAGCCAGGTTATAGGCAACCGCATAAAGGACCAAAGCCTTGAGTGAGAACCAGCCCAGGAGGATAAAACCAGACCAGCGAAAGAACACAACCCAGCGTAAGCGGCGCGATTGGAAACCGGGACAGATCAGCTCACTCAGATGCAAGCGGGTAAAGACCATCAAACTGGTAGCCGGAATATGAGCCCATTCCAGGAGGAGCAGCAATTGCCGGAGTGTTCGGGGTGTATCGGCAAAGTTCACATCAGGACGAATATCTTTACCCTGATGGTGAAGAAGATGTTCCTGCACCAGAGCCTGCCAGGGTTTATAACAGGTGCCATCGATCCAGGAAAGCATTTGTCCCAACCAGCGATTCCACCGGGTTTGGGGTAGGGCAATGCCGTGGATGGCTTCGTGTTTCAGGTAAGCAGCCAGAATAATGCTATAGCCAAGGCAGAAAACGCCCAAAAGATTCAATCCCAGTGGGGAGAGCAGCAATAAAGTAAGCCCAGTGCAGTAGGCAAGGGCGATGCCGAGAAAAACAAGACTGTTGATCAGGATATGGCGGTTGCGATCGAGGTGAAAGTCAATAGAAAGGTTAGAGGGTTCAGCAGAGGTGGTCATCATCGCTGTCATTCCAGCAGGTTAGAACAGCTTCACACTAGATCGCTGGTATGGCACCCAAATGGAGCTACCACGAAATTGCTATGAACCGGAACTGTCATACCCTTTGCATTCCTGCTTCACCTCCCTGACACATGCCCTGGTTAGGGTAAGGATGTCTGAAATTCAAGTCATCAATTCAAACCAAAAAGAAGACCAACAATGAACACTCAAACCTCAACTAATAACCTGAAAGCTGAACAAGTGCAAATCATTGCTGAAACGGCTGAAAGTACAGAACGGGAAATCACTAAGCCCATTGACCACCGTAGCCGCTATGGACGGTTTGCTTTCTCCAGCGTCCTGGGTGAGTAAATCAATTGCACACATTTCCCCCCAACGCAATGCCATCTTAGATTGAGCTATTCTTGAGCTTCAATGCAACAGGCGTACTGGGGGGAGCCTTCTCAGGTGACTCTGGACAAAGTTCAAGAAGCCTTTACAAATGAACACGGACACGTCCAGTTGCTGTAATCTAACTTGAGCTATGGCAACCCTAAATGGGTTGAGAAAAAGGGGGTGTGGGGTTCCGCCACAAAAGGGGTTCTACCCCTTTACCCCGTTTAAATCTCAAAGAGGATTGCTGTGTAAGCAGAAAAAAAACTGCGGCATGATTTTGTCCTGGACTAATACACAATCCGAACCCATTTAACTCCTGAATTCTAATTCATCATCACCCCCGGCTAACACATTCCATTTCAACCTCCATAACCCCTAAAATCAGTTTTCGATAGCAGTCTTTGTCTGGGGATTGCCGGGGAAGCTTGCGTTGGCGTAGGCATAGCCGCTCTGAAAGAGCATCGCCTCAGGATCTGCGGACTCAAGTTTAAACATCTCCCAGTTCCTTTTTAGCCAGAGAGATTTGTTTGAGAACAGACTTCAATTGCCGCCGGGCTTGCTGAGCTGCAACTGCCTTCTTATGGGCCGGGCTGCCCTCTTTGCCGATGTAGAGGGTGGTCTTCTTCCCGTCCCGTTCCACCCCCCGCCACCAAGTCTGCCGGAAGTCCTTCCCCTTAACCATTCCTGATTCGATCCAACCCGTTGCCGGTGCGTCTGCTGCTAATTCGGCCAGGCGTTGGCGAAGCCGCTCTAGAGCATCGCGTTCCTGCTCCAGCTGAGCCAAGATTTCGTGGAGCGCAATGGCTTTTTCGTCCTGGTGGTTGCCATTCTTCGGTTCTAGGGGTCGGTCCAAGGTTCGGTCTAAAACATCATTCAAGGCCAACACCTGTTTCGCCGATCGTTCTGGAGATAGCAGTTCCAGGGATTCCGGCTTAAACGCTCTACAAAGCCGATCGCCATCCAGCAAAATTTTCAAATCGTTTTCGGAGAGTGGTCGGTTATCCCAGGGGTGCTGAACTGTACCAGTTCTACCGATATCTTCAGGAATCAGCGAAGACCTTACCCGGATACGGCTACCTTCGGGGAAAAGGCTATTCGGTTCTAGGGGTTTCTGTGCCTGAGCCCTACGATCGGGATAAAAGCCTCGAAGAGAATTGCTCTGGTCCTTAACTTCGGAAACTTCCTTAAGTTCGGAAATTTGTAAGAGTTTCCTGACCTTCTGCACCAGGGACTTTCCTGATAGGGTTGGTTTCCCTGTACCCGCAATACCACCCTTGCCACCACACCAAAACTGAGGACTTTTACCCCCCTTAGCCGTCCACCAGCAAGGTTCTGAGGAGCCACTGTGGTCACCAAATGACAGACCGATCGCCCGCTTAATCTGCTCATCCGTCGCGCCATTCTTCAGCAGAGGTTCCCAGATTGTTTCCTGGCCAGCCGCATGCTTGAGCAATGCTTGTTGCAAACACAGATCCAAGTTTTGATCAGACTGTACAGCGGACTGTTCGCCGGACGAATCGATAACTGTTGGTGTTGGTTCTAAGGGTAATTTGAGCTGCCGTTTCTGGATCGCGTTAAACCCCCGTGACCCAGGTAGAAACGTCTGTTTGCAATCTGGGCAGTAAGCGGATTCGTTGCTGGGTATGCCGTAGGGGTGGGTGCAGACAGAAGTGGCAAGCATGGTTATTGCTCCAGTTCTAGGGGTAGTTTCAACTGGCCCCGCCGTTCTCGCTTTCCGTAGCTGTTAGCTATGCGGTGGGGTCTATCGTGATTCAGGTGGCAAACGGAACATAAAGCTTTCAGGTTCGTGCGCTGGTTATTCCCTGGATTCTGGTCCAGGTGTGCTGTCGTCAGGGTGAATCGCTGTGGGAAATCGGTAATTGTGACGATGACCTCTGGTCTGCCGTAGGCAATCGCTGTCTGGTTCACCCAGTCCAGATCGGGATGATGCTTGCCCTGGATTCGGCTGATAGAGCTTGGTAAGCTCTCCCCAGGCATGCGGCAGGGACGGTGGCATTCCTCGCATTTCCAGCCTGCTGCTTCCTTCACCCGGTGGCTAAGGGTTGGCCAGTCTTCTGGGTAGCGGCTACGTTCAATCGGCATAGCTGCCCCCTAGAACGAAAGCGCAGTGAACAGGTCTATGGCCTGCCGAGCTGCCCGGTTAGCTTCAACCACAGTGGTGAATAGCTCGGAGCTAATTAGCCGGTCCTCATGACAAACGGTATAGCGGTAATTTCCCGGCTGCCCGGTTATCCAGTAGGTTATTGCCTTGTAGGATTGCGGTTTGCTGCTAAACACGGCTACAAGCCCTCCAAAACTTCCTGAAGGTCTAGTAAGTCATCCGCACTGCAAACAGACAGATTCCTGGTCAAAATAGCCGGGTGTGTGGCTGGCCAGCCGTGGTGGATCATCCTAGCGATCGCCTCCACCTTGCTCATCCCCAACCGTTTCAGATGAATCCCGATCATGGTGATCAGATCCCCTAAGTCCACCGGTTCCTCTACCTGCTGAAGCTTCATCGACTCCAGGATTTTCCCCAATGGACTGAAGCGTTCCGCTGTATCCTCTGCCTCTGCCTCCGCTTGCACAGGTTCCTCTACTCGCACAGGTCCGCGATCGGGATCGATTTTGATTCCCCACTCAGGATGCTCCTCTACCCTTCTAATGCACTCCTGGCGCTTCCGCGGTAAAGCCCACAAACATTGCAGCCGCCCTAGTACCGATTCTTCCTCCGAAGGCCGTTCCGCCTCAGACAGATTTTCATTTTCCTGTATAATTTGCGGCGGAATATTGGTCCGGTTGAGGTATTCCTGATATTTGCTCTGCCAATATTTTTTATTTGACTTGATGCATTTTATTGCGTAGGCACGAGGGTTCCTGGCCTGGTTGTTTTGTCTGCTGACCCATTCAATCAGTTCTTCATCATCAAATTCTCTCTCCAGGGTGGGTGGTGGGACGTTTGAGAGAGAGTTTAAATACGTTTGATCTGTTTGATCTGTTTTAAAGGGGCCAGAATCATTATCCTGAGCGGGTTCTGGAGGGCGATCGTTGCGTGGCGATCGAGGTTGTTGTGTGGCGATCGTCGTTGTTGCGTGGCGATCGTCGTTGTTGTTCTGGTGCAACACTGTTGTTCTGGTACAACACTGTTGTTCTGGTGCAACGCTGCTGTTCTGGTGCAACACCTTAGAGTTAAGTTTTATTCTCGCTTGCACGATTTCCAGATCGATGTAGCCTTTTTCATCCAAGGCTTTAAGTGCCCGGCTAACGGTGGATGGATCGAGACCAAGGGTTTTCGCCAGTTCACGCACTCCAATTTCCAGCTTGCGATCACCGTAAGGATCTAAGGTTCGCAGGTAGTAGAGCACATCCTTCTGAGATTCGGTTAGTTCTCGGACAGCCTTAAGCCATTCTTCGTTTGTCAATCTGTAGTGGAGCGGTGTATCAGCCATGATTGCCTCCAGTGCTTGACTCTGATATTGGTAGGTGTGTCATGATGGCCATATCTCCTTGTTTTCTTCTAGGGGAAATCTGTTTTTAGTAAAGCACGTCTATAACTATTGGTAAAGATGTGACGCGATGAATTTTCAGCAAGCTTTAGATCGGACACTTCGCGATAAAGGCATTAAGGGAGTTGAATTGGCTGCTGCCGTTGGTTGCTCCCAGGGTCAGATTTCTCAACTGAAAAATGGGGGTGAATGCACTCTCGCGTTTCAGTCCCGTTTGCTTGATGCTTTGGAGCGATTTGGAGCGAAGGACTATTTAATCTCTCTTTGGTTGGGCTTGGATAGCGATCGACCACCCACGATTGCTGAGGCCATTGCGTTGCTAAAGCAGGCTGAACTTACAGATCGTCAAGTTGCAGATCTATTGTCGATCTCGGCACACCATATTAGAAAATTGGAGCGGGTTCCTATCGTTGCTTAACATTAACGATCGGTTAGCTTAGAAGTGCCCTTTATTTTTGGTGTGCTTCTATGATTGATGGTGCAAATGGAAGGTTATCTGTTGTGGATAAGGATGAGTTATTTGCTGAGGCTCAGAAGTTAGCTGTAGACGATAAGCTTGAGCTGGTTAAGCTTTTAGTTAATCCCTTGCATGTCGTTCTAGGGGGAACTAATCAGATGAATGGCTCAATAATTGTGCAAATAAATATGGCTGATGCGAAAACAGTTGCATCTGTTCTGGAAGCCATCAGCAATCGACTAAATAATGACTAAAATTTGGTTAAGGTTTGGGTAAGGCCGGAAAAAGCTATCAAAAATCAATTAATTCACCGCAGATCATCTGAAATTTGCAACCAACGGCAGCGGCGAGCAGTGTAGCGGTTTCCAATGTGCAACCCCCAGTGTCAAAAGCCCGGCCAATCTGTGGTCTTCTTTGTGCTGGCGATGCTCCGGCTCCCTCAATACGCACGTACTCACGCACCAGATTGGCTAACCATTTGTCCTCGCCCCACTTGTCGATCGCCCGTTGACGGATCGCTAACAAAATTTTGCTGCTGGTCGTTTCCACGGTTGACCGTTCTAAAATTAGTTCCATCTGTCTATCCTACACAGGGTGTCCGTTGCGTTGCCGAATTTCTCGCCGTTGGTCTGAGTAAGCATAAGCAGTATGAATGCCAGCTTTTCGGAGGTGTTGGATCACAAACTCCTGGTTGTCTAAATAAGCTCCAATCCCAAATGCCTCTGCTGCATTTTTAAAGCTGTCTGCTATGGCTCGTTCAATGGGTGTTCCCCGGCTCATGTCCCGCCCAGATTTGCTAAGCAGTTCGACCGGTGCATTCCCCCATGCCTGGCGAGAGACTCCCGCGATCGTTAAGGTGCAGCTAACGGTGCAAAAGTCCCCCAGGTAGATCGGTGTGCCATACTCCACCTGCCAATCCGGGTAAACGTCATTTAACCGCTTGCGGATCAACTGCCAGGGGATAAAAAACCACTTTCCGCCGCCAGGTAACTCGCGCTCTTTGTGGGTTTCAGCAGGAAAGGGTTCTCGCAGGGCGTTAATTAGTTCTGGAGTGAGCTTGTGCATGGTTCTAGGGGTGGTGGGTGGGGGTGGACGGGATGGCAGTTTTTGGGGGAGTGACTGCCAAACTCAGGGGATTAGGCTGCTGCTAGCTCGTCACGGGCGATCGACTCTCTGATCTCCAACTTAGCTACGGAGAACTGATTCCGCAGCAGGTTTAGGTTAATGGTTAGTGCAGCTTGTCGATCGTTGTAGGTGTTGAGGATCGTTAGAGCAGTCTGATAGTCACCACTGGTGGTCAATTCCAGCCGTCGAGCTTTACGCTGCTGGTCGTTCTTAAGCTCCGGGTCGGCGGCAATTTTGCACTCAATTTCGCCGGTAAGTTTGTCCAGGTGGGTCTGAGCAGTGCGAATTTTTTTGCTGAGACGAAGCTGTTGGCGTTCAATGCGGGCGATCGCCAGGGGAAATTCAGATAGATTCATCGTTTGTACTCCGTTCTAGGGGTTGGTGACTCGCATTTCCGAATCATCAGACAGGGAACACGGGGAACCAGAAGGCTGGCCCCCAGGTGGATGTTTAGCGGTGCAGCAATCGCCTCTTTAACTGGCTGTTGAACTCGTGCTGGCAAGCCGCTAAAAAGTCATCCGCGCTCTGAACAATGGATTCAAGATGGTTGTGCAGTGCGATCGTGATGGCCTTCTGCAAGGTTTCCAGGGTTTCGCTTTCCTCATACCGATCGGCTTGCATCGCCTGGAGTTCTTCAGCAATGACAGCGATCGCGGCTTCAGGAATGTAGATGGTTTGCAGGTGAGTGGGGATGAGCGTTGTGTTAGACATAAATTAGATCCCTCATTTAGGTGGGTGGTCATCCCCTGCGCTGGGCCTCGGAATCCGTTGCAGGGGTTTAGATTTTGTTGGGGTAGTTTAACGACTTGCTCCAGGTCGGCAAGCTATTGTAAAAATTCGGCTAGAGAGTTAAAGCCTAAGTAGCTGAGGGTGGCGTAACCGTGCTTGCAGCAGCCGCGCCCTAAAAATTGCATCTGGTTTTTATAGTCTTCGCAGTCACAAGCTGGCCCGCTGGGGGTGAGTGTGATGTAATGGCTGTTGCTGTTTGCTGGGTTTACAACTGAAAAAAAGTCCGGTTCAATTTGCCAAACTCGTAGGCTCTTAGCTTCCGCTTTGCGGCGATCAACAAAGTGCTGATTAAACAGCTTTTTGCTGATGAAAGTGGGGCGTTTCCCGTTTACCCAAACCCAGATAACTTTAGCAAATTGCTGGATTTTAACCTGAGCTTCGATTGGGAGATTTAACAGACGACGGACGGCAGAAATGGAGTAAACGAGGTTGAAAGAAGTAACCATAAAAACACCAACTCAACTAATTTAATTATAGCAGAATTGGCTAAAAATATACTAAATTTAGAATCTTTTAGAATTCTATAAACCGGGCGGGACCGACAGAACCATGTTTAGGCTGTGGCAGGTTTAGCAACTGGTTGAGAACTTGCCGATTGCCCCCCAGCAGGAACAACGCACCCCCCAACTCTGGAACGTGTTTGTAACCCCTAGAACGTAAACCTGCTTGAAGCATTGCAGTGGCTAAGTTTTCGACAACTGGTTGGCTGGGGATGAACACGCACACGCAAGGGCCATATTCGATTGCCCATGAACCGGCTGGCATGAACTCATTAATAGGTAGAGAAAAAAGTGAAAGCTGCATAGGAATACCAGATTCAATTATTCTAATTATAGTATAAAATTGTTTGGAATGGTAGCTTGTTCTGATTTTTATTTCGTGCTACCCTTACCTCTCTTTCACCTCTCTCTTTCTCCCCCTGAACTTCCGGCCGGAGCGCCCATTTCAAAAGTCCTGCATGCCAGCGTTGCGGCAAAGGCAAGCCTCCAGCAATGGCTGAGAAAATCCGCGCTCTCCTTAAAAAAAGAGAAACGGAGCGCGACCTTAAAATGGCCGTTGCGCCGTATGCTTGCTGCCGCCGATGAGCATGCTAAAATCTCAAACGCGCGGAGGCCGGTTTATCATCAGGAATGATCAAAGAGGTTGTTGATTACTAACCATTTCTCAGTAGGTAGTGAGAAGTTTTAATCAAAACAGTTATTGCAGCCGTATTTGATAGGCAAAGCCATATACGATTAACATTATCTGGTCACTTTTCCGATCGCTACTTGTTCACGAATTGGCGGTAAGCGATTATGACCAAAGCAGCTTTTATAGCCCTAATGCAATGTCGGAGACGTTGCCCGATATAAAGCTGTGAAGCTGTGGTAACACTGCTGAACACGATATTTCTGTTGCTATTCCTGAACTAACCAGCTTTTTGACCGCAGCACAGCCGATCGTGAAAGTACCAATAAGAAACCCCCGGCGCGGCTTACTCCAGGGTGGTAGTCGAATTGGTTTTTCCGTTTGTAGCGGAAGCCGTCTTTCTCAATCATAGGCTGATCTGCTGAATTGTCGTTTGCCAGAGCTGACACAGATTTTCTTCAGATAGTATTCTCGATCGCTTCACCGTTCCTTCGCTGGTCGATCGCTAAGCCATCTCCAGGTTCGGGCTGGATGGGCAGATCAACGCCTGGGCCAGCACGATCGCCAGCAAGTCGAAAACGACATAGACCTGGCACTACATCATGTACCCCCAACCCAGACCCTGCAACCTGCAGCCGTACCGCTCTACTCCCTGTAAGCGTGAGGTAAGCCCAGCCAATCACCGCCATAAGCAGGACTGCTTACCATATTTACTAAAATGCTTGCAACTTTCTTAACATAGTGTTACATTAAGTTTACAAAGATTTACAAAGCCTTATAGGAGCATCCACTATGACTTACACCGCTGATTCCGCCATTGACTTCAACGCTGTTGCCCGTGAACTGCTGAGCGCTCAACCTCTCCGCACTGTTGCTACCCCGGTTGCCGGTCGCAGTAATGGTACAGAACTGGTTCCCACCGAAGTGAATGCCCGAATCCGGCGGGAAGGTCAAACCTTTGGTCGGTCTCTAGGGCTAGGCGCAACAGTTGATCGGGAAGGGTTGTCGAATAATTACGCGGTTGAACCCCAACCCTACCTGGCTCTCTATCCCTCCCCCAATGAACAACGGGTGTATTGGCTGCAAGGGGCTGCTGCTCTGGCGTTGGTGACGCTTACTCTGCTGACAGCAGTTGCCGTGAGCTAATTTCTGGCTTGATTGCACTCATTGCTTGAATAATTCTCCC
>ERZ1066136.354-NODE-354-length-39635-cov-13.774255_pt1 | contig 39635 bp, 32 predicted proteins | sample MGYA00382783_ERZ1066136 | MGnify/ENA primary metagenome ERZ1066136 (study PRJEB33369, sample SAMEA5778366) | biofilm metagenome | biome: Industrial cooling water; feature: Water cooling tower basin; material: Biofilm | place: United Arab Emirates | collected... | reverse complement strand
CCGTGGGCACCGTGGGCACCGTGGGCACCGTGGGCACCGTGGGCACCGTGGGCACGCATGGGGACAGTCCCCTCTGTCCCCCACTGGGGACAGAGGGGACTGTCCCCATGCGTGCCCGCGCCTGCGCACCGCGCTCGCCGCGCCCCATGCCGCGCCCCCGCCTGCGTCCCGCGGCGGGTCGTCCGCGATCGCCTGCTTCGTCGGGGGGAGTTTGGGGACAGTCCCCTCTGTCCCCAGTGGGGGACAGAGGGGACTGTCCCCACGGTGCCCGCGCCTGCGTGCCGCGCCCGTCGCGCCCTATCCCGCGCCCCCGCCCGCGTCCCGCGGCGGCTCCTCCGCGAGCGCGTGCTTCGTCAGCACCTGCTGCGTCGCGAGCTCGATCGCCGTCTTGAGCTGCCCGACCCGCTCGCGCAACGCGCGCAGCCGCTGCTGGTCGGTGCCACCGGCCCGACCGGCGATCAGCACGAGGTCCGCGGCGATGTCGCTGATCGGTTGGAACTGCGCCCGCAGCAGCCCCACCAGCGGTGTCCCGGCCCGCTTGATCTGCTGCCCCGCCGTCCCCGTCGGCTGCGAGTTGCGGATCGCGATCGCGAGCCGTTCCACATGCCCGTGCAGCGTCTGCGCGATCGCGAGCGCATCGTCGAGCGTCTGGAGCTTCGCGACGCCCGCTCCGTCGACCTTCGGTCTCGGCATGCCGCAACCTAGTGTGCCGTCCCCATGCGACCGGACGCGCCCTATGTTGCCGCCCGATGTCCGCCCCGGTCCGTCTCCCCGCCGCCTTCACCTGCGGCGACCGCCCGCAGCCGTGCTGCCCCCACTGCTGGTCGCGGCCGCGGCTGGGCGACCCGTCGGCGCGGCTGGCGCGTGCAGGCCGCGACCGTGGACGACACGACGCCCGACGCCGGCGCCGATCCGTTCACCGAGCGCGAGGAGCTGCGCGTCGCGACGTCGGTCTACCCGTGCAGCAACCCGGCCTGCCCCTCGGCGATCGTCGTCCGCAGCGCGCTCGGTGGCGGTTACCTCGATGCCGACATCGCGCGCAACCGCGTCCCCGCCGAGTTCACGCGCGGCCGGTGGGATCGCGACGGCGTCTGGCGCGACGCGGCCGGTGATCCGCGCACCGCGCCCGTCCAGCGCGACCTGTTCGGGTGATCGGTGCGAGCGTCCGGTCGCTGAAAAGCAGTGGACCGCAGGCAACGACAGGAAACAACAGGCAACGACAGACACTGCGCGCGTGAAGGTGGGGCGCCGGCCGCCTGGAGCCGACTCGCGCGCGGAGCATCACGCGAACGATGTCCATTCAGCGCCGATGCGCGATCGACGCACCCTCCGCCCTCCGGTCGTCTCCGTGCCTCCGTGTCGATGCAGTTCGGCGACGAGCGACACGCGTCAGACGCGCGGCTCACCGTCGCGGAAGACGACGCGATACTCCTGCGTTCCCGCGGCGATGCCGGCGGCCGGTGGCGCGATCGGACCGGCCATCGCTTCGGGGTCGAGGATCGCGTCCACCTGCTCGCGCGTGAGGATGCCGCGCTCGAGGACGATTTCGGTCACGCCGCGTCCGGTCGCCATCGCGACCTTCGCCACTTCGGTCGCACGCTCGTAGCCGATCGCGGGGAGGAGCGCCGTCACCACGCCGATCGAATCCTCGACGTAGCGACGCATCCGCTCGACGTTGGCCGTGATCCCGACGACACACCGTTCGCGCAGCACCTCGAGCGCTCGCGTGAGCTGCTGGATGCCGCCCAGCAGCCGATACGCGATGATCGGCTCGAAGACGTTGAGCTGCAGCTGCCCCGCCTCGGCTGCCATCGTCACCGTCACGTCGCCGCCGATCAGGTCGAAGCAGACCTGGTTGACGACCTCCGGGATGACGGGATTGACCTTGCCCGGCATGATCGAGCTGCCGGGTTGCATGGGTGGAAGGTTGATCTCGCCGAATCCGGTGCGCGGCCCGCTCGACAGCAGGCGCAGATCGTTGCAGAGCTTGGAGACTTTGGTCGCGGTGCGCTTGACGACACCGCTCACCTGCACGAACGCGCCCGTGTCGCTCGTCGCCTCGACGAGATCGGGGGCGGTGACGAGCGTCAGCCCCGTGACCTCGCTCAGGTGGCGACGCACCGACTCGGCGAAGCCACCCGGCGCGGTGATGCCGGTGCCGATCGCGGTCGCACCCATGTTGATCTCGCGGATCAGCCCCTGCGCTTCGGCGAGGCGATCGACGTCCTCGCGCAGCGTGTTCGCGAAGGCGGTGAACTCGCGCCCGAGCGTCATCGGCACGGCGTCCTGCAGCTGCGTGCGCCCCATCTTGACGACGTGCGCGAACTCAGTGCCCTTGTCGGCCAGTGCGTCGGCGAGCGCGTCGAGCGCGGCGCGCAGCGTGTCGATCTCCTCGTGCAGCGCGAGGCGGATCGCCGTCGGGTAGACGTCGTTCGTGCTCTGCGACCGGTTGACGTGCTCGTTGGGATGCACGACGTCGTACGCGCCACGCGGGCGGCCGAGGAGTTCGAGCGCGCGGTTCGCGAGCACCTCGTTGACGTTCATGTTCGTGCTCGTGCCGGCGCCGCCCTGGATCATGTCGACCAGGAAGTGCTCGTGGTGGCGCCCGGCGCGCACTTCGTCGCCCGCCTTGCCGATCGCGTCGGCCACGTGCGGCGGCAGGAGACCGAGTTCCGCGTTGGCGCGTGCGGCGGCGATCTTGACCATCGCGAGCGCGCGGATGAACGCGGGGAACTCGCGCAGCGGGACGCCCGAGATCGGGAAGTTCTCGGTCGCGCGCAGCGTCTGCACGCCGTAGAGCGCATCCTCGGGCACTTCACGTTCGCCGAGCAGGTCGTGCTCGCGGCGCATGCGCCCGGAGCCGAAGCCGAGTGCGCGGCCGCGACCGACGAGCGTCGCATCGGCCGCACGCAGCCGGCGCGCGATCGCGCGCGCCGCCCGCGCGACGAGCGCCGCGTAGAGCTGCGGCGCCTCGCGCGTGATGCGCTGCACCGCCTCGCGCGTGAGCACCAGCAGCTCGCCCGCGATCACGCCGCGCGCCGTCGTGCCGTGCACCTCGTCGTCGAGCAGCAGCCCCTCGCCGATCGCCTCGCCGGGCCCGAGCGACGCAACGCGCACCGTGCGCCCGCCATGCGACTTCTCGATCGCGACGCCACCGGTGACCACGAGTGCGAAGAGGCGCCGCTGCTCGCCTTCGGCGAAGAAGACGTCGTCCGTGGCGAACGGCCGGACCTCGACCGCGCGGGCGAGATGCCAGAGCAGCTGGTCGGGGAGGCCGGCGACGAAGGCGAGCTGGCGGAGCTGCTCGAGGAGGGCGTTGGGCATCGGCTCGGCGCGGATGGAGGGCGGCCGGCACGCGATGCACGCCGGGCGTGCGCCCGAAGATACCGCGCAGCGCGTTCCATGCGACGCGGCCCCGCTCCGCAGCCTCGCGGAGCGGGGCCGTTCGCCGATGGTTCCTGCGTACGAGTGCCGGAGAACCGACGTCGTTCAGCGCACCCCGCCCCGACGCCGCCGCCGCGCGAGCGCGCCGAGCCCGGCGAGGCCGGTCGCGAGCAGCGCGTACGTGGATGGCTCCGGCACGACGTTCGTCTCGAAGTTCCACGTCGTGGACTCGGACATCTCGCCCATGCCGAGCACGTCGAAGCGGACGTTGTCCACCGAGGCGAAGTGCACGCCGTTCCACCCGCTTCCGGTACCGACGCTGAGCCCCGTGACGAACCAGTCGCCGGTGACGCTGATGCCGACGCCGCGCCCGTTGCCGCCGGCACCGATGCCGTTGCAGGTGCCGAGATCGAAGCCGGCATCGCTCTGCCACGTGGCGAGGTTCACGTCATAGTTCTCGCAGATGCCGCCGCCCGCCCCGACGCCGCCGAACAACGAGAACCAGAGGTTGCTCGCGCCGCCGATGTTCGACGTTTGCCAGCTGTCGACCGGTCGCGCGCCACCGTCGGTGTAGAACGGCTCGAAGACGAGCACGCCTGCACGCGAACCGTTCGTCACCACGAGGCGCATCGCGGGCGCCTGGATCGGATCGTTGGTCGAGGTGCCGGCGCGGAACCAGTCGTAGCCGAAGCCGATGACGTTGCGGAGGCGCTGCACGTTCTGCTGCCGGAAGTAGTACTCGAAGTCCGCCTTCGCGTTGCTCTGGTTCGCGGTCGCCGGCTGGTTGAGTTCGAGTGAGCCGTTGCCGTCGCGCGGACGCGTCGCGGTGATGCCGACCTGCGCGTCGCTGCGCACGTTGCGCGCGCACCACGTCTCGAGCAGCGATGCGCACGCGGTGTTCGCGGCGTTCGAGGTGCCGGGGTTCGTGAAGAGCGTGCCGTCGCCGGTGACGACGACGGTCTGGGCCGACACCGCGACGATCGGCACGGCGACGAGGGCGGTGGCGCGGGCGACGGCGCCGCGGAGACGGTGGAACGACTGGGCCATGACGAGTCCGGTGCGTGCCCGTGGCGGTGTGCGACGACCGCATCGAGCGAGTGGGAGGAGGACGCGACGTTCGTCGCGCCGTCCCAGTCGGCCGAGCAGAGCGCGTGCCGGACTCGAGCATTGGCTCACACCGCACAAGTCGTTGTCGTACAACGACATGGAACAGTTGCACCGCACGCACGCAGTTCTACGATGCCCTCGAGGTGTCGCCCGATCCCGACAGCTGTCGAGCGAGCTCGACAATGGATCAGGGCATCCCCGGCCGGTGGCGATGCGGCCCGCGCGGGCCGCCGCGTCCGGGCGCGTGCCCGCGCATCGTCGCGCGCACCGAGTCCCGCTGCGCGGGCGTCAGCGACGCCCAGCGCGCGCGTACCGAGTCGTGGCGCGCGCGCATCGTCGTGCGGAGCGAGTCGCGCTGCGCCGGAGACATCGCCTCCCACCGCGCACGCAGCGAATCGCGGCGCCCGTCCATGGCGCGACGGAGCGAGTCACGCTGCGCCGGTGGCATGGCGTCCCAGCGGGCGCGCCGGTCGTCGCGACGGCCGCGCATCACGACGCGCAGCGAGTCGCGCTGGGCTGGGGTCATCGCGTCGTAACGTGCCCGAGCCGCGGCACGCAGCGAGTCGCGTTGCGCCGGCGTGCGAGCGGCACGGGCGGCGCGTGCGGCGCTGTCGGGGCGCGCACGCTGCGCCTCGACGGGATGTGCGACGCTCGCGAAGACGAGCGTCGCGACGACGGAAGCCAGGATCGTGCGCATGAACGGCACTCCTCTCGAATCGGGGTCCTCGTGCGGTCGATCGCCCACGTGGCGCGCCGCACCTGCCACGACGGACGCTGCCGCGCGGCGCGCGTTAAGCGGCACTGCGAGCGCACGCGCCGCGCGTGGGGGAGTGGCTTCCGGCGCGGCCACATGGCACCATGCGGCACCGTCGCCGGCATGCGTCGCCCGCCGACGGCACCGCTGCGCACCGCCCGCCGTCGTGTCACCCACTTTCGCGCACCACCCGATGCCGCTGTCACGCCGCGATTTCCTCGCCACGTCGGTCTCCGCCGCCGCGTCGCTCACGCTCACGGAGCGGCTGCACGCGGCGACGCTCGCGCGGCCGGCGCTGCAGCGCGCGGGGGCGTCACGGCCGTGCGTCGTCGCCTCCGAAAACGGGCTGCGCGGCGTGCGCCGCGCGTACGACATGATCGTGCGCGGCGAGGACACGCTCGACGCGGCGATCGCCGGCGTGAACATCCAGGAGCTCGATCCGGACGACGATTCCGTCGGACTCGGCGGACTGCCGAACGCCGCGGGCGTCGTGCAGCTCGACGCGAGCTGCATGCACGGACCGACGAAGCGCGCGGGCGCGGTCGCCTGCCTCGAGGACATCGCCACGCCCTCGCTCGTGGCGAAGGCGATCATGGACTACACCGACCACGTGATGCTCGTCGGCGCCGACGCGCGCCGCTTCGCGCTCGACATGGGCTTCGTGCCGCAGCCGCTGCTCACCGAGAAGAGCCGCCAGCACTGGCTCCGCTGGCGCGCGCGGCAGAACCCCACCGACTTCTGGCTCGACCACGACGACGACGTCGCGATCCGCTTCACGACCGGCACGATCAACATGAACGCCGTCGATGCGACGGGTGACATCTCGTCGGTGACGACGACGAGCGGGATGGCCTACAAGATCCCGGGGCGCGTGGGCGACAGCCCGATCATCGGCGCGGGTCAGTATTGCGACAACGGCGTCGGTGCGGCCGGGAGCACCGGGCGTGGCGAGGCGAACATCAAGGTCTGCGGCGGCTTTCTCACGGTCGAGTTCATGCGACAGGGGCTCGCGCCGCAGGCCGCCGCGCTGCGCACGCTCGAACGGATGATCGCGATGACCGAGACGCGCCTGCTCGATCCCAGGGGGCGCCCGCGCTTCGACATCCAGGTCTACGCGGTGAACCGGGCCGGTGCGCACGGCGCCGCCTCGATGTACGGCGGCGCGCAGTACGCCGTCTGCGACGAGCGCGGTGCGCGGCTCGAACCGTGCGCTTTCCTCTTTCCGCGCGCCGAGATGCCGGCGTCACCGATGCCCGTGCAGCGCGCGCGGGGTCGCTGACCGACGTCGCACCGACCCGCGCGACGTCAGTCGCCGCGCATCATGTTCGTCGCGGCTGCGTCGAGCAGCGCGAGCACGGCGTCGCGGTCGGCGTGCACCGCGAGCGCGAGCAGGTCGCCCGGTCGCGCCCACGCCAAGAGGCCGCGCACGGCGTCGAGGTCGTCGGTGGCGCGCACGATGCGAGCGGGCGACACGCGCAGCGCCGCGAGCGCGTCGGCGAGCACGCCGCTCACCGCGTGCGCGGTGCGCCCCCGTGCGACCTGCGGCGTGTCCTTGGCGACGTAGCGGTCGAAGCCCGGCCGGCGCGCCGCCTCGCGTGCCATGTCGGCGAGCGCCGCGTCGTCGCGATCGCCGCCGGTGCCGAGCACGATCGCGCGGCGCGACGCCGGCAGCGCGTGCGCCACGTCGGCGAGCGCACGCACGGCCTGCGCGTTGTGCGCGTAGTCCACGAGCACCGTCACGCCGCCGACGTCGAAGCGCATCAGCCGGCCGACGTTGTCCGACGGCTCCGCACCGAAAGCCGTGAGCGCGCGTGCGATCGTCGCGTCGTCCACGCCCAGCACGTGCGCGGCGGCCGTGGCGCAGAGCGCGTTCACGACGTTGTGCCACGCCGCACCACCGAACGTGGCCGGTATCGCGTCGACGGCGACGATCGGTCGCCAGCCGAAGCGATCGTGCAGCGCGATCGTGCCGTCGCGCACCACGCACGCGAGGCCGCCGTCGGCGAGGTGGCGCTGCATGGGCGGCGTCGTCGCGTCGCGCGTGATCCAGCAGAGCCGCCACGCATGCCCGGAGGCCCGCTCGCGCAACGCGGCGTTCTCCGCATTCACGACGAGGACGCCATCGTGGCCGAGCACGTGCCCGACGGTCAGCTTGACGTCCGCGAGATCGGCCAGCGTGTCGAGGCCGTGCCCACCGAGGTGATCGGCGGCGAGCGTCGTGACGATGGCGACGTCGGCACGGCGCATGGCGAGGCCGCGGCGGAGGATCCCGCCGCGCGCCGTCTCGAGGACGGCGGCGGTCGCTCGCGGATCACCGAGGGCGACGCGTGCGCCGTGCGGGCCACTCAGGTCGCCGCGTTCGACGACCTCGTCACCGACGTGCACTGCATCGGTCGACGATCGCGCGACGACGTGCCCCGCCGCACGCAGGATCGCGGCGAGCATGCGCACGGTCGTCGTCTTGCCGTTGGTGCCGGTGACGAGTGCGGTGGGCACGTGACCGAGCGTCGCCCACGGCACCGTCGCCACGTCGGGGAGCGCCGCGTCGTCCGGGTGCGGCGGCTCGCCCGTGCGTGCACGCGCGATTCGAAAGCCGTGCACGCCGGCGCCGAGCCAGATGCCGTCGTCGTCCCAACGCACATCGAGTCCGCGTGCGCGCGCCGCGTTGTGCAGCGCGACGAAGCGCGGTGCCGCCTCGCGATCGCGGAGCGCGCCGAGCGTCGGCGGGAGCGCGTCGCCGTCGATCGGGTGTGCGAGGTCGGCGACCGCGACCGCATCGTCGCCGAATGCCGTCCGTACGGCGCGGTGCCACGCGATCTCGTTGACGTCGGTCGCGGTGAGCAACTGGTCGATCGGAGCGGTCACGAAGAGACTCGCGCCATCGGCGCACGCCTGGAACACGAGCTCGGGCTCGGGCCAGCCGAGCGACGCGTGCAGCGCGCGTACGCCCGCGAAGAGCGTGTCGAAGAGCACGGACACCGGTGCGCCACGCAGCCCGGCGAGGCGCACGTCGAGCACCGCGCCCGGCTCGTCGTGGAAGCGGTTCGGCCCCATGAGTCGCCGCGAATCGTCGATGCGCGGCGACGGCGATGCAGGCACAGCCATCTCGACCGCCGTCAGTCCTCCGCGCGCGGCGCGATGCGCACGCCGCGTTCGTCGCGGAGCACCGTCTGCCCACCGACGACCGCATCGGCCGGTGCCTCGGTGCGGCGCGCGGGCATCGGCGGCACGATCACCGGGGCCGCGGTGGGGCGCACATCGGCGCCCGACGGCTCGGTGCGGATCACGCCGTCGAGCGGCCGCACGCGTGTCGCGCGCGCCTGCACGTCCCAGCCCCCGGTTGCGTTGCTCTCGGCCGCGGGCGGTGCGGCGGGGGGAGTGGGGTCGTCGGCGGGTTCGGGCGCACGCGCGGCGCGTGCGGGACGCGGCGACGCGTGCGGCTCGGGGGCACCATCGGGGCGGAAGTGCACGATCTGCTTCCACCCACGCGCGAGGGCGTCGGCGAAGATCAGCAGCAGGTCGCCGCGGGTCGCCATGCGCAACGCCGCGTCGATCGCGGCCTGCTCGTCGACGATCACGCTCACGCGCGCGTCGTGCACGCCGTTGGCCACGAGCGTCGCCGCGAGCATGCGCGGGACCTCGTCCTCGCCGCGGCCACGGAGCGCGTCGTCGCGTCGGCAGATGTAGTGGTCGAAGTCGGCCGCGGCCGCCGCTTCGGCGATCGCGCGCACGTCCTCGTCGCGGCGATCACCGGGCGCGGAGAGCACGCAGATGCGACGGCCACGCACCTCGAGCCGGTTGGCGAGCTGGCAGAGCTGGTCGACGGCGTGCGCGTTGTGGCCGTAGTCGAAGAGGACGCGGAACGGATGCTCGTCGTAGACGTTGAGCCGCCCCGGTGCCTGGAAGAAGGTCGTGTCGAAGGTGCGGAGCCCGTGGCGGATGTCCTCGAGCCGTACGTGCATCGCGAAGGCCATCGCGGCGGCGAACATCGCGTTCTGCACGTTGTGCAGCGCCTTGCCTTCGAGCGTGGCGGGGATCAGGTGCGTCCACAACAGGGGGATGTGCGCCCCCTTGTCGTAGATGGTGATCATGTCGCCGTTGATCCCCTGCTCGAGTGCGACGGCGCGCCCGCCGGCGCGGATGTGCTCGCGCACGAGCACGTGGCCGGGATCGAGCGTCACGTAGCAGAGATGCTTCGCGTCGCAGTGGCTCGCCATGCGGAGCACGAGCGGATCGTCGGCGTTGAGCACCGCCGTGTCGCGCGCCACCTCGACCACGGTGCGCTTGATCTCGGCGAGCTGCTCGAGCGTGTCGATCCCCTTCTGCCCCAGGTGATCCGACTTGACGCAGAGCACAGCGCCCACGTCCACGTGACGCACCGCCATCCCCGCGCGCAGCAGGCCACCGCGCGCCGTCTCGAGCACCGCCACCTCGACCGCCGGGTCGCTCAGCACGATCCGCGTTGCCGTGGGACCGGTCATGTCGCCCGTCACCGTGCGCACGCCGTCGACGTAGACGCCGTCGGTGGTCGTGAGGCCGACGCGCTTGCCGGCGAGCTTGTGGATGTGCGCGAGCATGCGCGCGGTCGTCGTCTTGCCGTTGGTGCCGGTGACTGCAGCGATCGGGATCGTCGCCTTCCGACCCTCGGGGAAGAGCATGTCGATCACCTTCCCCGCCACGTCGCGCGGCCGCCCCTCGCTCGGCGCCATGTGCATGCGGAAGCCCGGCGCCGCGTTGACCTCGGCGATGCCGCCACCGATGTCCTTGTAGCTCTGCGTGATGTCCGGCGTGAGGAAGTCCACGCCGCCGACGTCGAGCCCCACGGCCTGCACCGCCCGCACCGCCATCTCGGCGTTGTCGGGATGCACGATGTCGGTGACGTCGATCGCGGTGCCGCCGGTGCTCAGGTTCGCGGTGAGCCGCAGGTAGACGGTGTCGCCCTCGGCGGGGATCGACTCGGGCGTCATGCCGCGTCGCGCGAGGAGCTGCAGCGCCTGCGCATCGAGCTCGATGCGCGTCAGCACCTTCTCGTGGCCGATGCCGCGTCGCGGATCGCGGTTCACGATCTCCACCAGCTGCGCGACGCTGTGCACCCCATCGCCGACGACGTGTCCCGGTTCGCGCCGCGCGACGGCCACCAGTTCGCCGTTCACGACGAGCATGCGGTGATCGAAGCCGGCCACGAAACTCTCGACCAGCACCGAGCGCGAATGCTCCTGTGCGAGCGGGAAGGCGGCGCGCACTTCGTCGGACGTCGTCAGCCCGATCGAGATGCCGCGACCGTGGTTGGCGTTGTACGGCTTGACCACCACCGGATAGCCGATGCGCGCCGCCGCGGCGACCGCGCGCTCGGGGCTCTGCACGAGCCGCTGCTGCGGCACGGGGAGCCCGAGGTTGCCGAGGATCGTGTTCGTCTCTTCCTTGTCGCTCGCGATCTCGACCGCGATGTGGCTCGTGCGGCCGGTGATCGTCGCCTGCAGCCGTTGCTGGTTGCACCCCCAGCCGAGCTGGATCAGCGAGTACTCGTTGAGCCGGAACCACGGGATGTCACGTGCCTCGGCGGCGTGCACGAGCGCCGCGGTGCTGGGGCCGAGCGCGCGTCGCTGCGCGTAGCGGATGAACGACTCGCGCTTCTCGTCCCAGTCGAAATCGTAGCCCTCGATGTCGTCGGGGCGCAGCGCCTCGGGCAGCAGCGAATGCAGCAGGTCGAGCGCGAGCGTCGCTGCCTCGAGGCCGACGTCCTCCTGCTCGTACTCGAAGACGACGTCGTACACGCCCGGCGTCGCGGTCTCGCGCGTCTTGCCGAAGGTGACGGCGACGCCGGCCATGTTCTGCAGCTCGATCGCGACGTGTTCGAGCACGTGGCCGAGCCACGTGCCGCCGTCCTCCGCGAGGCGGCGCAGAAAGCCGCCGGCGACACCGTACGAGCAGCCGTGCTCGCGCAGGCCGGGCAACCGCTCGACGAGTGCGTCGGTGAACGCGGGACCGAGGCGTCCCGTCGGCCACGCTTCGAGCTCGCCCAGATCGAGCACGAGCCGGATGACGGGGAAGTGCGCGTAGTGCGACGGGCCGACGTAGACGTTGCGATCGAGGATGCGCATGGGGATGGCGAAGTCGGTCCCGTGACGACGGTGCGCCGCGGACGCCCGCGGCGTCGCGGGGGCGGGCGAAGACGTCAGGCGTGGCGCGCGAGGAGCGCGTCGCCCACGTGCGCGATCCGGCGCGCCAGGTCGAACGTGGTGCCGGCGACGAGGACGTGCAACGTGAGACCGAGCAGCGCCACCGCTTCGTGCGGCTGCGCCGAGTCGATCGAGGAGAAGGCGGCGCGGCTGCCGTCGACGACCGTCACGCCGCCCGAGCCCTCGACTTCGATCACGTCGTCCGGCCCGATGAAGGCGCCCGTGTCCTCGTCCACGCCGAGGCCCACGAGCCCGGGATTGTAGGCCATCGCCGAGAGGAGCCGGCCGAGGCGATCGCGCTGCGTGAAGTGCTGGTCGATGAGCACGCGATCGCTCAGGCCGAGGCCCGGCGCGAGCGTCACCATCTTGGAGCGCGGCGTCGCGCCCTCGCTGCCGCCGGCGATCATGTGCACCGGGAGGAAGGCCGCGCCCGCGCTCGACCCGCAGACGGCGAGCCCCTCGGTCGCGTTGCGGCGGCGGATCAGCTCCGCGACCGGCGTGCCGCCGAGCACCGTGCCGAGCCGCCCCTGGTTGCCGCCGGTGAAGAAGATGCCGTCGGCACGGGCGAGACGTGCGAGCCAATCGCCGTCGTCGCAGTCGCTGCGCCGGTCGAGCGGGAGCACCTTCACGTCGTGCGCGCCGGCGTCGCGGATGCGCGATTCGTAGAGCGCGCCCGTGTCGGACTCGCCCGAGGCGGTGGCGATGACGCAGATCGCGGCGCGCCGACCGCCCGCGACGGCGACGAAGCGCTCGAGCAGCGCGGGGCTCTCGATGCGGCCGCCGATGGGGATGATCCAGCCGCGACTCATCGGCGGGCGCTCCGTGGAGATGGCATGCCGCAAGGTAGCCCGCGCCGTTAGCCTTGGGCCATGCTCACGCTCCTGCGCCACGCCGCGGTGCACGCCCCCGCCGCGCTCGGCGTGATGGATCTGCTGGTCGCCGGCGAGCGGATCGTGCAGCTCGCCCCGCGCCTCGCACCACTCCCCGCCGGCTACGACGGCATCGAGATCGACCTCGGCGGGGCGCGCGTCATCCCCGGGCTGGTGGACTGCCATGCGCACGTCACGGGCGGCGGCGGCGAGGCGGGGGTGCACACGCGCGTCCCCGCCCCGCCGCTCAGTGCATGGACGCGCGCCGGGATCACGAGCGTCGTCGGCACGCTCGGCACCGACGCCGAGACGCGCACGATGGCCGAGCTGCTCGCACAGGTGCGCACGCTCCGGCACGACGGGCTGAGCGCGTGGTGCTGGACGGGTGGCTACCATCTGACACCGTGCACGTTCACCGGCTCGTTGCGCGGCGACATCGTGCACCTGGATGCGGTGATCGGCGTCGGCGAACTCGCGATCAGCGATCACCGGTCCAGTCAACCGACGGACGCGGAGCTCGCCCGTGTCGCGAGCGAGGCACACGTCGCGGGGCTGCTGACGGGGAAGGCGGGCGTGCTGCATCTGCACGTCGGTGACGGAGCCGCGGGGCTCGCACCGCTCGTACGCCTGCTCGACACGACCGAACTCCCGCCGCGCACGTTCATGCCGACGCACGTCAACCGCCGGCGCGCACTGTTCGACGAAGCGATCGCGTTGGCGCGGCGCGGTGCGACGGTGGACGTGACCGCCTTCCCGGTGGACGATGGCGAGGACGCGTGGCACGCCGTCGACGCGCTCGAGCGCTGGTGGCACGCCGATGCGCCGCGCGACCGCATCACCGTCAGCACCGATGCCGGCGGCACGCTCCCGCGCTTCGATGCGCAGGGCAACGTGATCGCATATGGCGTGGGTGATCCGGCATCGCTCATCGCATGCATCGCCACGCTCGTCGCGCGCGGCCACGCCCTCGCCGACGTCCTCCCGCCCTTCACCAGCACCCCCGCGTCGCACCTGCGCCTCCCGCGCAAGGGCACCATCGCCCCCGGCATGGACGCCGACCTCGTCGTCCTCGACGACACCGGCGCCGTACGCGACGTCATGGCCCGCGGCATCTGGCACGTGCGCGACGGTGCACCCGTCCGACTCGGCACCTTCGAAGCGCGCTGACGGTGCGTGCGCGATCGCATCGCGTGAACGTTCTGGTGATGGTGCGTCGGGTGTGCACCGTCAACGGCATGAACGCAGAGGGCGCAAAGTGCACCGAGGGGTCGCAGAGGTTCTGTCACGCAGACATCCGCGCAGAACACTGCTTGTAATCCTTGATGGTTTCCGTGCAGGGTGATGATCCTTGCCGGACGCGCCGCTGCGACCACTCGGTTGTCCCTGCGTCCTCTGCGTTCACGCTGTCGACGGTGCTCGCCTGACGCACCACTGCGACCTCTCCGTCGGTTCTGCGCCCTCTGCGTTCATGCTGTTCAGGATCCGGAACGTCCGAACGAGGCCGGACACGGCTAGATTGACCGGACCGACACACTATCGCCCCGAAACCGGCCGCCGCCCGACGCACGGGCGGGGGCCCGAGCCGTCCGCGCATGTCCGATCGCCCTGCCCCGACCGTCCCCGACACGCCCAGCTACGACCCGAGCGCCCTCGAGGCCGAGTGGCAGCGGCGGTGGGAGGCGCGGGGCACGAACACGACGCCGCTCGACGACGCGGCGCGGCCGTACCACGCGCTGATGATGTTCCCGTACCCCTCGGCCGAGGGGCTCCACATCGGGAACGTCTATGCCTTCACGGGCAACGACATCCATGCGCGCCACAAGCGCATGCAGGGCTACACGGTCTTCGAGCCGATCGGCTTCGACTCGTTCGGCATCCACTCGGAGAACTACGCGATCAAGGTCGGCGCGCATCCGGCCGAGCTGACGCCGCGCAACATCGCGAACTTCCGGCGGCAGCTCCGCGGCATGGGCTTCATGACCGACTGGTCGAAGGAAGTCGTCACCTCCGATCCGTCGTACTACCGGTGGACGCAGTGGCTCTTCCTGCAGCTCCACAAGCAGGGGCTCGCGTACAAGAAGAAGGCGGCGGTGAACTGGTGCCCGTCGTGCAAGACCGTGCTCGCCAACGAGCAGGTCGAGGGCGGGACGTGCGAGCGCTGCGGCACGCCGGTCGAGCAGCGGCAGCTCGAGCAGTGGTTCTTCCGCATCTCGGACTACGCCGGCCGCCTGCTCGAGAATCTCGAGTCGCTCGACTGGAGCGCGACCACCGTCCAGGCGCAGCGCAACTGGATCGGGCGGAGCGAGGGCGCGGAGCTCGTCTTCCGTGTCGCCGGCGCGCACGACGTGACCGTCTTCACCACGCGCCCCGACACGATCTTCGGCGCCACGTACCTCGTGCTCGCCCCCGAGCATCCGCTGGTGGACACGATCACCGTGCCCGCGCAGCGTGAGGCTGTCGCCGCCTATCGCGCGAGCACCGCGAAGCAGGACCTCATCACGCGCAAGCTCACGACCAAGGAGAAGACCGGCGTCTTCACCGGAGCGGTCGCGATCAATCCGGCCACAGGGCACGAGATCCCGGTCTGGATCGCCGACTACGTGCTGATGGAGTACGGCACCGGCGCGATCATGGCCGTGCCGGGCCACGACGAACGCGACTTCGAGTTCGCGCGCAAGTTCGCGCTCCCGATCGTGCGCGTCGTCGCGAGCGAGGGTGAGGATGGCGCGACGCCGCTCGGTGATGCCGCGCACGTGGACTCGTCGCCGGCGGCGCGCCTCGTCAACTCGGCGCACTTCGACGGGCTCGCCGTGCCGCAGGCCAAGCAGGCGGTGACCGCGTGGCTCGCCGAGCGCGGCACCGGGCGGCAGGTGGTCAACTATCGCCTCCACGACTGGTGCATCTCGCGCCAGCGCTACTGGGGGCCGCCGATCCCGATCATCTACTGCGACGACTGCGGCGCGGTGCCGGTTCCCGCGGACCAGCTCCCGGTGCTGCTCCCGGCGATCGACGACTTCCGTCCCGACGACTCGGGCGTCTCGCCACTCGCGCGTCACGCCGAGTGGTACCACGTGCCGTGCCCGACGTGCGGTAAGCAGGGACGTCGCGAGACCGACGTCTCCGACACCTTCCTCGACAGCGCGTGGTACTTCCTGCGCTACCCGAGCGCCGATCGTGCCGACGTGGCCTTCGACGCCGCGCTGACGAAGCGCTGGCTGCCGGTGACGAGCTACATCGGCGGCAACGAGCACGCGGTGCTGCACCTGCTCTACTCGCGCTTCGTGACGATGGTGCTCGCCGACGCGGGGCTGCTCGACTTCGAGGAGCCCTTCACGCGGTTCCGTGCGCACGGGCTGATCATCCGCGACGGCGCGAAGATGTCGAAGTCCAAGGGGAACGTCGTCAACCCCGACGAGTTCGTGACGCGCTGGGGCGCCGACACGGTGCGCACCTACCTCATGTTCCTCGGTCCGTACGAGGAGGGAGGCGACTTCCGCGACGGCGGGATCAGTGGCGTGCGTCGCTTCCTCGACCGGATCTGGCACTCGGTGCACGAGTGCACGACCGACGGCACGCCGGACACCGCGGTGCTGCGCAAGCTGCACGCGACGATCGCCAAGGTGGGTGAGGATCTCGAAGCGCTCGCCTACAACACGGCGATCGCGGCGATGATGGAGTACGTCAACACGCTCCGTGCCGGCGAGCGTCGCATGCATCGCGATGAAGTGCGCCCGCTGGTGCAGCTCGTGGCCCCGTTCGCACCGCACCTGGCCGAGGCGTGCTGGGAACGGCTCGGCGGCACCACGTCGGTCTTCGATGCGGGGTGGCCGTCCTACGATCCCGCGCTCCTCGTCGCCGACGTCGTCACGCTCGCGGTGCAGGTCAACGGCAAGACGCGCGGCACCGTGCAGCTCGCCCCCGACGCGACGCAGGACGACGCATACGCGGCCGCGATCGCCGAGCCCGGGATCGCGAAGTTCGTCACCGCGGCGCCGAAGAAGGTGGTCTTCGTCAAGGGTCGGCTACTCAACATCGTCGTCTGATCGGCGATACGACACGTCGACACGCGGCCCGCGGCGCTCGGCGTTGCGGGCCCGGTCGTGCATTGCCGAACTGCCATGACACGGAGACATGGAGACGACCGGAGGCCGGAGGGCACGCGTGCTGGGCCGTACGCTGGGTGGGTAGTGACGTGTGGTCGATGTGTGCCGATCGGTCGGAGCTTCCCATTCGCTAGAGACCTATCCGAACGATTCAGCTCGCGGTGCACGTCGGCACGCGCAACGCACCCTCCGTGCTCCGGTCGTCTCCGCGTCTCCGTGTCATGGCAGTTCACCGACGCAAACGAGCGCGTGGCGTCGCGTCGCCGACGCGGGCGATGGTCGCGGCAACCGTGGCGCATGGGGCCGTGTCGGAGCGGTGCGGGCCTCGAGCGGACCGCGTTGTCTCCCTCCGACTGCCGATTCCCATGACACCCTCTCACTTCCGATCGCTGCTCGGCCTCGTCACCCTGCCGTGGTGCGTGCCGTCGTTCGTCCCCGCGCTCGAGGCGCAGCAGCCCCCGCGCCCACCCGACGCCGTCGAGATCACGCGCGGCCCGGGACCCGCCAACATCCTCGTGCGGCGCGGACCGCGTGCGCTCCTCGGCATCACGCTGCGCGGCACCGGCGATGCCGCCGACACCACGGGGCTCCTCGTCGAACGCGTCGCCGACAGCTCGGCCGCGGCACGCGCGGGCATCCGTGTCGGTGAGCGACTCGCCGCCGTCGAAGGGACGTCGCTCGCGCTCGACCGTCGCGACATCGGCGACCGCGCCGCCGCCGGCGTGCTGCAGCGTCGCCTCGATCGCGCGCTCGAGGGGAAGAAGGTCGGCGATCAGCTCTCGCTCGTCGTCGTCGCCGAGGGCGATCGTCGTCGTACCGTCCGCGCGACGCTCGCCGAGCCCCCCGCGTGGCGCCCGGCGTTCGCGCAGGGGTGGGGCGAGGGGCGCCGTGTCCCGCGTCGCGTGCTCGGCATCTCGCTGGCCGAGGGCGGCAGTGTACGCGACACCGCCGGCCTGCTGATCACCGACGTGACCCGGGGCGGCGCTGCCGACAAGGCCGGCATCGGTCCCGGTGATCGCCTCGTGAGCATCGACGGCACCGACCTGCGCGTCGACGCCGCCGATGCCGGCGACGGCGCCGCCGCCTCCGCCCGCGTCGGCCGCCTGCGCCGCATGCTCGACGCCGCGAAGGACTCGCAGCCCGTCCGCCTCGAAGTCCTGCAGGACGGCCGCCGCCGCACCGTGACCGCGACCCCGCAGCTGCAGACTTCGATGAACTGGGGTGCGATGATGCCGGCGTTCGACGTCGACATGGCGTTCCCCCCGGACGTCGAGATCGAAGTCGAACGCGCCATGGACCGCGCCCGCGAAGCGAGCCTCCGCGCCACCGACGCCGTCCGCCGCATCCGCATCGATCGCACCCCCGACTGACGGGCGCGACGGGCGCGACGGGCGCGACGAACGGCGGAAGACCTGAACGCGACGAGCGCGACGACGCGACGGGGGCTGGTGCGATGGCACCGGCCCTCGTGTGCGTTCCGGATCGCTGAACCGCTGTGGGAAAGCAGGCAACCACAGGCACCGACAGGCAACGACAGGACGGCCGAGCATCCACGCGTGCGGCGGGCTCGCGGTGCACGGGGCCAATCCACAAGTCTTTGGTGGTCTCCGTGCCGCGCGGGCGCCCGACGCTCGCCACGATGTCCGGGGCTGTTCCTGTGGTTGCCTGTGGTTGCCTGTCGTTGCCTGCCGTTCAATGGCAGTTCAGCGATCCAGAACGCACACGGGGGCCGGTGCCATCGCACCGACCCCCGTCGCGCCGTCGCGCCCGTCGCGTTCAGGTTTTCCGCTGTTCGTCGCGCCCGCCGCGCCCGTCGCGCCCGTCGCCCCCGTCGCGCGGATCAGTGCCGGACTCGGTTTCGGCCGTCGGCTTTGGCTTTGTAGAGGAGCGTGTCGGCGGCGGCGAGGAGGTCCTCGGCGGTGCCGATGCGGGGGGCGGGGAAGATCGCGACGCCGATGGAGGCGCTGAGGCGGAGGACGCCGGTGGGGGCGAAGCCGAACTGGTGCGCCTCGACGCGTTCGCGCAGACGATCGGCGAAGGCGACGGCTCCCTCGAGGTTGGTCTCGGGCAGCACGAGCACGAACTCCTCGCCGCCGTAGCGCGCGACGAAGTCGGCGGTGCGCACCGCGCTCCGCAGCAGCTCGCCCAGCTCGCGCAGCACGCCGTCGCCGACGAGGTGGCCGAGCGTGTCGTTGACCTGCTTGAAGTGATCGAGGTCGAGCATGAGCACCGCCACCGCGTGGCCGTACCGGCGCGCGCGATCGAGCTCGCCGCCGAGGCGCTCCATCAGGGCGCGGCGGTTGAGCACCCCCGTGAGCGGGTCGGTCTGCGCGAGCGCGGCGAGTCGGGCATTGTCGGCGCGCGCGACTTCGAGGAGATGCGCGCGCTGGATGCTCGCCACCGCGGCCTTGACCACCGCATCGGCGAACGCCACGTCCTCGTCGTCCAGCGGCGGCTCGCCGAGGCCGCGGCGCAACAGGAAGACGCCCGCCTGCTGGCGATCGACGAAGAACGGGAGCGCGATCACGCTCCGCACCGGCGGGTCGATGCCGTCGCGCTTCCACTGCTCGCGCGTCTCGGCGAACAACGGATGCACGCGGAGGTCGGGGACGAGCACCGGCCGCCCCGATTCGAGCGCGACGCGGATCTCGGGATACTTGGCCAGGTCGAGCGGCAGGTTGCGGAGTGTCGGGTCGTCGAAAGCCGCGGGGACGACGGCGTGCGTGTCGCCGGGGCGCGCCAGGACGACCGAGCAGCGGAAGAGATCGAGCGCGCGGGCCACGCGCCGCACGAGGAGATGGTAGATCTCCTCGCTCGACAGGTCGGCGCTCACCTCGCGCATGATCTCCATCAGCGTGCGGCCGGCACGCGCCTCTTCGCGCACGCGCGCCAGTTCGGCTTCGAGTCCGTGCAGCCGCCGGCGCGTGAGCGCGAGCTGCGTCCGCGTGCGCAGGTGCGCGCCGATCCGCGCGAGCAGTTCGCCCGCGCGAAACGGCTTCCGCATCACGTCGCTCGCGCCGGTCACGAGCGCGCGCTCGACCATCTCGTCCTCGGGCGCCGCCGAGGTGACGATGACCGGCAGCTCCTTCCACCGCGGGTCGCTCTTGAGTCGCGCGAGCGCCTGCAACGCGTCACCGTCGCCGAGCTGCGCGTCGAGCAGGACGAGGTCCGGCGGGAAGTCGTCCATCACCTCCGCCATCGCCCGCGCCGACGCCGCACCGGCCACGTCGTAGCCGTGCTCGCGCAGGATCCACGCGACCGTCTGACTGGTCGCCGGATCGCGATCGGCGACCAGGATGCGAGGCGTGTGGAGCGCGGCCATGAGCCAAGATAGACGGGCGAGCGAGCCCCACCGTCACGTGCGCGTCGTGCATGTGTCGGCGCACCCTTACCGAACCGCGGGAACGCAGAGGACCTCGATAGCGATGCGCTCTCGCCACCTCGTGTGCTCCGCAACACTGCCATGACACGGAGACACGGAGACCACCGGAGGATGGAGGGTGCGCTCTCGCCACCGTTACAGCACCGCCACCCAACTGCGGGAACGCAGAGGACGCAGAGGCACCGAGGGGTCGCAGAGGCGCGGCACGATCGGCGACCGTGCACCGAACGGATTCTGCATGATTGGAAACAGACAAAACCATTCACGGCGAAAAGGTCGCAGCAGCCACGGCTCACCACCGCGCACCGCTGCGACCTCTCCGTACCTTCTGCGTCCTCTGCGTTCCCGCCGTTCAGGATCTACCGGAAACACGGAAACCGAAGCAGAAAAGACTACTCCTCGCCCCCCTCGTCGTCGTCACCGCTCACCGGTGCGCCGAGTTCGTCGCCTTCGCCTTCCTTGTCGTCCGGCACGACACGCGCCACCGACGTCACGAGGTCGCCGGGATCGAGCTCGATGAGCTTCACGCCCTGCGCGTTGCGCCCCGTCTTCCGGATCTTCTCGGCGCCCATGCGGATCAGGATCCCCTGGCGGGTGATCATCATCACCTCGTCCTCGGGGAGCACTTCCATGAGCGAGACGACGTTGCCCGTCTTGTCGGTGCGGTTGAGCGTCAGGATCCCCTTGCCCCCGCGCTTCTGCACACGGTAGTCGGCGGTGTCGGTCACCTTGCCCATCCCCTTCTCGGTGACGACGAGCAGCGTCGCCTCGCGCTTGATGACGACCATGCCGACGACGGCGTCCTCGGGGCGGAGCTCGATCCCCTTCACGCCGGTCGTGTCGCGCCCCATCTCGCGCACGTCGCTCTCGTGGAAGCGGCAGGTGAGCCCGTGCCGCGTGGCGAGGACGACGTCGTTGCTGCCGAACGTCTCCTGCACGTCGATCAGCTCGTCGCCGCTCTCGATCTTGATCGCCTTGATGCCGGTCGAGCGCGGGTTGGCGTAGTCGGCGAGACGGGTCTTCTTGACCGTGCCGTCGCGCGTGCAGAAGAAGAGGAAGCGGTCGTCGGCGTCGGTCACCTTGGCGAGGTCGCGCACCGGCACCACGGCCCGCACGCGCGTCGTCGGTGAGACGTTGATCAGGTTGACGATCGGCTTGCCCTTGGCCCCCGACCCCGCGTTCGGGATCTCGTAGACCTTGAGCCAGTAGACGCGGCCGTCGTCGGTGAAGACGAGCAGGTAGTCGTGCGTCGAACCGACGTAGATGCGACTGACGAAGTCGCCGTCCTTGAGATCGGTCCCCGTCTTGCCCCGGCCGCCGCGCCGCTGCTTGCGGTACGCCGACGCATTGGTGCGCTTGACGTAGCCCGTGTGCGAGATCGTGACGACGACGTCCTCGTCGGCGATCAGCTCCTCGATCGAGATCTCTCCGTCGTCCGAGACGATCTCGGTGCGCCGCGCGTCGCCGTACTCCTCGACGACCTGCATCAGCTCGTCCTTGAGGATCTGCATGCGACGCGTGCGGCTGCCGAGGATGTCGCGCAGGTCGGCGATCAGCGTGCGGACCTCGGTCAGCTCGGCCTCGAGCTTGTCGCGCTCGAGCCCCGTCAGCTTGGCGAGGCGCATGTTGAGGATCGCCTCGGCCTGCCGCTCCGAGAGCTTGAAGCGCGTCTGGAGCTGCAGCGACGCCGTCGGCGTGTCCTCGGCGGCGCGGATCAGCTTGATCACCTCGTCGATGTTGTCGACGGCGATCTTGAGCCCTTCGAGGATGTGCTCGCGATCGAGCGCCTTGTCGAGGTCGAACTGCGTCCGACGGGTGATGACGTCGTGCCGGTGATCGATGTAGTGCTGCAGCACCTCGCGCACCGGCATGACCTTGGGCACCAGCTGCTTCGTCACCGCGTCGGGGACGAGCGCCAGCATGATCACGCCGAACGTCGACTGCATCGCGCTGTGCTTGTAGAGCTGGTTCAGCACGATGCGCGGGATCGCGTCGCGCTTGAGCTCCATCACGACGCGGATGCCGTCCTTGTCGGACTCGTCGCGCAGCGCCGAGATCCCCTCGACCTTCTGCTCCTTGACCAGGTGCGCGATCTGCTCGACGAGACGCGCCTTGTTGACCTGATACGGGAGCTCGGTGACGACGATCTGCGACTTGTTGCCCGACTCGCGCTCCTCGATCTGCGCCCGCGCACGCATGACGATGCGCCCGCGCCCCGTCTCGAGGTACTCCTGGATCCCGGCGCGGCCGTAGATGAAGCCCGCCGTCGGGAAGTCCGGCCCCTTGATGTGCTTGCGGAGCGTCGAGAAGTCGATCGCGGGATCGTCGACCATGGCCACGATCGCGTTCGCGACCTCGCGCAGGTTGTGCGGCGGGATGTTGGTCGCCATGCCGACCGCGATCCCCGACGACCCGTTCACGAGCAGGTTGGGGACGCGCGACGGGAGCACCGCCGGCTCCTCGCGCGTGTCGTCGAAGTTGCGGACGAAGTCGACCGTGCCGCGATCGATGTCGGCCAGCAGTTCGGTCGCGAGGCGCGTGAGCTTGACCTCGGTGTAGCGATACGCGGCCGCGTTGTCGCCGTCGATCGAGCCGAAGTTCCCCTGCCCGTCCACCAGCGGATAGCGCAGCGAGAAGTCCTGCGCCATGCGCACGATCGCGTCGTAGACCGACGAGTCGCCGTGCGGGTGGTAGCGACCGAGCACGTCGCCGACGACCGTCGCGCTCTTACGGTACGGCCGCCCCGGCACGAGCCCCGCGTCGTTCATCGCGTAGAGCACGCGCCGGTGCACCGGCTTGAGCCCGTCGCGCACGTCCGGCAGGGCGCGCGAGACGATGACGCTCATCGAGTAGTTGATGAACGATTCCTTGATCTCCTCGTCGATCAGGCGAGGGAGGATGCGTTCACGGGACATCGGACCGGTCATGCGGAGACTCGAACGGAAGGAACGCCGGCGCGACGCCCGGAGGCGCCCGTCGGCCGCTGGACCGCGGATGCGGCGCGGACTGCAGACTGCGTACTGCGACGTGCTCCGGCGGTCGCCACGCACGACGGATCGCGCGCATCGACCACCACCGAATATACCCCGAACTCAGCCCCAGGTGTGCGCGATCGCGAGCAGGCGCCACTCGTTGCCGACGCGGTGGAACAGGTACGTCCCGCCACCGTTGCTCGTCGGCAGCGCGCGCGCACCACGCAGCTCGAGCGGGCGATGCACCGTCACCACCGCGTACTCCTTCCAGAGCAGCGTCGCGGCGAGCCGCGTGTAGCCGAAGAGACTCTCGGTGTCGGTCGCCGGGTGCGCACGCCAGTAGGCGTCGCGCGCTTCGCGCAGCCCCGCCTCGCCGAAGACCATCCGCAGCGAGACGCCGGTGCGCGGCGACCGCTGGAAGTTCGGCACCGCCGGCAGCACGAAGAGCGTCGTGTCGCGTGCGCTCGGCCCTTCGCACCGTCCGGTCGTCGGGTTGCGCATGCGCCCCTGCAGGCCGGGCGCGATCGCCTCGCGCTTCGCCTTGCCCGAGAGCACGTCCCACATCGGTCCCGCGCCGCCCGCCTCCCACTCGATCACCACGCGCAGCAGGTCACGTCCTTCCGGCGTCGCCAGCGGTTCGTCGGTGCCGTATTCGAGGACCAGCTTCTCGAGCTTGTCCACGAGGTCGAGGCGCGCGTCGTGCGCGGCGGCGTTCGCGTCGCGCGGGAAGGCACGCAGCCACCCCTCGTTGCACTCGTCGCGTCCGATGTCGGTGAAATCGGCATCGCGGAGCAGCGCGTCGCGGTAGTCGTGCGCGAGCTCGATCGCCGCCTGCAGCTCGTGCTGCGGCCCGCGTCCCATCCCCACCACTGGCCCCGTGCCCACGCGGCCGCGCGGGATGACGTCCGCCTGCACCGACGGCCGCTGGCACGCGCCGAGCGCCATCGCCGCGACCACGGCGACGGCCAGCGGACCAGGGCGCACCGACACGCTGCTCGAGGGGCGCGGCATGGCCGGAAATCTACAGGTTCGTGGTCCGGCGGGATACGGTCGGCGCATCCCTGATGCGTGCAGGACCGGCATCGTCGTCCACGTCCCGCGCGCCTTCCCGCGCATGCCGTCGTCGCACCGACGCGCATTCGCCTCGAGGGTGATCGGGCGGCCCGGCGTCGCGCCGCCCGGCGGTTCAGTCCGCGGCGACCGGCGCGTCGCCGGCGCGCAGCTTCGCCGCCACGGCCGCGTCGTCGGCCGCCAGTTCGGCCTCGATCTCCGCCTCCTCCTCGGCCGCCTCGCGTTCGATCGCCGCCTTCTCGGCCTGGTAGCGCAGGTACCAGGCGCGCGTCACCTCGCCGGCCAGGTCGCGATTGCCGAGGCCGAAGGCGAGCGCCAGCGCGAGTGCGACGGCGCCGAACAGGATCGCGAAGGCGGTGGTGACGATGTCGGTGGCGACGCCGAGCTCCTGGAGCGCCATGAAGATCGCCAGCACGATCACGCCGACATGTCCGACGCGCGCCAGCGTCGGCCCGCCGGTGAGCGCCCCCGCGGACGCGAGGATCAGCCCCTCGACGAAGCCACCGAGCACCGTGCCGACGATGACGATCACGACCGCCGCGATGACGCTCGGGATGTAGGAGACGAGCTCGGAGAAAACGTCCGTCAGCGACTGCAGCCCGGCCGCCGTGGCCGCGACCATGAGGACGGCGAACATCACCGCCCAGAAGACGAGGTTCCCGAAGACCCGGCTCGGCTTGACCGAGTAGCCCGCGTGCTCGACCGCGCGGGTCACCCCGCCGCGGCGGAGGACGTCGTCGAAGCGCAGCTTGCGCAGCAGCCGCTCGAGTCCGCGCCCGAGGACGCGCGCCAGCAGGTAGCCGGCGAAGAGGATGACGAGCGCGCCGAGGAGCGCGGGGACGAGCTCGCCGAGCATGGCGAAGCTGTCCTGGAGGCGGGAGAGGAAGTCCATCGGGTCTGGCAGGAGCGACCGCGGTGCGTGGAGCGGCCGCGTTGAGATGCAAATCTAGTGTGGCCGGGGGCGCGAAGCGTGGCGGTCGCCTCGCTGCGGCGCGACCGCATGGTGGCCCGGAGCGCGCACACGCAGCGCCGATGCGACGTGCGCCCCAGCCTCGGACCACGAGACAGGGGCGAACGAACGAGTGCGGACTCAAATCGCCGGCCGCGGCCGGCTCCGGATCAGCGGAGTGCGAGCACCGTGTCCCGTCGTGCCATCACCTCGGGAATGCCCTCCTGCTCGAACCGGAGGTACCGCACGCTCGCATCGACCGGTCGCACGGACACCCGATAAGGGTAGAACGTGATGAACGCGCACCGCGAGAAGCCGGGCGGCAGGTCGTCGACGACCGGGCGCACTCGGAGGTGCAACGTGTCGCCACGGACGGACGCGGTGGCGGTCGCCGTCGGCGTGGGAATGCACGAGCCGCCGATCGTGCCGACGAGCTGCACCCCATCCGCACCGTCTCGCTGCACCGCAGCCACCACGGCCGTGCCACGCACGCGCAGCTCCTCGACGGTCAGACCGAGCCCGAGCGAATCGAAGCGCACCGAAGCGCTGATGGGTGCCGCCGCGGGCTCGGTGGCGCCGGAGCAGGCTGCTGCCCCGACCAGACTGGCGGCGCAGAGCGCGCGGATCTTCTCCATCGGATTCACTCCATCGGCACATGTGGCGTCGTCGCCCGCGGCCCTCGCAGGTGAGCCATGTCGCAGGAGCATCACGTGGCGAACATCGACGGACAAGGCCACACCGATGCATGAAAACGTCGTGTGTTCTGCATGAAAAGCCTGCACCGACACGACATTCGGCGTCCGTACGTCACGACGGCGAATGCACTCGTCGCAGTGTGTGTCGAGGTCGCTGAATCGCACGGTCGCTTCCCGGCCGGCATGACGCGAGAGCAGCCCCGCATCCCGTTCAATTCCGCGTCCCCCGCTTCAGATCGAAGATCGCGCTCCGCCGACACCGCGGACACACGAACCAGTCGCGCGTGCGCCGATAGCCGAGCCCGAACGACCCGCCGCCGATCGCCTTGCGATGCATCGCGGGGTGCGTGTCGCAGCGCGGGCAGTGCGGCGCGCCGCCGGCGAGCACCGCGTCACGGATCGCCTCCTGCTCGGCGCGGGCGTACTGCGCGGGGCCGTCGTCACGCGGCGCCGCGTGCGGCGACTCGGCATCGTCGCGCATGCCATCGCCGCTCATCGCGTCACCACGTGCACACGCACACGCACGCGCGTTCTCGCACGTCGCCGCATCATCACTCCGTCACCTGCACGACCACCTTCCCGAACTGCTTCCCGCTCAGCAGCCGCTCGTACGCACGCACACCCTCGGCCAGCGGCACGACCGTATCCACCGGGGGCACGAGCTCCCCGACGCGGAACCGCGCGACGATCGCGTCGAATTCGGCGTCGTTGCCCATCGTGCTGCCCATCAGCGACCACTGGTTCCAGAACAGCTTGCGCACGTCGGTCTGCACCATCGGGCCGCTCGTGCCGCCGCAGGTGACGAGGCGGCCGGCGCGGCCGAGTGCGCGGAGCGAGCGGTCCCAGGTCGCCTCGCCGACGCTGTCGATGACGACGTGCACGCCCTGCTTCCCCGTCGCGGCGCGGATCACGGCGGGGACGTCCTCGCTCGCGTGATTCACCACGTGATCGGCACCCATCGCCTGCGCACGCGCGAGCTTGTCGGGGTCCGAGCTCGTCACCCACGTCTCGGCGCCGATCGCGCGGCAGAGTTGCAGCGCCGCGAGTGCGACGCCGCCGCCGATGCCCCACAGCAGCACGCGTTCGCCCGGCTGCACGCGCGCGCGTGACACCACCATGCGATACGCCGTCAGCGTCGCCAGCCCGAACGCCGCCGCCTGCGGTGCGGGGATCGTCGCCGGGATCGTGCGCAGGTTGACGGCCGGCACGAGCACGCGCTCCGCCGCGACGCCCGGCCGATGCTCGCCGAGGATGCGATAGCGCGGGCAGAGCGGCTTGTCGCCCGCCAGGCAGGCCTCGCACGCGCGACACGACACACCCGGGTCGAGCACCACGCGATCGCCCGGGCTGAGCGTGGTCACCGCGTCACCGATCGCCTCGACCGTGCCGACCGCATCGCAGAGCGCGATCCAGTCCGGCGTCAGCGTCACCCCAGGGATGCCGCGCAGCACCCAGAGATCGAGGTGGTTGAGCGCCGCCGCCTCGACACGCAGCAGCACGTCGCCGCCGGTCGGTGCCGGGGGCTCGGGGAGATCGGTCCGAACGACGAGCTGTTCGAGGCCGCCATGACCCTGCAGGACGAGTCCGCGCACGGGGAAAGTCGGGTGTCAGTGGTTATCTTGGCCGCGCCCGCGCGCGGTGCCCGATCCGGGGGACGGCGACTCCGTCCGGCTGCGCGCCAATTCCCCAGGATGCCCCGCACATGATCGCGATCAAGGTGCCCCCGCTCGGCGAGTCGATCGTCGAGGCCACCGTCTCCCGCTGGCTCAAGCAGGAAGGCGAGGCCGTGAACCCCGGCGAGACGCTCGTCGAACTGGAGACCGACAAGATCACGGTCGAGGTGCCGGCGCTGAAGGGTGGCGTGCTCGCGAAGCGGGTGGCGGCCGAGGGCGACGTGGTCGGCGTGGACGCGCTCCTGGGCGAGATCGCCGAGGGTGGCGAGGCCGCGGCGGCCGCACCGGCCCCCGTGCAGGCCGCGGTCGCGCCGGCCGCGCCGATGGCGAGCAGCCAGCCGGCCGCCGGTGCGCAGGACGCTGAAGTCAAGGCGAGCCCCGCGGCGCGCAAGGTCGCGGCCGAGGCGGGGGTGAATCTCGCGACGGTCGCCGGCACCGGGCGCGGTGGCGTGGTGAGCAAGCCCGACGTGATCGCCGCGATGAGCAGCACCGCCGCACCGGCGACCGCGCCCGCGCAACCGTCGGCACCGGCCGCAGCACCCGCCGCCGCGCCGTCGGCGCCCAGGCCCGCCGTCCCCGCCGCGCCGATCGTGCGCAGCGGCGAGCGCGAGGTGCGCGAGAAGATGACGACGCGCCGCAAGCGCATCGCCGAGAACCTGCTGCTCGCGCAGCACAGCACCGCGCACCTGACGACGTTCAACGAGATCGACATGACCGCCGTGAGCGCGCTCCGCGATCGGCTCAAGGAGAAGGTCGAGAAGGAACACGGCGTGCGCCTCTCGTTCATGCCGTTCTTCGTCAAGGCGGCGACGCAGGCGCTCAAGGCGTATCCCGTCGTCAACAGCCAGATCGACGGCGACCACATCGTCTACAAGAACTACGTCAACATGGGCATCGCCGTCGCCAGCGACGCGGGGCTCGTGGTGCCGAACGTCAAGGACGCCGATCGCAAGGGGATGCTCGACATCTCGCGCGACATCGCCTCGCTCGCGAAGAAGGCGCGCGACGGCAAGCTCGCGATGGACGACCTCACCGGCGGATCGTTCACGATCACGAACGGCGGCGTCTTCGGCTCGCTCATCAGCACGCCGATCATCAACTTCCCGCAGGTCGGCATCCTCGGCCTGCACAAGACGCAGGATCGCCCGATCGCGATCGACGGCAAGGTCGAGATCCGGCCGATGATGTACGTCGCCCTCAGCTACGATCACCGCATCATCGACGGGCAGCAGGCCGTGCTCTTCCTCGTGCGCGTGAAGGAGCTGATGGAAGATCCCGCCTCGATGCTGGTGGAGTGACCACGATGGCGAACGCTCCCGTCCCCGCCGACGTCGTCGTCATCGGCGGTGGACCCGGCGGCTACGTGGCCGCGCTCCGTGCCGCGCAGCTCGGCCTGTCCACGGTCTGCGTCGAGATGGATCGCACGCTCGGCGGCACCTGCGTGACCGTCGGCTGCATCCCGAGCAAGGCGCTGCTGACGAGCTCCGAGCACTTCGAGTTCGCACGCCACGCGGCCGCCGAGCACGGCGTCGTGATCGATGGCGTGCAGCTCGACCTCGCGCGCATGATGCGACGCAAGGACGACGTCGTCGGCTCGAACACCAAGGGCATCGAGTTCCTCTTCAAGAAGAACAAGGTGACCTGGGCCAGAGGGCGCGGCGTGCTCAAGGCCGGCAACCTGGTCGAGGTCACCGCCGGCGACGGCACCGTCACCGCGTACCAGGCCGCGAACGTCATCATCGCCACGGGCTCGAGCTCGATCGAGTTGCCGTTCCTCCGGTTCGACGAGCAGCGCGTCGTCAGCAACATCGGTGCGCTCGCGCTGCCGGCGGTGCCGAAGCGGCTGCTCGTCGTCGGTGGCGGCGTGATCGGCCTCGAACTGGGCTCGGTCTGGCGCCGCCTCGGCAGCGAGGTGACGGTCGTCGAGTTCATGCCGACGATCCTCCCCGGCATGGACGAGGAGATCGTCAAGGAGGCGACGCGCACCTTCGGCAAGCAGGGGCTCGTCTTCCGCACCGGCACCAAGGTGACGGGTGCCGACACGTCGGGCGAGACGATCAGGGTGAGCGTCGAGAGCGCGCAGGGCGCCGAAGTGCTCGAGGCCGACGTCGTGCTCGTGAGCGTGGGTCGTCGCCCGAACCTCGCCGGCATCGACGCGCAGGCGCTCGGGCTCGCGCTCGGCCATCGTGGCGAGATCCTCGTCGACGACCAGCTCCGCACGAATCTCCCAAACGTCTTCGCGATCGGCGACGTGGTCGGCGGCAAGCTGCTCGCGCACAAGGCCGAAGACGAGGGCGTGATCGCCGCCGAAGTGATCGCCGGCAAGCCGGTGCACATGCACTATCGCTCGATCCCGAGCGTCGTGTACACGTGGCCCGAGATCGCGAGCGTCGGCATGGCCGAACACGAGGTGAAGGCGAGCGGGCGACAGTATCGCGTCGGCAAGTTCCCCTTCAGCGCCAACGGGCGCGCACGCTGCCTCGGCGAGACGAACGGCTTCGCCAAGTTCATCGCCGACGCCGAGACCGACGAGATCCTCGGCTGCCACATCATCGGCCCGAACGCCGGCGACCTGCTGCAGGAAGTCGTGCTCGCGTTCGAGTACCGCGGCTCGAGCGAGGACATCGCGATCACCGTGCACGCCCACCCGACGCTCTCCGAAGTCGTCAAGGAAGCGGCGCTCGCGACGCTCGGACGTGCCCTGCACATCTGATCGCGGGGACGTCGATCGGAACAGCTCGAAACGCAGGGGGCGCAGGGGGCGCAGTGGAACGACAGACCAGACGCTCTGGTGGCCGTTTCCCTGCGCTCCCTGCGCCCCCTGCGCCCCCTGCGTTTCAAGCTGTTCTTCGACGCAGACGACGACGGACCATGGACGCGCAGCACGCGGGAACTTCGAGCGGGGATGGTGACCACGTCCGGCACCCGATCACTTCGTCCCCGACACGGATCCCGCCATGGCCACGCACGCCGAATCGCTCGCGTATCGTCTGCCCGTCGCTCGCTCCCGCACGATGGCCCTGACGGCGGGTGAGGTGGTCACGCACTGGGGGCTGGTCCTCGTGCTCGTCGGCATCGGCGCGCTCAAGTTCACGGCCGGCGAAGCCGAGGGCATTCGCGGACTCGTCACCAGCAGCCCACTGCTGTCGTGGCTCCATGCGGTGACCGACGTGATGGGCGCGTCGCGGTTGATCGGCGTGGTCGAACTGCTCGCCGCGCTCGGGCTGGCGCTGCATCGTGTGTCGTCGCGCGCGGCGTTGGCGGGATCGGTGCTGGCGATCGTCACCTTCGCGGCGACGCTCTCGTTCCTCGTGACGGCACCGGGGGCGTGGGACCGTTCGCTCGGCTTCCCTGCGCTCGGCGGCACGGGGCAGTTCGTGATCAAGGACGTCGTCCTGCTCGGCGCGTCGCTGCAGGCCTTCGCGCGCGCCCGCCGCGCATTCAGCGACGCGCCCTGAAGCCCTCGACCGCGAGCGCATCGAGCACGCGTGTGCGCAGGGCGTCGAGCTCCTGCGCCGCGGGACGCGCCGGCGCCGCGTCGGCGATCGCCTCGAGCACGAGACGCGCGAAGGCGTAGTGCGACGAGCACGCCTCGCAGGTGCGCAGGTGTCGCTCGACCTCGTCGGCCGCCGGCGCGTCGAGCGTGCCGTCGAGATGATCCCACAGGCGACGCACCGCCGTCAGGCAATCGATGTCGCGCGGCTCGTCGAAGTCGTCGATCATGGTGCCTCTCCGCTGTGCGGGGCATCGCTGCGCGGCGGGCGCAGCCCCGCGTCGCGTGCATGTTCGATGAGTGCGGCCTGCAGCAGGCGTCGCGCTCGAAACAGACGCGAGCGCACCGTGCCGATCGGCACGCAGAGGTGCGCCGCGACTTCGTCGTAGGTCGCGCCGTGCATGTCCACCATGATCGTCACCACGCGAAACGGTTCGGGGAGCGCATCGAGCGCGGTGCGGATCGCGGGGCCCAGATCGAGCGCGGCGAGCCGTGCCTCGAGCCCGTCACGCTGTGCCGCCGAGTGGCCGCGTGCCGTGGCCAGCGACTCGAGCTCGGCGTCGGTCCCCTCGTCGGTGACCTGCAGCCGTCCCGCGCGATCACGCATGCGGAGGAAGGCGTGATGACATATCGACATGACCCAGCGGCGCACATCCGCGCCGGGCCGGAACGTGTGCCGTCCGCGATAGGCGCCGAGGAAGGTCTCCTGCACCAGGTCTTCGGCCTGCACCGGATCGCGCGCGAGGGCACGTGCGAAGCGTACGACGTCCGGCAGGCACGCCAGCACGTCGCGCTCGAACACCTCGTCGGAGACCATCGGCCCGGCGATGCCCTCGTCGCTCATGGGCGCGCACTGCACGGCACGGTCACGGACGATGGGTGGCGGGGTCGCACGGCGACGAACGTGTCACGAACGGACCGGCGGTCGCCGGTGCACGGGACGTAGACGCGGCGGCGTCGGCGAGTTCCCGGACACGACCGGCGCGGAGTCCCCGACACGTGCGCGACCGCAGGAACTCCACACCGTCCCCGCGGCTAGGTGGGGCGTCTTCCATTCCTCGCCCCGAGCCCCCGATGTCCCACGCCGAGCCGACCGATCACGCCGCGCCCCGACATCCCGTCGTGGTGCGCCTCACCCACTGGACGAGTGCCGTCGCCATCACGGTGATGGCGGCCAGCGGACTGCGCATCTTCAACGCGCATCCGTCGTTCGCGCGCCCCGGTGATCCGCCCTTTCCGCTCTGGCCGTTCGAGGGGACGCCGATCGCCGCCAAGCTCACGCTCGGCGGCTGGCTCGGCGGCGCGCGACACTGGCACTTCGCGATGATGTGGCTGCTCGTCGGCAATGCGCTCGTGTATCTCGCGCACCTCGCGCGGCACGGCCGCTGGCGCACGCTCGTACCGCTCCGCGGCGACTGGCGCGACGGGATCGCGATGGCGCGCTTCTACCTGCGGCTCACCGACGCGCATCCGCACCAGGCCAAGCACAACGCGCTGCAGAAGCAGGCGTACACGGCGATGCTCGTCGTCGGCGCGCTGCTCGTGTGCACCGGGCTCGCGATCTGGAAGCCGGTCACGCTCGGCTGGCTCACGGCGCTCTTCGGCGGCTACACGTGGGCGCGCTGGTGGCACTTCGCGTCGATGCTCGCGCTGGGCGTGCTCGTGCTCGGGCACGTGGTGATGGTCTTCGCGGTGGATCCGTATGCGCTCCGTGCGATGACGACCGGTGGCTACGACGAGGCGCGTTGGAGCCCGGTGGCGCGCAACGCGCGACCGTTCCAGCGCTGGTTGCCGCGCCGCGTCGCGATGGCACCGGCCATGGCACTGGCGACACCGCTCGTGCACGCGACGGCAGCGTCGTCGCCCGAGGTGTCGCACACGGCGTCGGCGTCATCGACGTCATCGCAAGCATCGACATCGTCACAATCATCGACGTCGTCGCCGGAGAAGCCATGAGCGCGCCCCGTGACCCGAATCGCGCGCTGCCACCACGCCTCGGTGACGCGCTCGCGCGCGAACATGCGGCAGGGCGCATCGATCGGCGCGACTTCATGCGCCTCGCCTCGCTGCTCGCGGGTGGTGCGCTGCTCTCCGGCTGCGACGCGCGCGGGCCGAGCAGCGTGCGGTCGCTGATCGTGTCGGTGGGGCGCGGCAACGAGCGGATCGAACGCTGGCTCTATCGGCCGGGCTCGCGCGATCACGGTGCGCCGGGCTCCCGGGTCGCGGGCGACGGCTTTCCGTCGTACTTCATCTCGCGGACGGTCCCGATGTGGGACGCGTCGGCGCGCGGCGAATGGCGACTGACGGTCGATGGCGCGGTGCGCCGCCCGCTCTCGCTCACGCTCGCCGAGCTGCAGCGGATGGCACGCGTGCGGCAGCGCGTGAACCACTACTGCGTCGAGGGATGGAACGCGACCGCGATCTTCAGCGGCGTGCCGGTGGCGACGCTCGCGGAGCTCGCGGGGCTCACGCCGTCGGCGGCCTACGTGGACTTCCGCTCGTTCGACGCGGGCTACCACGAGAGCTGGGACCTCGACAGCGCGCTCCATGCGCAGACGCTGATCGTGGTGGGCAAGGAGGACCGGCCGCTCCCGCCAGCCTACGGCGCGCCGGCCCGCGTGCACTCGCCGGTCAAGCTCGGCTACAAGAACACGAAGTACCTGACGCACGTGACGTTCATGCCCGAGCGGAACGGCGGCTACTGGTCGGACCGCGGCTACGAGTGGTACGGGGGAACGTGACGGCGACCGCCTCGCGCTCGCCCGAGCGAACCATCCGCCCTCCGCACTGCATTCTCCGTCCTCCGGCCGTCTCCGTTCCTCCGATCTTCCGTGTCGGTTCGAGATCCTGAACCAACAGGGGAGATCGGAGAAACGGAGACGGCCGGAGGACGGAGACGTTCGTGTTCGGTGTGCGGCGGCGCGGGTGTCTGCGCTCGCGTGAAATCAGCGGCGAAAGGTCGCGAGCGTGGTGCCGCTCTCGTCGAGCAGCTCGAGGCGATCGCGCTCGATGCGGTAGCGGCGCACGGCGTCGAACATCTTCACGACGGCATCCTCGAGCACCATCGCCTCGGGGATGCCGGCCATGCGCGTCATCGCACCCGCGCGGAGCGTGAGGCCGTGCGGGCCGGTGCGCGTGAAGCCGCCATTGAAGCGGTTCACACCGGCGACGCCCGAGACACGTCCGGCAGCGGCGTCGAAGACGAGCGTCGGATGCTGCGCGGGGTGCATGTCGCCCGGGATCGTCGCCCCCGCGATCTCGACGAGCTTCCACGGTGCGCTGCCGAGGTCGGGCTGCTGCGCACCGGCGCCGGTGGCGAGCGAGGCGGACGGCGAGGAGGCACCCTGGTCGGAGCGGGGAGCGCAGGCGGACATGGCGATGAGGAGGGCGAGGGTCGGGACGATAGGACGCATGGACGGCTCTCGGCTGGCGGGACGGCGGTGACGGATCGCGGCGGTCGTCACGGGAGACGTGCGACGGTCGCGGACGTGCACATTCGCTCCTGGGACGGCACGGGGCGCGGCGCCCCGTCGGACGCCGCGCCCCGGAAGAATGCGTCGCGGTGCGCGTCAGCGCGTGCGACGGCGCCGCGCGAGGAGCGCGAGGCCACCCAGCCCGCTCGCGAGCAGCACCACCGACGTCGGCTCCGGCACCACGTTCAGCTGGCCGCGGATCTCGCCCGGCGGGAACTGCTGCGAATGCACGTTGAAGTACATGTTGCCCGCGAGCAGCGCCTGCGCCTGCGCCATGGTCACCGCGAAGACGGCGTTGGTGAGCGTCCCGTTGCGCCCCTCGTTCGACAGGACGATGAGCGGGCCGAGGTCGAAGCGGATCGGCCCGTTCACGCCCGGCGGCGCCTCGTGGATGTGGGCGACCGTCATCCGCGAGGTGAGGTTGCTGAAGCTCAGGTTCACCGTGATCTGCGTCCTCGCCTGATTGAGCACCACGCTGCCGAAGCCGGATGCCGGCGTGGAGACGGGCGGGACTTCCTGCGCGCCCGAGAGGAAGGCGGTGAGCGTGGTCTGCGCCACGGCGACGCTCGACAGCGACGCGAGTGCGAGGCCGGCAGTGACTGCCCGGCGGACGACCGTTCGGAACATGGCTGGCTCCCTGCGATGGGTGGACCGCACGTGATCCGCTCGGACGCGAGCGGCACGACGGCGATGACGACGGCTCGACGCCGCGTGCCTTGATCTTCGTTCCCGGCTCCGCCCGATGCGAGCGAGCGCGAGTGCACGCGGCGCGACATCGGCGCCACGGCCCTGTCGCAGCCCGGTGACCGGTGTGCCCGAACGCGGACAGCCGTTGCCACCTCCGGTGGACAGCCGGCGACGCGCCCGCAACGGCGGTGCCGCGTGAAGCCCTTGCCATGCAACGACTTCTGCCTCGGCAGTGACGTGGCCGCGCGATTGCCCTGCATCGGGGCAGGTTCCCGACCCGTCCCTCGCGCGAGGCTCCCCCGATGTCCGCCACACTCGTCGCCGTTCCGACTCCCGCTCCCTTCGCCACGGCCCTCCCGCTCGCCGGACGCTGGCGCCTGACGATCACCGACATCGTCGGCGACGACGACGCGCGCTGGACGATCGGTGCGGTGCCGCTCCGCATCGCGCTCGACGGCGCGACCGTGCGCGGCACGGTGCGCAACGCGATGCCCGACATCGCCTGCCAGTGCGCCGCGACACATGGCGACGCACTCCCGCCCGTGCCGCCGATGGGCCCACTCGACGGCACGATCGACGGCGAGACGGTGACGATGCACCTGGGCCGACACTGGACGCTCGTCGGCAGCTTCGACGCGACCGGCGCGGTGCTCGCAGGCCGCGCGCTCTACCGGGAGCACGCGCAGGGCGTCGTGCTCGAACGGCGCGGCCGCTTCGTGGCGGTCCGGCTGCCGCGCTGACGATGCGCCGCGCTCGGGCGGATGCATGTGCACGAATGCACAGTACAGTCCGAATCGTTGGTGCAACACGAACGAACCACGGGAACGCAGAGGTCGCGGAAAGGACGAAGAGGTCGCAGACGTTCCGACGGACGACCATCTACCCCAACGCACGTCTGCGACCTCGCCGTATCTTCTGCGCCCTCTGCGTTCCCGCAGTTCGCAGTTCGCCGTTCGCAGTTCGCAGTTCGCCGTCCGCCGTTCGCGCTTCACCGATGCCTGCGCTGTTCTCGGTGCCGTCGCTGGCTCAACGACCAGCCGGGACGATCGCGTCGGCTTCGATCTCGACGAGGTACTCGTCACCGACGAGCCGCGCCTGGACGAGCGTGTTCGCCGGCTGGATGGTGCGGAACCGCTCGCCGTGTGCGCGCGCGACGGCTTCCCAGTCGTCGATCGAGGGGACGAAGATGCGCGTGCGGACGACATCCTCCATGCGGCCACCGAGCGACGTGATCGCGCCCTCGATCTTGTCGAGCACCGCGTGCGCCTGCGCGCCGGCGTCGGTGCCGCCGACGAGGCGGTTGCCGTAGGTGGCGGTCGTGCCGCTCACCACGATGCGGTCGCCCACGCGCACGGCGCGGCAGTAGCCGGCCATCGTCTCCCAGCTCGTCCCGCTCATCGCGCGGCGCCGGTCGCCGGCGTCGACCACCGTGTACGCCGGCGGGAAGCCGTCGAGGTGGTGGCTCAGGTCACCGCTCGCCGTGAGGAAGGGCGGCTTGCGGTACTCGTCGCCGCAGTCGCCGGGGATCATCGGCAGCGTGTCGGTGACGCGCGCGAGCGCTTCGCGATCGGCGTTGTCGAGCGTGATCGCGAACGTCCGTGCGTTGTCGTCGAGGTGCATGCGCTCGCCGAGCCGCGCCCCGACGATGACTGCCGCGATCGCCGGATGATCGAGGATCCAGCGCGTCGCGACGTTCGCCATGCTCGCGTCGTGCTTGCGCGCGACCGCCTGCACCACCGCCAGCAGCGACTGGAGCGCGTCCCAGCCGCCCGCCTGCTCGATGAAGCGGCGGTACTTCATCATCGACCATGTCGCGTCGTCGCGCCCCACGGGATCCGCCGCGCCGACCCACCGCTCCGTGAGGAGTCCCCCCGCAACGGTGCCGTACGCGAGGATGCCGATGCCGTGCTGCACGCAGTACGCGCTCATCGCGCCGAGTGCGCGACGATCGAGCAGCGAGCAGCTCACCTGGTTGCTCGCGAGTCGGATGCCGCTCGCCGTCGCGACGCGCAGGTGCGCGGTGTCGAAGTTGGTGACGCCGATCGCCCCCACGAGCCCCTCGGCGCGCAGCTCCTCGAGCCACCAGAGCGCGTCGAGCCATGACGGATCGGCGTAGCGCCACGCGTGGAACTGCATGAGCGGGATGCGCTCGAGCCGCATGCGACCGAGCGCACGCGTCACGCCGTCGCGCACGTCGGCCTTCGTGAGCGCCCCCGGTCTGGGCACCCACTTGGTCAGGAACTGCGCGCCGTCCGCTCCGTGCGCGGCGACGTAGCGCCCCGTGATGTCCTCGGCCGAACTGTAGTGGTCGGCCATGTCGAACGTCGTCGCACCGCGCTCGACGTAGGGGCGCATCGCGGCGGCCGCGGCGTCGAGGTCGAGGGTGCGTCCGTCGCGCTCCATGTCGGCGACCTGCCAGAGCCCCGTGACGAGACGCGCGATCTCGAGACCGGGCGCGATCTCGATGCGTGGAATCGTGTGCGACATGCGCGGATCTGCGGGCGGAGGGACGAGGCGGCCGGTCAGGCCGACGGAAGGACGGCGAAGCGCGCGGCGACGTCGACGCCCGCGCGGCGCAGCGCGCGCATCTCGCGGACGTAGGCGAGCGTCGCGACGGCCATGACGGCGAGCCAGGTCGGCGTCGAGCGCAGCCACCACGCCCGGTCGCTGCCGAGATCGCGCGCGACGTGCACCACCAGGAACGCACCGATCACGACGACGCCGAGCAGCGCGACCGGCACCTGCGCACCGCGCGACGGCAGCACCGTCACCCGTGCCGCGAGGCGCGGATTGCGCGACGGGAGCGCGAGCACCGCGAGGCACATCAGCAGGAAGTTCACGAGCATGCTCAGCACGAGGATGTCAATGCCGAGGAAGAAGTCGCCGGCGAAGTGGCTGCCGAGCACACCACCCGCGGCGACCGATGCACTCGCGAGGATCGCGCGCGTCGGCGTGCGGCGGCGCGGATGCACCTCGGCGAGCGCGCGCGGTGCGATGCCGTCCTCGGCCCACGCGAACATCAGGCGCGACACGGACAGGATCATCGACGGGAGGTCCTTGGCCAGCGCGAGCGCGGCGCCGGCCGCGATCGCGATCGTCCAGCCGGGCGTGAGCACGTAGCCGAGCAGCCCGGTGGCGGTGAGGTCGCGCGTGCGCGCCTCGCGCGCGATGTACTGCCACGGCACGGTGTGGTGCACCGCCGCGGTGAAGGCGAGATAGAACGCGCCCGCGATCGCGATGGCGAGCAGGATCGCGCGCGGGATGTTGCGTCCCGGATCGCGCGCCTCGCCGCCCGCCTGTGCGATGGCGTCGAAGCCGATGAAGCTCGAGAAGAGCACCGCGGCGGCCGACGCGAGCGTGCGCGCGTCGAACGGCGCGGGATCGAGCGGCGGCATCGGGCGCGCGTCACGTTCGGCGGCGACCGCGGCGAACGTCGCCTGATCGTGGCCGAAGCCGCCGATGATGACGAGCGCGCCCAGGACGAGCGTCGCGATGATGAGCGGGACGATCGTGCGCTCGTAGGCGCGGAGCCCGAGCATGTTGACCCACGTGAAGAGCGCGATCGTCGCCAGCGAGACGGCGAGATGCACCGGCGCGCGATCGAGCGCCGCGGCGAGCCCCGTCAACCCCGCGGGTGCGGCGGCGTCGCGCAGGAACGGGACGAGCACGTACGAGACGACGCCGATCGCGATCGAGAGCCCGAACCACTGCGAGACGCTGGCGACGAAGCCGAGGTACGGCGACAGCCCGCGGCTCGCATAGACGTAGCTGCCGCCGGCGACCGGCATCGCCGAACCGAGGATCGCGTAGGCGAGGCCCGCGAGCACCGCCGGCACCGCCGCGATCCCGAAGGCGACGAGCACCCACTGGCCGATGCCGGGCACGCTCCGTTGCAGCATGATCGGCACGATGTGCACGCCGGCGCCGATCATGCTGCACAGCCCCGTGGCCACGAGTGCCACGAGGCCGAGTGACCGGTCGAGCGCCGGCGGCGTGGTGCGAGCGTGGTCGGTCGGGGGCGTGACGGGCACGCGGCGAAGTTAGTCGCGGCGCGCGCGCGACGGGGCGCTGCGCTTCGGTGCGGTCGCCCCATCGGTGATCCCGCGCGCACGCTCGTACTCGGCGATGTACGCGTCCGGGCCGAGCACGGCGATCGCGCGTGCGACCGCGTCGGGCACGAGGTCGTCCCACGCCTTGAAGCGCAGGCAGCTCTTGCCCATGTCGAGCTTCTTGCCGGCATTCTTCCACGCCGCCTGCAACGCCGCCTCTTCGCCGGGGACCATGTACGGTGCGGTCAGATAGAGCGCCACGTTCTGCTTCTGCGACGCGAGCGCCACCACCGTCAGTGGCTGCCCGTTGTACGTGACCGGATAGCGCGCGAGCGGGATGACCCACGAGATCATCCCCCAGAGCATCGTTTCCTCGTAGCCCGCCGGGATCCGCGCGTTCACGAAGTCTCGCACTCGCGACACGAGCACACGACGGTCTGGCGGGAGTTCGGCGAGGTACTCGGCGACCGTCGTCGCGCGACTGCTGGCCATCGGGGCTCCGTGGGTCGTGGTGGGAGTGGTGCGCGAGGTGCGCGTGGTAAGTGCTCGGACCGCGGAGATGCGGAGTGCGCGCGGAGGAACGCGGAGAACTGATTCCTGGAAACGTCGTCTCCGTCCTCCGGTCGTCTCCGTTCCTCCGAAGTTCAGAGTGGTTCGAGATCTCGAACAGACGAAGAAGATCGGAGCAACGGAGACCACCGGAGGACGGAGACGTCGTTTTCCAAAGCCTTCCTCCGCGCCCCTTCGCGTCCCCCCGCATCTTGTATGTCTCGCGTGCGTACCGCACCATCGGAC
>ERZ1066136.350-NODE-350-length-39950-cov-22.785036_pt1 | contig 39950 bp, 23 predicted proteins | sample MGYA00382783_ERZ1066136 | MGnify/ENA primary metagenome ERZ1066136 (study PRJEB33369, sample SAMEA5778366) | biofilm metagenome | biome: Industrial cooling water; feature: Water cooling tower basin; material: Biofilm | place: United Arab Emirates | collected... | reverse complement strand
CCGTCGCTGTCGAGGTCGCCGGCGGGGAGGCCGAAGGGGATGCCGTAGGCGGTGTAGCGGACTTGTTCGACTTGGGTGCCGTCGGACTTGGTCAGGGCGACCACGTCCCCGCGCCAGTTCTGGGAGTAGAAGATGCGCTGCTCGCGGGTGCCGTCGCTGGCGGCGGTCCAGGCGGTGTTGTGGTCGCGGTCGCGCAGCACGATGCCGTTGATGTAGCTGCTGCCGCCCTGGCCGTCGAGGCCGGCTTGTTGGAGGACCCACTCTTCCTTGGGGCTGGTGTCGGCGCCGCGGTAGGTGGCGATTTGGCGCCAGCGTTCGTCGTAGGCGTGGTAGTACCAGGGGTCGTTTGAGTCGACGTCCAGGTCTTCGTCGGCGTCGTAGTGCTCGCCGATCATGAAGCCGAGGCCGTTGTAGCGGATCTCTTCGACCAGGGCGTCGTTGCTGCGCTTCAGGATCTTGCGCATGCGGCCGAAGGCGTCCCAGGTGTACTTGTAGTCTTCGCCGTCGTCGGTGAGCTGGCCGACGGCGTCGTAGGCCAGGGTGAACTCGGGCGTGGAGTCGCCGTTGGTGTCGCGGTTCGAGATCTCGTTGACCGCATTGTGAGCGCGCAGCTCGTCCAGCTCGTCCGCGTCGGTGAAGTCCCCGTCGCCGTTCAGGTCGAAGCGGTTTTGCTCCCAGTTGCCGAGGTGGTCGAGGGTCCAGCGCTGGTCCTGCTTGGGGCTTGAGATCGAGCCGCTCGAGAGCGTGCCGCGGTGGGCGCGCGTGACCCGGTCCAGGTCGTCGATCGAGTACAGGAAGTCGAAGCCGGTGTGGACCCTGTCGTCCACCGAGAGGATGTTCCCGCCGCGGTCCCAGGCCAGGGTCACGTCGTAGGCCTTGTAGGCCGTGGTCGCTTCTTCCCAGGAGACCGTGGTCATCCGGTTGAACCGGTCGACGCGGGTGTAGGCGCTGGTCGAATCGTAGATCTGGTGCTGCAGCCCGATCGAGGGGTAGCCCGTGCGGGCCAGCTGGCCCGTGCCCAGGTAGGCGTAGCGCGTCAGCAGCGTGCCATCGACGCTGATGCCGGAGACGCGGCTCATGTCCGCATCAAACAGCCCCGCCGAGTTCGAGTACGTGTAGGTGACCGACTTGCCCGACGGATAGGTCGAGCCCGTGCGGCGCACGGTGTTGCGGCCGCCCGTCGCCTTCGAGTAGGCGTGCGTGAGGGCGTAATCGTCCACCGACCCCGATTGGCCGACGGCGCTGTTCGTGTCCTGGGCGAAGGAAGTCACGTTGCTCCACCCATCGTACCCGTACTTGACCTGGTCCACCACCCCCCCGCCGCTGGCCGCGTCGTACTGGGTCACGGTCAGCCGCCGCCCCAGGGAGTCGTAGCCCGTCTCGATGCGCCGCACCGCCCCGTCAAAGCCCGTGGCCAGGGTCGAGACCGCCCGGCTCAGAAGCCTCCCAGAGGCGTCGTAGGCCATCTCCGTGACGTTTCACCTGCCCGGTCGCCATACCCACTGCTCGCCGGCATTCTTGTAGCCATAGATGACTTGCTCCTTCGATGCGCTAAGCTCAACAAAGGGCAATAGTTTCTTTTCCGCAGAGCTACCAGAAATCTGAAGTCCGCCTGGCTCAAGTATCGCTTCATGCGATAACTCGCCATCTTCGAACTGCCGCATTACGATAACACCAGTATCGCTCAATACTCCTAGGCCGATGATCTCATTTCCCGCGGCGTCATAGAATACTAGCTGGCTAGACCGTACTTCTTCGTCCCATCTTAGGGAGACCCTAGTGGCGCCATCCTCATCTACGATGGCTATGCTCTTAGCGATTAACGATCCTGGGCCTCTCGGCGTAAGACAACTGCTGAGCCCAATCAGCAGGAGTGTCAAGAAGATGCACTCCTTGCCAAGCACTCTAACCTGGCACCACTGGACGTAGCTCTGGATTTGCATTTTTTCGGATTTGAAGGTTTTTGAAGTTTGGTAGTCAATCATTCTCTAAGGAACCTCGGTCATCTTGCAATTCCCAGCAATCTTAACAAGGGACATTTTAATCTTGATCCCCTTAATGGTAACCTTGCATTTAGATCCATACTTTGGCACTGGAATAACAACTTCCCATTGAAGATGCAGATCGACTGTTGGGCCTTCCCATACCTCTTCTCCCTTGCACCAGCAAGTCTTCTCCACCTCCCCCTTCTTGCCAAGCTTTTCAAGATGTGGGCACTCGCTACCAAATTGCATAAAATTGATCGTGTCCTTAACTGAACCCCCAAATGTCCCCTCCGTCACCAACATACTACAATCCTCGTCATCGTAGTAATCAAAACTCAACCGCTTTATCTTGATTGAGTGTACCGTGCAAGCACCTTCACACTTCTTTGGCTTGGAAGGAGAATCGTCCTGATCAATAAAAATCGACTCATAAGTCGGCTCCCCGTAGCCCGGAAGTACGCCGGAGCCGTCAGCAAAGCTGGAGGCAAAAGCCGGAAACCCAGTATCTCCACCGTGACCGACACCTTCAGGCACTTGCCATTGATCGAGATAAGCGTTTACTGAGTGAGCGGAGTACTGCCGCAAATCGCCCGGTATTGAACTGTTCGGCCCCATTCCAGAGGGACGCCGAGAGAGCACCCTCCCAAGAGCACTCTGGCAGAGTCCGGCACTTGTTTGCCAATGCTCCGCAGACAGCAGTTTCGAGCAACTCTGAAGCCCATGCCGCTGCCCGACCTTCGACATCGCGGACACTCCGAGCGTTGTGCCCGTCGCTATCTGCGCCTTGTCGGTCGCATCACAATCCCCATCCGTATCCAGATCCCCTCTCACATCATATCCGCTCGCTGCGATGATGCCATCGAACAGCGTCTCGTCAGCCGCATCGCAGTCCCCGTCGCTGTCCAAGTCGCCAGCCGGCAGGCCAAAGGGGATCCCGTAAGCGCTATAGCGAACATGCTCGACCTGCGTGCCATCGCTCTTGGTCAGGGCGACGACGTCGCCGCGCCAGTTCTGGGAGTAGAAGATGCGCTGCTCGCGGGTGCCGTCGCTGGCGGCGGTCCAGGCGGTGTTGTGGTCGCGGTCGCGCAGCACGATGCCGTTGATGTAGCTGCTGCCGCCCTGGCCGTCGAGGCCGGCTTGTTGGAGGACCCACTCTTCCTTGGGGCTGGTGTCGGCGCCGCGGTAGGTGGCGATTTGGCGCCAGCGTTCGTCGTAGGCGTGGTAGTACCAGGGGTCGTTTGAGTCGACGTCCAGGTCTTCGTCGGCGTCGTAGTGCTCGCCGATCATGAAGCCGAGGCCGTTGTAGCGGATCTCTTCGACCAGGGCGTCGTTGCTGCGCTTCAGGATCTTGCGCATGCGGCCGAAGGCGTCCCAGGTGTACTTGTAGTCTTCGCCGTCGTCGGTGAGCTGGCCGACGGCGTCGTAGGCCAGGGTGAACTCGGGCGTGGAGTCGCCGTTGGTGTCGCGGTTCGAGATCTCGTTGACCGCATTGTGAGCGCGCAGCTCGTCCAGCTCGTCCGCGTCGGTGAAGTCCCCGTCGCCGTTCAGGTCGAAGCGGTTTTGCTCCCAGTTGCCGAGGTGGTCGAGGGTCCAGCGCTGGTCCTGCTTGGGGCTTGAGATCGAGCCGCTCGAGAGCGTGCCGCGGTGGGCGCGCGTGACCCGGTCCAGGTCGTCGATCGAGTACAGGAAGTCGAAGCCGGTGTGGACCCTGTCGTCCACCGAGAGGATGTTCCCGCCGCGGTCCCAGGCCAGGGTCACGTCGTAGGCCTTGTAGGCCGTGGTCGCTTCTTCCCAGGAGACCGTGGTCATCCGGTTGAACCGGTCGACGCGGGTGTAGGCGCTGGTCGAATCGTAGATCTGGTGCTGCAGCCCGATCGAGGGGTAGCCCGTGCGGGCCAGCTGGCCCGTGCCCAGGTAGGCGTAGCGCGTCAGCAGCGTGCCATCGACGCTGATGCCGGAGACGCGGCTCATGTCCGCATCAAACAGCCCCGCCGAGTTCGAGTACGTGTAGGTGACCGACTTGCCCGACGGATAGGTCGAGCCCGTGCGGCGCACGGTGTTGCGGCCGCCCGTCGCCTTCGAGTAGGCGTGCGTGAGGGCGTAATCGTCCACCGACCCCGATTGGCCGACGGCGCTGTTCGTGTCCTGGGCGAAGGAAGTCACGTTGCTCCACCCATCGTACCCGTACTTGACCTGGTCCACCACCCCCCCGCCGCTGGCCGCGTCGTACTGGGTCACGGTCAGCCGCCGCCCCAGGGAGTCGTAGCCCGTCTCGATGCGCCGCACCGCCCCGTCAAAGCCCGTGGCCAGGGTCGAGACCGCCCGGCTCAGTAGCCTCCCAGAAGCGTCGTAGGCCATCTCCATCACGTTCCCGGCCTGGTCCTTGGTCCAGATCGGGCGGCTCCTGGCGTCGTAAGCCGTGGTCACCACGTCGGTTGCGCCCGTCGAGTCCGGGTACGCCACCTTCTGCAGCAGGTGCCCCGTGGCGATCTTGCTGTCCCCCGCCGAGCTGCCCTTGACCGTCCCATAGGTATAGACCGTCTCCTGGTCCGTCCCGGGGCTGGGGACATCGGCGATGATCTTGGTCCTCAGGCCATCCACGTACTCGTAGCGCACGGTCTGGTTGTCATCGGCGCCCGAGGGGTTGCCGGAGTTGACCGAGGCGGAGTAGTTCTGGACCTCCTTGGTGACCCGGCCCAGGGCGTCGTACTCCCGGTAGGTCACGTGCCCAAGGGCGTCCGTGACCGTCTTGACCCGCCCGTCGTCCCCGAAGACCGTGGTGGAGGCGGGGTTGTTGTCCGCGGAGGCGGGCACCGAGCTGAGCGTCGTGCGGTTGAAGGTGGCGTCCCCGTTCGTGCCGTAGCTGGCGCGTCCCGTGGCGCGCCCGAATCGATCGTGCCAGGCGGCCTCGATCTGCACCCGGCCCTTCAGGTCGGTCGCCGTCAGGATCAGGGTGTTGCCGTCGGCGTTGGTGTCCAGGGCCCCGGTCGTTTGCCCGGTCCCGAAGTCGCTGTGCCGGCGGTCGACCCGGGCCGAGAGCACCAGGTCATCCCCGTCGAAGCCCGAGATCGACTCCGACAGCACGATGTCCCCGGCCACATCGTCCGCATCCGCATAGCCCGTGTCATTCATGCTGGCGAGCTCAAAGCTGCGCACCTCGCGCCCGATGCGATCGTAGAGGCTCTTCGACAGGCTCTGCCCGTCGCGCTTGATCTCGCGCCCGACCGCGTCGTACCAGACCAGCTCCTCGAGGTTGTCATCGTCGGAGCCATCCGCAGCGTCGATCTGGTGGCTGGTGCTCTTCCAGACCTGCCCGCGCTCGTCGTAGTAGGTCCGGGACAGGGACAGGCGGTTCGTCGCCTCCGTCACCGGCTCATCCGTCCCCACCACGATGCTGGCCGTCGAGCTGTAGGCCGCGCTGGCCGTCTGCCGGCCCAGGTTGTCATAAGCCACGAGCAGGTGGGGCGCCGTTGGGTTGGTGGTCAGGAGCACCCGCCCGCGCACGTCGTAGGCGTAGCTGGTCGCATCGCCCGCGCTGCTGTCCTTGTAGGCCGTGGTCTGGGTCACCAGGCTATTCCCGCCGGCCGCGCCGCCGTCGTAGACCGTCAGGGACAGGCGGGTCATGTTGTTCGTGCCAGAGGAAGAGCCGCCCACCTCGCCGAAGTCGTTGGTGCCGACCCAGCTCTCGATCTGGCGGCCGATGTCGTCGAACTTGACCCGCTGGATCGTCCCATGAGGCGCCAGGGTCCGCACACGACGGCCCATGCTGTCGTAGGCGAAGCTGGTCTGGTCGTAGTGGGTGCCGTCGGTGCCCGGCAGGCTGCTCGGGATCACGAAGTAGGCCCGGGAGTTCTCCAGGGTGTAGCCCGAGGCCGCGTAGCTCTGGGTGGACAGGCTCGCCAGGGTCCCCACGTCCAAAGCCGCGATCAGGTCGGCCTGGGTCTCGTCGATGTGGCCGCTGGCGGCCGTGGTCGTGCTGCCCCCCGTGATCGCCACAGAGCCGCTGGCCTCGGACTGCCCCGCCAGGTTCACCAGGGACAGGGAAGCGGGGCCGTAGTACTTCTCCGGGCTGGCTTCGAAGTCCGGGTAGGCCAGGGTCACCAGCCGGCGGTCGAGCAGGCGGCTGAAGTGGCGCTTCGAGACCCGGCCTTCGTGGTCGGTGCTCTGGGTCTGGCGCCCCTGGGCGTCGTAGACCAGCGTGGTCACCCGGTGGAAGGCCCCGGCTGTGCTGCTGAAGCCCGAAGGGATCGTCACCCCGTTGAAAACCTGGCCCGATCCGGTCTGCGTCGTGTCCGCGTCCTCGACCGAGATCGTCGCCACCCCGCCCGCGTACTTGGTGAAGCCGATGATCCCGTCGGCCGCCTTGGTGAAGATCGTGCGCCCGCGCTGGTCGAGGTACACCGACTCCGTCGTCGCGCTGCCCGAGCCGTTGTTGCCCGTGGACACGATCGGGTTCGTGGTCACCACCTTCTCGATCGCCAGGCTGCCGGAATAGAAGGTCGTAGCCAGACTGGTGGTGTTCGCGCCCGTGCTGCCCGTGGTGATCGCCTGGGTGTACTCCGTGCTGCTGGCGACCACCGGCCGCACCACTGCGTCGTCGCCGACGGCCAGCGAGGCGGTCGCGTAGGTCACGGAGCCGTCGAAATACTGGCTGCCCGAGGCGCCCTGGGACCACTTGGTCGAAAGGACGTAGCCCGTGGTCGCTCCACTCGTCTCGCGCACGAAGTGCGTGACCAGCCCGGCCGCGGCGGCTGTCGAGACAGCGCCGGTTGCGTGGGTGTAGCTCGAGACCGCCGCCGGCGTGAAGATCGAGGAGATCAGCCCCGAGGCGCTGCGGTCCACGTGGGTGACCCAGAAGCTCGGTGCCGGCGAGCCGGCGGGGTCGTCGTTGCTCTTGACCAGGGTCAGGGCCTGGCCCGCCTCGTCGAAGTACTGGGTTTCGAAGGCCCCGTCCGGCTGGCCGACGATCGTTCGGGCCGACCAGTTGTCCGTGTAGCCGCTGGTGTCCGTGTACGAGCCGTTGGTGCCGTACTCGAAGGTGTGCGTTCCGTTGCTGGCCCCGCTGCAGCCGCAGCGGCCGTTGAACCAGCCCTCCTTGACCCGATAGCTGGTGTCGTAGGCGAAGTAGGCCTCCGCGTAGGGCTTGAGGTTCGCCTCGGTCTCGGTCAGGAAGTCGTCGTCGAAGGTCAGGTCCTGCCAGTCGTGGCGCCGAGTGCCCTCCGCGCCCACCACGTACTTGAGGCAGTGGGGGTAGCCCGGGTTGGTGACGGAGTTGTAGCTGCCTTCGTAATAGCGGTAGTAGGTCTTGGCGAGGCTGTCGATGCCGCTGTCGGACAGGGGCGTCGTGCGGGTAACGAGCTTGAGGTCGCCCACGTCGCCGAAGCTCTCGTTGCTGTAGTACGCGTAGTCTACCTCGCCGACCGTGGCCACCCCGCTCGGGCTCGCCCAGGTGCCGGAGGTCTTGGTCTCCGCCTTGACCTCGGTCAGGCGCGAGACGCCGTCCAGGGTCGTGTAGGTGTAGGTGTAGCGGCGGTCCTCGGCGTCGTAGGCCACGGCGATGCGACCGGAGCTGTAGCCGGAACTGATCGCCGTGGATCCGGTCGTCGCATTCCCCACATAGGAGACCTTGCCGGAGGTGGTCTCCGCCTTCCAGAACTGCCCCGCAGCGCTGCCGGTGTCGCCATCGAAGCCGAAGAAGAACCACTTATTACCGACCTGGTCGGTCAGGGTGTAGGTGTCCGGCTCGCTCCCTGCCCCGGCCGTGAAAAGGAACACCCCGGCGGCGCCGTTCTTGCCACGGAAGGTGGTAGCGCTCGGGCTGCCGGAAACGGCCACGCGCTGGTACTCGACGAAACGATCCGCACCGTAGACCAGGTAGAGCACGTCCTCTTTATCGTCGCTCGGGTGCTCGTAGAGCTGGATCGCCGGCTGGCTGGTCTGGAACCAGTTCTTGCCCTGGTAGCCGTTGCTGTCCTGGTGGGCACTGCCCGAGGTGAGCTGGCGGGGGTTGTAGGTCCGGCCGATCACCCAGGGGATGCCCTCGCTGGGCAAGGCCAAGTCCACGGGCGAGAGTTCGGGGGACCCGGTGAACAAGTCCACGGGGCCGGACGATGCGCCGCCGAAACCTCCCCCAAAGGAATTGCCCGCAAGGTCGAAGCCAAAACCAGCGCCCCGGCGCAGGCTGCCGTCGACATTTACGCCGCGCTGGCCAACCTGCGGGCGCACGCCCTGCACTGCGCTAGAGTCCGTAGGGAGATAAGTGGTCAGCGAGCCCGCATGGATCGCCAGGATCGGATCCGAGGCCGCGCTAGCCAGGACAGCCCCCGCAGTACTGGAAGGTGCAGAGCCGATTGCAAGCAAGGAACCGGCGACGATTCCGGCTGCGGCTACGGTGGACAAGGCAGCGGCGAGCTGAGCCATGACGCAAGTGGGGAAAGCGACGAGCGGGCAGGTGTGAAGGCGGCCAGCGTTCGCTCAAGCCGGGGAGTGGCGTTGCGCCGTCAGCAGCCTTCGAGACCGACCATAGCGGGTGCCGCACGCTGCGCAACCCCCGAGACGGTAAATCCTCGATGAACTAAACGCAGTCCAGCGACATTGCCCTTGATCGTGCTCCCCGCACACAAGCGGCAGGCATGCCGATTGCATCGACCTGCTTTGTAATAGTTGTGTAAGAATCAGCCTCCACGCTCGCATTTGTCGAGATTTCCAACTTGAACAGGACAAATTCTGACCCCTGGGGAGGACACGATAACGTGACGCATCTTTCGTGGGGATTTCCCTGGGGAAGGCGCCTTCATGCTGAATTCCCATCCGTGGGCAGCAGTTCTCCTCCTTAGCCACCATCTCGGCAATTCGCACCCCTTCAGCACGATTTGGTTTCCCAGCCCGATTTTCTGACTTGCTCCGCCCCTACCGGGCAACGAATTCAGAGGGGTGCGGGCCCTAAGGCGAGGAGCCGAGTTCGATCCCTGGTGCTCCACGAGGACTCGGTCGCTCCACCGCATGCCTCGTCTAGGGCTGCGCCTGGTCCTTGACAGCAGCGACAGCTCGAATGGGTCACCACTGGTCGTCATTCCCGAGTTAGCGCCTGGCCCTGGGCCCTAGCGGGCGTGCCAGTCATCGAGTAGCTTCGAACTCCCTGGGGCAGACCTTTCGTGCTGGTCAGCTGTCGACCCCGGCGCCCAGCCAATGTGTCACTCGACCCAGGCGGATTGGTAGACCGCAGCGCCCCCTCCACCCCCTTCCCAGAGACGACAACCTTGAAGCTCGCAACCGCCCTCGCCTCATTCACCGGCCTCGCCCTGCTTGGCACTGCGATCGCGTTCCCCAACCGGAACCCCGGCGATCTGAAGATCGGGGACACCCGGACGACCGCAGCGCTCTCGAGCAACGAAACGCGCAACGGCTCGGCTGATGCCCCGGCACCGAAGAACGCCCCCCTGGCACCCGCCAAGCCGAACGACTCCAAGATTGCCATCGACCTCGACGGCTCGACAGCGGTCAAACTGCTGCGGGCCGGCATTCGTCCAGCTTCCCTCTCTTCTGCGGGTTTGACGCCGCTCGAGGCCGTGCAGGTGATCAACCGCGCCAAGGACTTCTTCGCCTCCGACACCACCCTCGCAGCCGCCGATGCAGCGTTGGCCACCTGCAAGCCCAAGATCGAGCCTCTGTCGAGCAAGGTGAAGTCCGGGAAGGCGAGCTACGAAGAGGCCCTGGAGCTTTCGGCCGCACGGGAGGCTCTCGTTGCCGCCGAGGCCGCTCAGGCCGCGGCGCTCGGCCAGGCTCTGTCGGCGGCCACATCGGGCTTGAACGAATCGCAGCGGGCGGCGCTGACCACCATCCAGGCGAACAGCGCCTGGCAACTGCCCACCCAGTACCTGGTGATCACCCAGGAGGAATCCGCTTGGGTCAAGCTGCGCGACGCTCTAGACGCCGTCACCGCCAGCGCAGCCGAAGGCTGGCCGGCTCCGAAAGCCGCGCTCGATCTGATCAGCCAGGTTCGCCAGCAGCCGGCAGTTGCCGCAGCGGAGCAGGGCCTCTCCGCCCACCTGGCCGAGCTCCAGGCTGCCTGGGACAGCGCTCTCCAGAAGTGAGTCTGGACCTCAGGATGGTGCTCGGGCTGGTCGGCAGGACAGTCCTCCCGCTGGCTTCGGTCGGGCTGCTTGTCTGGCCTGCTCGTGCTAGCGGGGGTGGGCAAGAGGCCGTCTCTCCGCCGGCCAGCATCCAGGTCGCAGAGTCGATCACTCTATCGGCCCTGCTCGACCTGGCGGCGGCTGAGCGTGGCCTCAACCTCGACTACCCGCCGGAGCTTCTGACCAAGACCGTGAAGCTGCGGACCGGCGGCCCGCTCACCGGGGAAGAGTTGTGGCTGCTCGTTAGCCGCTTGCTGGCCTCCGAGGGGCTGACCACGATCCAGCGGCCCGGTGAGTCCAGGCTGACCGTGGTCAAGCTGCCGGAGGCGGCCAAGCTGGCCCGTGTGGAGCGCGGCGAAGCCGACGGTCAGGCGGGGTACTTGCGCCTCCTCTATCGCCCCCAGCACCAGACCGCCGAGGACCTGGCCAAGGCGCTCGAACCTCTCCTGCAGAGCCCTTGGAGTCAGCGTCAGGTGCTTGGTCAGAGCAACGTCCTGCTGATCGCGGATCTTCGACCCTCCATCCAGGAGGCCTATTCCCTGCTCGCGGACCTCGATCGGCCGGGTCCTTCGGTGGAGTCCTCCGAGCGCCGCCTCGTCCACCGCAGCGCCTCGAGCGTCCTGGCGCAGGTCGAGCGGGTGGTCTCGGCGACCGAATCTGTGGGTGGAGAGAAGCTGCCAGGCCGGCTGCTGACCTTGCCAGATGAGCGCGGGGTGCTGATTCTCGCCAGCGAACAGGATCGCCCACGATTCGAGGCGCTGATCGAACTCTTCGACCGACCGAGCCAAGCGGTGGTCGAGACCTACCCGACCGGCGGACTGTCCACGGCTACCTTCTCCGCGAGCATCCGGGCGCTGGCAGCCTTCGATCCGCTAGGGGCAGCGGGACTGGAGATCCTGCCGGACCCGCTCACCGGTTCGGTGCTCGTGAGGGCAAGCCCGGAGCTGCACGCTTCGATCCAGGGTTTCGTAGAGGCGCACCCAGAACGCGTCGCGGGCAGCGGCCAGGGTCTGCGCTCCTTTGCGCTGACACACCGCAGCGCCAAGGAGATCCTGGAACGGGTCACCGAACTGATGGGCGGCTTAGCGGGTGTGCCGGCGGCGAGCAGCGGGTCACCGTTGTCAGGATCGCCCGGGGCCGTCCACGAGGGCCTCCCCGGTGTGGTTCTAGGCGCCCTGGGGACCGTTAGCGCCTCAACATCCGCCGGGGTCACGACGGCGCAACTATCTCCGCTGGACCCCACGGATGCAGCCTCTCGAATTCCCGTGGCGGTCGGCCCTGCCACGCCTGCTGCAGCGGGCCTTTCGCTCTCCGAAGACCCCGAGACCAACCGCCTGATTGCCTCGGGCCCCCTGGCGACAATCGATCAGCTCGCAGCCCTGATCGAAGTCCTGGACGTGCCCACACCGCAGGTTCTGCTCGAGGCCCTGGTCGTCACCCTGACCGAGGCGGAGGCCCGGGATGTCGGGGTCGAGCTGCAAAAGCTGACCGACGGTGGCGACCCGGTGCAGCTCGGCAGCCTCTTCGGCCTGGGCTCACCGGAGCTCGGGGATTCCTTGCCCACCGAGGTGGGTCAGGGCTTCACGGGCGTCGTGCTGAGCCCCGGCAACTACTCTGCATTGCTGCGCGCCTTCGAGTCGAAGAGCCAGGGGCGTTCTTTGTCTCGCCCCAGGGTCCTGGTGGCCAACAACTCCCCCGCCACCCTGGAGTCCGTGATCGAGAGCCCCTTCCTCTCGACCAACGCCTCCGACACCGTGGCCACAACGTCCTTCGGCGGGGCTTCCTCCGCTGGCACCACGATCTCGGTAACCCCGACCCTGGTCGAGGGCGACAAGCTGGCCCTGGACTACACAATCTCGGTCAGCACTTTCGTCGGGGAGAGTGCAGACCCTGCCCTGCCTCCGCCGCGCCAGCAGAACCGGGTCCAGTCGCGGGCCACGATCCCTGATGGCTTCACCGTGGTCGTCGGAGGCCTCGAGCTCGAGAATCGCGATCGAGCCGAGTCCAGGATCCCGATCTTGGGTTCGATCCCCCTGATCGGGGAACTCTTCAAGTCCCGCTCGAAGAGTGAGGATCGCACGCGCTTCTTCGTCTTCCTGCGGGCCAAGGTCGAGCGCCAAGGCAAGTACGCAGGCCTGGCGCTGCGCACCGAGCTCGATCTCGAAGCCGCAGGTCTGCCCCCGGACCTCCCGCCGCGGCCGACGCCGCGGCTGATGAAGTGAGCCTCGCCGCCTCCAGTGCACCCGACAAAGGAAGCGGGTCCGGGACCGCTTCCCACAAGCCCTCGGCAACTCCTTCCAGGGATTTCCTCCGCCAGCACCTGCTGCTCCCTTCGGTGGAGCGAGCCGACGGGGCCCTCGAGGTTTTCGTGTGCGAGCGGACCCCGAAGGCCGCCCTTTGGAACCTTGGAGCCGCCCTGGGACTCACGCTGGTCCCGAAAGACGCCTCCGCCGAGTGGATCGCGGCGGAGCTCGACCGGCTGGCCAGCGAAGACCAAGCAGCCCGCGGCCCAGGGCTGGACCTGCCCACGAGCGAGCGCACAGACGACTCCGCCGAGGCGCTGCTTTCCGCCCTCTCCTCTGGGCGCCAGGACCTGCTCAGCACCCTGGGCAAGGCGCCCCTGGTTCGATTCCTCGATGCGCTGCTGTTCGAGGCCCTGCGCCTGGGGGCCAGCGACATCCACTTGCAGCCCATGGCGGATGCGTGCCTCCTGCGCTACCGCATCGACGGCGTCCTGCACACGATCCGAAGCCTGCCTGGGGACCTGTCCCGGGAGTTGACCGGCCGGATCAAGGTGCTCGGTGCCATGGACATCGCCGAGAAGCGCCTACCTCAGGACGGTCGCACCGAGATGTCGATCGGTGAGCGCGAGATCGACGCCAGGATCAGCACCTACCCGAGCCACCACGGCGAGCGGGTCGTCCTGCGGCTGCTTGATAAGGGTGCCCAGACGTTCGAGCTGTCGGCCCTGGGGATGCCGGCCCCGATCGAAAGCGATTTCCTGGCGGCCGCCGGGCGCAGCCACGGGCTCGTGCTGGTGACCGGACCGACCGGGTCCGGCAAGACCACCACGCTCTACGCCACCCTGGGACGTATCGCCTCCCCCGAGCTCAACCTGATGACGATCGAGGACCCGATCGAGTACGAGCTCTCCTCCCTCGGTCTGGCCGTGAGCCAGTCGCAGGTCCATTCCAAGAAGGGGATCACCTTCTCTACCGGCCTGCGTCACATCCTGCGCCAGGACCCCGACGTGATCCTGGTCGGAGAGATCCGCGACCTCGACACCGCCCGCATGGCGATCCAGTCGAGCCAAACCGGACACCTCGTGTTCTCCACGCTGCACACGAACGACTCGGTCAGTGCCGTGACGCGCTTGATCGACATCGGGGTCGAGCCCTACCTGGTGGCGGCTTCCCTGAGCGGAGTGCTGGCACAGCGCCTCGTGCGCAAGGTTCACGGAGCTTGCCAGGGCCGGGGCTGCATGGACTGCCACGGGACGGGAATGCGCGGCCGCACCGGGGTCTTCGAGTTCCTCGCCCTCGATGGAGACCTGATTGGGGCGATTGGACGGGGTGACAGCCTGCAGGAGCTCTCGGCGCTGGCACGAGAGAAGGGCCACCGGACCCTGTATGAGGAGGGGATGCGCCTGGTGGGGCAAGGGCTCACGACCCGTGCTGAGGTTGAGCGTGTCTGCGGGGGTGGTGCATGACTCTTTGGCGCTTCGAGGCTCTGAGAGACAGCGCGGCTTCGCCCACGGGGCGGATCGAGCGCGGCACCCTAGAAGCGGGCTCCCCGGCCGAGCTACGGGCGCTGCTCAGGCGGGGTGGGCTCGCACCGATCAGGATCCGAGCCATGCCCAAACAGGCAGGGCGCTCCAGGCCAGTGGTCGAACGGACCCCGCCTGGGGCCAAGCACGCGGCCAAGGAGCCCTATTCCCCTTCCCCGGGACTTTCCGAGCGGCTGTCCGCCTACCGACGCCGCCATCGTCGAGAGCGGGTCGGCGAGATCTTCGACGGGCTCGCGACGCTGCTCGCCTCAGGGGTGCCCCTGGTCGGCGCCATCGAGGCCCTGGGAGCCGCCCGGCGCCGCGGCTCCGCCGAGTCCGACCTGCTGCTGCGACTCGCCCGAGAACTGGGGTCTGGACAAAGCCTCTCGGGGGCCTTGCTGAACGAACCGGCATGGTTCGCACCCACCGACATAGCCATCGTGCGGGCAGCAGAACAAAGCGGAACGCTTCCTGAGGCCCTGGCGGGGCTTGCCAGAACCGAAGAGCGCTCCTCGGCGCTGGCAGGCAAGCTGGCGGAGGCCCTCACCTACCCGGCGGTCCTGCTGGTCGTGGGGCTTGGGGTCTGGGCCTTCCTGGCGAAACGCACGCTGCCCTCCTTAGCGGGTCTCCTGACCGAGAACGACGTGGAGGTGCCGCGACTCACCGCCCAGGTGATCGCCCTGGGGCAGCGCTTGACCTTCCTGAATCTCCTCCTGACCTTGAGCACCCTGGCAGCCGTCTGGGGGTTCATCCGCCTCCTGCAGAGCTTCCTGGCCGCTCGCGGCCGCCGCCTGCCGCTATCCGGCTACCGCCCGCGGGTCCTGCGTGAGGTCGAAGCCGCTCGATTCACTGGAGAGCTGTCAAACCTCTTGTCCCACGGGGTGCCCCTAGCCGAGTCCCTGTCTGTGCTCGGCCCGGCCCTTGGTCGCAGTCCGCTGAGGGCGCTGGCCAGGGACGCGGTCCAGCGCCTCGAGCGCGGAGAGGGCCTGAGCGAGGCCCTCGCCGCCGGCCGCGCTTTCGACGCCGAAGCTCTGCAGATGGTCCGGCTGGGGGAAGCGACCGGAGACCTCGAGGGGCAGCTTCAGCGCCTCTCCCAGCGCCTGGAACGTCGCAGCCATCGCAGCATCGACCGCTGTGTACGCCTGGCTGAACCGATGCTGATCCTTTCCCTAGCCGCGGCCATTGGCGTCCTGGTGATGGCCGCCATCCTTCCTATGACTCGCTTGCAGGAGCTCGTTCGATGAAGCTCAGGATCGCCGTGCGGAGCGAAAGAAGCTGGAGGTCCCCTGCTGCGGACTCCAGCGGGATGACCCTGGTCGAGGTCCTGGCGGTCGTCGTGATCCTCGGACTCATCGCGGCCACCTTGACGGTCAGCTTTTCGGGCACGTTCGGGAAAGCCAAAAGCGAGCTCGCCAAGACCGGCATCGCGCAGATCATGCAGAAGCTCGAGCTCTATCACATCGAGACGGATCGTTGGCCAGCGATGGAGGTTGGCCTCAAGGCCCTGAGCGAAGGATTGGCCGATCCCAAAGCTGCCTTCTACCTGGAGAAGAGTCAGCTCGAAGATCCCTGGAAGGCTCCCTATCACTTCGTGGTGCCGGGACCGGAGGGTAGACCTTTCGAGATCATTTCCTACGGCGCCGATGGCCGGCCGGGCGGCAGCGGCGAGGACGCGGATCTGAGCTCGGCGAACCTGAGGAGTGGCCCTTGATCTCCCCGTCGTCGCTCCGCAGAGAGCCAGGCTTCGGTCTGGTCGAGCTGCTTTCGGTCATCGCAGTCGTCGGCATGGTCGCCGGGGCACTTCTGGGGTCCATGGCCAAGCCGCGGCCTCTGAATCCGGCCCAGTCCGCCCTGGATACGGCCCTTGGGTTAGATGCTTTGGCGCGCCAGGCGGCCCCACGGCTCGGTGCTTTGGCGCTTGAACTAGGTCCCGGCACCATCGCACTGGTGGAAAGGGACTCGAAGCGGGTCCTCGCAGCGCGGACCCTGCCGCCTGCCATCTCGCTTTCCCTGTCGACCCCGGCGAGCAGCCCGATGCTCGAAGGGGTGGTCTACGGCCGATCCGGTACCACGCGGAGCTATTGCTTGCGGGTCGCTCCGCTTGAGGATGCAGTTCAAGAGGAGCGCTGTACCCTTGTCAACGGTTCCACTGGGATAACCCGGGAGCACTAGCCATGAACCGGGCTGGCTTCACACTGCTCGAGGTCGTGCTTGCGCTGGCGCTCCTTGGATTGCTCGTCGCTGCGAGCGGACCGCTGATTGCTCGCTTAGCCGCTCTTGGCCGCGGCCAGGTGAGCCTGTCCCAAGCCGAGCTTGAATTCATGCTCGTGTCGGAACCCAGCGGAGATCTGGAGCCCGCGACGCCGCGAGAACGGGCTCTGCCCGTTGAATCCCGTTGGATTCCACGTCCCGGGGCCACGAACACCCATGCGGAACCGGAGGAGGGGGTTGAGCCTGGCGCTGATTGGGGGTTCGATGTGGCTCTGATTCGCTCGGGTCACCGGGTCGCGCTGCGCGTTCGGCCTAGCCTTGCTCCCGGCCCCGAGAAGGAGGCCTCGCGATGAGCCGCGGCGGTATGACCCTGGTCGAAGTCGCCTTGGCGCTGGCGCTCTTCTCTGGCATCTTCCTAGGTCTGGCGGACCTGGCCGCGACAAGCGGGCAGCTTTCGAAGCGAGTGCCGGATGCGCGGACCCGTTCCGAGATGGCTCGCTTCGCACTAGCTGTCGATCGCGCCCTTTTCGAGGGAGATGACCCTGCAGCTCAAGACCGCATCGAGGCGTCGCCGAATCTCCTCAGGATTCGAGGTTGGCAGGAAGCTTGGCGGCAATGGTCCCTCCATAGCAGCGGCGCTCTCATTGAGGCAGGAGATCCGGCGCCGGTGCTCACAGGGGTTCGGGAGTTCAAGCCGCACTTGGACCTGGAGGCTGGCCGGCTCAGGATCCTGATCGAGATCGAGGCTCCTCGGGGAGGGGTCCAACGACTTGAGTGGGAGTTTCCCTTGCCATGAAGCTTCTCTCTCAGACGGATCGACGAGGAGCAGCGCTCCTGCTGGTCCTGTTCGGTTTGCTGACGACAACCGCACTATTGGTGCCGGCTGCCTCATGGGCCCTTTCAATCACCGGCAGCACGCGTGCCCTCGCTGAGCAAGAATCTGCAATCGCCGTGGCGCGGGCCCTGGAGCCCGTTCTCTTGGACTGGCTCGACACCAGGGCTCCGTCTGTGGTGCTCCCGCCCGATGCGCCAGTCCCCGGGGCGCTCGTGCTAGAGGAGCGCTTTGATGGCTCGCCGGAGCTCTGGATGCGAGTGCTGGCCTTCGACCAGGCGGGGATGGTGGCCGCCGGGGCGGTGCAGTCGGGCTCGCCCCTGGCGCTGCTGCTTTCCACGGAACACCGCGCTCATGCCTTGTGGCTCACAGACCTGGGCCAGCCGATCGCATTGGGGACCACTGGCCTGATCGACCTGGCATTGGGGGCTCAGGGCGGCTTGTTCCCCGCAGATGTGCATGACGCTCAGGCATTCGGGGCGAGGGTTGCCACGCACCTCGATCGAGGCGGGGCGCTCTGCCCGTGGACCGCTCCCCTTGCAATCCTTGAGCAGGCCTTCACCCTGTTGGGTCGAGGAGACTTGTCCGCGGTCTTGGGTGCAAGGGCGACGGGAAAGCGCATCGACCTGGCTTTCGACGCGTTCGAGCCCGAGTCTGCTCTGGTGCCGAGGCTGGTGAGCCAGAGTCCTGTTTGGTCCTTTCGAATTGACGTCCGGGTCGGCCGAACGCACCAGGCCTGGTGGGCAACCTACAAGCACGGAGCCGGCGGCTGGCAGGTCGTCCAAAGGGTGTTCATCGATGAGTAGACGGTTGGCACGAGCTCAGCGCGTGGAGCGTCTGATTGGTCTAGGCACGGTGCTCGGGCTCGTGGCCGTGGCCATCTGGGCCTTCCGGCCGCTCGAAGAGATGCATGGGGCGGCTCTGTTGGCGAGCGAGGACCTGGGCCTGCTGCTGGAGTCGGAGGTCGGAACCACAGGAAGAGGGCCAGCGACGGTTCGACCTCGGCATCCCCTCGACCTGACCGGCTTCAGCAAGCCGCTGTGGTTGAGCATCCCCACCCCATCGGAGCTGTCCACCCCCGTCGGAGAGCCCCTCGAAAGGCTTCCGGTTGAGCTCATCGGCATCGTCGACCAGGGCGGAGAGCGCCTCGCGGCCCTGTACGACCAGCGCGAGGGAAGATTGCTGTTGTTGAAGCATGGCGAGAGCCTGTCTGGCTTTGACGTCGAGATCGGAGCTGGACTGGTTGCTTTGGTCCGCGGAGGGGAGCGCATGGAGCTTCCGCTGGAGGCCCAATGAGCTCGGAGAACCTGACCCTAAACGAGCGGTGGCTTGTTCCCGCGGGCTCTGGGTACTGGGCGATGCTCGATGCTGTCGGCCTTCCGCGGGGCCGAGCCCGACATGAGGCGCTGGCGTATCAGTTCGAGCCATGGCTCCCGGTGCCCCTCGAATCCGTGGTGCCGAGGTTTCTCACGCTGGATGGAGACGCGGTCCTCGCCGTGGCCTTGCCGCGGGCCAGCCTCTTGGACCTCTTGGACAAAGGGGTTCACTCGGTCGCCATCGAAGGTTCCCCGGACTTCCTGTCGCCGGAGATCACGGCGGGTGCGATAGCGAGGCTTCGGGCGCTCGAGTTCCTCACCGGAGACCTCACTCCAGAGCCTCTGCGAAGGGTTCGACGCCGGTCTGCAGGTTTCCTGGGCGGCGGGATCGCCTTGGCACTGCTGCTTCTCTGCGCCGGGCTGCTGCGCAGGGCAGAGGCAGATCGAACCGGAGCTCGACAAGAACGGGACCGAGCAGATGCCATCTACCGGGCAGCCCTGGGCAGGAGTGCGGAGGGCGCCATCCTGCCCCTGCCGCTCCTGCTGGACGCGGAGCTCAGGAAACGCGATCAGCAGCTCGGGAGCATGAACGGAGCGGGGGCCGGGACCGTTTTCGAGGCAGACACGGCTCTGTCCCAACTCCTTGCCGGGTGGCCGGCTGACGAGGCGGGGCTGCATGTGGAGTCCCTGGTGGCCGCCTCCGGTGCCTTGACCGTGCGTGGAACCGCCCCGACGACCGAGCAGGTTTCGCGTTTGGTGGAGCAGCTCGGGCGGCTGCCTCGCGCTCATATCGAGGAGCCCAGCGTGCGGGCTGAGACTCGTGGAGCAGCCTTCACACTGAGGATTACCCTGGGAGGAGTCCCGTGAAGCGCTGGCTTATCACCTGGGCATCGCTCTTGGCGCTGATCTCAGGCACTGCCTGGTCGCTGGCGCATGCCAGCATGTGGTCGCGTCGCCATGAATCCGCGGCTCTTGAAGCTCGGGTCGCCCTGGCGAAAGCAGAGCGCCTATCCCGGCTGCCGAGAGCCGTGGCTGAGGATGCCGAGGGGTCCGCAGCCACTGCGGATCTGCTGGCGAGGCTTCATCGCTCGCTGCTCTCCGCTGGCCTGCCGACTTCCGTGCTGCGCGAAGTGTCCCCGCTGGCCAGTGGCAACCTCGCCAGTGGGTTGCAGGCACCGCAGGCTTCTGTGAGTCTGGCGAGCCTGGACCTCGAGGGACTCGGCCGCTTCCTAGCCGCCTGGAGGAACTCCGAACCGACCTGGTCGGTCGCGTCGATTGAAGTCACCTCACCGCGGAGCCCGCGTGTTGAGGAGCCGGGTCTCACCATCCGGCTGACCTTGGCGTTGGCCTCGAGCTAAGTCCCGCTCTCCTCCGATTCCCTTGTCGCCGTGACCACGCTTCCCACGCGATCCTGGCTTGGCCTGCACCCGTTTCTGAAGAGGCGCGCTCTCCGGGCGGTCCTTGGCCAGCGAACCCCTCCCTGCCCGTCGAAACCATCGTTGGATCGATGCCGGCGGCCCCACTGCCAGCATCGATCAGAAGCATGGTCCACGGATTTCCGATGGCTTATTGGGGTTCTCCTGCTTCTGGTGCCCGTTTCTCCACTTCTGAGCTGCCGTGGCACCGGCCAGCCGGACAGCTTGAATGCCCGCGCGATCCCCGAACTGGATCCCGCAGCCAGCAGAGCGCAGGTCGCGGAGCTCTGCTCCAGGGCCGCATTGCTCATCGAACAAGGTGATTCAAGTTCAGCCGAGCCCCTGCTCCTCGAAGCGCTGCGCATCGATCCAAGGGCGCCCAAGGCCCTCAACAACCTAGGCGTGCTGCGCCTGGGCCAAGGCCGCCTGGCTGCCGCCGCCGAGCTCTTCGACGCCGCCCAGGAGGCTGCTCCGCAGAATCCTGAACCCCACCTGAATCTGGCACTGACCCTGGAGCTAGCCGGGGATTACCCCCGCGCCCTGGTGGTCGCGGAGAAGGGACTTGTCCTCTGCGCCACCGACGCCGCACTGGCGGCCCACGTCGCGCGCCTGCGGGCCCTCCAGGCGGGTATCCCGCCCCTGCCCAAAGAGGGCCTCTGAGTGTCCCCACCCGTGCCCGGAACGCCCCCCGCTGCAGCCTGTGCGCAGGTAGTCCGCCCCCCAATCTCCACAATTGTCCGTCCCCGCCCGGCAGGCTGTCCCCTACTGTCCACGGATGCCCCCTCTTGTCCCTCCATGCCGGGGGTGATCCTGCTGGGAATTCCGGACACCTGGGTTGTGGGGTCTGAAGTTGCGGGGAAGGGGTCTGGGGAAGGGTTTCCCTTCCCCAGTGGGGGAGCCGCGCGGAGCCTGCCGCAAGGCAGGCAAGGCGCAGCGCGGCGCTCAGGGGGCGAAGCCCCCGGGAGGTGGGGTCCAGGGGAGGAGACTCACAAGTGGTTGATAACCACGGAGGCCTTGCGGGCGAGCTCGCGGTCCATTTCGATTGGAGTGCGGTACCCGATCGCGGAGTGCAGCCGAGTGCGGTGGTAGAAGCGCTCGATGTAGTCGTGGAGGGCCGGGCGGGCATCCTGCATGCCCTTCCAGTGTGAGTCGTGGATCAGCTCCTGCTTGATCGTGCTGAAGAAGCTCTCGGTCATCGCGTTGTCCCAGCAGTCGCCCTTCCGGCTCATGCTGCACTCGATCCCGTGAGCCTTCAGGAGTTTCTGGAAGTCGCCGCTCGCGTACTGGCTGCCGCGATCCGAATGGTGCATCGCGCCAGCCGCTGGGCGTCTCCAGGCGAGCGCATTGAGCAGCGCCTCCTCCACCAAGGAAGCCTCCATGTGGTCTGCCAGCGCCCATCCGACGACCAGCCGCGTCGGAATGTCGATGATCACCGCCAGATAGACGAATCCGCCTTCGACTGGAATGCAGGTGATGTCGGCACACCACTTCAAATCGCTCCGATCAGCGTAGAACGCCCTCTGCAGGCGATTCGGCGCAATGGGCTGGGCATGCTTGCTGTCGGTCGTGCACCGATACCGGCGACGCACGCGCCCGCGCAGACCATGCTGCCGCATAAGCCTGGCCACCCGATGGCGGCTCACGATCAGCCCACGCCGATTCAGAGCAGCATGAATCCGGGGGCTACCATAGATGCCGCGGCTGGTGGAATGGGCTTCGCGCACCTGATCAAGCAGTGCCTTGTCCTCGAGGTCCTTCGGCGTGGGCCGCTGCTTGCAAGCCCATGCATAGTAGGCGCTGCGCGAGACGGTCAGGCAACGGCACATCAGCGCGATGGGGAAGTTCGCCTTCAGGGCCCAGACAGCCAAGAAGGCCGATTCTCGTCGCGGGCAAAGAAGGCTGCGGCTTTTTTTGGGAATTCGCGCTCCATTTCTAGGCGCTTGGTGTCCCGGCGCAGATGCTCGAGCTCCTTGCGCTCTGCAGCGGTCCGGCCAGCTCCCGAAGGTGCCGGTTCTTCGGCCTGCCGGACCCACTCCCGCAGGGCGGTCTCGGTCAGGTCCAGGTCCTTGGCGACCTTGCCTACACTGCCCACCTGCCGGACCAGCCGGACGGCGTCAGCCTTTTTACCGGGTGTTCAGGTGCGGCGCTTGCCTCGTGCCATGGCGAGCATCCTTGCCCATCTCGGGCCAGTTGGAGTGTCCAAAAAACCCGGGCAAGGTCACTCATGCTCCGCAAGCAGGCAAGGACACGGTGGCCTCGAACGCCTCGCGCTGCTCCCGGTTCAGGCCCTCGAGGGCTGCAGCTAGTCGCGGGTCAGACCTCGGGAGACGGCGCGGCCGGAGTCTAGCCCGCGGCTGCTTGGGAGCGCACGGCGGAGCCGACCGGCGGGCATGGCGTGCACGGCACCGCGCTCGCCACGGCGCTGGAAGGGACGCCGTGCGGCGGGACGGCGCCCAGGCGGCGCCCGCGCAACCGATCCAGCGCCACCGATCAAGCGCATCGAATCCGCCGCCATGGATCCGGCGTCGGTCGCTTTTCTCGAGCCGGCTCCATGCGGTCTAATCGAGGTCCGGCTGCGGTTGCCCGCTCCCAGCCCGTGCAGCCCTCCGACTCCCCGCGGGCCCGAGGCCCCGACTTCCTGCGACGAAACCGCGATGGCACTGCTCGAAACGGTCGAAATCGAACCCCGCCTTGGACGCGCCGATGCGGCGGTGATCTGGATGCACGGGCTGGGGGCGGACGGGCACGACTTTCCGCCGATCGTGCCGCTGCTCGGGCTCGAGGAGCTGCCGCTGCGCTTCGTGTTTCCCCACGCGCCGGTGCGGCCGGTGACGATCAACGGCGGCATGCGCATGCGCGCCTGGTACGACATCCTGGGCATGCAGCTCGAATCGCGCCAGGACGAGGCCGGGATCCTGGATTCCTGCGCCCGCGTCGCGGCGCTGATCGAGCGTGAGGTCGAGCGCGGCGTGGCCCCGGAGCGCATCGTGCTGGCGGGCTTCAGCCAGGGCGGGGCGATCGCCCTGCACCTCGGGCTGCGCCACGGGCAGCGCTTGGCGGGCGTCGTGGCGCTGTCTACGTATCTGGTGCGCGGTCGGAGCCTCAGCGCCGAGCGCTCGCAAGCCAATCAGGGCGTGCCGATCTTCCAGGCCCACGGCAGCCTCGACCCGATGGTCTCCTTCGCCCGCGGGCAGGAAGCCCGGGCGGCGCTGGTCGAGCTCGGTTATGCGGTCGAATGGCGCGCTTATCCGATGGGGCACCAGGTCTGCGAGGAGGAGATCGCCGATCTGGGCGACTTCCTGCGGCGCTGCTTCTGACGGGCACAGCCGGCCTTTGCCTCGGCCCCGGCGGCGGCGCGATGCACGTCGGAGTTCGAGAGCCGCGTCGATTTGGGAGCTGGCTCAGGCGCCCGAGTGCTGAAGTCCGCTGCGCAAAATCCTAGGCGCAGCCCCGGCGGCCCATGGGGAGGGCCGAAAACTCGACCGAAAACGAAAGAAGCCGCTGGGCGGCTTCGAATCGAGCGGGGGGGCGGTGCTCCCCGGGTCTTGTGTTCCGAGGCGTCGCCTGAGGGGCGGGGCCCGCGCCGGGATCCGGGCGGTCCGACACCAGCCCGAACCGCGGCAGCGCGGGGCTCAGCCAAGCCTCAGAGCTTTTTCTCTTTGTGCTCCGTGTGCTTGCGGCAGAACGGGCAGAACTTCTTCTTGGCCAGCTTGTAGGCGGACTTCTGGCGCTTGTGGGTCGTGTAGTTGCGGTTGTTGCAATCGCCGCACATCATGAACACGAAACGTTCCTTGATCTTCATCGCTCGCGGGGGCCGGGTTGGCGCTCTCGGTTTCGGGCTGGACTAGCCTCGAGGTCGGTGGGTCGGTTCGGCGGATTCGGTCGGACAGCGGAGCTGGGCAGAGGTCAGGCTTGCGCGGCGGGGGCGTTGCCGCGGCGGGTGGCCTTCTTGAGCGGGAAGCGCAGGGTCTTGTCGCCGCGCTTGAGCTCGATCATGCCGGTCTTGATCGCCTTGGTGGACAGGCGCAGGCGCTCGATGCTGCCGTCCGGCATGACCACGCGGATCTTCTGGATGTTGGCCTTGAAGGTGCGGGCGGTGATGCCCGTGGTCTTGAGGCCGACGCCGCCCTTGCGCTTGGGCAGACCGCGGCGGGTGATCTGTTTGCCGAAAGCGGTGTGCTTGCCGGTGGATTGGCAGACTCGCGACATGGCTCGCTGGGGGAAGGCTCGGGCGGAGAGGTCGGGGGTGGAGGGCCGCCGAGCCGCCGCGGAGGGTCGATCGGGACCGAAAGGGCGGGAAAAGGTAGCAGCGAGGCCGGGCCGAGCCAAGCCCCGAGCGCCCGAGCGGGGCGCCGGGTGCCCCGGGCGCGACCGTATCCTCGTCCCCATGGCCGCACCGTCCGCTCGCTCCCCCGCCGGCCGCGGGGCCCCCCACCCGCCGCCGGGAGCCCGCGGCCGCGCCTGGCTGGCCCTGGCGGCCCTGGCCTGCGCCGCCGGGGCGGGAAGCTGCGGCTTCGCGACCCTGGGCGCGGCGGGGGCCGCGGCGGGCGGGGGCGGCGGCGCTTCCGGACCGCCCCCGAACGGGGCCTCGGCCCTGGCCCTGCTCTCGACCCAGGCGCCCCCGGCGGAGATCCGCTTCCTGCTGACCGAGCCCCAGGGTCTGCCGCTGGCCGTCGAGCTGCGCCAGCGCTTCACGGACGACCTGGGGGCCACGGTCGACACCGCGCTGGTCGGCCTGGCCCAGAACCCGCTGACCCTGTCCGCCAGCGCGACCGGCAGCCCGCAGAGCTTGAGCTGGGATTTCTCCGCCGAGCCCTGGGCCCGGCCCGGCAGCCTGGCGCCGGATATCCTGGTCTGGGTCCGCGTCCCCGGCCTCCAGGAGCAGCCCACGCTGGGGATCAACGCCCTGTTGGCCGACCTGGGCAACCGGCCTCCGGAGGTGCTCTCGGCCAGCCTGCCGCCGGCCGGCACGGGCCTGATCCCGGTCGGATTCGTCCTGGCGGACCCGGACGGGGATCCCCTGGCGCTGCGCCTCGAATTCGACCGCCTCGACGACCTGCCGGACGCCGGCTACGCCCTGGCGACCCCCCAGGGGGCCAGCGCGCCGCCGCCCTTCGTGGCCAGCGGCTTGCCCGGCAGCCCCGCGGGCAGCGGCGGCAGCGTGGTCTGGAACAGCGCCGCGGACCTGGGCGGCGTCGACGCGTCGGTGCGCCTGCGGCTCGCGGCCTTCGATGGCGCCGATTGGAGCCCGGCGCTCGAGAGCACCGTGCTAGCCCTGGACAACGACACGCCGCCCAGCCTGACGCTCGACCCGAGCGCCCTGCTCGGCAGCGACGACCTCCGCCGCGGCCTGGTGCTGCCCTTCACGCTCGCGGACGCCGAGGGCGGCCCCCTGCGGGTGGTCGTGCAGTGGCGCGCGGCGGGCCAGGCCTTCCCGGCGCTGCCGTCGACCTGGGACGCGTTCCAAGCGGCCCTGGCCGCGCCCGGGGCCAGCGAGACCCTGGCTCTCGCGCGCGCCTTCCCGCGGCGCGCCGAAGGTCCGGCCGAACGCATCGACGCCGACGAGTTGCGCCTGGTGGGCGTGGGTGTGGCCGCGCCCTGGGCGCTGGCGGAGGCGCTGGTCGGCCGCAGCCTGGAGCTCCTGGTGGGCGACCTGGCGCCGCGCTCCCTGGCGGCGGCGTGGAGCGCGGCGCCCGCGCAGCAGCCGGCCGCGGCCGTGCCGGAAGCGGACGGCCTGAGCGCCCTGGTGCTCGAGGCCAGCAGCGGCGGCTTCGACCTGCTGCGGCGCAGCCTGGCCGATGGCGCGGCCGTGCCCCTGGTCAGCGGGCCCGGCGCGCCGGCCGCCCTGGCGCGCGAGCCCGGCAGCCAGGCCGTGTGGATCGCCAGCGATGTGGCCGGCGAATGGCGCGTGTTGCGCTTCGATCCCGCCGCTGGCCTCGAGAGCGTGGCCCTGCGTCCGCCCGGGCTGGATGCCGGGGCGATCCAGGGGCTGGCGGTGGCCGGGCCCGGGCGCGCGTACCTGACGGTGGGCTCGCAACTGATCGAAGTGCGGCGCGGGGCGGCGGAGCCGGCGGTCCTGCTGCTCGGCGGGCTACAGCAGCCCGCGGGCCTGGCGCTCGATCCGTGGCAGCCGGACCAGGCCCTGCTCGCGGAGCGTCAGGGCGCGGTCGGGGGTGGGGCGGGCCCCGGACAGCTCTGGCGCGTGGATCTGCGCCGGCGCACGCGCACGGCGCTGCCGGTCCGGGATGAGCAAGGCGCCGCGCTCGATGCGCCCAGCGCCGTCGCGGTGGACGCCGCGGGTCGGCGTCTGTGGCTGATCGCACGCGACGGTCAGCAGCTCTTCGAAGCGCCGCTCCAGGGCGGCACCGCCGCGCTCCTCGGCAGCGCCGGGAGCGAGGTGCGCGGCCTGGGGGCAGGGCTTGGCGGCGCGGGCGCGGACGGAGTGCTGCTGGCGCTGCCGAGCGCGGGCGCGATCGCCCGCTCCGGCGGCCTGCGGGAGCGGCGCACGATCGTGGAGTTCGAGGCCGGCCTCGAACGGGCGCGCCTCGACGCCCCCAGCGCGCTCGAGCCCGGCGATCGCTGGCGGCTCGTGTTCGCCGCGCTGCCCGAGTTCGATGGCGCGGGCGACAGCCGTCCCGGGCGCTTCGTCTGGGACGCAGCCCAGGCCTTCGCGGCTCCGAGCCCGGCCAGCGCCGTGTTCCTGCGCGCGGTGCCCTACGACCGGGACCGCGGGGCCGGCGCGGAGCTGGCCCTGCCCGCCCCGCCGCGGCGGCCGTTCGACACGCCGGCCATAGCCCTGCCGGGGGGCGCCGGCACGGCCCAGGCCCGGGCCCTGGCGAGCGGCGACCTCGACGGCGATGGGGACCTCGATCTGTGCGGGCTGCTGGCGGACGGGGCCCTGCGCGTGGCGCTGCTCGAGCAGACCAGCCCGGGGCAGTTCAGCGCCCGTCCCGGTCTGGTGGCCGCGGCGGAGGACCCGCGCGCGCTGGCCCTGCAGGACTTCGACGGCGACGGCGATCTGGACCTGGCCCTGGCCAACCGCGGCAGCGCCGACCTGGCCGTGTGGTGGCAGACGGCCGCCTTCGACTTCGACAGCACGCCCCCGCTGCGTTTGGGCGGCTCGGGCCTGACCCCGGGCGCCTTCGGCCTCGAAGCGGCGGACTTCGATCGGGATCGGCGCCCGGACCTGCTGCTCGCGGACGAAACCGCCAGCCGCTGCTTCCTGAACCAGGGCGGCGGCGCCTTCGCGCCGGCGATCGACCTGGCGGTCGGAGCGGCCCCCAGCCTGGCCGCCGATCTGGATGGCGACGGGCTGCTCGATGCGCTGCTCGGCAACCAGAGCGGCGGCGGCGGGCTGCGGCGCCAGCGGCAGCTGGCCCCCGGCAGCTTCGAGGCCAGCGCGGGTTCCCTCACCCAGGCCATCGGACCGATCGCGCGCCGCTTGCTTCCAGCGGACCTCGACCGCGACGGCGAGCTCGAGCTCTACACCCACGGCGGCGCGGCGCTGCTGCTCGGGTTCGAATCCCAAGCCGGGCCCCAGTTCGGGCTGCCGGCGGCGGAGGCGCTGCTGCCCGCCGGATTCAGCGCCGGGCCGCTGGCGGCCGGAGACCTCGACCGGGATGGGCGTTTGGACCTGCTGCTGGCCGGCCGCGGCCAGGCCAGCGCCCTGCTGTTCGAGAGCGGCAGCGCGAGCGCGGGCAGCGGCGCTCCCGGGCTGTGGCCCGCGCCCTTCGCCGCCGGTTCGGGCGCAGCGCTCTCCGGCGCGGACCAGGACAGCGCGGCGGCGCTGCTGGCCGACCTCGACGGCGACGGCGAACTCGAAGCGGGCCTGGCGGGCGCCGGCGGTTTCGAGCGGCTGGCGCCGGTGGGCGCGGGCCGTTTCGCAGAGCCGACCGCCCTCTCGAGCGCCCTGGCGGGGCAGGGCCCGCGTTGCGCCGCGGCGGCGGATTTCGATCGCGACGGCGCTCTGGATTGGTTGTTCGCCAGCGACGGACCCGCGCCGCGGCTGCTGCGCCAGTTGGAACCCGGGGCGTTCACCGCGGTCGCGCTGCCCGCGAGCGCGCCCCCGGTCGAATGCCGGCAGGTGGCCCTGGGCGACTTCAACGGCGACGGACGCCTCGATCTGGCCGCGGGCGGCGGCGGCCAGCTCGCCCAGTGGCTGCAGTCGAGCGGCGGCGGCTTCGCCGCGCCAGGCCTGAGCGTGTTCGGCGACCCGCGCTTCGATTTCGCTGCCGCCTCGGGTCTGGCGGCCCTGGCCGTGGACCTCGATCGGGATGGCCGCCAGGACTTCGTGTCGGTCTCGAGCGCGCGGCGCTCGGTGTTGGTGATCCCGGGGCGCAGCGGCGGCCTCGACCCCAGCGCCCTGCTCGAACTGGACCTGGGCCCCGGCGCGGATCCGCGCCAGCTGGCCGCCGTCGACAGCGACCGGGACGGCGACCTGGACCTGTGGATCGCCGATGCGGGCAACGGCGCCCTGCGGCTCTGGCGCGGGCTTCCCGGCGGCGCCTTCGAGCCCGCGACGGCGCTGGACTTGCCGACCCCCGGCGCGCGCCTGGTGCTGGCCCGGGACCTGTCCGCAGACGGGCGCATCGACCTGCTGACCGAGGCGCCCGGCGGGCAGGGTTTGCGCCTTTTCCGCCAGGCCCAGGACGGCAGCTTCGGCGCCCCCGCCGATCTGCCGCTCCCGGCCGGGGAAACGGGCGAGCTCTCGGCGCTCACCTGCGGCGACCTCGACGCCGACGGCCGCCCGGACCTGGCGGCGCAACAGGGCGCGCGCCTGTGGATCTGGCGGCAGGCCACCCCGGGCCGGTTCGAGCTGCTGCCCAGCCCCCTCGGCCCCGACCTGCCGAGCCCCGCCAGCGCCGCCTTGCTGGCGGCGGACCTGGACGGAGATGGCGACCTGGACCTCCTGGCCCCCGGCCTGGCCGCCGCCCCGGCCGCGATCTGGTTCGCCAGCCACTAGGGCCTCCCCGCAGCGGGAGCGGCTGGGAGGCCGCTTTATGGCGCTTTATGGAACGGCTCGCCCAACCGCCGCGGCTCGCCGCCCGTCGGCAGGCCCCGCGGCGAGCGGGCTTGCCGCCGACGGGCAGCGGCGCAGGGGCCCGGGTGGAGCGGGAATAGGGCGATTAAGATGGAGCGGTCGCGCGCGGGCGCTGCGGTCGCTGTCCGGCCCGCTGTCCACCCCGACGTCCGCGACCCAACGCCCCGTTTTCGAGGCTGCGGGCAGCCCTTGCCCCACACGCCCATCCTATGTCTCCAGCCCCGCCCCGAGCCCAGCGCCGGCCCTGCCGCCGCCGCTGTCGCGATCCGCTGTCGCCCCGTGTTTGGGAGCGCAGCCGAGCGCTCGACCGGGGCCGGGGATGGGGAACCCTCGGTCGATCCTGCCGCCACCCGGTCGAGCAACGCTATGCAAGGCGCTTGCACGGGCGTTTCCATCCAGGCACTTCCCGCCCCCGCCCCATGTTCGAGTCGATCGCTTCGCACCCGTTCATCCAGCACATCGAAGCCCATTTCCAGGCCATCCTGAAGGAATGCTCGGCGCTGAGCGCTGAAGATTATCTGGATTGGCCGGTGCGGGACGCCTACGCGGGGAGCTGGAGGATCTACCCGCTGTACTGCTCCGATCCGGGCTGGAGCGTCGGGGCATCGATCCCCGGCAATCGTAGACGCTGCCCGGAGGTCTGCCGGCTGTTGGAGCCGATCGAGGGCCTGGCTTTGGCGGGATTCTCGCGCATCGAACCGGGGACCCACATCTACCCGCACGTGGACAGCACCGAGTCCCTGACGCTGCGGTCCCACCTGGGGCTGTTCGTGCACCACGGCGCAGAGATCCGCGCGGGCGATCAGCGGCGCACCTGGGAGCCCGGAAAATGCTTGGCTTTCCTGAGCAGCACGGTCCACGAAGCGGTCAACCGCGGACCCACATCCAGGACAGTCTTCCTGGTGGACGTGCTCGCCGAATGCGCGCACCTGCCGCTGCGGACGCGCGCAGTCTGAGGTCGGCAGCCCGGGGCGGCGAGACCCAGCCGGGCCGGGGTGCGAGGCCGGGGGGCCGGGCAGCCGGCCTCAGGCCACCGGCTCGCTCAGCAGGACCCGGACTTCGGTCGGCACCTGCATGGGCCGTTCGAGGCCGCGCAGGCTGGCAGGGCCCAGCTCGGCCACGTGCAGGAGGTGCGATCCGTTGCAGATCAAGGTCCGGTTGTTGTTGCAGGCCAGCAGGCGCTTCAAGACCTGCAGCTCGTCCTGCTGCAGCCCGACCGCCAGCACGTAGCGGCAATAGCCATTGTCCTGGTCGACCACGGTCACTCCATAGCGTTCGGGATGGTCAAAAACCTCCGTGTCCGGATGGAGCTGGTAGTCCCCCACGAACCCGGTCAGGTCGTACAGCTGCCGATGCTCGAGCAGCCACTCCAGGGTCTGCAGGGCCTCCCGGCGGCTTTCGGTCGGAAAGCCGATGAACCAGAACAGTTCCGGGGAGATGCCGACGCGGCGCATCTGCTCTAGCATCCGCGGGATCTCGGCGAGCTGGACCCCCTTGTCCATCAGGTCGAGGACGCGCTGGCTGGCGGACTCGAAACCCAGCTTCAGGGAACGGCAGCCGCCAGCCGCCAGGGTCTCCACGTAATCCGCATCCAGGAACGGCTTGGCGAACTTCATCCCGCCTTCCCAGACCAGCCCGAGCCGCTCGTCTCGGATGACCTGGCTGAATTGGCGCGCCGCGGCCGGGGGAACGCTCGAATCCGCCATGCCCACGAAACGGGCTGCGGGCTGGGCTGCGATCAGGCGGGCCAGGTCGCGGATGCGCTCGGGAGGCAGGACGCGGTAGTTCTCCCGCCAGCCGATGCTGCAAAAGGTGCAGCGGCCCCAATAACATCCCCGCGACAGCATCGCCGGGTAGATCGGCCGGGGGGTGAACGCGCGCTTGAGGTCGAAGGGTTCGAAATCGGGCAGGGGCAGGCTGCGCAGATCGTCGAGCACCGCCACCTCGGTGTTGCGGCGGACCGTCCCCCGCGTGTCGCGCCAGAGCAGATTGGTCACGCTTTCCCGCGCGCGCCTGCCGTCCAGGGATTCGATCAATTCGGGCAGGGCCTGGCCGGCATCGCCGACAAACACCGAGTCGAAGCTGTCGAAGATCCAGCCCTGCTCGAACCAGCGCTCGGTCTTGACGTTGAGCATCGGTCCGCCGAGGGCGATGTGGATCCCCGGGCGACGGCGCTTCAGGAGCCGCGCCAGGCGAAAACTCTCGAGCACCTGCTCGGGGAAGGCCAGGGTCAAGCAGACCAGCTCGGGGTCCCGGGCCAGGACTTCATCCAGCAGCCCCTGCTCGTAGAGCGCGGGCATGGGGCTGTCGGTATCGGCCCGCAGGGCCCGGTCCACGTCGGCCAGGAAGTGCTCCCTGAAGGGCGAGATGATCGGATCCAGCTGGTAGTAGAACCCGAGGGCATCCACCACGCCCCAGAAGGCCCGCGCGAAGCGCTCGGGCACGAAGTAATCGGCCGGATCGCGCAGCACCCGCACGTGCTCCGGCGCGGCGCGCAGGTTTTCCTGCACGGCATTGCGCAGGGCCTCGAGGCGCTCGGCCGCCTCCAGCTGCGCGGCGCCCCGCAGGCCGATCAGGCGCTGCTCGAGAAACTGCAGCGCGAGCAGTCCCTGGCGTTCCGTCAGCAGCGCCTCGGCCGCGGCCTGGTTCAGATCCACCCCGGTCACCACCGGGTGGCCGGCGGCCTTGGCGATTCCGGCCAGGGTCACGAGCCCGTAATACAGGTGATTCGGCAGGCACAGGCTGGGCGGGAAGGCGAGGGCGATGCGCATGGCCTGGGGCGGGTGCTGGGCGGGGACCAAAGCGGTCCGGAAATGGATCGGGGAGCAAGGCGCGGGAGGCCCACCAGACAGAGGCGCTCACCGGAATGCGAAGGCCCCGGGACCTGGCGAGCTGGATCGGAAAGCGTCGACGATTTCGGCCGAGCTCCGCGGGTGCGGTCCCAAGGCATGCCTGGGGCAGCGCCTGCGGACGCTCGATGGCGCGATGCGATCGTGCACGCTAGCACGGGGTTTGCGGGCCGTGTGGCGGTTCCCGCTCGCCGCCCGCGCGCGGGTTGCGGCCCAGCACCCGCCCCGCCCCCGGCTCCAGCCTTGGGGCAACCCCGCGCGCTCGGTCGGCGCGGCTGGAGGGTCCGCGCTGGGCTCGAAGGCGTGGCGCAGCCGGCCCGGTCCGAGCCCGAGCCCGAGCAAGGCGGGGCCCGGCGCGCTCCCCGCGGTCCGCCCGGGGGTGGCGGCGAGCCCTGGCGCCGGGAGCCTGCGATCCCGCGGGGATGGAGCCGGCGGCGGTCGCCAGCGGGCCGGTCGCGGCGGCGCGCCTCCCGGGGCGGACGGCCCGCAGCAGCCGGGCTGCCCCCGGGGCTGCCAGCGGCGTGGGCCCGCGCCGCGGCCGGGCCCGGCCGAGGCGCATCCGCGCGGGGATCCGGCGCGGCCGGGCGCTTGTGCCCTGGGCTCCGGCAGCGCAGGCTTTAGGGCGATTCCGACGCGGGCCCGGGGCGCGCGCGGGGCGAGCGATGTCGAACGGCGAAGCGGATCTGGAGCATGGGTCGCCCCTGGTGCGGGCGCTGTGGTCGCGTGTGCGGCGCGAATGCCGGCGGCGGGCGCGCCAGGCGGGACAGCTCGCGCCGCAGGAGCCCCGGGGGGCCCGGGCGGGTCTCCTGGCGGCCTTCGAAGCCGAGCCCGAGCCCGGTCCGGAACGCCTGCAGGCGCTGCTGGAAGCGGTCCTGGACGCGGCCGCGGCCGAGCTCGGCTACAGCGCGCTCGGCGCGCCGCGGCTGGTCCTGATCGGGCCGGGGGTGGACCGCGGGGTCGAGCGCCAGCTGGCGGCCACGATCGCGGGCGCCTTGGCGGCGCGCCGGGGCCCGGAGCTGTGGGTGCTGGCCGACCGCGAAGCCGGGGCCGCCACGCTGCTTTCCCTGGGACTTTCGGAGGACCTCGCGGTGTTCGAATCCGAGGAGCTGTCGGGGGCCTGGGGCGGCGATTCCGCCGAGCGTCCGATCGCGCCGGTCGAATGGGTGCGCTTCGAGGCGGGCGAGCTCGAGCTGGCCAGCGGACTCGGCCCCGCGCCGACGGCCGCGACTCCGGCGGCCTGGGAGCGGCCGCGGCCGGCGACCCCGGAGGTTGACGGGGAGCCGGGCCCCGCCGCTGCGCCCGCGGCGGCCGTCCCGCTGGATCCGGCCCCTGGGCGCGGGGCTGGGCGGGCCGGCGCCGAGGCCCAGGTCGAGGGTGTACGCCGCCCGGCGGCGGGTCGGGGCATCCCGGGGGCTGCGGCCCCGCAGCGGGCCGGGGGGCCGGAGGTCGAAGCGGGAGCGGCGCCCGCCGGCGATGGCACCGCTCGGGAGCGGCAGCGGGGCTTGGGGCCCGAGGTGTTCAGGCCGGAGGTCCTCGGCCGCGGGGTCGGCCCGGGGACGGCGCAGGATCTGCGCGCGGAGACGACCGGTTCCCCGCCCGGGGGCGGGAGGGCGGCGGCGCCTGGGCAGCCGCCCGCGGCACCGGCGGGAGCGCGCGGCGCCGCGCGCCCCAGCGGTCCCCAACCCGCTGGAGCGTCGACCGGGGCTGCCCTGGACGCGGCTTACGGCGGTTACGCGCCGCTGGGCGCCGAGCTGGCCGAAGCGCGCGGGCGCCGCTTTCTGAGCCACGGCCCGCGGGGCGAAGCGGAGCTGCTGTGCTTCGCGCCCTTCGCCCGCGGCAGCGCCCAGCGGGCGAAGTGGCGCGCAGCGGCGGCGCGCCTCGAAGCGCTCGAGGCTCCCGGTCTGGCGCCCGTTTGGGCCCAGGGAATCGACGCCGAAGGCCGGGCGTTCCTGGTCCGGCCGCGCGCCGCGGGCCCCGACCTGCGCCAGCGCCTCGCGCAGCGCGGTGTGCTCGGCGCCGCCGAGCTGCTGCGCCTGGCGCGCAGCCTGGCGCTCAGCCTGGCCGAGGCCCACGCCGCCGGGCTGTGCCACGGCGACCTGCGGCTCGATTGGGTCGAAGAGCTCGAGCCCGGGCGCGCTTGGCGCCTCTACGAGCTGGGACTGGCGCCGCTCTTCGGCGCCGGCCGCACGGCCCTCGACCGCACGCCGGCGGGCCGCGACCTGACGCGCCCGCAACCCTGGCGCCCGCCCCACGGGGCCCCCGGCTTCGCGCCGGAACCGGTGCCCGAGACCGCGGCCCCCGAACTGGCCGCCCAGCTGCTGACCGGCGCCTGGCCGGCGGACCCCCAGGCGGCGGACCGCTTCGCGCTGGGCCTGCTGCTGTTCGAAGCCGCGGCGGGCCGGCCGGCGCTGCCGCCCGCCGGCTCGCCCGTCGAGTTGCTCGAGCAGCGTGCCCTGGGCCGCGGACCGCGCGCCCGCGATCTCGCCCACCTGCCGGCCTATCTGAGCGCGGCGATCGACCGCCTGCTCGAGCCCCGCCCGGACCGGCGCGCGGCCGATCTCTCCGCCTGGCTCGCGCAACTTGACCGCGAGCGGCGCGCCGCCGGGCGCCGACGCGCGCTTCGCCTCGGCGCCGGGCTGGCCGTGCTCGGCTTGCTCGGCGCCACCGCCGCCCTGAGCCCCAGCTGGGTCCAGGCGCGCGCCCCGAGCGCGCCCCAAGCCGTGGAACTGTCGCCGGACAGGCCGAGCGCCGCCTTGCCCTGGCCGGCCGGACGCAGCCTGCCCGCCGCCGGCGCGGTGCTCGAGTTGGTCGATCCCAGCGGAGCGCCCCTGCCGGGCTGGCGCGTGGAGCGCGACGCCCTGGGTCGACCGATCGCGATGGCCCCGCGGCGAACGGGCGGCCAGCCGCAGCGGCTCGACGCGCGCCTCTCGATCGACGGCCGCCTGCGCGCCGAGCCGGCCTTCGAACTGGTCTTCGATCCGCGCCTCCCGCTGGTGCTCGGGGAACCGCGCCTGCTTGATCCGCTGGGCGCAGCGCGCCCCGCCGGAGCCGTGTTCGCGGACGAGCTCGACAGCCTGCGCCTGGTGCTGCCGCTCGAGGGGGCGGAGGATCCTCCGGCGGAGGTCTATCTGGCGGCGGGCGAGCAGCGCTTCGAACTGGGCCCGTCCCTGCTGGAACGCGGGCTGCTGCTGAGCCGCCTACGGGAGGCGCTCGGCTTGCCGTCGGGCGGGGCCTGGTCGTTCGAGGTCGTGGCGCAGCGCGAGGGCGCGGAGCTGCGGCGGGCCGTGGCGCTGGAGGTGCTGCCGCGCCCGGACGGCGCCCGCGCCGGCGCGACGCCGGAGGCCGCGCAGGATGCGCCCGCAGCGCCGGCCGGGGTCGGGCCCGAAACCCCCGGGCTCGCGGCCGCCGGGGAGGTCCCCGACGGGGGCTCCGCTGGGGCACCGGGCAGCGGGGGCCTGACCCAGGGAGCCCCGGCCGCAGCCGCCGACGCGCCGGCGGATCCGGTCGCGATCGCCGCCGATCCCGGGCTCCCCGCGGCAACGCAACCGCCGCCCGACAGCGGCGCCGCGGCGGACGGCGCGGCGGCCGCGGCGGCCGCGGCGGTGCCCTGGAAGCTCGCCCTCGACGGCCTCGAACCCGGCCAGGTGTTGGGCCCGGATTCGAAGCCGAAGCTGCTGCTGTCCCTCGCGGTCGAGGGCCCGACGTTGCCGCCCCTGGCGCGCATCGAACTGCGCCGCGCCGAGCTCGCGACGCCGCTGCTCGAGGGCCAGCTGACCCCGGAGGCCTTCCGCAGCGAAGGCGCGGGCTGGCGCACGGAACTGACCCTGCCGAGCCCCTGGCGCCCGGCGGACGGCAGCGCCGGGGTCGGCGATGGCAGCTTCGCGCTGGTCCTGCAGGCCTTCGAAAGCAGCGCCGCCGAGGCGCCCGCGGCGCGCCTGGTGCGCCCGTTCGATGTCGCCCTGCGGGGCCCGCGCCTAGCCTGGGAGAAACCGCCCGGCGGCGTGCTGCGCCCCGGACCGCAGCGCGAGTTCCTGCTCGGCATCTACGCCCACGATGACAACGGGGTGGCCGAGGTCTCGGGCACGCTGTGGCTCGAAAACGGCCAGCGCCGCGAGCTGCGCTTCGAGGGACCGAGCAGCGCGGGCTCGGCCGCGGTGGTCTTCGAGCCCGGCGACAGCCTGCTGGAGGCGCGCCTCGAGCTGCGGGCACAGGATCGCTTCGGCAACAGCAGCCAGGTCCTGATCGAACCCCTGCGCGTCGGCCTGGTGGCGGGCTTTTCCCCGGAGCGGGTGCCGACCGTGCCGCAGCCCGAGGCGCTCGGGGAGGGCTTCACGAAGCAGCCGCGGCCCTGCCCGCCGATGCGCCGCATCGCCGCCCCGGCGCAGCCTTATCGCTTCGGAGGCCGCTCGGACGAACTCGAGAACCTGTGCTTCGCCGAGGCGGGGCTGCAGCCGTTCCAGAGCGAACCGGAGCGGGCCCTGCCGCGCGCCTGGGATTTGCCGCTGCCGGACGGACGGCCGCTGGAATTCTTGCTGGACGAGCGCGAGGTCGAGGCGCGTGAGTTCCTCGTGTTCCTGCGCGCCGAAGACGGCTGGCCGGCCGCGCGCTGGTGGCCGCTCGGCGCGCCGCCGGGCAGCGCGGAGCGCCGGGCGGCGCTGGAGTCCGAGCTCGCGGCCCTCGAGCCGCAGGCCCCGGCCGTGGGCATGACCTGGGACGAGGCCGCGGCCTTCGCCGCCTGGTGCGGCAAGCGCTTGCCGACCTGGATCGAACTGGAGTACGCCCAGCGCGCCGGGCTCGAATACCGCCCCCTGCAGCCGGATGGGCCCGAACAGCCCTGGCGCGGACTCTCGAGCGGCGTGGCCGAATGGACCGCCACGCCGGTTTGGTTCGAGCTGCCGCCGGCGGAACGGCCCGCCAGCCACCGCGCCGCCCTGGCGGCACACCTCGCCGCCGCCCTCGATCCGGCCTGGGCCCTGGAGCGCCCCGGGGTGCGCGAATTCTGGGCTTCGGGAGGCGCGGGCGGCGGCTCGGCCGTCGACTTCAGCGCCGCGCTGCGCCTCGAACGCGGGCGCGGGGACCCGCGCGTGGGCCTGCGCTGCGCCCTCGATCTGCCGAGCTTCCGCCAGCGGGCGGCCGCGCGCCTCGCCGCCCTGAGCGCGGAGGCCGGGCCGTGAACTTGCGCGTGGCCTGGCTGCTGCTGGCGCTGGGTTCCTGCCGCTCGCCGCAGCCGCCGGCCCCAGCCCAGCCGCTGCCCTTCCACGTGCTGCTGGTCGAGCCCGCGCCGGCGCCCGGCGCGAGCCCGCTGCCTCCCCGGGCGCGGGCGACCTCGATGCGGATCGACCCCGATCCCGGATGGGGCGCCGAGCTGGCCGCAGAACTTGAGCAGGGCGCCTTCGCGCGGATCAGCCGGGCCACGCCGGGGGCCGATCCGATCGCGGAGGCGCGTCGGCTGCGAGCGGATCTGATCCTGATCGCGGAGCTGTGCGGCGATCCGCTCCTGTGGCGTCGGCGCAGCGCCCCCAGCGCCCTGTCCTGGCTGCTGTTCGCCCTGGGCGGGCCCTTCGTGACCAACCTGGAGGACTGGGAGTACGGCAGCGGTCTGGCGCTGCGGGCGGAGCTGTACGAGGTGGCGCGGCTCGAGGCTGGCTTGTCCCTGGGCGATGGCCGCGCTCGGCTCGCCAGCCTGGAGGGCCCCTACCAGCCGAGCGCGCTCTCGTTCAACCAGCGGCGCCTCGGCGCCACGCCCTACTGGAAGGCCCTGCTGATCCCCAGCCACCTGTTGGCCACGGAGAGCTCCGCCCTGGCGGAGCGGCTGTCGGCCGAGCTGGCGCCGCGGCTGGCGCGCGGGTTCGAGCAACGGCTGGGCGCGGCGCAGGCGGCGCTGTTCGAGGCCCGCCCCGGGGGCTGCCTGGCGATCGCTGGCGAGGCCTTCGCCTTGCAGCGGGTGGAGGGCGCCTGGCGCCTGAGGGGCCGCGCCCGGCTGGCGCCCGCTGCCGGCTTCGCCGCACCGCGGGCGGTGCGGGTCTGGACCGGGGAGCGCGCCACGGAAGGCAGTTTCGCGGCCCCGGAACCCGGGCCGGCCGGGCCCGAGTTCCCCTTCGAGGTGCGCTTCGAAGCCCGTGGCCAGCGCTTCGTGCGGCTCGAGATCGAGGCCGGCGAGCGCGATCTCGAGCGCCACAGTTTCTGCTTCGATCTCGAGCGGCCGAGCGGGGTCCGCCGCTCGGGCTGATTCGGGCGGACGGGCGCGCAAACCCGGCCGCGGGCGCCGCTACCATGCGCGCCATGATCCGCGCCCTCCGCCTTCCGATCGCCCTCGGCCTGCTGTTCAGCGCCGGCGCCTGCCACATGACCAAGACGCGACTCCCCGAGGCCCCGCGTTATCCGACGACGGCCCAGGTCGATCAGGTCGACGAGTTCCACGGCCAGACCGTGGCCGACCCCTACCGCTGGCTCGAGGAGGACGTGCGCACCTCGCCGCGCGTGGCCGAGTGGGTGGCGGCCCAGAACGAGGTCACCGGCGCTTACCTGGCAGCCCTGCCGGACCGCGCGGCCCTCGAGCAGCGCCTCTCGCAGCTGTGGAACTATGAGCGCTTCTCGGCGCCGGCCCGGCACGGCAACTGGTACTACTTCTGGCAGAACGACGGGCTGCAGCCCCAGTCGGTGCTCTATCGGGCGGCGACCCCCTTCGGCGAGGCCCAGGTGGTGCTCGACCCCAACGCTTGGTCCGCGGACGGCACGCGCGCCTGGGCCGGGGGCGAATGGTCCAAGGATGGCCGCTACCTGGCCTACGGCATCAGCGTGGCCGGCTCCGACTGGAGCGAGTGGCAGGTGCTGGACCTGGCCAAACTCGAGCCGGTGGGCGGCAAGCTCTCGTGGATCAAGTTCTCGGGGGCCAGCTGGAAGCCGGACGCATCGGGCTTCTTCTACGCCCGCTACGCCGAGCCGGCTCCGGGCTCCGCCTTCCAGGCCAGCAACCTCGACCACAAGATCTACTTCCATCGCATCGGCAGCCAGCAGGCCGAGGACACCCTGGTCTACGAGCGCCCGGACCATCCCGAGTGGTCCTTTGCGCCGCTGGCCACCCGCGACGGGCAGCACCTGGTGGTGCACATCTTCAAGGATGGGGCGCGCAACCTGGTGCACGTGCTGGACCTGGTCGGCGGCCGCCCGCCGCTTGAACTGGTGCCCGATTTCGAGGGCGCCTACAACCTGGTCCACGGCCAGGGCCGCACGCTGTGGATCGCAGCCCAGGATCGCGAGACGCCGCGCGGCTCGCTGCTGCAGATCGACCTCGACCGCCCGGGCCGCGAAAACTGGACCCGCGTGATCCCGGAGGGCGCCGGCAGCCCCACGGCGACGATCGAAGAGATCACCTACGTGGGCGGCGCGCTGGCCGTGCGCACGCTCGAGGACGCCACCTCGCGGGTGGCCCTGTACGAGCCGGACGGGCGCCTGCGCCGCCGACTGGAACTGCCGGGCCTCGGCACGGTGACCGGCTTCGAAACCGATCCGGAGGCCAGCGAGAGCTTCTTCAGTTTCTCGTCTTTCGCCACACCGCCGCAGGTCTATCGGCACGAGCTGGCCAGCGGCCAGACCAGCTTGGTGCGCGTCACCCAGGCGCCCATCAATCCGACCGACTACGAGGTCTCGCAGGTGTTCTTCCGCTCGAAGGACGGCACGCGCGTGCCGATGTTCCTGGTGGCGCGGCGCGGGCTGGCCCGCAACGGCCGCAACCCGACGCTGCTCTACGGCTACGGCGGCTTCAACATCTCGCTGACCCCGGGCTTCAGCCCGTCGCGCATCGCCTGGCTCGATCAGGGCGGGCTGATGGCGATCCCGAATCTGCGCGGCGGCGGTGAGTACGGCGAGGATTGGCACCTGGCCGGGACCAAGACCCGCAAGCAGAACGTGTTCGATGACTTCATCGCCGCTGCGGAGTGGCTGATCGCCCAGCGCTACACCTCCGCGGAGCACCTGGCCATCCAGGGAGGCAGCAACGGGGGCCTTTTGGTCGGTGCGGTGATGTGCCAGCGCCCGGAGCTGTTCGGCTGCTGTCTCCCGGCGGTCGGCGTGATGGACATGCTGCGCTTCCATCAATTCACGGCGGGGCGCTACTGGGTCCATGACTACGGCTCCGTGGAAGACCCGGAGGAGTTCGCGGCCCTGTACGCCTACTCCCCCTACCACCGGCTGGTGGATGGGGTCTGCTATCCGCCGACCCTGGTGACCACAGCCGATACCGACGACCGCGTGGTCCCCGGGCACTCCTTCAAGTTTGCGGCGCGCCTGCAGGCCGCCCAGGGCTGCGACAACCCGGTGCTGATCCGCATCGAGACCTCGGCCGGCCACGGAGCCGGCAAGCCCACCGCGAAGCTGATCGAGGAGGCCGCGGACGTGTTCGCTT
>ERZ1066136.348-NODE-348-length-40088-cov-13.960607_pt1 | contig 40088 bp, 29 predicted proteins | sample MGYA00382783_ERZ1066136 | MGnify/ENA primary metagenome ERZ1066136 (study PRJEB33369, sample SAMEA5778366) | biofilm metagenome | biome: Industrial cooling water; feature: Water cooling tower basin; material: Biofilm | place: United Arab Emirates | collected... | reverse complement strand
GGCGGCGGCGAACCTTCGGGCTCATCGGTCCCGCCCCGCGGGCGCAGGGCGGCGGACCCGGGGGCGCGCACCGGGGCGAGGCCGCGGTCGCTCGGGCCGCCGGGAGCCCGCCGCCGGACCCAGGGACCAGGGGGGCGGGCCCCAGGCCGCGCGGGGCGAGCGCCGGGCGCCTCGGGCTGGCCTTGAGTTTCCGCCCCGCGACCGCTGGAATCACGAAGCCCAGCTTTTCCCGTGGCCTACGCACCCCTCGAACCCCTGCATTTCGTGCGCCGGCTGGGCTCCTGGATGGAGCAAGCCGGGCCCGAGCCGGACGTGGTCGTCTCCTGCCGGGTGCGCCTGGCCCGCAATCTGGTCGGCTACCCCTTCGTGACGCGCCTCGAGGAGGCCCAGGCCACGCGGCTCTGCCACGAGCTGCGCGAGGCCTTCGGCGAGCTGTTGCTCGAGGGCGGCGAACCTTTGTGGGTCGACCTGCCCAAGGTGCCCGCCTGGGTGCGCCTGCTGCTGCGGGAGCGCCATCTGATCAGCCGCGATCTGGCCGGCGTCGACGACGGCCGGCGCCCGCTGCCGGGCCGTGCGGTGCTGTTCAGCGCGGGCGAGACCAGCGCCGCTATGGTCAACGAGGAGGACCACCTGCGCCTGTCGGGCTTCGCGGCGGGCTTCGACCCCGGCCTGGCCATGCGCCGCGTGCGCGAGCTCGAGAGCCTGCTCGAAAGCAAGCTGGAGTTCGCCTGCTCCCCCGAGCTCGGCTTCCTGACCGCCTGCCCCACCAACGTCGGCACGGGTCTGCGCGCCTCGGTGATGTTGCACCTGCCGGCGCTGGGGCTGGTGCGCAGCGAGCTCGAGAAGGTCTTCACCGCCGCGGCGCGCACCGGACTGGCGGTGCGCGGGATGTATGGGGAGGGCAGCCGCGCCGCGGGCGACTTCTATCAGATCTCGAACCAGGTCACCCTGGGACGGCGGGAGGAGGAGTTGCTCGGCGATCTGCTCAGCCTGGTGCCCGCGATCGTGGCCTTCGAGCGCCGCGTGCGCGCGGCCCTGCTCGAAGAGCAGCGCAGCGCCCTCGACGACCGGGTCGGGCGTTCCCTGGGCATGCTCTGCAACGCGCGCCTGCTGCCGTCGGAGGTCGCCCTGCAGCACCTCTCCAACCTGCGCCTGGGCGCGGCCCTGGGGCTCTTGAGCGGCCATGGGCTGACCGAGCTCAACGGGCTGACGATCCGCATCCAGAAGGGTCACGTCCAGGGTTTGGGCGGTGCGCTCGGTGCGGCCCTGCCCCCGGAATCGGAGCTGCTGGACGCCCAGGAACGCGATCGCCTGCGCGCGGCCTTCCTGCGGCGCCACTTCGGTCCCGCCGGAGAGGACCGGGAGCCCGGCGCGGGGTGAATTGCCCGGCCCGGCGCCGCTGGCCCGCCGCCGGGGTGCCCCGGGGCTGTTACCGTGGGGTCTTGACCCCCAGCGCAACCTCCCGGCCATGATGGACCGCTTCGGGCGGCGCGTCACCTACCTGCGCGTCTCCCTGACCAACCGCTGCCAGCTGCATTGCAGCTACTGCACGCTGCCCGAAGAGCCCAGCACGGTGATGCGGCCCGACGAGGTGGCCACCCTGATCGAGGTGGCCGCGCGGCGGCTGGGCTTCCGCAAGGTGCGCCTGACCGGCGGGGAGCCGACCCTGCGCCGGGACCTGCCCGATGTGGTGCGGCGGCTGGTGGCGCTGCCCGGCATCCGCGAGGTCGCCTTGACCACCAACGGCATGCTGCTCGAGCGCCGCGCAGAGGAGCTCAAGGCGGCGGGGCTGCGCACCGTCAACGTCTCGATCGACAGCTTGGACCCGGAGCGGTTCCGTGAGCTGACCGGCGGTGGCGACCTGGCCACCGTGCTGGCGGGGCTCAAGGCGGCGCGGCAGGTCGGCATCGAGCGCCGCAAGGTCAACTGCGTGCTGCTGGGCGGGGTCAACGAGCAGGAGATCGACGCCTTCCTCGAACTCTCGGCCCAGGAGGGCGTCGAGGTGCGCTTCATCGAGCACATGCCCATGGACGAGGCCCGGCTCTCGGCCTGGAAGGTCGAACCCCGGGCGGTGCTCGAGCGCCTGGCCCGGGGACGGACGTTGGTGCCCCTGGCCGCGACGCAAGATGGGGGGCCGGCGGAGCGTTTCGCGGTCGGGGAAGCCCGCGTGGGTTTCATCCACGCCATGAGCAACCCCTTCTGCGACCGCTGCAATCGTCTGCGCATCACCGCCGAAGGCAAGATCCGCTCCTGCCTGCTTTCGGGCGGGGAGGTGGACCTGCTCGCGGCGATCCGATCCGGACTGCCGCCGGCGCAGATCGAAGCCCGGCTGGTGGAGCTGTTCGAACAGGCCGCCGACGCCAAGCCGCCGATCTACGACCACCTGGCCGGGGGCGCGATCAAGATGCGCGCCATCGGCGGCTGACCCCGGCAGCGGCGCTGGGCCCGGACGGCGGCCGGCGCGGGCGCCGCGTCCGCCGGCTGTCCCGCGCCGGGGCGCGGGATCGAGCCGCGCGCGAGCGCCGGCTTCAGCGGCCGCGGTAGCTGGCCGGGTACGGCGTCAAGCGCGCGGGCAGCGGGCGATCGAAACCGACCGGAAGTTCGAAGCTGTAGCGACCGCCCAGATCGAGCTCCAGGCCGTCCCCCCCGCAGAGGGTCAGGCGCAGCTGGTCGGGGCCCGCGGGGCTCAGGCGCAGGACGCCCCGGCGGGGGTAGAGCACCTGGCCCTGGGGCAAGGTCAGCATCGGCCCCGGGCGTCGGCATTCGAGCACCGCCCCGCCCAGGGAACCCAGCCACAGGCGCGGGCAGCCAGCGCCCTCCGCCGGGAGCTCGACCTCGAGGATCGCCGGGCCGGCCAGGTCGAGCTGGAAGCCGCCTGGCAGGACCAAGCGGCCGGCGGAGGTGGCTCCGAGCTCCAGGCGGGTGGGGCCGCCGATCTCGAGCGGGGGGGCGCCCAGCAGGCGGCGCTCCCGTCGCTCCCCTTGCAGGCTCTGGACCTGGCCCCGGGTGAGTTCGAAGTACAGCCCGGCGGGCAGGGCGGGCTCCGCCCCGCTTGCCGCCGGGGCCGCTGCCGCCGGGGCCCCGACAGGGGCCGGGGCCGCGCCGGGCGCGAGCACGGCCAGGGCCAGGAGCAGGCGGCGCATCCGCAAGCTATCGGCCAGCCGGGGCCCGAAAGCCAAGCCCTTTTCAGGCCACGCGCTTGGGTTCAGGCCACGAGCTTGGGCGCCAGGGGCAAGAGGTTCTCGATCGCCTCGGTCAGGGAGCGCGCGCTGGTCTGCAGCTCCACGTCGTAGGCGCGGTCGGACAGGCACAGGCCCGTGCGCACGCCGCACAGGCGCAGGCCCGCGCGCCAGCCGGCGACCAGTTCGAGGGTGCTGTCCCCGATCACCCACGACGAGCGCAGGTCGAGGCCGTCGTGGTGGGCCGCGTGGTAGAAGGCCCCGGTGTTGGGCAGGTGGTAGACCGATTCCCCCCGACGCCGGCCCTGGCCGCGGGGGTGCACCAGGCACAGATAGCTGCGGGTCAGCTCCGCGCCCGCCCCGGACAGCCCGGAGAGCAGCGTGTCCTCGATCGCCAGCCAGGTGCCGTCGTCGACGTCGCCGAAGGCCACCGAGGCCTGGTTCCCGATCAGGTAGAGCTGGAAGCCGCGGCGGCGGGCGCGGAACAGGGCGTCGAGGGCGCCCGGAACGAAGCGCACCTCCTCGGGCCGGTGGGCCTCCCCGTGTCTGGGGAGTTCGCACAGGGTGCCCCACAGGTCGATGAACAGGCCCTTGGGAGACGGTTCGGTGCCGGGCAGGGAGCCGGAGCGATGCTGCATGGGGAGCGCGGGGGGGCGAGGGGGGGAGCGGGCCTGTTTTCGGTCCGCGGCGCGCCCCCTTGAGCGCCGGTCTTGGACGGCATTCGGCATGCCAAGCGCGCTCGAATCGCCGCGGTCCGCGTCCTGATCAAGACCGGTCTCCGGCTGGACCGAAAAGCAACCGCTAGGCTGTAGCGCGCTTCCCCATGCCCGAAATGGTTTCCGGCACCGACCGGTCCCCGTGGGACCTGACCTTGGTGTTGGACGGCTTCAACCCGCGGGCGCGCGACTCCCACGAACCCAAGTCCCTGGCCGCGGCCCTGTGCGCCCGGGGCCATCGGGCCCGGGTTCTGCTGGCCCACGGAGGCGTGTGGGCCCGGCAGTCCGAGGACGGGGTCGGGCCGGCTGGGGTGCCGGGCGGGCTCGCCGCCGAGCTCGAGGCCGGGCCGGAGCCCGCCCCGGGCAACCTGCGGCGGGCCTTGCTGGCCTACGACGGCTCCTCGCCGGCGGCCTGGGCGGCGGCCCGGGCCGCCGCGCGTCGGGGCCTGCCCCTGCTGGTGCTCGAGCCGGGCTGGAACGATCTGAAGCGCCTGCGCGAGCGCGTGCTCGAGACCTTCGGTCGGCACCTCTGGGGCCGGGTCGTGCGGCAGTGCACACAGGCGGTCCTGGCCTTCGATCCCCTGGCGCGCGAGCAGGCCGTCGAACGGGGCTTCCCCGCCGAACTGGTCGCGCTCTGCCCCGGCGGGGTCGATCGCGGGGTGTTCCGCCCGGGGATGCCGACCCGGCTGATCTCTCGGCACCGGCTTCCGGGGCGGCTGCTGATCTCGGTCGGGCCCTTCGAGGCGGGCCGCGGCCTCGAGCTGCTGGTGCGCGCCTTCGCCGCCTCCGTGGGCCAGCGCGAGGACTGGACCCTGGTGCTGGTCGGCTCGGGCAGCCTGCGGGGGCGCCTGGTGACCCTGGCGACCCGCCTGGGCATCGCCGCGCGCGTGCGCCTGCTGGACTACCCGCCCGCGGAGGAATTGGCCGGGCTGCTCGGCGCCGCGACCCTGTTCGCGCTGCCGGCCGAAGACGAGCGCGGGCGCGGCGTCCAGCTGGCCCGGGCCCTGGCCTGCGGCCTGCCGGTGCTGGTCGCGGATCTGCCCCGCTATCGCTTCCGGTTCGCGCCCGGGGTCGAGGGCCTGGCGGTGCCCCCCGGCGACCTGGGGGCCTGGGCCGGCGCCCTGGGGCGCCTCGCGCAAGCCCCCGAGCTGCGGCAGCAGATGGCCGCCGCCGCCCGCTCCCTGGGGCAGCGCCTGGGCTGGGAGCCGGCGGCGCAGGCGGTCGAGACGGGGCTCGAGCGCGCCTGGACCAGCCGGGTGCCCGGCAGCCGCGCCGGCTGACGCCCGAGGGGCCGCGGCGGCGGGCCACGGCCTGCGTGGGGCGCCGGGCCGCGGCCCGCGCTGGCTGCAGCCGCGACCCGCAAGCCCCGGCGCCAGGAACGGCGCCGCGGAGGGACGGCCCCGCACAGGGACGGCCGCGGCGGCGCCGGAGCGGGCCCGAGCGCACGCCGGCGGCGGCTCCCGGGCGCGCCGATCAATCCCGCAGTTCGCGCTTCAGGAAAGCCATGTCCTCGGCGTACTGCTTGATCTGCTGGGCGGTCGTTTCGTCCAAGGATTCGAAATCGACGCGCACCTTGACCCCCTCCGGACGCTCTTCGATCTGCACCACCCGGGCCAGGCTTTCGTAGCTGCCCTTTTGCAGCAGCGGCAGCCGGAACTTGATCGACAGCTCGGTCCCCAGGGAGAGCATCTGGCCCATTTCGAAGGGGGACAGGCCCGTGTTGCCGCCGCTCCAGGTGAAGGCCAACCCGCGCGGATCCAGGCTGGCCATGCGCCCGATGCCGCGCCAGTTGCTGCCGAAGGAATGGCGATGCAGCGGGTTCGAGGAAGGTTTGGCGACACCCAGGAAATGCTCGAGGCGCTGGGTATCGGTCAGGGTGAAGAGCAGGCTGCCTTCCTCTTCGAGCTGGGGCTCGGCGCCGGCCTCGCCCTCCGTGGAGCGGCCCACCAGGGCCGCTCCGGCGGCCTCGTCCGAATCGAAGATCGGCACGCGCCGGTCGAGGCCGATCTTCTGGATGATCTCGCGCACGAAGGGCGAGGGCCGCGAAAGCACCATCCTCCCGGCCTTGCCTTCGAGGGTCTTGGCGGCCTTGATGATCGCCCCGAGGGCGGTCGAGTTGATGAACTTGACCAGGCGCAGGTTGAGCACCACCCGGCGCTCTCCGGCCTTGATCAGGGTGTCGATCTCCTGGTGCAGCAGCGGGCAGTAGTAGGTATCGAACTCCCCGCGCAGGTGCAGGATGGTGTAGTCCTCGCGGGCTTCGGCGCTGGCGTGCATGTCGGAGCTTGGGAAGGGGGCCCGCCGGCCGTGCGGCGGCGGGGGGGACTGACGGGGCGGCGAGGCACTATCCCGAGCGCGGGCCTGGGGTGCAAGCCTGTAGCGGCCCCCGCCGCGGCCGCCGGCCTGCGGCCCGCAGGGGCTACACTGCGGCCATGTTCTTCCGGCGCAAAAAGCCGCTTACGCCGCCCGAGGCCCCGGCGGGCCAAAAGGCCCCCCCGGGGCCGACCGGGGCGGGGCCGGGCGCGGCCCCGGCCAGCGTCCCCGCCGAGGCCGCCGCTGCCCCGGGCCAATCCGCCGGAAGCGCGGCTCAGCCCGGACCGGCCTCGACCCAGTTCCTGACCGGCGATCAGGCCACGGACCGACGCACCGTGCAGGTGCTGCTCGAGGCGATCGCCCGGGTGGCCAACGCCCCCGTGTCGACCCCGGAGGACCTCGAGTCGCTGCTGGTCAAGATCGTCGACCTGTCGGTCGAGGTCACGGACGCCGAGCGCGGTCTCTTGATCATCGAGGACCAGGCGGAGAGCTTGGAGCGCGGTTCCCTGGCGCTCGAGGTGCACGTGGCCCGCTCGCGGCGCGGCGAGCACCTGCCGGAGGACCTGCGCTTTTCGACCAGCATCGCGCGGCGCGTGCTCGAGGCCGGCGAGCCCGTGCGCGCCACGGTTCAATCCGACAGCGAAGCGCTGGAGTTGGGGCGCTCGGTGTTCGATCTCAAGCTGCGCGCGGTGATGTGCGTGCCGCTGAGCCGCGGCGCGGCCGGGCCCGAGGGCGCCGCCAACCCCGGCGAGGCCGAGGCGCCGCGCCGCGCCCGAGGGGTGCTGTACGTCGATTCGCGCGCGGCCACGCGCCAGTTCAATCAGCGCGACCTGTCCCTGTTCGCGGCGCTGGCCAGCCAGATCTCGGCTTCGATGCAAAAGGCCGAGCTGCATCTCGACAGCCTGGAACGCCTGCGTCTCGAGCAGTCCCTCGAACTGGCCAGCTCGATCCAACGCGGGCTGATGTCGAGCGTGCCCTACACGCTGCCTGGGTTTGAGGTGCATGGCTGGTACCGACCCGCGGAGCGCACCGCCGGGGACTTCTACGACTTCGTGCGCGGCAAGGACGGGGTGCTGGGCGTGGTCGTGGGCGACGTCACCGGCCACGGCATCGGACCGGCGCTGATCACCGCCAGCGCCCAGGCCGGCCTGCGCTCCTACCTGCGCCTGATCGCCGATCCGGGAGAGGTGCTGACCCTGCTCAATCAGGACCTGTCCGAGCGCATGGAAGAGGGCCGCTTCCTGACCCTGTTCCTGGCCTTGATCCGGCCGGACGGGCGCCTGTGCACGCTCAACGCCGGGCATCCAGCGGGATTGCTCTGGCGCGCCGCCACGAAGACCCTCGAGGTGCTGCCACGCCACGGCCCGGCCCTGGGCATGTTTTCGGACGAGCGCTACACCACGGACCACGCCGGACACCTCGGCCCGGGAGACGCCTTGCTGGCGTTCAGCGACGGAGCCACGGAGGCCCGCGCGCCGGAGCGTCCCGAGGGTTTCCTGGGGGAGGAGGGACTGGCCGAGGAGTTCCGCCAGGCCATGCTGGCCGGGCTCGATGCGCGCGCGACCGCGCTGCAGCTGGCCGAGCGCATCCTGGCCCACGGCCAGCAGTCCGCCGAGGACGACATCACCCTGGTGGTCGTGCGGCGCTCACCCGCTTGAGCGCCGACCCCGGCGCGCGTCCCGGACAGCCGGCCCCGGGCCGCGCCGCCGCCGAGGCCCCCAGCCCTCCCGGCCTCCCCCGCAGCCCCCTGGGGAGCGCCCGCCGCGCTGCTGCGCCGGGCCCGCGAGCATGACTTCCAGCGCCGCCGCACAGCCCGGTCCCCTCGATCGCGAGGCGGCCCGGGTGCGCTTCAGCGCCGACCTGCCGGGGCGCCTCGAGCGCGCCGCCGCCCGGCTCTCCGCGGAGCTCGGGCGGCGCGAGGGGCCGGGGGGCGCGAGCCTGGCCGGACGCGGCCTCGACTGGGTCGGATTTCGCCCCTATCGACCCGGGGACGATGCGGCCCTGATCGACCCGAGCCTGCTGGCGCGCCTGGGCCGGCCCTTCGTCCGCGAGACCCGCCGCGAGGCCTCCAGCCGCTGGCTGGTGGCCCTGGACCAAAGCGCTTCCCTGGCCGTGGGGCGGCCTTCCAAGCTGCAGGCCCTGGCCGAACTGGCCGCCGCCCTGTGCGCCCTGGGCCTGCGCGCGAAGGCGCGCGTGACCCTGCTGGCCCAAGCCCCGCCGGGAGAACCGGCGCGGCAGCTGACCCTCGAGCGCCGCGGCGATCTGCTGCGCGGGCTGCGATTCCTGGCCGCGGGGCAGGCCTCCGGGGTCGACGGCCCCTGGCTGCCGCCCAGCGCCTGCGCCGATGTGGGGCGCGTGTTTTGGCTTTCCGATCCCTTCGCCGCGGCGCCCAGCCAGCTCGAGCGTTGGTTCGCCCCGGGTCGGGAGCTGTTTGTGGTCCAGTGCCTGGCGCCGCTCGAGCAGGACCCGCCGCAGTCCGGGGGCTGGCGCTGGCGTTCGCCGGAGGACGGCAGCGAGCAGCTGGTCGAGCTCAACCCCGAACGGCGCCAGGCCTACCTGCTCGAGCTGGAGCGTCTGCATCAAGCCTGGGCGCGGGCGGCCAGCGTGCGCCGCGCGCGTCTGGTGTGGTGCTCGAGCGCCGAACCCTTCGAAGACGTGGCCTTGCGCCTGCTCTCCCCTTCGGCGGGGCGCGAGCGCGGCCTCGGGAGCCCAGGGCGATGAGCTTGGCCGCTCCCCTGTGGCTGGCGCTGTGGGCCCTGCTGCCCGCCTGGCTGTGGTGGCGCCGCCGTCCGGGCCGGCCGCCGCTCGCGGACACCGGCGCGGCACGGCTTTGGCGCCCGTTCTCCGGACCGGTGCGGGGGACTCTGCGGAGCCGGACCCCGGTCAGCCCGGCCGAGTGGCTCGCCTGGTCGGCGGTGTTTGCCGCCAGCTTGGCCCTGGCGGGCCCCCAAAGCCGCCAGCGGCCGGCTCCGACCGCGCTCGAGGTGTGGGTCGAGCGGCTGCCGGGCGCCTATCTGCCGGCGCGCGGGGCCGGCGCTCCCAGCCGGCTCGAATCGGCCCTGGCGGAGCTCGATCGGCTGGCCCGGGAGGAGGTCCGGGGACCCGCGGCCTGGCTGTGGCGTTCGCCGGGAATGGCGCCCTTCGAGAGCGCCGGCTGCGCGGAGGGGGCCGCGATCCTGCTGGCCCAGGGACCGGATGCGCGGCCCCTGGGCAACGGTCTGGCGGACGACCGGCCCGGAGTCCTGTGGCTGCTGCTCGATCCGCCCGAGCCGAGCCCCCGTCGGGCCAGTTTCGCCCTGCTGAGCGGCGCGGCGGTTCCGGGGCCGGTGGCCATCGAAGAGGCCCCCGCCCCCGGGCAGCCGCCGCGCTTCGTGGACTGGGATGGGGAGCGGCTGGCGATCGGCGCGCCGGCCAGCCCGGGCCCGGTGTCGATCGATCCGGAACTGCCCGCTTGGCTGCAGGAGTTCGCGGGCCTGTGGGCCGCCTCCCGGGGGGTGCCCGTCCGCCGGGAACCGGGCGGTCCGTCGCCGACCCTCGAGCTGGCCGTGGGGGACCCGCTGCCCGCGCCGATCCGCATGCGCTGGGCCGGTTTCGAGCTGGATGCGGCGCCCGCCTCGGCCCTGCCCAGCAGCGCGGCGCCGCCCGCGCCCCAAGCGGTGGAGTTGATCGGCGGGACCGAGTTTCGCCTGGGCCCGAGCGCTGCGCCCTGGGCGGTGTCCGGTTCCGCGGGACGCCTGGCCTGGGCCCGCGCCGACTGGCAGCCGCCCCGGGGCGATCCGGCCCGCGTGGCCCTGGGCTTATGCCGCCTGTTCGACCGGGCGCGCGCCTGGCCCCGGGAATGCGTGCCCCTGGAGCAGCGCCTGGGCCGCCCGCGCGGCGCCGCCCCCGGCGAGCTCGGCGGCGCTCCCCCGGCCGAGCTCCGCAGCGCATTGGAGCTCGCGCTGGAGCGCGCCCGCGCCCAAGCCCCGGATGCGCCCAGGTCATGGGCGGCGCTCCCGGCCCTGCTCGCCACCCTGGCTGGGCTGCTGGCGGCGGCCCTGTGGGGACGCTCCGAGTCCCCCGGCTGAAGCCTGGCTGGGCGGCGTCGGCTCGGCCGTGCGTCCGAGCAGCAGGACCAGCGCCAGGAGGGCGGCGCAGCCGGCCCCCAGGCACAGCGCCGGGGAAGCCCCGAGGAACAGCACCGGCAGGTAACCGCAACCCAGCGCCGCCGCCTGAGCCGTGAACGCATAGGGCAGTTGAGTGCGCACGTGGTCCAGGTGATCGGCGGCGCTGGCGATCGACGACAGCACCGTGGTGTCGGAGACCGGCGAACAATGGTCGCCGAAGATCGCTCCCTCGAGCACCGCGCCGAGTGAGACCAGCATCAGACCGATGCCGCCGAGAGCGCTGCCTTCGCCGAGCTCGAAGGCCAGCCCGACCACCAGCGGCAGCAGGATGCTCATCGTGCCCCAGGACGTGCCCGTGGCGAAGGCGATCAGGCTGGCCAGAAGGAATAGCACCAGGGGCAACAGCAGCGGCTCCAAGAGGCCTTCGGCCCACAGCGCCAGATAGGGCGCGGTGCCGAGGTCTTCGCAGCAGCTGCCGATGCTCCAGGACAGGTACAGGATCGCCAGCGCCACGCCCATCGAGCGCAGCGTGGTCCAGGCGGACAGCAGCACCGCCCGGGCTCCGAGCCCAGCGCTGAGCGTGCCCAGCATGGCGAGCCCGAAGCCCGCCGCCGAACCGATCATCAAGGGCGCGTTGCCGTTGTTTCCCGTCAGAACCGCAGAAATGCCCTGCAGGCTGAGCAGCTCGCTCAGGGAGGCCTGGAAGGCGCCGCCGCGGCGGGCGATTTCAAACAGCGTCACCGCCAGGAAGGCCGCGATGGGGACCAACGCTCGCCAGGCGGCCGGTCGCACGCCCGGCGGCATGCGCATGGCCGTGCCGTGCGCCGCGACCATCGGGGTCGCGCCGGGCCGCAGCACCTGCCCCAGTCGCCGCGCACGGCGTTCCGCCGCCAGCATCGGGCCGAAATCCCGGCCCGTGATCACCAGCCAACCCATCAGGGCCAGGGTGAACCAGGAATAAAAGCGGTAGGGCAGGGTCTGGACGAAGACGCCATAGCCCTGGTCGCTGGATAGCCCGGCGGCGGGCAGTTGGGCCGAAAAGGTAGAAACCTCGAATGCGATCCAGGTCGAGAACAGCGAGAGCCCGGCCACGGGCGCCGAGGTCGAATCCACCAGATAGGCCAGTTTCTCGCGCGCGACCTTGAATCGGTCGGTCAGCGGGCGCATCGTCGATCCGACCAGCAGCGTGTTGGCGTAGTCGTCGAAGAAGATCAGCAGGCCGAGCAGGTAGGTCGTGATCTGCGCGCTCCGCGGACCGCGGGCCAGGAATTTCAGGCGTTCGACCAGGCCCTGGATGCCTCCGTTCAGCGTCAGGTTGCCGACCATGGCCAGCATCAACACCACGAAGACCACGATGCGCTGCTGCTCCGGGGCGGCGAGCTTGTCCCACAGGTAGTGGGTGAAGACTCCGTGGCCGCCCTCCAGGACGGCGTCCAGGGGCGCCGCCCCGGCCCGCGCCCGAACCAGGATCGAACCGATCAGCACCCCGCCGAACAGGGATGGAATCGGACGCCGGGTGGCCAGCGCGAGGGCGATCGCGATCAGGGGCGGCAGCAGCGAGCGTCGCTCGGGGGCCGTCCAGGGGAGTTCGAGGGTTTGCGCGGGGCCGGTGGGGGGCCGCCACGTCAGGCGCAGGGCGCGGGCCGAGCGTTCGAGCTCGAATCCGTGGCCCCCGGGCACAGCGGCCCGCTCGCCGGCGATTTCGACCGCGGGCGCCCGAGCGCGGCCGGCGCCCGCCGGGCCGGCCCGCGAGCCCGCCGCGCTGCGCAGGCCTTGGACCAGGCTGCGGCGCAGGGCCGGCTCGAGCTCGGGCCCGGGGCGCCCCAGGGGGTCGCGGTAGCGGACCTGACCGAGGGCCAGCCGCGCGGCTCCGCCCGGGGAGGGCGCGGCCTCGGCCCGGTCCAAGACCCGCTGCCCGAGGGAACGCTCCTCGTCCCGGCCCACGCGCAGCAATGCCCGGTAGGCCTCGGAGCAGGCCAGTGCGTCCCGTTCGGGCTCCGAGCCGGCCGGCCAGAGGGCCAGCCAGGCCGCCAGGGCCAGCAGCAGGGCTGAGCAGGCCAACGAACCGCGGCGGCCCGGGCCCGTGGCGACCGCGGCGGGAGGGGAGATCACCGTGGCGAGACTCTAGCGCCGCGGGCCTCGCAGCCCAGGCGCAGGGGCTGGGCTATGCTCTCGCGATGCCGAACATGAGCGTTCCCGGGGGCCTCCCGGGAGGCGGGGGAGCGGCCGCCGCCAGCGGGCTGTTCGAATCCGCCGCGGCCGGTCCGGGCTGGTCGGCCCTGGCGCCCTGGCTCCTGGCCTGCCTGCTGGCGCTGGGGGCCTACGGCGTGTACCTGCTGGCCCGCCTGGTGCGGTCGGGCGAGGATCTGCGCGGGATCGCACGCCAGCAGCAGCTGCTGCTCGGCGAGCTGCGCGACCGCCTGGCACGCCTCGAACAGGAGCGCGCTGTCGTCGACCTCAGGCGCATCGAGCATCTGCTGATCGATGCGCGCGATGGGCAGGTGCGGCTCGAAGACGCGCTCTTGCGCAGCGTCGAGCGCGCGGCACCGGCGGTGGCCCAAGGGCCCGGTCGGCCGCCGGCGAGCGCGGTGGAGGAGTTGATCGAGCGCGTCCACAACCGACTGCTGGCGATGGGCTACGAACGGGTCCAGGTGGTCAGCGCACGGGAGCAGCTCGAGCCCCTGACCGCGGGCCGCGGCGAGGTGCTGGTGGAAGCGCGCCGGGGCGGGGTGATCCACAAGGGCAAGCTGAGCTTGGCCGAGGGCCGCATCCTGGACGTGGCCATGCTGCCGCCCTACGCCCTGTTCCCCTGAGGGGCGGTCCGCCCCCGGGGCAGCCCCGGGCCCACTTCCCCGGCGGGGCGGCGGACGGGCTCGGGCCCGGGAACGGGGCCCGCTCCCCGGCCGGCCGCGCCCCTTCGGCTTGACTCGGCGGCGCCAGGGGCCATCTTGGTTGACCCTTCGAGCACTCCCTTCAGCCCGCGACCCGACCCATGGCCATCGAAACAACCATCTCGCACCTCGGCGAATACGTCGGTCAGACCGTCCGCCTGCAGGGCTGGGTCTACAACCGCAGCTCGAAGGGCAAGCTCCATTTCGTGCAATTGCGCGACGGCACCGGCCTGTGCCAGTGCGTGGCCTTCCAAAAGGAGGTCTCCCCCGAGCTGTTCGAGGCTCTCGGACGGGCCGGCCAGGAATCGTCGATCGAGCTGATCGGGAGCGTGCGCGCCGACGAGCGCGCGCCCGGAGGTTTCGAACTTGGAATCAGCGCCGGGCGGGTGCTGCAGTTTGTCGACGGCTACCCGATCAGCCCCAAGGAGCACGGCCCCGACTTCCTGCTCAGCAACCGCCACCTGTGGCTGCGCTCCCGCCGTCAATGGGCGCTGATCCGCGTTCGCGACGCGGCCATCACGGCCATCCGGCGCTTTTTCGACGAGCGTGAGTTCGTGTGCGTGGATTCGCCCATGTTCACGCCCAATGCCTGCGAGGGCACTTCCACGCTGTTCGAGGTGCCCTATTTCGACCGCACCGCCTTCTTGACCCAATCGGGTCAGCTCTACGCCGAGGCCTCGGCCATGGCCCACCGGCGCGTCTACACCTTCGGCCCCACCTTCCGCGCCGAAAAATCGAAGACCCGCCGGCACCTGACCGAGTTCTGGATGCTCGAGCCCGAGGTGGCCTTCTGTGACCTGGCCGGGATCATGTCCCTGGCGGAGGACCTGGTGGCCCGGGTGGTCCAGGAGGTGCTCGAGCGCCGCCGGGAGGAGCTGAAGATCCTCGAGCGCGACCTCTCCAAGTTGGAGCGGATCCAGACTCCCTTCCCGCGCATGACCTACACCCAGGCCGCGGAGATCCTCGCCAAGCATCCCGAGTCGACCTTCAAGGCCGGGGACGACTTCGGCGCCCCGGACGAGACGATCATCTCGAACCTGCATGACCGGCCCGTGATGGTCACGCATTATCCGGCCGAGGTGAAGGCCTTCTACATGAAGCGCACGGAGGAACCCGCGCCCAAGGCCCTGTGCTTCGACATGCTGGGCAGCGAAGGCGTGGGCGAGATCATCGGCGGCAGCCAGCGCGAGGACGATCTCGACCGCCTGCTGCACCGCATCCGGGAGCACGACCTGCCCCAGCAGTACTTCGAGTGGTATCTCGACCTGCGCCGCTACGGCAGCGTGCCCCACGCGGGTTTCGGCCTGGGACTCGAGCGCACCGTCGGCTGGATCGCCGGAATCGAGCACATCCGCGAGGCGATCCCCTACCCGCGCATGATGACCCGCATCGAGCCGTGACCGGTTGAAGCGAAGTTGAAGTCAGCTCGACCCGGGCTGCGCCCGAGCCGAGCTGCCAACCCGGCCGATGCCACCGGGCCGCCAGCCGGCGGCCGCACAGGCTGGGCCAGCGCCGCCCGAGGGGCCCTGCGCCGCAGCGTTCTGTCCGCCGTGCTCGGGGAGCCCGGGTGCGGCCGCGCCTCCGGGGTCCTTTGGGGGGCAGGGCCCGGGCGCCGATGGATTTCCGGGCGGACGCTGGTCCTCGAGCTTCGCCTGCCCGGGACCGCGGGTTTCCCGGGCCGCGGTCAGCGCGGGAGCAGCAAGGCCTCGAGCCGATCGGCCTGGGCCTGGCGCTCGCTCAGGGGGCGATCGCTCCAGTCCACGAAGGGCACCCCGGCGGCGCGGCACAGGGCTTCCCCCGCTCGGCCGCGCGGCCAGGCCGTGGTGGCGGAGCGGGTCAGTGCGGGTTGGCCCTGGGCCGAGGGCGTATCGATGCGCAGCACCCGCAGCAGGAAGGGGATCGACTCCCGCCTTCCCAGGGCCAGGGCGGCGATGGCGCATTCCGTGCGCACCTCGAGGTCGGGGTGGGGCTCGGCGCCTTCGACCAGTCCGAGCAACCGGTCCGCACAGCGCTCCGCACCGGGGAAGCGCGCCAAGGCCGCGGCCGCGGTCAGGTCGGCCGCATCGCCGTGCCGCGTGGGCAGCTCGATGCGGGCTTCGAGCCGCTGCATCAGCACCTCGCTCGCCGCCGGGCTGCGGCTGGCCGCCAGGAGCAGGGCCGCCCGGGTGGCCCGGTTGGGGGCCAGGGAGAGGGCTGCGCCGAGGGCTTCCAGGTCCGCGCTCGACAGCGCTGCCCGGGTCGGGTCGGCGGAGCGTTCGCGCAGGGCTTGCTCGAAGCGGGGCGCATCGAGCCCCAGGATGCGCTCGATTCCGGGGCTTTCGGGGCGAGTCCAGGGGAGGTGGGCCCGCGCCACCGCAGCGAGCCCGAGCAGCGGGAGCAACAGCAGCAGCACCGAGCGGCGTGCGGACGGCGAGCGCCACGGGCGCGGATCGGTCGCTGCGCAACAGCGGCGCTGGGGTCCGCGGGCGCGAGCGGCGACCGCCGGCGGGGTCTGGGCAGCCATGCTGATCAGGATAACGCCCGCGCGGGTCTGCGCCGCGCTCGGAGCGCGGAAGGCGCGCCAGGCGCAGGCCGGGCCTCGGCGCGGGAAACCCGGGTTTCGATGACACCGGCGCTGCGGGGGTCGGTCTTTGGAGCTGACGGGCAAAGGGCCCGTCCCAGTCCCACAGCCGCTGCTCCGTTTCGACGGATGCTGCCGACCCGCTCGCCAGGCGAGCGACCCACCATGCCCCTTTCGATCCTGCTCACCTTCCCCGCTGCGCCCGAACCCCAAGCCCTCCAGCGCGGGGCCGCGCGCCTCGTGCGTCTGGCTGCCTACCTGGGGGCCAGCGCCTCGATCGCCGCAGCCCAGACCAGCCACCCCTTCCTGGTCAGCACCACGACCGACGCCGGCGCGATCTCCCCGGCCCTGCCTTTCCTGGAGGACCAGCATGCCCTGCTGGTCGGACCGGGAGCCCCGCCGCGCCCGTTCCTGACCGACGAACACTGGCGCGCCCTGTCGAGCCTGATCCCGGGGGACATCGATGGACTGAGCCTCGACCGCAGCCAGACGCATGCCTTTCCGGCCCTGCGCTTCTCGCTGCTCGCCGATGAAGGCGGTTTCCTCGATGGAGACATCCTGGCCCTGCGCCCGGGGGGCGGCTTCGACGTGATCGTCTCGGAGTCCGCGCTGACCAGCGCCCTGGGTTTGCCGACCAGTTCGATCGATGTCGATGCCTTCGAGTTCGACGCCGTCGGCGGCCTGTACTTCAGCCTGCAGAACGACCTGCCCGGCAGCGTGCTGGGCGATCTGGCCGATGGCGATGTGCTCTACTTCTCGACCGCTGGCCAGCTCAGCCGCCCGTTCACCGAAGCGGCCGTGCAACAGGCCCTCAACCAGGCCACCGGCAGCAGCTCGGTGGTGGGGGACGTGCAGGGCATCGCCTGGTTGGGCAGCGGCATCGCCGTGGCGGTCCAATCCCCGAGCGCCTTCGACGGCGCCGTGCTGCAGCTGACCCCGGTCGCCCAGATCCTGGCCACCGAAGCCGAACTCGGTTTGGGCGGGGCCGAGTTCGATGGTCTGACTGCCTGGCCGGCGCACTTTCCCAGGCTCTCGGTCTGGTTCGAAGCCCAGGGCAGCCCGGGCCTGGGGCGGGGCGTGATCGAGGGCGCCCCCTTCGAGGTCGTGACCCTGATCCCCGCCAGCGCGCCCGGATACGAGGCGGCCATCTACCTGCCCGGATTCGGAGCTTGGTGCATCCACCCGAACGACCCCTTGATCGGGCTCGGATTGGCCCAGGGACTGCCCCTGTTCGGCTTGGATTCCGGCGGGCGCCGCGAGTTCCAGGTCAATCTGAGCCCGGCGCTGGCGGGGCTCGGCTACGACTCGAAAATGGGCTACAGCTATCAGGCCTTGAGCCTGACGAGCGGAGAGCTTTCGGCGCCGCTGCGGGTCGAGTTCTGACCGGCGGGGGCTCGGGCGACCCGCGCCGGCGGGTCGTCCGAGCCCCGGCGCTCGGGCGCCTGGCGGCTTTCCGGTCGTGGGGGAGCCGAAGGGGCTCGCTGCGGCGCCGGAGTCGCACCGCGTCCAGGGCAGAAATGCCCAGGCCAGGGCCCTGCGGCCCCTAGACCGGCCCGGTCCGGGTGCGGTGCGACCCGCGGCTCAGGGCAGGAACGAGCGCAGGCCCGCATCGTCCGCGATCCACAGCCGGCCGCGGGGGCACAGGGCGTTCGGCCGTTCCCAGGCCACGAAGTGCCAGCGGCCCGCGCGGCTGATCGTGAAGGCGTCCGGCTCGTTGCCGCCCCGGCGCACCAGGTAGTGATCGCTCAACACCTCGATGCGCCAGGGCGTCCACGGATTGCCCAGCTCCGGTTCGTTGCCGGTGCCCCGGCGCAGGGCCACGTAGTGATCGCCGCGCTCGCTGGCGAACGAGCCATCGTCGGCCCCGGGACCGCGCTCGAGCAGACCGCGGGCCGAGCTCAGGGCCGGGGTGACCGCATCCGTCCAGGTGGCCACCTTGCCGTCGGTGAACAGGGCGGCGACCCCGTTCTGCAGGAGCACCAGGCCCTCTGCGGGCGCGCTGGTGTGGGTCCAAGGACCCTCCAGGTCCCCGTCCTCGGCATCGAGGATCCAAGCCTGTCCATCCTCGGACAGCAACAGCAGATGGCCGGGGCGGGCGCGCAGGAAGACCGGGGTGCGGGCGATACCGGCCAGAGTCTCGAGTTCCCGGACCCAGACCTCCTTGCCCTGGGAGTCGATCCGGCGCACCTTTCCGAAGCGATCGGCCACGATTTGGTCGCCGCCGATCGGAACCGGAATCGCTTCGATCTGGCGCTGGGCGACCCACAGTCGCTCGGGCTGCTTGTGCAGGCTGATCATCAGATCCTGGGGGCGGTCCAGCTCGACCTTGACCAGCTCGCAGCCCGGGTAGCTGAATTCGAGGCGCACGAAGGCACCCACGTTGGATTCGAGCGAGAACGGCGTCGTGCGCTGGGATCCATCGGAGAGCCGCACGCTGGCCCCGGGCGGGTTGCTCTGCACGCGCCACGGCAGGGGGCAGATCGACAGATTCAGCTTGGCGGCCTCCAGCTTCTGGATCGCCGAGCCGTGCTCTCCGGCCCGCGCCAGCTCGAGCGCCTGTTCGAAAGCCTGGCGCTGGGCCCGGACCTGATCCAGCTCGGGGGTCAGGAAACCCATCAGGCTCTCGGAGCCGTCCAGCTTGAGCAGCGCCTCGTAATCGTCGAGCGCGCTGCTGAAGTCGCCGGTACGGGCATGGAATCTGGCGGAGGACAGCAGTTGTTCTTGCTGATTCTCGAGGTCCCGGATGCGCAGCTCCTCGCGATCCCGGGCCCGGGCCGACATGCGCTTGGCCAGGGACTCGACGAGCACCGTCAGCCGTTCCGAGAAGGGCACGAATCGATCCTTGTTCGCCTGCGCTTTGGCTTCGGCTACCAGCTTCTCGATCACGGCGAGCAGTTTGCGCTCGGCGTCCAGCTCTTCATCCGAGGCATTGACGCTCGGATTGCGGCGCTCGGCCTCTTCCTCGCAGCGATTTCCGAGCAGGGCCAGCAGGTCTTCGTGGCTGCCCCAACCGCGCTTGTAGGACAGCGCCACGTCGGGCTTCTCGGGCAAGGCCACCACCATGCGGAAAGCGTCCGGCAGGTCGCCGCTGCGCACCTTGGCCTCGGCCTCGTCGAAGCGGGCGACCCAGGCTCCGGCGCGCTGCTCCTGGTCCTCGGCGTGGCGCTTGAAGAGCCCTTGCCGCATGGTCTGGATGCGTTCGGACTCGTCCCCGGGGAAGTACTTCTCGAGCAGCGCCAGGGCCTGGGACGGGGTATGGAGCAGCTCGGTGATCTCGATCAAGCGCTGCTCGCGCATCTGGTTGCGTTGGAACCAGATCACGCCGGACCCGGAGAGGACCACCGCGAAGGCTGCGCCGATGGCGATGTTCCAGCGGTTTTTGGTCTTGCGGCGCAGGCGCTCGCGGGTCTCGAGCAGCATGCCGTTGGCCACCCGATGGTTGGGGGCCGACTGCAGCAGCGAGTAGAGCACCTGCGTGGCTTTCTCGAGCTCTTCGTGGACCAGCAGCTCCTGGGCTGCTTCGATCATCCAATCGGAGCCCATCTCGAGCAGGCCGGCTTCCAGGAGCCGAGTGCCCAGTTCGATGCGGGTCGTGAGGGAGTCGGGCGCTAGGGCGGCGACCACGCGCAGGACGCAGCGTGCACGGAAGGTCTGGTCGTTGGCCAGGAAGCCGCGCGCCAGCCGCAGGAGCTCCCCATCCGAGCCCTGGTGCTCTTCCTTGGGCAGCCGGGTGCGCAGCGCGTGGTAGTGGAGCTTGGCCAGGACTCCGGCCTGGGGATGCTCGGCCAGCTCGCGCCAGCGCTCTAGCTGCGTCTGCAGGTCGGTGTCGAGCGCATCCAGCTTGCGATACAGCGCCCGGGCCTGGCGCATGCCGAGCAGCTGCGCCGCCCGCTGCAGCTGCCCGCCCTCCCAGGCGCTCCACAGCAGCTGGGCTTCGTTCCGCAGGGGCGGACCGGCGGGGGCGGAGGCCAGCCAGGCCGCCAGGTGGTGCGCCGCGCGGTCGAGGCGCTGGCCCTCGAGTTCGGCGTTGGCCAGGGCCAGCTGCTCCGTGGGGGTGCACAGCCTCAGGAGTTCGCGACCAACCCCCTCGGCGATCAGCCCGCGCACCTGCCGGCAGGGCCAGCCCAGGCGGTCGGCGATCTCCATGACCGTCGAGCGGCCATCGATCTGATCCAGCAGCGCATTGGGGTTCTGGCTGCGGTCGTCCTCCGACAACAGCACCGGCACGTCGTCGAGCCGCACCTGGACGCTGCCGGAGGAGCTCTCGTCGGCGATGCGGGCGTGCTCGAGCAGCAGGTACTCGACCGGCATGCCCTGCCCCCAGGGCGAGTCGGAAGCCTCGGAATCCTGCTGTCCATGCTGGACCCGGCCGTGCATCGGCTGCGGCAGGTCCCCGGGTTCGAAGCGGAAATGGAGGTTCTGGGTGTCGAGCAGCTGGAAGAAGGCTTCCCGGCGGGCGGCCTTGGCGATGGCTTCCCGGCGCTCGAAGTCCCGGGCGGGGTCGGGGTCGAAGCTGAAGGCGCGCTCCGCGCGGGCACGCCAGACCTCCGGGTCCTCCTCGGGGTTGTCCAGGAGGAACACCAGGCCGTTCTCGAGGCCCAGGCGCAGGGACAGCTCGTTCCCGTAGAGCGTCAGCACGCCGTCCTTTCCACCGCGGGCCAAGCCTTGCAGCAGCTCGCCCAGGCCGATTCCGGCCACATCTCCCTGGAAGCTCATGGATTTCGTTGCATTCGGACGGGGCGAGGCTCTGGCTGCCCCGGGGAAGCGTCCGGGCAGCCCTGCGGAGCGCGGGCCAAGACCCTCGGCTTTTCGTCCGCTCGCTTCCGCGCGCTCAAGGGAAAGCTGGACGCGCGGCAGCCCCGTCGAGGCGGGGCTGCGGGCCCGCGGCCAGGGCCAGGGCGATCGCTCGCCGCTCACCGGCCGCCCGTCGAAACCTGCAGCCCCTGCGCTCGGGCCCGGGCCCGGCTCCGTACCCGGCCGCCAATGGAAAGAGTTTCCTCGCGGCGGCGGCTTTCCGCCCCCGCGCCGCCACCCGGCTGGGGCCCGGCCTGAATGGCACCTTGGCTCCGCTACCCCGGACCGCGAGCCGGGCCGCGGCAGGGACTTTCGAGGGTTAAGCCCGGGGTCTGCGCGGCGCGGTCCGCGCCCACCCGCGCCGCTCCTGGGGCGGCCTGGACCCCCGGCGCTCGGCGGGGCTCAGCCACCCGCCTGGCCGTCCAGCCGGCGCCGCAGCCGGAGACCGTCCGCGGGGCTGTCCAGATCGTCCAGGATGGCCTCGTCGTCCACCGCCAGCAGCCAGCGCGGGTTGGCGCTGGCGCGCAAATCCTTGAGCGGACGGTCGGCCTCGAAGGCCGCGAGCCGGGCCAGCAGCTCGCGCCCGATCAGCACCGGATGGCCCGCGCGGGCCGGCGCGTTGGTCCCGAGCCCCGCAAACGCCGGCGCCAGCCAACCCAGGGGCGGGGCGCCGGCCTCGGCCCAGGCCAGGCGCAGGGCTCGGTGGGTGCCGGCCGCCACCAGGGGGACATCGACCGGCGCCACCAAAAAATCCCGACCCGGGAAGCGCTGGACCGCCAAGCGCAGCCCGCCGGTTCGGCCGCGCGCCCAGTCGGGGTTCTCCACGACGCTCACGTCCGCCGGCAAGGCCGCCCGAACGCGCTCGGCCTGCGCACCCAGCACCACCGCCCTGTCCGCGCCCGCTCCCGCCGCGAGCACCTGTTCGACCGCGGTCAGCGGACCCAGGCGGTAGAGGGCCTTGATCTCGCCCAGGCGCCGTCCGGCCCCGGCGGCCAGCACCAGCAACAGGGGCGCCTCCATCAGAGCAGCAGCCGCTCGCAATGGGCCTGGGCCAGGTTCAGATCCTCGGTGCCCTCGACCAGGCAGCGACCGTCCGGGAACAGGGTGAAGCGCAGCCCCTCGTGCAGGAATGCCAGCAGCGGCCCCGCCACCCGCAGTTCGCGGGCTCCGCTGCGTTCGAGACGCTCGATCAGCCTCGGCCGGTCGGGCGGTTGTCCGCGGCCGGGAACCTGCACCGCATTGCGGCCGCACAGCGCCAGGGGCTGCTGATGCTCGGCCTGCTCGAGGTACTCGAACCGCCGCCCTGCGCAGCACGGGCAGTCGGGGTCCCGTTCCGCGCGGACGCTGGCCTGCTCGCCGGTCCAGACGTCGCTGCACAGGAACCTGCCCGCCGCCTGCGCGCGCTCCGCCGGCTCCGCGGCCAGATGGCGCAGGGCCAGAGCCGCTTGCCAACCCGCGGCCACCAGCACGGCCGGGCCGAGCACGCCGCCGCTCTCGCAGGTCTCCAGCTGCCCGGGCAGCGGCGGCTCCGGGAACAGGCAGCGCAGGCATCCGCCGGTCCCCGGAACGATCAGCAGGGCCCGCGTCTGGCTGCCGACCACACCCGCATGCACCCAGGCCTTTGCCTGCCGCACACACCAATCGTTGAGCAGATAGCGCGTCCCGACGTTGTCGGTGCCATCCAAGACCAGGTCCACGTCCTCCAGGCAGTCGCCGAGGGCGGACGCACCCAGGTGCACGAGTCGGGCCTCGTAGCGGGTGGGTCCCCCGGCCCGTTCGAGGGTCTCGACCGCGGCTTGGGCCTTGGGAGCGCGCTGCGCTGCATGGCGGGCATCGAAGAGCACCTGGCGGGGGAGATTCGACTCGTCGACCAGGTCGCGGTCGATCAGCCGCAGGAAGCCGACCCCCGCGCGGGACAGGGCCAGCGCCGCCGCACCCCCCAGGGCTCCGACCCCGACGATGGCCACGCGCGCCCGCTCGAGCCGGGCCTGCCCGGCCGGCCCGAGGCCGGCGAAGGCCAGCTGCCGGGCGAAGCGAGGGGCTCGCGGGGTGGAATCCATGGGCCTGGGTGGAGCGGCTGCCCAATCTGACATAGCCCCTGGGATCCAAGGACCCAAGCACCTGAATCGGGGCAGCCGCGCAGGCCCCCGACCCCGGCGACGCCCTGGCCCAGGATGCCCGGCGGGCCGCGGGCCAGCGGGTTTCCCCGGCCCCGCTTTGGGTCCGTGATCCCGGGCTTCCGGACAGACCCGAGCGGCCGCGGGATCCCCCCGTGACCTAAAGGGTCTGCGCCGGGATCGATCGGGCCAGCGCCGCTGACCGTCGAGGACAAACGCCTCGGGCTGCGCCCGAGCCGCCATACCAACCCGTCGGATGGCTGTGGGCCGGCATCCGCCGGCCACAGCCGCTGGGATCGTCGCTGCGCGCCGATTTTTTTTTCAGCCTTCGAGGAGACGACGGCCGGCCGCAGGCCCTGCAGGACCCCGTTCCCCGCGCGCCGCGGCCGAAAGGGCGGGCCGCGCACGGTCCCGCCTTGGCCGGGCGCGCCGAGCGCGGCCATGGCAGGCGCCGCGCTGAGGTCGGGGGCGGGGCGCCGCGCCTGCGCTGGCACAGGGCCGCCGAATCGCGGGCCGACAGCAGCCTGCGCGCGGCCCCGGCCCGGCCAGGCCTCGAGCGAGGCGATCGAGCACCACCATCACGGCCCCGACGCGGACTTTCTTCGATCACCAAGGACCCGTTTGGGGCGCCCTTCCGTGCCCGATCTGTGGCAGAAAACTACCCCCAGACAGAGTTCTGAGGGCTGCCCCAGACCCCATCTGCCCGCCAAGCTCCCCGCTCCTGGGGTGCCCGGTGGGGTGAGCGAGGGGAATCGAACCCCCGACCCCCAGAACCACAATCTGGTGCTCTAACCGACTGAGCTACGCTCACCACCGGGCGGCTCGGGGCCGCCAATAGGCCCAGAGATGATGGCGGGGGAGCCTGCCTGTGTCAACCGAGCGTCGGGTGGGTGCGGGGCCGCTCCGGACGCCCGGTGGGGATAGGCTGAAGGGGCAACTAGAGAGACCATGCACCCGCGCCCCCGCTCCACCCCCCTCGCCCTGGGCCTGGCTTTGCTGGGGGCCACCCAGCTCGGCTGCCGGACCCCGCGGGTCGATGCGATGCCCCGCCTGGGCTGGCTTCGGTTGGAGGGCGATTTCGCGGCCGGGGTGGGGGGGCCGGGCCAGCCCAACCAGCTGGAGGCCCTGGGCCTCGGCGACCGGGAAGCCAGCTTGATGCCCCGTGTGGATTGGACCTCCGGGCGCTGGGACCACACCGTCGACTGGGTCGGAGCCCAGTACGCCGGTTCCGGCGAGGTCCAAAACGACTTCACCCTCGACGGGGTCACCTTCCCCCAGGGAACCGCGGTCGTCAGCGATCTCGAGTTCGGCGTGGCGCGCTGGCTGGCCACCTATGACCTCTTGGACCACCGTCGCTGGGTTCTGGGGCTGGGCGGCGGTGTCGGGCTGTATGCGGTGGAAACCAGGCTGCTCGACCCCGTGAGCACGGCGCAGACGGATACGGACCAGCTGGGCTTGGCTCCCAACCTGGCGCTGCGGGCCGGGTACGACTGGGGCAGCGTGGACGTGGGGCTGCTGATCGGCTGGCTCGGATTTTCGCTCAACGACACCGACGTCCAGTATCTCGACCTGGATCTCGGGCTGCGCTGGTTCCTGCGCGGCCCCGAGCAGGGCTGGAGTTCCGCCCTCGTGGCCGGCCTGCGCTGGGTCGACCTGGAGGCCAGCTATCGCGAGGAGGGCTCCGACGAACGCATCGACTGGAACACGCGCGTCGCCGGACCCTACCTGGGCTTCTCCCTGGGCTTTTGAGCCGGGTGCGGTCGGTGCGTCCGCCGCCGGGCAGGCGGCCTCCGGTTTCGTCGCGCCACGGTTCCGCGCGCGCTGGGATCCGCAGGCCGCGAACCTCGAGCGCTGCCCGCCGCGCGCGAGCAGCCCGTCCCCGGGGGATGGCGCGGGCGGTGGGCGGCTGGCCGGGAGGGTTCTGGGGCCGGGCGCGGAACGGGCCCGCTGCACCTGCCGTCAGAAGCGGCGCTGGCGCGGACCGGGCGAAGCTTGGCGGCCCGCGTCGGATCCGCTGGGCGCCGAGGAGGAGTCCCGCATCGGCCGGGCCCGCCGCCGGGCCAGCGCTTCTTCGTAGGACTCGTTGATCAGCGGGCTCTCGTAATCGCGGTACTTTTCGCGCAGTTCCGCCAGCTGGCGCGGCGTCGGGTCCGAACCGAACAGGCCGCCTTCATCCGCCAGCGCGCCCTGGAAGTCGGCGTACAGCGCCTTCAACACCGGCCACCAGTAGGGGGCCAGGGCCAGCAGGATCAGCAGCTTGATGAAGGTGTCGAGATTCACGGCGCGCGGCTCTGCCTCGACCGGAGCCCGGCAGAGGATACCCTTCGGTATCGGGGGCCGTCAGGGGCGAGGCCCAGCGGCTACCTTGCGGGAATGCATGCCGATCGCACCGCCCGCCCGCGCCCGTGGAGCGCGCTGCTGCCCCTCTTGGCCGCCCTTGGCCTCCCTGGCCCGCTTGTGGCCCGCTCGCTCCAGGCGGGCCTCGACCCGGCCCCGGCCAGCGCTGCGGCGTCCCCGGCCAGCGCCCAGGAACCGGGCGCCGCACCCCCGGCGGCCGGGAGGCTGTTCCTGACCGCACCGGAGGCCTCGGGCTTTCGGCGCACGTCGCGTTTGGCGGAGGTCGAATCTGCCCTCGAGGCCCTTAAGGCCTCGCCCTTCGGAGAATTCTGTGAGCGCTTGCAGCTGGGCTACAGCGCGGGGCGCGGCGCTGAGGCTCCGGCGCTGCCCCTGCTCGCGCTGCGCATGACCGACCGGAAACCCGGCCGCCTGCGGGTGCTGGTGCTGGCCAACATCCACGGGGGCGAGGTCGAGGGCAAGGAGGCCAGCTTGATGCTGATGCGCGAGCTGGCGGAAGGTCGGCATCGGGGCTTGCTCGAACGCCTCGAACTGCTCTGGATCCCGGTCTACAACCCGGATGGAAACGAGGCCATCGGCCCTTGGAACCGGGTCGAGCAAAACGGGCCCGAAGAGGGGGTCGGCGAGCGCGCCAACGGGCTCGGTCTCGATCTCAATCGCGACCTGATCAAGGCCGAAGCCCCCGAAACCCGCGCCCTGCTCGGGATCCTGGCGCGCTTCAATCCCCATCTGCTGCTCGATCTGCACACGACCAACGGGACCGACCACGGCTATCCCCTGACCTACGCCACGTCCCTGACCCCGGGCCTCGATGCGGACCTGTCGGCCTATGCCGAGCAGCGTTTCCTGCCCGCGGTCGCCGCCCGGATGGCCGAGCAGGGTTTTTCGACCTTCGACTATGGGAATCTCGAGTCGATCGAAGGCGGTGGCGAGGCCTGGCGCAGCTTCGACGCGCGGCCCCGCTTCCTGACCAACTACATCGGGCTCCGCAACCGCATCCCGATCCTGAGCGAGGCCTTCAGCTACGCCGATTTCGGCCTGCGCATCGAAGCCACGCGGGCTTTCGTTTTGGCCTGCCTGGAGCGCGCGGCCGAGGAGGCCGAAGACATCCGCCGGCGCGTGGAAGCGGCCGATCGGCGCTGCATGGACCCGGCCCAGCCCTTGGCGCTTCCGCTGGCGGTCGCGCTCGAGCCCCCCTGGCCCAAGGACATCTGGCTGCAGCGCATCGAGGAGCTCGAGCTGAGCCTGCCCGACGGCGGCAGCGGTCGGCGCCGCCAGGCCACCTGGGAGCTCGAGCGGCGCCCCAGCCAGGCCCAGGTGCGATTCCTTTCGACGGCCCTGCGGTCCCTGCCCGCTGGTTGGGCCGTGGCCGCGCCCAACGCGGCCCTGCTCGAGACCCTGGCCTGGCATGGCGTCGATGTCCGGCTGCTGGAGCGGCCCTGGGATGGGTCCGCGGAGCGCTTCGAGATCAGCGAGTCCCGGCTCGCGAGCCGGCCCTTCCAGGGGCATCGGGAGCGCAGTCTGCGCGGAGCGTGGAATCTGACCCCGGTCCGCCTTCCCGCCGGAGCCCTGGTGGTGCCCCGGGCTCAACCCCTGGCGCGGCTGGCGGCCTGGCTGCTCGAGCCGGAGAGCCTCGATTCCTGGACCACCTGGAACGGCTTCGACGCCTGGCTCGCGGAGGATCCGAGCCACCACCCGGTGCTGCGCTTGGCGCAGCTTCCGGATTGAAGCGCCGCCGGCCGGGGCGGCCCTTGCCCGCTTGCCGCTAGCGCAGGCGCTGGAACTCCAGCTGCGAAGGGGAGCTCCAGAACCACTGGATGTCCCACAGAATCCAGATTCCGACGGCGATCAGCACCCAGGGCTGAGAGCGTGCCAGGGCGGCTTGCCAGCGCGGGGTCGCCGCGGTGCGCCGCGTCAGCCACCAAGCCAGCAGACACCACAGCAGCGTCCCGGCCGAGAAGATCGGCAGGATGGCGGCGGGGTTCGGGAACGCTTGGGCCAAGCCGGGCACGTAGACCGCCACGTTGTCGGAGCCATTGGCGAGGGTCACCAGCGTCACGGCCAGGCACAGGTTCCCTGGGCGCAAGGGGGGGGACTCGCCGGACTCCCGGCCCCCCTGGGGGGACCGGCTCGCGGCGCGCAGCGCCCGCAGCCCCAGTCCCAGGGGCATGAGCCCCAGCGGAGCGAGCCAGTGCGGAGGTATCGCCCGGGAGCCAAGGGCCAGCAGGATGCTCCCCAGGGTCAGCAGCAGGATGCCGGCCAGCTGGCCGAGCACGATCGAAAGCGCCGACAGGCGCCGGTCCGCGAACCACACCAGCAGCAGGACCAGGTCGTCCAGGTTGGTGGCCACGAACAGGGATGCGCCCAGGAGCAGGGAGTCGAACCAGGAAGGCACTGGGAGCCGGGGGATGGGATGGGTTCGATCGGGGCGCGCTCCCGCCGTGGAGCCAACGGCCGCCCGTCGCCCGCCTCGGCGAGGCGGCCCCCGCCGCGCGTGCCGCGTCCGTCATCGCGCGTGCGGGAGCGGCCCGCAGCGGGCCGAGGAAATCGGGTTTCGACCGCCGGGGGCCGGGGCGCTGCGCAGGCCGCCGGCCTGCGGATGGCCCCGCGCTCCCACGCAGCGCGGGGCCCGGAGCTGGGCCCGAGACCCGGGGCGGAGGGCCTGCGGAAAGCGGCCGGGACCGCCGGGCCCGGCGCGCGCAAGCGCTCGGGCGGCGCCCGGGGACGACGGTTTGCAGGACTCGAGATGGAACCCGCTCGGCCGATCCGATCGGGTGCGCGGCCGAGCTGGCACGCCCGCCAGGACTCGAACCTGGGACCGGCGGATTAGAAATCCGCTGCTCTATCCAGCTGAGCTACGGGCGCCTGGCAGCGGGCATGATAGCCCCCCAGGTCGGTTCGCGGCCGGGGGTCGGACCAAAGCTCCGGCCGGAGCGGCGGGGCCAGCGCCCGCGGGCCGCTGCGCGGCGCTCCCGGGCCCCGCCCGGGGCCTGGATTGGGACGATCGATCGGCCTCAGGACGCGGTCGAGGGGGCCCGCGGGCGGGCGCGTGGCCAGCGCCTCGCTCGCTGTGCGCCGGCGCTTCGCGGCGGAGGCGCTCAGCCGCTCGGCGAAGGGTCGGGGAGATGGGACTCGAACCCACGACTCGTAGCACCCAAAGCTACGCCTCTACCAACTGAGGTACTCCCCGTCGCTCCGAGTCTAGCGCTCGGCGGACGCCGCCGGGAGCGCCGGGCAGGGGGCGGGCCGCGGGGCTGGCCATTCCAGCCCCTGGGACGCCCGCGCCCATGGCGCCGCTGCGCCGAACCCCGGGCGGCCGGGGATCCAGCGGCTGCGGAGCGCTGGGGCGGAGGCGGGCGGCTGCTACCCTCTGGGCCTTCGCAACCTCGAGCTCTGTCCCATGAAGGTCCTGGTGGTCGGCGGCGGCGGCCGCGAACACGCCCTGTGCTGGAAGTTGGCCCGTTCCCCCCGGGTCAGCGAGGTGCTGTGTGCCCCGGGCAATCCCGGCACCGCGGCGCTCGGCCGCAACCTGCCGGTGGCCGCCAACGACATCGATGGGCTGGTGCGGGCCGCCGCCCAGGAGCAGGTCGGGCTGGTGGTGGTCGGACCGGAGGATCCGCTGTGCGCTGGGTTGGCCGATCGCTTGCGGGCCAAGGGCATCGCCGTGTTCGGGCCGGGGGCATCCGGGGCGCGCCTGGAGGGCAGCAAGATGTTCACCAAGGAACTGCTCGAGCGCCACCGCATCCCGACCGCCGCCTGGCGTCGCTTCGACCGCTCGGGCCTGGCCAAGAGCTACCTGGAGACGGTCAAGACCTGGCCGCAGGTCGTCAAGGCCGACGGCTTGGCGGGTGGCAAGGGCGTGTTCATCTGCAAGGACCTGGCCGAGGCCCGCGCGGCCGTGGACCTGCTGATGGAGGAAAAGCGCCTGGGCGAGGCCGGGGTGCGCATCGTGATCGAGGAGTTCCTGGAAGGTCAGGAGGTCTCGGTGATGGCGCTCACCGACGGCCACACGTTGCTGATGCTCGAGCCCGCCGTGGACCACAAGCAGGTCGGGGACGGGGATACCGGTCCGAACACCGGCGGCATGGGGGTCGTGGCCCCGGCGCCCTTCGTCGGCAAGCGCCTGGCCTTGGCCATCGAGCAGCGCGTGTTCCTGCCCCTGCTGCACGCGCTCAATCTCGAGGAGATCCCTTTCCGCGGCGTGCTCTTCGCGGGCTTGATGGTCAGCGACGCGGGGCCGAAGGTGCTCGAGTTCAACGTGCGCTTCGGCGATCCGGAGACCCAAGCCGTCCTGCGCCGGCTGGAGAGCGACCTGTTCCCCTACCTGCTGGCCACGGCGGAAGGCAAGCTCGAGGAGCAGGAGCCGCCGCGCTGGAGCCCGGGCGTCTCGGTCTGCGTGGTGGGCTGCGCCGCGGGTTACCCGGGCGAGGTGCGCCGCGGCGATCCGATCACGGGGCTCGAGCGCCTCGACGGGGATCCGCGCGCGGTGCTGTTCCATGCGGGCACCCGGCAGGAGGGACGGCACGTGGTCACCAGCGGCGGGCGTGTCCTGTGCGCGACCGGCACCGGCGAGGACTTGGAGCAGGCACGCGAGCAGGCCTACGGGCTCATGAAGCGCGTGCATTTCGAAGGCCTCTTCTTTCGCCGCGACATCGGCCAACGACCGGCCCGAGTCGTCTGAGCCCTACCCGCGGTCCGCTCTCGCTGCTCGCCGATGCCCCAAGATCGTCTGCGCAAGGCCTTCGCGGCCTACCTCGAGGGCCAAGGCCTCAAGTTCACTCCGCAGCGGCAGCGCATCTTCGATCGCGCCTTCCGCACCCACGACCACTTCTCGGCCGAGACCCTGTTCGCCTGGTTGTCGGCGGACCCGGGCCCGCGCGTGTCGCGGGCCACGGTCTACCGCACCCTGGCGCTGCTGGTGGAGGGCGGCTTCATGGAGAGCTTGGACGTGGGCAAGGGCGAGCTGGTCTACGAGCACATCGCTGGTCACAAGCACCACGACCACATGGTGTGCGTCTCCTGCGGCCGGATCGAGGAGTTCTCGGACAGCGAGATCGAACGCCTGCAGCTGGCGGCCGCCCAGCAGAAGGGCTTCGTGATGGTCGATCACGACCTGCGCCTGTTCGGCTACTGCCGCGTGTGCGTCAAAAAGGGGCTGTGCCCCTTGGTGGCTCCCGGACAGCCCGAGGGACAGGCGCTCCCGGGAACCGGCGACGGTTGGTCGAAGCCCTACGGGGTGCGCCTGCCCGGCCGCGCGCGGCGCGGCGGCGCGGAGCCCTCGGGGACGCCCAACAAGCCCGAGGCCTGAAGCGCAGCCGGCGCGGTCGGTGCCCGTCAGTCGAGGGGGCCGTTGCGCTCCGCCAGCCGCGCCAGGAGGGTGTTGAGCACCCGTTCCGCGGTGCTGCCGTCGGAGAAGCCCAGCTTCTTGGCGCGCACCTTGATCGTGGTGCGGCCCAGGTCATAGGCCAGCACCTCGATCGTCACCTGGGCCCCGTCGACCTTGCCGAACAGGGTGCGCGGGAAGTCCTCGACCTCGAGCGGCACCGAGGAGAGGATGCCGAAGACGTCCTTGGCGACGAACCAGACTTCCTCTACGTCCAGCCGCACCAGGCTCGAATAGACGTCGGTTCCGGCCATTTCGCGGGCCACCAGCACTCCGGCGCCGGCGCCCACGGCGGCTGCCAGGCAGCCGCTGAGCGGGGCGAGCAGCCCCAGGCTGCCCGCCAGCAAGAGGGCTGCGTAGGGCCTGCGGGAGCGGGGGCGTGGGATGCGCTGGAGGAAGGGCACGACCAAGGGGATCTGAACAGACTGGCGCCTGGGGCGCCGCCGGGGAAGGCCCGCAGGCGGGGCGCGGGTCTGGGGAGCCGGATCGGGGATCGGGGGGGGCCGGGGGCCCGTCGGGGCTGGGGGCAGGCCGCGGAGTTGGCGCCGGGGCGGCGGCCTGCGGCACTTCGATGGGGGTGCGCGCCGGGAGCGGCGCAGGGTCAGCTGCCGGCCGCGGCCACCAGGGCGCGGAAGAAGGCCAGCCCTTCCCCTTCGCTGCGGCCGGAAAGGCGGGTCCATTGAGGGTGATGCCAGGGGGCGACGTTGCGCTCCGGGTGGGGCATCAGTCCGATCACGCGCCCGGTCGGGTCGCACAGGCCGGCGATCGCGGCGGTGGAGCCGTTGGGCAGCTCGGGATAGGTCGGGACGCCGCCGGAGGCGGTCACGTAGCGCAGGGCGATCTGTCCGGCGGCCTCGAGCCGTTCGAGCGCTCCGGGCGCCAGGGCGATGCGCCCTTCGCCGTGGGCCACCGGACAGGGCCAGATGCCGGCCGGCAGCCAGGTCGCCTGGCAGCGCTCGGTGCGCAGGTGTACCCAGCGGCATTCGTAGTGGTTGGAGGTGTTGTCGATCAGGGCCAAGCTGCGCCGTTCGGGCTCCCGCGGGAAGCCTTCGAGCAGCCCGAGCTCGCTCAACACCTGGAACCCGTTGCAGATGCCCAGCACGAACCCGCCGCGCTGCACGTGCTCGGCGAGCGGGGCGTACAGATCCTGGCGCAGGCGTGCGGCGAACAGGCGCCCCGCGGCCACGTCATCGCCGAAGCTGAAGCCGCCGGGGATCACCAGCAGGCGCGCGCCGGTCAGTTCCTGCGGAGCGGCGACCAGTCGGTTGAGGTGCAGGATCCGCGCGGCAGCGCCCGCTTGCTCCAGGGCGCGCGCGGTCTCCGCCTCGCAGTTCGTGCCGGCCGCGCGCAGGATCAGCGCGGTCGGCGGGGCTTTCACGGGACGGATTCGGGTGCTGGGGGTGGTCACGGCGGGGGTCTCGGGCTGGGTCGGTGCGGGCGCTGCCGGAGGGGGCGACAGGGGCTGGTCGGGCGGGAGCCTGCGCTGGGGCGTCAGCCTGCGAAGCCCGAGTGGTGGGCAGCGCGCAGCCGCTCGAGGGGCAGCTCGAACCAGGAGTCGCCCCGGCGGGAGAGCACGCGCAGCACCGGTTCGTGCAGCACACGTCCGACCCGAGCGCAGGGCAAACCCTCCAAGCGGCTTTCGAACTCGCGTGCATTCTCGGGGGCGACCTCGACCAGGAAGCGGGTCGCGGACTCCGAGAACAGCGCCACGGTGTCGGCGTCGTTGTTGCTCGATTCCGACGCATCCGGGGCCCAGACGTCGACCTGCTTGAGCTCGAGTTCGAGACCCAGTCCGCCGGCGAAGGCCATCTCGGCCGCGGCGGGGCCGAGCCCGCCTTCGGACAGGTCGTGACAGGCGAGCACCAGGCCGTGGGCCAGGCTGCCGTGCACGGCCCGCAGGAGGCGCGGCGAGAGCACCAGCTCCGGCCGCGGGACCCGCCCGGCGTTCGAGCCGAGCAGCTCGAGGTAGGCCGAGCCGCCGAACTCGGCGCGCGTGCGCCCGACCAGGTACAGGAGGCTGCCGGCGCGCTTGAGATCCATGGTCTGGGCGCGCCCGATGTCCGGCACCGGCGCGATCGCCGTGATCAGCAGCGTCGGCGGGATCGCCAGGGTTTCCGCGCCGACCCGGTACTCGTTGTTGAGGCTGTCCTTGCCCGAGATGAACGGCGTGCGATAGGCCAGGGCGGCGTCGTGGCAGCCCCGGGCGGTCAAGACCAGGGCCCCCAGCCGGTCGGGCTTGTCGCAGTTGCCCCAGGAGAAGTTGTCGAGGATCGAGGCCTGGTCGGGATCGGCGCCGACGGCGACCGCATTGCGCAGGGCCTCGTCGATCGCGCACAGGGCCATGGCGTAGGGGTCCAGCAGGCCGTAGTTCGGATTGGCCCCGCTGGCGATCGCCAGGCCCCTGCGCGAGCCGGGGAGGGGCTGGATCACAGCCGCGTCCCCCGGGCCATCGCCGTGCACCCCGACCAGGGGCTTGATCACGGAGGTGCCCTGCACCTCGTGGTCGTATTGGCGCACGATCCACTGGCGGCTCGATAGGTTGGGGGCGGCGAGCAGGCGCAGCAACCACTGCGCGGGGTCAGGGCAGCGGGCGATGCCGGCTTCCGCCTGGCGCGGGGCCTCGAAGCGCGCCCGGCGCACCGGGCGCGGGGTGCCCTTGTGCAGGAAACGCATGTCGAGGTCGCCGACCAGCTGGCCCTGGTCGAAGATCTCCAGGCGGCCGGTGTCGGTGAACTCGCCGATCACGCTCGCTTCCACGTCCTCGGCCGCGAACAGCGCCAGCAGCTCGTCGAGCTTGGCGGGGGGCACCGCCAACACCATGCGCTCCTGGGCCTCGCTGATCCAGACCTCGTGGCTCGACAGCCCGGGATACTTGAGCGGCACGCGCTCCAGGTGCACACGGGCGCCGCCGTGCTCGCCCATCTCGCCGACCGCGGAGCTGTAGCCGCCGGCGCCGCAATCGGTCACCGCCCGGTACAGGCCCTTGTCCCGCGCGGCCAGCAGGCAGTCGAGCACGCCCTTCTCGGCGATCGGATTGCCGATCTGGACCGCATGGCTGGATTCGGTCTCGCTGTGTTCGGAGAGCTCGAGCGAGGAGAAGGTCGCCCCGTGGATGCCGTCGCGACCCGTGCGGCCGCCCACGCTGACGATTTTGTCGCCGGGCAGCACCTGCTTGTCGACCAGGCGCTTCGGGATCAAGCCGACCGTGCCGGCGTAGACCAGGGGATTGGCGGTGTATCCGCGGTGGAACCAAACCCCGCCGTTGACGGTCGGGATGCCCATGCAGTTGCCGTAGTCGCGCACCCCGGCCACGACCCCGCGCAGCACCCGGCGAGGGTGCAGGCTGCCCTTGGGGAGCTCGCCTTCGGGCAGGTCCGGCGGGCCGACGAAGAAGGCGTTGGTGTTGGCGATCGGCTTGGCGCCCAGCCCGGCCCCCAGCACGTCGCGGATCACGCCGCCGATGCCCGTCCCGGCGCCGCCGTAGGGGTCGATCGCGGAGGGGTGGTTGTGGGTCTCGACCTTGATGCAGACCGCCCAGTCGCCCTCGAAGGCAACGATGCCGGCGTTGTCCTTGAACACGCTCAGGCAGTAATCGCGGGACAGGCGCTCGGTCGCGGCCACGATGGTGGCCTTGAGCAGATTGTCGATGCGCTCGACCTGCACCTGGCCCTGGGCGTCGAGGCTTTCGAAATCGACCACGCCGGTGAGCGTCTTGTGCTTGCAGTGCTCGCTCCAGGTCTGGGCGATGGTCTCGAGTTCCGCCGCGCTGGGCTCGCGCTGCAGCTGGCGGTAATGGGCCTGCACGGCGCGCATCTCGACCAGGTTGAGGCTCAGCTGCCCGCGCCGGCTGAGGTCCAGGAGCCCGGCGTCGTCCAGGTCGAGCAGCGCGACCGCAACCCGCCCGCGCCGGCCGCTGCCGCCCGGCAGGCCGAAGGGCAGCCGCTCGTCCCCGATGCCGACGCGCTCGATGGTCTCGTTGGCCAGCCCCCGGCGGGCCAGCTCCGCCAGGGCGGGACGGGAGACCGGGCCGTGGACCTCGTAAACCCGGAAGGTGGCCACCTGGGCCTCCTCCGGGGGCAGGTGGATGCCGAGTTTGGGCAGCAGGCGCGCGACCGACTGGGCCACGGGGTCCATCACCCCGGGCAGCGCGGCGGCCACCAGGCGCTGCGCGCCGGGGGGCACCTCCGGAGCCTGGCCGGGGGCCGTCAGCCGCAGCTGGTCGACCACGGGATCGCTGAGCACCTCGCGGCACAGGCGCTCGACCTGGGCGCGCTCGAGGCGCGGGCTCAGCAGGTAGCCGCGACCGAAACGCACGCGTTCGAAGCCCGGCAGGCCGAGCTCCCGGGCCAAGCCCAGGGCCTGGGCACCCCGGGGGTCTTCCCAGCGGTCGGCGCGGAAGACCTCGACGCGCCAGGCCTTCGGCAGCCCCAGCGGAGCGTCCTGGGAGCGGCTCCCCGCTCGGTCCGAGGCTGCGGATTCCGGGGCTGCGGGGGGCTGCGGGCGCTGCTGCACGGTGGGGGCGGGCCTCGGGCGTTTGGGGGCCCTGCGCCCGGGCCGGTCCTCCGGCGACGGCCGGAAGCTCTCGGCGGCGGGTCTGCGGGGCCGGGGCCTCCCCGGGGCTCTGCGGGGGGATGGTACAACGGACCGGCCCCGGCCGTATCCGCGCCCGGGGCCCCACCCTGGCCAGAGGAGCTTTTCCGTTGAGCAAGTCCGAATCGAATCGGGAGGCCGCCGGCGGCCTGAGCTTCGAGCGCAAGATCCGCGAGATGGAAGCCAAGCTGCGCGAGCTGCGCGAGCTGGCCCCGAGCACGCACCTGGATGTCTCCAGCGAGATCCAGGCCCTGGAGACCCAGCTGCAGGAGATGCTGGCCAAGACCTACGCCGAGCTGACCCCCTGGGAGCGCGTCAACGTGGCCCGCCACGCCGAGCGCCCCGTGGCCTCGGACTACATCGCCACGATCCTCGACCAATGGCTCGAGCTCAAGGGGGACCGGGCCTTCGGGGACGACCGGGCCATGGTCACCGGGCTGGCGCGCATGGGCGAGCGGCGCTTCATGCTGATCGCGCACCGCAAGGGCCGCACGACCAAGGAGCGCATGGAGTGCAACTTCGGCTGCGCCCACCCGGAGGGCTACCGCAAGGCCTGGCGCAAGATGAAGCTGGCCGAGAAGATGGGGCTTCCGATCGTCGCGCTGATCAACACCCCCGGGGCCTACCCGGGCATCGGAGCCGAGGAGCGCGGTCAGGCCCTGGCGATCGCCGAGAACATCCTGGGCATGTTCTCGCTGCGGGTGCCGATCGTCGTGCTGGTGATCGGCGAGGGCGGCTCGGGCGGGGCCCTGGGCATCGGGGTCGGGGACCGGATCCTGATGCTCGAGCACGCCTACTACTCCGTGATCAGCCCGGAGGGCTGCGCGGCGATCCTGTGGAAGAGCGGCGAGCGCTCGCCGGAGGCCGCCGAGGCGCTCAAGCTGACCGCCCCCGACCTGGCCGGGCTGGGCATCATCGACGAGATCGTTCCGGAGCCCCTGGGCGGAGCCCACCGCGACCGCCAGGCGGCGATGCAGACCGTGCGCGCCACGCTGCTGCGGCACCTGGAGGAACTCGACCGGGTGCCGGTCGAGCAGCTGCTGGCGGAACGGCGCGAAAAGTTCCGGCGCATGGCCTCGATCGAGGGCCGCTTCCCGGTGCTCAGCTGACAGATTGAGAAAAAATCGACCCGGGCCGCGCCCGAGCCGCCATACCAACCCGTCAGATGCCTTTGGGCCGCCATCCGGCGGCCGCACAGCCTGGGATCGTCGCTCCGCGCCGATTTTTTTCCCAGGCTGTGAGGGGTTGAGGGCGGCGCGACCCGGGCCGCGCCCGACCCGCGCTCACAACCTGTGCGCATGCCTGCGGGCCGCCATCCGGCGGCCGCACAGCCTGGGATCGTCGCTCCGCGCCGATTTTTTTCCCAGGCTGTGAGGGGTTGAGGGCGGCGCGACCCGGGCCGCGCCCGACCCGCGCTCACAACCTGTGCGCATGCCTGCGGGCCGCCATCCGGCGGCCGCAGCGGGCGGCCTCGTCGCTGCGCGTCGATGGACGCCCCAGCCCCCTGGTCCCCGGCCCCCCCCTGGTCCCCGGCCCCTGAGCCGCCGGGGGCAAGCGGCCCCGGCGCGCCGGGGCGCAGCGGCTTGCGGTCCCGGGCGCGGCGGGGCCCCCGGCCCCGCCGGGCGGAGCGGGGCTGGGCGCGGGCTGCTGCCCGGCCGATCCGGGCCCGCGCCGTCGCCCCCCGGGGGGGCGGGCCCAGCCCGGCGCGGCGAAAATCTTGCGCTCCTCAGGGCGCGTCGATCCGGCGCCAACCTGGATCCGATCCGCCCGTAGCGCCGCGCTATGATCGGTCCCCAGCGAAACCCGGCGCCCCGAGCGGAAAGTCGGAACCTCGCCGCGGCCCCAGCGACCGCGCCGCACGGCACCCGGGAGGGTAGCCCCCTGAAGCGACCCCAAGATTCCCTGCGAACCCCGGGCGCCGGCGATGCCTCGGAGCTGTCCGACCACGACCTGATCCGGGCCGCGCAGCGGGGCGAGGAGTGGGGTTTCCGGGGTCTGGTGGAGCGCCATCAGGGACGGGCCTTCCGGGTCGCCCGCCACATGGTCGGCAATCGGGACGACGCCCAGGACCTGGCCCAGGAGGCGTTCCTGCGGGTGTTCCGCAGCCTGGAGCGCTTCGACTTCCAGCACGAGTTCACCACCTGGCTCTATCGCATCGTCAACAACCTGGCGATCGACCACCTGCGCAAGCGCCGGCCGGTCTCGGGCGCCGGCGGGGAGGACGACGACGAGGCCGGGTTGCCCGAGGTGGCCGACGAGCGCCAGCCCGCTCCCGCGGCGGGTCTCGAGGCGGAGGAACTCGCGCGCGGGGTCCGCGATTGCATCGAGCGCTTGCCGGCCCACTTCCGCTCGGTGCTGGCGCTCCGGGAACTCGAGGGCCTGCCCTGCACCGAGATCGCCCGCATCGTGGGGGCCACCCACGTGACCGTGCGCTGGAGGCTGCACCGCGCGCGCAAGCTGTTCCAAGAGGAGTGGGAGCGGCGTGAGCGGCAGGGCGGCGAAAGCGCGGGCAATTCACCCCACGCGAGCGGCCCCGGCTCCCGCGGCGAGCCCGAGGAGGCCCTGCCGTGAGCCCGCTCGGCGCGGTTGGACCGGCCCGTGCCGTCCGCGGCCCCAAGCCCTGCGGCCCGCGCATTCCCCGGGATTGGCCCCAACGACCGGGGCGGCGATCCGTTCCTCCCGGGGCGGCCCGGAGCGCCCGCGCGGCTCGCTCGAGATCCTCCCGAACCGGGCAGCCCCTCTGCCGGGGCTCCCGTCTGCCCGGCCGCCGTTGGGGCGCCCCCCGACGGCCGCCCCCCGCCGCGGTCCCGCAGGCCGGCCAACGCGGCCTGCGGACCCCCCGCGCGGTTTTTCCCCCCTGCCTCAGCTCAACGTGACCCAAGGATCCGATAGCCAAGGCCCCGAGGCCTGCCAGCGCCTCGAAGCGGTGCTGCACCTGGTGATCGGCAGCGACCTGGACGAGCCGGAGCTCGAACAGGCGCGCGCCCACCTGGCCCAGTGTGCGGCCTGTGCCCAGCTCGCCCGGCGCGCCCGGCGCGCCCGGCAGGTGTATTTCGAACAGGCCTCGCTCGAAGGAGCCGAGGCTCCCGATCTCTGGCCGCGGCTGGCCGCAGAACTCAGCTCGGCCGGCCTCACCAAGCGGGCCCCCGCCCTGCCTTCCGATGGCGCCGATCGCGAGCTCCCGGCGCTGCGCGTCCCGGCGGAGGCTGCCGCCGGCGCCGGCCCGGTGGCCCCCCGAGGCGAGACGATCGAAGCGCGGGCCCCCGTCCGTTCGCCGGCCCCGGGGGTCGGCCCGTCGGCTCCGCGGCCGAACCGGGCCTGGCGACTGGCGGGCCTCGGCCTGCTGAGCAGCGGGCTCGCGGCCGCCGCCCTGCTCTACGCCGCCGGGCTGCTCGGTCCCCGCCCGGGCCCCGGGCAGAGCCCAAAGGGGAGGGCGGCGAGCGGCGGCCTGGTGCAGGTCGACCCCAGCAGCCTGCCCTCGACGCCCTCGACGCCGACGCCCGGGTCGATCCCGGAGGTCGCCGCGGCGGAACCCGAGGCGGCCATCCCGGCCGGCGGGCTGCGCCCGATCCCGGCTTCCGAGCGCCTGCGACTGGCCGAACAGGGCTTCGAGTTCCTGCAGCCGATGCCGGGGCTCGATACGCGCGGCTCCGGCCGCGAGACCCTGGTCAACCTGAGCTATCCGCGCTGAGCTGCCTGGGCGCCGTTTCCGGTCCGGGGCCCGCCCCAGGTCCCCGTCCGCGGGCGGCCAGGTCCCGGGCCCTGAGCCGCGCGGGCCCGCGCGGACCGGGTCTTCATCGGGCCGCCCTTCGGGCCTGGGCAGCCCCGGCGCGTCCGGCCGAGCGCGGCCGGGCCGCGGCGGCCTGCGGCGGGCATGGCCTCGAAGCAAGATCTGCCTCGAAGCAAGATCTGCCTCGAAGCAAGATCTGCCTCGAAGCAAGATCGGCCCCGGGTCTAGATCTGCCCCGGGCCCCAAGCGGCCCGTGCCGGCGCGTCCCGGCGCGTGGCGCCCCCGCCGGGTTGCGCCTCAGGGCAGCTTGCTGCTGGCATCGTTGCGCAGCTGCCAGGCGCGGCGGATATCGGGATCTTCGTAGGGCTTGTCCGAGAGGCGCACGAACTCGGTCGCATCGTCGATGGCGGCCTGATAGTTCCCGAGGTCGTACTGCACCTGGGCGCGGCGGCTGTAGGCGACCTCGTCGTTGGGGGTCAGCTCGATGATGCGGTCTAGGTGGGTCAGGGCGGCGGCGGGCCGCTGGCGCGAGTTTTCGATCGAATAGGCCAGCCAGCGCGTCTCGATCAGCAGGGCTTTGGTTTCGCGGGAGCGCGTGCGCAAACGTTCGTCGCGGGCCGGGTCGGGGGAGCCCGGGGGGCTGCTGAGGGTGCGCGCGATGGCCTCCAATTCGGCTTCGGCCAGCTCGATCAAGCGATCGGAGTGCTGGGCCGCTTCGTCGTAGCGGCCCATCAGCGCGTGGGTGCGCTGCAGTCCGTTGAGGGCGCGCAGTTCCTCGGGGTCGAAGGCCAGGGCGGTCTCGAAGGCCTCGGCGGCCTTCTTCCACAGGCGCTCGGCCTCGGCACGCAGTCGCTTCGACTCGGCCGGACCATCGCCCTTGGGCGCGGCCCGTTCCCCCCGTTCGATGGCCTCGGCGGTGGCCTGGTGGACCAAGCCGAGCCGTTCCAGCGTTTCGCCGAGGCCGATCGCCGCCCGGGGTTCCTCGCGGATGTCGAAGCCCTCGAAGACCAGCTTGGCCTTGAGCAGGCTCTCGGTGTCCCCGCGCCGCAGCTTGACCCGGCCGAGCAGCAGGCGCAGCTCCTTGTCGTCCCGATCGAGTTCGAGGCCCCGCAGGGCCTGATCTTCGGCGCGGCCGATCTCGCCGACCTGGAAGTAGTAGCTGCCGAGCTCGCGCCGGGTGGAGATCTGCTGCTCACGGGTCAGCTTGTCCTTGGACGAACTGCAAGCGCACAGCAGCAGGCCCAGGGCCAGGGCGGCCCACGGCAGAGGGCGAAGGGGGAAGGGGGAAGGGGGCGGCATGGCGGTGGGGGAGGAACCAGGTTCTACCCAGCCCGAGGCGGGCGCAACCGACGCG